>Ga0066388_100002507_pt1 | contig 11265 bp, 4 predicted proteins | sample PanSoiMetaGPlot6_FD_64539 | JGI IMG/M metagenome (GOLD analysis project Ga0066388, IMG submission 64539) | Tropical forest soil microbial communities from Panama analyzed to predict greenhouse gas emissions - Panama Soil - Plot 6 (Hybrid Assembly) | ecosystem: Environmental > Terrestrial > Soil... | reverse complement strand
CGTTGTCTCGGGTTCTATCGATATCGTCAATGATGTTACTGGTGCTCGCCTTGTAAAACTTGATGCCACTGGCAATATAAGCCGTTCTGGTGGCACCCTGCAGTCAGTGGGCACAACCCTGGCTACTGATGGACTGGTTCACCTCATTGCCGGCGGCTCAACTGGCATCGGCGAATCTGCCTCAGACCGCATCGAAATTGCCGCCATCCACCTGGCAGCACAATCCTCCAATGATGGCTCTGCGGTCTTCATTCACAGCACCGGCAACCTCAACCTTGGCACCGCTTCCCTCGCTAACTTCGCAGGGAGCAACTCTAATACTGCCACCGGCACTTTCGATCTCACCATCTCTGGCTCTGGAAATATTGTCAATAATGTCACTGGCGCTCGCCTTGTCAAACTTGACGCCACTGGCGATATAACCCGCTCAGGTGGCACCCTACAGTCAATCGGGACAACTCTAACCAGCGATGGGCTTGTCCACCTTGTCGCTGGTGGTTCAAATGGAATCGGCACTGCCGGCGCTCCCGTCAAAATTGATGCTAATTATTTGATTGCCAGCGCTGCGTCCGGTAATGTCTATGTCGAGCAGGATTCCTCCACGAGCCTGGTTTTGAGTAGCGCCACGTTTGCAGGGGGCAAAACGTTTTCACTGGACACAGGCGGTAATCTTGCTGTGCTCGGCGTAAACGGCAACAATGCCTCAGGAATTGGCGGAACCATAAGCCTCATAGCCAGCGGCGATGTCGACTTGCAAGGTGACGTTACCGCCAATGGCGGTGGCGCCGCTGCCAACGGTGGTGCCATAACTATTCAAGGCGCCACAATTGCAGCCTCCGGTGTCGGACCACGACTGATTAGCGCAGATGCCTCGCAAGGCGGAACTGGAGCTGGTGGCACGATCACCTTCAAAGCCGTGGGCAATCAAGCTGATATCACCCTTTCTGCAGGCGGATTGACCTTCTTTGCCAGGGGTGGTCTAAGTGGAGGAGATGGTGGCTCACTAGAGCTATCAGCCGGCCGACATATCACCATAAACGATGTAGGCAACATAAATGTAAATCCGGCCGCTGCAGGCGGAAACGGCGGCACACTGACCCTTGCCGCAGGTACAAGCCAGATACTGGGCAACATCAAGGTTTTTGGCTCGCTATTGCTCAATGGAACAGGCAATGGCAACGGCGGTACAGTAAACCTCATCTACCATGACCCGAACGCACCGGCTATCTTCCGAATTGGTCCAGATTTAACGCCTCTCGATGATCAGGATAACGTTAACTTTGTAAGTGGAGACATTCACGTGGATGCCGCGGGCACAGGCGTGGGCGGTACCCTATTCATGAAGAACACTGCCAGTCCGGGTCTCAACATTGTGCTCAATGGCACAATCTCTGCCAACGCCAGTGATCCTGAAAAGCTTGGTCTGCTCACGTTCGATCTCACCGATCAGTCGGTCTCCATTGCCGGCCCCGGTACCCTAATCGGTGCCGTGCTCATACAAGGAGCCAAGGACGTTACGGGAAACTTTCCCAATGGTATTCAGCTACGCATTGAAGAAGTGCATGCCACTCAAGACATCAGTGTGTTTAACCCGAACGGTACCGTGCTCATCATTACTGATGGCGTTCTTGAAACAATAGGCGGCGCCCACGATATAAATATCACAGCACAAATCGTTACCAATAACGGCATAATCAATGCATCTGGCGTTCTTACAATTGAGCGGGACGACGGCTTCGTGGTGAATGGTACTGGCACGATCGCAGCAGCTGGTGGGGTGGTCCTCAACAGCACGCTGGGCAGTGTGGACGTAACCCAATCGAGCATCGCCGGGGTGGTAACCGGCACTGCTGGCCTGTCAAACGTGGGAAATCTCGCCATACTCGACTCGCCGGGCATCAATTTCTCGGTGAGGACCACAACGACTAGCCTGACGGGGCCTGTTCTCACTATCGGAGATATTCAAGCACGCAACAACATTATTCTCTTGTCGAGCAACGGGATTCATGTAGTCGCTGGGGCAACCCTGGAGGCCGGCAGCCTTGATCCTTCGGTGCCACTGGATGTGCTGCCTGGAGATGAACTCAAGACAATGCCGGCTCTCACTGTCCTGCACGCGGGCGGCGTCAGGTTCGACACCTATCAAAACGGTGCGACTGGAGTCAGCCCAGACGATAGCTTCCTGAATGTGGTTTTCGGTGACGGAGTAACGATCACGACCCACGGTGGCACCCTCCTGGACCGTACCCTAAAATCTTCGGACATAATAGATGGGTCGATTGACGTAATCAGCGGCAATGATATTCACATCGGCCAAAACCTTACGCTAAAATCCCTGGGCGGCAACATTCGCCTGGCCGCAGTCGATGACATCGACATCGGCGACGGAGCCACGCTCATTGCCAGAGCAAAGGAGCATGACCTGGGTCGCAAGCGATTAATCGGAGGCGCTTCGCTACCCAACGATCAATTCTTCACCACTTTCTCCTCGGGCGGGGCGATCGGCGTCGTTGCCGGACTGGCAGACATCAAGGCGGCGGACCCGACCTTCGATCTGGCGGCAGCGCTGGATCGCCTGATTGTCCGGCGTACCGGATTCAACTCTCCGCAGATACCAGCAGACGCCCATATCCTCGGCGAAAACAATATCCGGATTGAGAAGGGTGGTACGTTCCGGGTGATTATGCCCACAGGCCTTACTGGTCAGTACGACGTGACAAACAACACTATTGAGCTATTTGGCGGCATCCTTTACCTCGATCCGCCGACTACCGTCCAGTCCGACCATCTCGTCACGATCGGACACGCGACCTTGATCCAGTCGATCGCGCCGACCGTGCTGCCACCGAATCCCAGCGGGGGAGCGCGTGTCGAGGCACCAGCATTTGTTTCCGAAATCGTACCAGGGATTACAGAGACGTCGCCGCCTTCTTCGGCAACGATTCAAACCGACACGACCCGCGTCAATTACACCAATGTCAGCTTCCTCGATCAGAACAAGAAGAAGGTGAACGAGATTGCTCAAGAGCAGGGAGAGCAAGAGGCTGCATCTTCTGGAAATGTAAATAGCGTTGTCAGAGTGTGGAACATGTCAACAGGCTACTGCCAGCCTTTCGCTTTCGAGCGTGACGACGGTTCGACCGTACTGGCTTCGCAAGGCACGTTCATCAGCGCCACCACAGGCAGGAAGAAAGTGGTCTTGAAGGAAGGCAAGGTTCTCGTCGTAGCGGCAGAAGAGTCTGTCGAGATCGACACTGAGCAGGGAACGGTAGTGGTACCGCCCAATAGCTCCAGCATGCTCGAGCGTAAGCCGTCAGGTCTCGTCAGGGTTCAGAACCTGTCGGGAGATTCCTCCTCGATTCAGCTGAAGGGACAAAAAGAGCCGACCTCACTGGCGATGAACGCCGGCGAAGAACTGGTGGTTGCCCACGAGGATCTCAGCGACGAGGAATTCATTCCCACTGACGGCGTCGATCGCGAGCCGATCGCAGGACAGGTGACCGTGGCTGGATTGCGTGTTCAAAAGAACAAGTTCAACAGAAACTCCATGGCTGAGCGCGGCGACCTCGTGCGCTGCGATCTGGGAGCATTCAGCGTGCAGATGAAGCGTCGCATGGAAAATCTGCGCAATGACCTGTCCGGCAAGATCTCGGTCAAGCAAGGTGCCATCAAGCCGAAGGCCACGATCGCCAACGCCAAGCATAAGCCAGTTGTTGTTGGACGCGGTCAAGACGTCGCACCTGATTCGATGCTGTCCGTCAACGACCTCAGGCCGGTCAGCTATAGGCCACCTATGGCTGCAGCTCCCTTCCAAACCCTTGCCACCAACGAGGCGAGCTTCAGGCACATGGCCGGCACTCAGATAACGCTGGACCAATCGGGAAGCGCAATTTTGGACAAGGGCGAAGTCCTGGTGGAAACTCACAAGCACACCGTCATCAAGCACGGACCCTTCACGGTAGAAATCGGGCCGGGCTCGATCTCACTGGTCACCGGTGAAGGGAATGTGCTCAAGGTCCGTAACCTGTGGGAAAATGGCACTGCATCTGTCCGCGTCTATGCGGGCAACAGGTTGATTGCCACGGCGGCTGGACAAGAGATCATTCTGACCAATAACGATGCAATGCGCCGCAAAGCCCTGACAAAAGATCAAGTAGGACGCCGCCGCGTCAGGAGTTTTGACCTTGCCGACGGCAAGACTATCACAAGCTCTGAAATCTCCTTCTCATCACTGGCCGGTGACAGCTCGCTGCTCCACAAGATCTTGATGAGCGAGCGCGACGACGAAAGAGATCTCACCGGCAAGATGATCAAAATGGCCGCATGTCTCCAACACGTCCACTCCAACCACGGACCATACTCGACCGCTACGAAGTAGCATGGTGCCGCCATGCTGCGCCCACAGGGCAGGCGCGGGACACCTGCGCTCTCAGGGGCGTGTTGCTGAGGTTATGGTATCATTTCCGCGTTGTCTGTTGATCGCTGGACGGCGGTAGGGGCGCGTTGCGCTGGTTATGGTATCATTCCTGCGCTGTACGTTGATCGCCGGAAGGCGGTAGGGGCGCATCGTATGCGCCCGCGATCCTCAATGGAATGCGCTCGAATAGAGGATGCGCTGGGCGCTTACCATCACGTGGTCGAAAGGCTACCTCCAGCCTTAAGGAAGACGGCTCGAAGACAATACTCTGCATGGTGAAGCGGTTGTACAGATCTCCTCGATACATATTGCCACCACTTTCCGGGTGATAGAAAGACAGCACCTTCTCGACATCGTCAAAGGTCAATTTTGGGCCGTTCAGCCTTAACTGCTCCTTGATGCTCTCCCATCTTGGCGTGTTGACGTCTGCCGGCGGACCGTCCTTCTTCCGGCTCACCTTTCTGTCTAGAGGATCGATGTGATTATCGTCATTTCCTTCGAGCCAAAAACAATTCACGGCACCGATTGCATCGGGAATGTCCCAGTTTGCTTCTTGCCGCAACGGTGAGCTGCATGTGCGCACCGCTCTCCTCATGTTCTTACCCTTGCCACTTATGTTGTTTTCTAGAATGACGCTCTTAGCCGGATCAGCAAGCATGATCAGGTGATTGAAAGCATACTTTCGGGAAGGATCGATCATGAATTCGGCCAGGTGGTCGATGTCCGAACTCTCTTCGAGTGCTTGCCTCAAATCCAAAAGGAACGAGCGTTTGTGCGCGGCCTTGAATTTGGCACCGGTCGGGGAATCCAAAACGGACGCGAAAACTCGTGAAGCATTGAAAGCTGACACTGCTCCTTGGAAGCCGATGCAGGCTACGTTGGTTATCGATCTGGGACCGTCCTTGATGGTGACCACGCATTGCAATTGGGTCAGTTGGTTCTGCTTGCCATCCGGCCAATCAAAATTGCGTCCGGCAACTGTGACACCACTGGCGGAGCTCTGCCCGAATACCGCTACGGCGCAGCACTGGTTCAATCTCGCGATATCGCCAAGCAAATTGAACATATACAATTCGTCGACGCTGATCTTGCCATCTCCCTTCTTGTTCTTCCTGCCACCGGAGAGGCGAGAAGCGATGCCCTCGATTTCGTCCCGATATTCCTTGGGAATCTGAGGCCGCATCTGCCTGACTCGCCGCATGCCCACCATGTAGACGAGCCAGTTGACATGTTCCGCCAGGTACGAATCCAACAGACGCTCGAAGTCAGGCACCACCTTGCGAATTTGTTCGCCGTATTCTTCTCCGATCTGGCGATGCGTTGCGCCATTCTCGAAGTCGAGAAGGACGCAGTAGTGAGTGCCGTGATCTTCGATGGTGACGTTGCCGGAGGCGAAGGCCGCTGTCGTAGTGAAGCAAAACAAGACCACAATGCATAGCAAGAGCATCGCTTCAGCTGCTTTGCAAGACAACCTCACGGACGCGGGGCAAACCCGCGCCCTTAAGCGTAGGCGAAACAGTGTCATGGCGAGGGAGCGCAGCGACCGTGGCAATCTCCGTTCCAGAGCTGAACTCTTGTGGCGGAGATTCCTCGCTGCGCTCGGAATGACAGTCCTGACCTGAATCGCTTGATCACTGAATCAATGAATATGGATGTTCGCTTGCTTGCGGTACTCTTCCATCTTATCCCAGTTGAGAACTTCCGGCTTACCCTTCACCAGCTCGTTCCACGTGATGTGCGGGCGGCCGGTCTCGATCTCGACCATGGTGATGCAATCGTCCACTGGACATACCCTGGAGCAAAGATCGCAGCCTACGCAGTCTTCATCGCGTACCACCGGCCACAAGCGCTCGTTGGCTTCACCGGTGAGTTTCAGATCCTTGAGATCGATACACTGGTGGGCCGCATCATTACAGGCGATAAAGCACAGGTTGCACTGGATGCACTTGCTGTGATCGATCTTCGCAACAGTCTGGAAGCCCAGATCAAAGTCTCCAAAGGTCGAGATGCGGGAGACGGATTTGCCGATCAGCTCATTTATCGATTTGTAGCCTTTGTCGTCCATCCAGTTGGAAAGGCCGTCGATCATGTCTTCCACAATGCGGAAGCCCCAGTGCATTGCCGCGGTGCACACCTGAACCGAGGTTGCTCCCAACAAGATGAACTCGAGCGCATCTTGCCATGTTTCAATCCCACCCATTCCGGAAATGGGAGTGCGTGCTTTCTGCACTTCCGGGTCGCTGGCTACCGCGCTCAGCAGGTGGAGAGCAACCGGCTTGACTGCCGGTCCGGCGTAACCGCCGTGGCCGCCTTTTCCACCCACGTTCGGCTTGATTTCGAACGTGTCGAGATCGACGCCGATGATGCTGTTGATAGTGTTGATCAGCGATATGGCCGATGCCCGGCCCTTAATGGCAGCGCGGGCGGGATGGACGATATCCGTGACATTGGGAGTCAGCTTGACGATGACAGGTTTAGTGGCAACACCCATCACCCACTCGGTGACCATGCACGTATATTCGGGCACCTGACCCATTGCCGAGCCCATGCCGCGCTCGGACATCCCGTGCGGGCATCCAAAATTGAGCTCGAATCCATCAGCACCTGTCTCTTCTACTTGCTGGACGATGGTCTGCCAGGCTTCTTTGGTGGAGTCCACCATGACGGAGACCCAGAGCGCATGGTTTGGGAAGTTACGCTTGACCTCGGCGATCTCCTTAAGGTTGACATCGAGTGGGCGGTCGCTGATCAGCTCAACGTTATTCAGCCCGATGATCTTCGTCCCACGGTAGTCCAGCGTTCCATAACGATTGCAAACGTTCAGCACGGGCGCGCCGATTGTCTTCCAGACGGCACCACCCCAGCCCTGCTCAAATGCTTTCTGCACTTGATACGCGGAATTGGTCGGCGGTGCTGATGCCAGCCAGAACGGATTCGGCGACTTGACACCACAGAAATCAATTTCGAGATTGGCCATTTGCTTTATATCCCCTAGCTGACTGCCGGCGCGGAACCCTTGACCGCTGCCTGCTCAACGAGTTGCTTGTAGATTGCCTTTGCTGCGAGCTTTCCATCCTGGACGGCCATAACCGTTGATGCCTCACCCTTGTTGCGAATGCAGTCTCCGCCCGCGAATACTTTGGGGTTGTCTGTGCGGCGCGTTTGATCATCGGCAAGAATGTATCCCTTCGCATCGGCCTTCACGCCGAATTCCGCAAGCTTCTTCAAGATGTCCGAGTGCTTCACTTGTCCGATCGCTTTGATGACGGTATCGCAGTGCAAAACGAATTCGGAATCCGGAATCGGCACCGGAACGCGGCGACCGGATGCATCGGGCTCGCCGAGATCCATGCGCAAGCACTTCAAGCCCTCTACCTTTCCGTCGCCGAGGACCTCGACGGGTAGCGTGAGGAACATGAAGCTGACTCCCTCACGCAGCGCGAATTCATACTCGAAGTGGTAGCAAGGCATCTCCGCCTCGGACCGGCGGTAGACGATCATTACGCGCTCAGCACCCAGTCTGCGCGCGATCGTGGCGCAGTCGATCGCCGTGTTGCCGGCGCCGATGACCGTGACGCGCTGACCGCAGGCAATGTCCTTCAGGTCCTTGACCTTCGTCTCCTCGATAAACTCGAGGCCATCGTGGACTCCCTCGAGATCTTCGCCAGGAACCTTCATGTCCGGAACCGCTCCCAGTCCAACACCGAGGAAGACGGCATCGTACTGATCGATCAGGTCTTCGAACTTGACGTCCTTGCCGACCGTAACGTTGGTTTTGACTGTGACCCCCAGCTCCTCAATCATTTTTACCTCGGCGAGGCTGACCTCAACCGGTTCGCGAAAAACCACTATGCCATAAGTGTCGAGCCCACCCGCCCACTCTTTCTTCTCGAAACAGGTGACGTCAAAACCCAGCTTCGCCAGCTCACCGGCACAGGACAGTCCTGCCGGACCGGCACCGACGACGGCTACCTTGAAACCGTTTCGTTGGCCGGGTTTGAAGAACCTGGCATTCTTCTCAGCGGCATAGTCCATCGCGTATCTCTGGAGCCGGCCGATCGTGATCGGCTTGTGGTCGCTTCCCAGGACGCATGCCCCCTCGCACAACTCCTCGACCGGACAGACGCGTGAGCAGGTTGCTCCAAGCAGATTCGCTTCCAGGATGGTCTTGGCCGAGCCTTTGACGTTACCCGTGGCAATTTTTTTGATAAAAGTGGGGATGTCGATGTGCGTGGGGCACGCCACCATGCACGGTGCATCGTAACAGTACAAGCACCGATTGGCCTCGTTGACCGCTTCGCGCTCCGACAGCGGCGGGTAATACTCGTGGAACCGCTCTTCGAGAGTCAGCTCCCAGGGCTTGTATTTGACAGGTTTGTAATGTTCAGCCATCAGGCAACTCCGAATGAAAGCTGGAGAAGCGTCATTGCGATGGAACGAAGTAACAGTGGCTATTTCAGCCCGAGATCACAAGTTGTGAGGTTCCTCGCTGCGCTGGGGCGATGTAAATCGGCGTAAAGGAAACTTATCCTCCTATAGCTTTACGAGTGCTTCGTAAGTTTCCGGGCGGCGATCGCGATAGAACTGCCAGACGTGGCGTACATCCTTGATTTCGTCAAGGTCGAGATCTGCCACCAGCAGCTCTTCTTGATCTCGGCTCGCCTGCGCAATAATCTTCCCACGCGGGTCGCAGAAATAGCTGGAGCCGTAGAACTCGCCGATGCTCCAGGGATTTTCAACCCCAACGCGGTTGATGGCGCCGACAAAGTATCCGTTGGCAGCGGCGTGTGCGGGTTGCTCCAGCCTCCAGAGGTACTCCGATAGCCCGGCCACTGTAGCCGACGGGTTGAAAACAACTTCGGCTCCGTTCAGGCCAAGAGCCCGCGCCCCTTCGGGGAAGTGGCGGTCATAGCAGATGTAGACGCCGACCTTTGCGTACTGGGTTTGAAAGACTGGATACCCGAGGTTGCCCGGTCTGAAGTAGAACTTTTCCCAGAAGCCAGGATTCACCTGGGGTATGTGTGTCTTGCGATACTTGCCGAGGTAGGAACCATCTGCATCGATCACGGCGGCGGTGTTGTAGTAGATACCGGTCTGCTCCTTTTCGTAAACGGGCACGACCAACACCATCTTGTGCTTCTTAGCGACTTCCTGCAGCTTCTTGACTGTCGGGCCGTTGGGAACCTCTTCGGCAGACTCGTACCAGATGGCGTTCTGCTCAGCACAGAAATAGGGTCCGTTGAATAGCTCTTGATAGCACAGAATCTGGACTCCCTTATCAGCGGCTTCCTTCGTAAGCTTCAAGTGCTTGTCGAACATGGCTTGCTTGATTTTCTCAATCGAGCCGCTGTCGACCTTGCCTTCCGGCGTGATTTCGTTTCTTGTTTGGGTCAACCCACAACGAACCAAGTTCGGCATTGCTATTCCCCTATGCTTGTGGTGTTCCAGTGAACCACGTTCTGCGTTGTCATACCTATTGTTTATATCAGGTCGCGGCCCCGACTTTGGCTGAGACGGTCTCGAGCGCTTTGCGCATGACCGTCAAGCAGGTGTCCACGTTTTCCTTGGTGACACACAGCGGAGGCTTGATGCGAATGACGCTTCCCCACAGGCCGCCCTTGCCGATCACCACTCCGTTGTCTTTGGCATACTCGACAACTTTGGCCGTCTCAGCAGTCAACGGGGTCTTATTTTCGTCCTGGGCAGCCAGTTCGATGCCAACCATCAAGCCCTTTCCACGCACGTCTCCTATGATCGGGAACGACTTTTGCAGGTCTTTTAGCCCCTCGATCAGGTATTCGCCGACGACCCTGGCGTTCTCCATCAGCCCTTCTTCGTCAATAGTCTCGATCACGGCAAGAGCCGTGGCAGTCGATACGGGATTTCCACCAAAGGTGTTGATCACCGGCTTTTGACCGGCATTAGCGATTTCAGGCGTGGTCACATAGGCGCCGATCGGAAGACCGTTGCCCAAACCCTTAGCCATGGTGATGAAGTCTGGCACCACATCCCAGTTGCTGATCCCCCAGTAGTGAGCGCCGGTGCGACCGAAGCCGGTCTGGACCTCGTCTGCAATGAAGAGCACACCGTACTTTTGCAGAATCCTCTTCACTTCCTGGAAGTATCCGTCCGGAGGAGTGATGGCACCACCGACGCCTTGAATCGGCTCGGCAATCATCACCGCCGGGCTGCCGCTTGTCTGCGTTTGAATTACGCGCTCCACGTCTTTGGCGCATTCCAGAGCGCAGGTATCCGGGGTTTTCTTGAAGGGACATCTATAACAGTAGGGCGTCTCGGCAAAAGCTATGCCGGCCGCAGGCGGCACATCGGGGCGGTAATTGTGATTGGCGGTCAGACTGGAGGCTAAGTGGGACTGCCCATGATAGGAATGCTTCAGGGCTATGACCTCAGACCGGCCGGTTGCCAACTTGGCGGCGACAATAGCGCCCTCGTCGGCTTCAGTACCCGAGTTTGTCACGTAGACCTTCGACAGATTGCCCGGCGCCTTTTCGGCCAGCTTCTCTGCCAGATCTACCATCGGCTGAGTCAGAAACAAGGTGGAAGTATGCTGCAACGTTTCCAGCTGCTCGACGGTGCGCTTCGTTACTTTCGGGTGGCAGTGACCAACGCTGACGGTCACGATGCCGGCAAACATGTCCAGGTATTCGCGATCGTTCTCGTCATAGAGAAACTGACCTTTACCCTTGACGATGTGAGGTGGGTCGGAGTAAAGCTGCTTTACGCCGGGAATGATGTACTTCTCACGCTTCTTCTTGAGCTCTTCGCGATTCAACGGTGCCTTCACGATATGCCTCCAGACGGTTGGCTCAGGGGTGACAGGCGCCCAT
>Ga0066388_100002506_pt1 | contig 11265 bp, 11 predicted proteins | sample PanSoiMetaGPlot6_FD_64539 | JGI IMG/M metagenome (GOLD analysis project Ga0066388, IMG submission 64539) | Tropical forest soil microbial communities from Panama analyzed to predict greenhouse gas emissions - Panama Soil - Plot 6 (Hybrid Assembly) | ecosystem: Environmental > Terrestrial >... | reverse complement strand
AGGTTCAGGTTCTGGAAGACGGCATCCGCCGTCCCCTGGTACCAGGTCTCGCTCGACCGCATCTGCGGCGGCACGACGGTGACGAACGTCTCCGGCAAGCGACCGCCGAGGCGCCAGCTCGTGCTGACGTGCTCGATCAGCGATTGCGACTTGTACTGGACGAGCAGGTAAATCGCGTAGATACCGGAATTCACGAAGTTGCTGAGGACGTAGTCGATGATGCGGTGGCGGCTGCCGAACGGCACGGCCGCCTTGCTGCGCGAGCGCGTGAGCGGCTGCAGCCGATCCCCCCGCCCCCCCGCCATCACGATGCCGAGTACGCGCGGCACGACCGCTCTCATTTAGGCGGGATTGCGTCGCCATCGTCAAGGCCACAGCCTCACGGCGTGAAATGGCGCATCGTGTTGAACCGGCAGGGTCGAGCCGCTAAGAAGACCGCGACGCGCGTCCGTGCCGACGCGCTCGGAGGGAACATGCCTGAGTCGGTTCGACGCGTCGCACGGGCGGCGATGGTCGGCAGCCTGAGCGTCGCCCTCCTCGGGATGGGCAGCTTCGGCGGGCGCGAGCCGGAGGCCCCAGCCCGCGATTTCCACGCCAGCTTCGTCGACGTGGACGGCGCCCACATTGACGTCAATCGTGTCACGGCAGGTGGAGATGCGAGCCTCGAAGGCGAGCTCGGACGGGGTCGCCTCCGCGTGCCGTTCGAGAACATCGCCCGCATCCGCTTCCACCCCTCCGACGCCCAGCGCGACCGCGTACGGGCGGAGGTGCAGCTGCGCGAGGGAGAGCCGGTGACGCTCTCCGTGCGGAGCTCGACGACCTTCTACGGTCGGGTGCCCGGTGGGGCCTACCAGATCCGGGCTCGCGACCTGCAGTCCGTTGAATTCACGCAGTAGACGCGCGGCGCTCGCCCTGGTCGCGGCGCTCGCCGCCTTTTTCGGGCCCGCAGCGCGTGCGGCGGCGCTCGACGTGAAGCTCTGGCCGCTCTTCCGTTACGCCAAGAGCGGCGAGGGGGACGAGATGCGGTGGACGGCGCTCGGCCCCCTGCTCGAGTTCTCGCGGACGGCCGAGTCGCGCGATCTCTACGTCCGCCCGCTGCTCCATCTCCACCAGCGGCGCGGCCCTACCCCTGGCGATCGGGCCGATATCCTCTACCCCCTCGCGGCGAGCCGCTGGGACCCGGACCACGAGAGCTTCCGTTTCCTGCTCTTCACCTACCGACGCACCGCCGAGCCGGAGACGCCCCATCCCCCGGGCGCCAGCCCGCCGCCGGCCGAGTGGCCGAGTCGCTTCACGCTCTTCCCGTTCATCTTCTACCGCCAGAGCCCCGAGCGCGGCGTCCGCTTGTCCGTGTTCCCGTTCTACTTCGACCTCGACGATTTCCTCGGCTACAAGCGGGTGACGGCGGTCATGTTCCCCCTCTATCTTCGCCTCGAGGAGCCGCGCGTGGAGCGCCGCTACTACGTCTTCCCGTTCGTTTCGACGATCGGCGGTCCCGACGGTCGCGGCGTTCGCGTCTGGCCGTTCTACGGCACCACGGAGATCGTCGGCCAGGAACGGAGCCGCTACGTGCTCTGGCCCTTCCACCTGCGCTCCGCGCGGCTGGTCCCCGGCTACGGGTGGGAGTACCGACGCGTCAACTTCCCCTTCTTCGCCGCCATTGACGGGGCCGGACGTGAAGTCCGGGGGTACGGCGTCCTCGCATACATCCACACCATCGACACCCGGCACGGCCTCGAGTCGACGGGCGCTCCCTGGCCCTTGGTCGTGCGCGAGCGACGGCTGGGAGACGAGGAATACCGCGTCTGGCGCGTCTTCCCGTTCTACGGTCGCAGCGACGTGGGCGGCGTCTCCTCGCGCTTCTACCTGTGGCCCGCCTACCGCCGGAAGACCCAGGACGTGGAGGACTTCCACTACCGGCGCGACGACATGGGCGTCCTCGTCTGGCGGCGGCAGAGCATGGCCAACGAGACGTCGGGTCACCGCGAGCATCTCCTCACCCTCCTCGGGGGCCTGCGTGGCGAGCAGGACGATGGCCGCCGCTTCGGCCAGACCCCTGCGCTCTTCGACAGCCTGCTCCCCAAGAATGCCGGTGTCCTGACCCTGTGGGCGCCGCTTTACGGCTTCTTTCGCTGGGACACGCGGCTCGACGGCCAGCGGGACTGGAACCTCCTCTGGGGACTCGTCGCCCGTGAGGACGGACGGCTGCTCGGTCCCGTGCACTTCGACCTCGGTTCCTCGGCTGGAGACGCAACCGGAATGTCGCATGGCGGTTGAGGCCCTACCCCGCTCCCCCCGCGCCAATCCGTTCGCCCGCATCGGCGCCACCCTGCTCGACGTCCTCCAGGTGCTGGGCGAGGCGGCGTCCCTCTTCATGGCCTCGGTCCGCAGCATCAGCGCGGCGCCGGCCGATCGCCACCGCTTCGTCGTGCAGATGGTGCGCGTCGGTACCGACACGCTCTGGATCGGCGCCCTGCTCTCCCTCTTCGTCGGCATGGTGCTGGTGGTCCAGGCCGCGGAGCAGGTGCGCGACGTGACCCAGGAGATCCTCGGGCCAATCGTCGGCCTGGCCATGACCAAGGAGCTCGGCCCCGTTTTGATGGCCTTCCTGCTCGCCGGGCGCGCCGGCTCCGCGATGGCCGCCGAGCTCGGCTCGATGACCGTCTACGACGAGATCAACGCCCTCCGCACCATGGACATCGACCCGGTGCGTTTTCTCGTCGTGCCGCGCTTCCTGGCCGCCACCATCGCCCTCCCGATCCTCATCCTGTATGCCGACTTCATCGGCGTGTGGGGTGGGGCGGCCGTCGTCGCGCTCGATCCGGCCATCACCATCCCCGTCAACACGTACTTCGACCGCATGCTCGAGTGGGTGCACTTCAGCGACTTCGTGGTCGGCATGTCGAAGGGCGCGATCTTCGGCATGATCGCCTCCATCGTGCCCTGCGCCTTCGGGCTCCGGACGCGCGGCGGCACGGAGGGCATCGCCACCTCGACCACGGCGGCGGTGGTCTGGAGCTTCATCCTCATCCTGGTCTTCGACTTCCTCATCGTGCGCGTCACCTTCGCCCTCGGCTGATGGTGGAGTCGGCAGAGCGACGGCGCGGCGTCGGCGTGGAGCTCAGGGGCCTGCGCAAGACCTACAACGGGCAGGGCGTCCTGCGGGGCGTCGATCTCGTCGTCGAGCCGGGGGAACTGCTGGCGATCGTGGGGCAGAGCGGTACGGGCAAGTCCGTGCTCTTGCGGCAGATCATCGGTCTCGAGCAGGCCGACGCGGGGCAGATCACGGTCGGCGGCATCGCGCTCGATCGCTACCGGGCGACGCCCCACGACGAGAAATCCTTTCGCGTGGCCATGGTGTTCCAGAACGCCGCCCTCCTCGGCTCGCTGACGGTGGACGAGAACATCGGCCTCCGCCTGCGCGAGCACGGCCGGCAGAGCACGGCCGAGATCACCGCCATCATCCACCGGGTCCTTGAGCAGGTGGAGCTCGCCGGCACCGAGGCCAAGCTGCCGAGCGAGCTCTCCGGCGGCATGCGCAAGCGGGTGGCCATCGCCCGCGCCCTGGCGATCGATCCCGAGCTCATCCTCTACGACGAGCCGACGGCGGATCTCGACCCGCTGCTCACCGAGCAGATCGGGCACCTGATCCAGCGCATCCGCGACGCGCGGGGCACCACGCAGATCGTCGTCACCCACAACCTGCCTCTCGCCGGCGCCATCGCCGATCGCATCGCGGTGCTGGCCGAGGGGCGTATCGCCGAGTGTCTCACCCCGGCCGAGCTGCCGCATGCCCGCCATCCGCTCACGCGGGCGTTCCTGCGCGCCTCGGCGCTGCAAGCCTAGGAGGGCTCATGCTGACGAGAGAACAGCGGATAGGCGCCTTCTTCGTGATCGGGCTCGTGCTCCTCTTCCTGACCATCGAGCTGACGCTGGGCGTGGGGCTCTTCGAGCACCGCTACCCGCTCTACGCGGACTTCACCGACGTGCAGGGTCTCGACAGCGGGGCCGACGTGCGGCTGGCGGGCATCAAGGCGGGGCGCGTGGAGTCGATGCGGATCGAGCAGGGCCGCGTGGTGGTGAAGATGGCGATCGATGCGAGCCTGGTGGTCAAGAAGGACTCGGTCGCGCGCCTCGACTTCCGTGCGCTCAGCGGCGATCGCTTCGTCGCCATCTCGCTCGGCACGCCGACCGCCAAGGCTGCGGTGCCCGGCGACACGATCGAGGGGGAGACGCCGGCCAGCTTCTCCGACGTCGTCGATCAGCTCTCGCACGTGGCGGAGAACGTGAGCGATCTGGCGCAGAGCCTGCGCGACAGCTCCGACCGCCTGCTGGTGAACCTCGCGGATCTCGTGGAAGAGAACCGCGCCGCACTCGGCACGACCGCCCAGAACCTGGCCTCGATCACCGGTAAGCTCGACAAGGGGACGGGGACCCTCGGCCTCATGCTCAACGATCCGACGCTCTACGAGCGGGTCACGGCCACCATGAGCGACGTGCGCGAGTCGGCGCACGACCTCGGGACCGTGGCCAACGACCTCGCCGCCGGCAAGGGCACCCTGGGCAAGCTGCTCAGCGAGGACGGGGGCCTCTACGAACAGGTACGCGAGACGGTGGACAACCTGAGCGCCAGCGCGCGCAATGCCGAGGCGATCACCGACGCGATGCGGAACGGGGAGGGAACGGTCGGCAAGGCCTTGACCGACGACTCGCTCTACACCGAGGCCAAGGACACGCTGCGCACCGTCAACCGCGCGACCCAGTCGGTCGAGGATCAGTCCGCGATCTCGATCCTCGGCACGATCGTGACGAGCCTATTTTAAATCCGACCCGAGATACATCTCGGGTCGGGGCCGGACCGAGGTTGGGGCGTTCGTGGAACGCGCGACCGCCGTGCCGCGGCCGGCGAAGCCGGCGCGGCAGGCGGGGTACGCCCGAGTGGACGCCGTTTTCGTACGCCCGGAAGTATGGTCGCCTCGATGCTTGGTCCTCGATTCTCGCCAACGAACGTCTCGTTCTCGAGCTCTCGATTGCCGGTCATGGAAGCGCACGGGCTCTGGGCGTACCTCGATTGCGGCGCCGGCTTCGCCGGCCGCCGCATGCCGGTCGCGCGTGCCACCAAACGCCCCACGCTCGCTCCGGTCCGACCCGAGATGTATCTCGGGTCGGCGTCATCCCACCATCGTGAGGCCGCCGGACACGCTCAGCACCTGTCCGGTCACGTAGCTCGCCTCGTCGGAGACGAGGTAGGCGACCGCGCCCGCCACGTCCTCCGGCTGCCCGAGGCGGCCGAGGGGGATCGCGCGGCGCATGCCGTCGAGGATCTTGGCCCCCCGCTCGCCCGCCATCGTCGCCGCCAGGAGCGCCGTCTCGGTCGGACCCGGGCACACGACGTTGACGGTCACGCGATGGCGCGCGACCTCGCGGGCCAGTGCCTTCGAGAAGCCGATCACGCCCGCCTTGCAGGCGGCATACACCGCCTCGCCCGTCGAGCCGACCCGCCCCGCATCGGACGAGATGCTGACGATGCGGCCGCGCTTGCGGGCGATCATGCCGTCGAGGACGGTGCGCGTGACGTGCAGCACGCCCTTCAGATTGACGGTGATCAGTCGGTCCCAGAGCTCCGGCTCGTTCTCGACGAAGAGCTCGAGTTGATCCCACCCGGCGTTGTTCACCAGGATGTCGACTGCCCCGAGCGATGCCTCGAGCGTGCCGATCGCGGCGCGCACGGCGTCCAGGTCCCCGACGTCGGCCGCCACCCCGGCCGAGCGTCCGCCGGCGGCCTGGATTTCGCCGGCCACGCGCTCTGCCGTCGCCCCGTCGAGGTCGGCGATCCCGACCGCTGCCCCCGACTGCGCCAGCCGGTGCGCGATGGCGCGCCCGATCCCGCGCCCGCCGCCGGTCACGAGCGCGACCGCTCCGATCACGGGAGGGGCCCTATCCGCGGGTCGGGAGGGCGGCGCTGAAGTTCCCGCTCACCGCCACCTCACCCTTCTGGTTCAGGGCCACCACCTCGCCGTCGATCCGCTTCTCGCCGTCGTGCTCGTAGCGCTTCGTCACCCGCCCCTTGCAGGTGATCGTGTCGCCGGGCCAGACCCGCGTCGCGAAGCGCACCTTGAAGCGCCGGAGGTTCTCCACCCCGACGAAATCGCTGACGCACTTGCCGACGAAGCCCGCGGTCAGCATCCCGTGGCCGAAGACCGAGGGGTTGCCGGCCATGCGCGCGAACTCCTCGTCGTGGTGGATCGGGTTGAAGTCGCCCGACGCCCCCGCGTAGCGCACCAGGTCCGTACGGGTCAGGTTCTGGACCACGAACGCGGGCAGATCCTGCCCTTCCTTCACGTCCTCGTAGAAGCGCCTCATGCCATTCCCCTCTGCGCTACGGCTCATCGGCTATTCCCTCACCGCGCCCGCGGTCTCGATCACGGTGCTGCGCGAGTAGGCGACCACATCGCCGTGCTGGTTCCGGAACTCGGTCTCCCCCACGACGAACACCATCTTCCCGCCCCGCTTCCCCTCCTTCTCGAACACCTCTTTGGTCCGTGAACGAAAAGTCAGAACGTCGCCCGCGTGAATCGACTTCACATACTCGAACTCCTGCTCGCCGTGAAGTACCCGGGGAAGATCGAGCTTCACGGCGCTCCGGGTCTCCCCCAGCCCCCCGATCCAGAGGGCCACCGTCATGAGGAAGGTGGGAGGCGCCAGGCTCTGGGCCTCGTCGAAGAAGAGCGGGTCGTCCTCCTTCACCGCCCGGGCGAACTCCCGGATCTTGCCGAATTCGACCCGCATCGTGCCCTCGGGCCCCCACTTGCCGATCAGTGATCGATCGATCTCGGCCATGTCACCCTCACAGCTGGATCAGCTGCGCCACGATCTCCCGGTTCCACGTCGCATCGCCGAACGTGACCTCCGAGCTCTTGGCGCGCTTGAAGTAGATGTGCATGTCGTGCTCCCAGGTGAAGCCGATGCCGCCATGGATCTGGATGCCCTCCCCGGCGGTGTGGCGGTAGGCGTCGGAGCAGTAGGCCTTGGCCATGGCGGCGGCGAGCGCGGATTCCGGGGCGTCGTTGGCCACCGCCCAGGCGGCGTAGTAGGTCGCCGACTTCGAGCTCTCCACCTCGACCAGCATGTTGGCGCACTTGTGCTGGATCGCCTGGAAGCTGCCGATCGGCCGCCCGAACTGCTCGCGCACCTTGGCGTACTCGACGCTCACCTCGAGGACCCGCGCCGCGCCCCCGCACATCTCGGCGCAGATGCCGACCTTGCCACGGTCGACGATGTGCTCGAGGAGCTTCCAGCCCTGGCCGGGCTCGCCGAGCACGCGGTCGGGGGGCACGCTCACGTCCTTGAGCTCCACCTCGCAGAGCTTCCGGGTCTGATCCATGGTCTTGAGGAGCGTGATCGTGACCCCCGGACTCTTGCTGTCGACCAGGAAGAGGCTCACGCCCTCGGTGCCCTTCGAGCCGGGAGCGCGGCCCGCGACCACGAGGAGGTCGACGACGTGCGCGTCGGGCACGAAGAGCTTGGTGCCCGAGAGCTTGTAGCCGTCCGCGCCCTTGCGGGCTTCGAGCCCGATGCCCTCCGCGTCCCAGCGTGCACTCGGCTCGAGCTGGGCAAGGGTCACGCGCAGGTCACCCGCCGCCAGCCGGGGGACGTAGCGCTCCTTCTGCGCCTTGCTGCCGCCGGCGAGCAGGGCGACACCGCCCAGGACCGCCGTCGAGAAGAACGGGCCGGGGAGGACGACCCGTCCCATCTCCTCGAGCACGACCACCAGGTCGACGAAGTCGAGCCCCGCGCCGCCGTACTGCTCGGGCAGGATGAGCCCCATCCAGCCGAGCTCCGCCATCTTCTTCCACTGCGCATCGGTGAACCCCCGCTCGTCCTCCATCATCTGGCGGACGTAGGTCATGGGGCTCTCCTTGCCGAGGAAGTCGCGGGCCGACTTCCGGAGCATCTCCTGCTCTTCACTGAAGCCAAAATCCATCCGGTACCTCTTCGCGGCTGGTGGTAGCCGGCGAGCGCGTCGCCCTCCGGCCACCAGGGTTCTTCGCTAGCGCTCGCTCACGCTGCTGGTCTCGCCTTCCAGAAGTAGTTGTGAAACCCGCCCGCATCGTGGAGCCGCCGAAACGTCAGCTCGAGCGGCATGTCGATCTCGACCCGCTCCGGCTCGCAGTCGGTGAGCTGCACGTACAGGCGGCCGCCCCCCTCGAGGTCGACGACCGCGTGCGAGACGGGCGGGTCGGGGCTCTCGAAGAGGTAGTCGTTGGTGAAGGTGAAGAGCGTCCCACGGCGCCCCAGGCGCACCTCGGCGAGGCCGTCCGCGTGGCCGCACTCGATGCACACGCGATGCCGGGGGAACTGCACCGTGTCGCACCTGGGGCACCGCCCGCCATAGAGCGCGAGGAGCTCCTTCCGGTCGCGGAAGGCAACCACCGGCGACGCGGCGTCGCTCGATGTCCCATCCTTGCGCAGCAACCGACGAAAGCGGGCATAGCGCCCGTAGGACGCCAGCGTCCGCTTCACCTCGACCTGGCGGGCGACGCTCATGGCCCCGCCGCCGACGGGGCCCGTCGCGCGGATGAGGAGAGCGTCGGCGCCATCGCCGTAGCCGACGACCAGGATGAGGTCCCCGGCCTTCGCCCGCTCGAGCGCGGCCACCAGCATGACGAGCGGCTGCGCGGCGCCGGTGTCCCCGACCGTCATCCAGAAGCTGTCCTGCAGCTGGGTCTTGGCGTCGAGGCCGAGCACCCGCGCGATGCCCTGGGGAGCGCGCGGGCTCGGCGCCGGTAGGATCACCGTGGCGAGGTCTCGCGGCGCGACCTTCGCCTTGGCGAGCAGGCCCTGGATGATCTCGCCCAGGACCCGCCCGTAGCCGAACTTCGCCTCGAACGCTCCCGGAAAACCATGCGGGAACTCCTGATCGGCGGTCCGCCAGGTACCGAGGAACTCGTCCGCGATGGTGTGCGTGGCGACGACCTCGGCCCCGGCGCTCTCCCGCTCCAGGAGGATGGCCGCCCCGGCATCGCCGTAATTCTGCTCGGTCATTGAGTCCGGTTCCCCAAGGCGGCACTCGCCCGCGACCACCAGCACCCGGCGCGCACTGCCGCCTGCGATCGCGTCCAGGGCGGCCAGCAGGGCGGACGTCCCGGCGCGGAGCGTGTCACCCAGATCCAGCGTCCGCGTGGTCGCCGGGAGATCCAGGACGGCGGCAATCGTCGCCGCACCCTGCTTCTCCTGGTAGGGCGACGAGGTGGTCGCGAAGAACACGGCGTCGACCGGTGGTCCGTTGGCCGCGAGGCCGAGCGCCGCCCCCAGCGCCAGCGTCAGGCTGTCCTCGTCGTGGTTGGCGACTGCCTTCTCGCCGCCGGCCGAGACGCCGCCCCACTCCTTCGCAATCAGCTCCCGCGGGAGACGATAGCGCGGGATGTAGGCGGCGGCGGCTCCGATGCCCGGCACGTCACACCACGCCGCGGGCGCGCAGCCCCGCGATGTCGCTCGCCGAGTAGCCGAGCCTCCCCAGTACGCTCTCGGTATGCTGTCCCAGGTCCGGCGCCGGGGTGCGGAGGGCGGGCGGGGTGGCGGAGAGCTTGATCGGGTTGCCGAGCGTTCGCTTGCCGTCCGGCAGGTCGACGATCATCTCCCGATGCCGCACCTGGGGATCGGCGATCATCTCGCTGAGCTTCGCCACCGGGCCGAAGCAGATGTCCAGGTCGGCGAGCATCGCCACCCACTCGGCCATCGTCCGCTCCCGGAACTTGGCGCGCAGCACGCGGAACATCTCCTCGCTGGCCGCGCCCTCGGCGAATTGCTGCTCCACGAACGCGGGCAGCCCGAGACGCTCGCAGAGCGTGCGCCAGAAGTGGGGTTCGAGCGCTCCCACCGTGACGTGGCGGCCGTCGCGGGTCTCGTAGATCGCGTAGCAGGGATGGCGTCCGGTGAGCATCGTGTCGCCGTGCGCAGGCTCTTCCCGCTCGAGCAGATAGCGGAACACGTTCACGACCTGCCAGGCGACCGAGCCGTCCATCATGGCGATGTCAACCATCTGGCCCCGCCCGGTCTCCTCGCGCGCCCAGAGGGCGGCGAGGATGCCCACCGCTGCCATCAGGGCACCGCCCCCGATGTCGGCTATCTGCACCCCCGGGATGGCCGGCGGACCTCCCGCCGTGCCGGTGAGTCCGATGACGCCCGCGAAGCCGAGGTAGTTGACGTCGTGCCCCACGCGATCGCGATAGGGCCCGTCCTGGCCGTAGCCCGAGATCGAGCAGTAGACGAGGCGGGGATTCACCCGGCTGAGGGTGGGATAGTCGACGCCCAGGCGCGCGGCCGCCCCCGGGCGCGAGCCTTCGAGGACGACGTCGGCGTCACGGGCGAGTCGGGTGAAGATCTCGCGGCCCTCGGGTGCCTTCAGATTGAGGGTCAGGCTCCGCTTGTTCCGTCCGAGGAGCGGGATGCCCATGCCCATCGGGTCGGTGGGCGCGTACACCGCGAGGACGTCCATGCCGAGGTCGGCGAGCAGCATGGAGCAGAAGGGGCCGGGAAGCTGGCGCGAGAGATCGAGCATGCGGAAGCGCGACAGCGCGGCGGCGGCCATAAGCTCGTTCGAGTACTAGATCGCGCTTGCCGTGACAACGGTTGGCGGGCGTCCGTGCGCGGGCCGGGGGTGCCCTCTCCTCGGCGGGTCCTGTTAAGCCCGGCGCTGCCGCGGTAACGGGTCACCGTGGCGGGCGTTCGCCGGGCTCCCGCCTCGTCGACGGCACCCCCCCGGCCCGCGACCACCGCAGCAACGCGGCGCGGCCTCGTACCTTCCGTGGCTGTTGCCGACGGCGGCAAGCGGCTCCCGCGCGCCCGCACGGTGCTAGAGACGCGCGGAGCCGCACGCGCTGGCGTGCGGCTCCGGAGGTTTGAAGCGCCGGACGCGCGGCCCGCGGAGCGGGCGCGCGGTCGACGCGGCGCCGGAATCTCTAGCCTCTAATGTCCCGCGTTGACTAGGGCGGCGACGGTGAACCAGTCGTCGGTTACGCCGGCCTTCTCGCCTTGGTTGAAGTACCAGCCCTGCTCGCCGGGGAAGCGGAGGCTCGGGAGCGAGGCCTTGGTGGCGTGCTCGAGCTGCATGTCGACCATGACGATGGCGGGGACGAAGCCCATCTCATCCTCGTACTCGATCACGTTGGCGCCCTCGAAGGCCTTCTTCTTGAACGCCATGTCGTTGATCCAGATCTTCCAGAGCTCTCCCGACCGGTCGTAGATGTCCGAGTAAGGGATCAC
>Ga0066388_100002505_pt1 | contig 11268 bp, 12 predicted proteins | sample PanSoiMetaGPlot6_FD_64539 | JGI IMG/M metagenome (GOLD analysis project Ga0066388, IMG submission 64539) | Tropical forest soil microbial communities from Panama analyzed to predict greenhouse gas emissions - Panama Soil - Plot 6 (Hybrid Assembly) | ecosystem: Environmental > Terrestrial >... | reverse complement strand
AGACGTCCATAAACTGATCAATCTCATCTGGGCTGACCGTAATTTTGAGCTCATCAAATGCCTGGTTGAGGACCACTTGATTGATCGCCCCCTGGATTGCCTCCCAACGGCCAGCAATCCGCAGGTAACGCTCTAGCTCAAGGCCGGTCAGTTCCTGCCCGTTAATTCGAAACAGAGCTCCATTTTCCGGCGTCGGCATCGGTTGCGGTCCCCCAAAATATCATCAGTTGCAGGCTCGCCTTTCCCACTCTGTCCGGCTCTTTGCCACCGATCGCGCGCCTGTATCGGGAGAACTGATCGGTCCTGACCAGGCCAGCCCGATCTAATTATTACCCGTAATCAAGGGTGCTTATTCCATTGGCTGAGGGACAGCCGCCAATCGGCTGGATATGCTTGCTTTCAGTGGCTGGAGTTCATGTCCGCGCCCAAAGGGCAGAGGCGTGTCACAGCTACTCGTCCTTCTGGCCCAAATCGACGGTTACGGGGACCTTTCCTTACGCGCGACAAAAATCATTTCGCCAGGGTACCTCGACCCGTAGGGAGATCTGTCGTAGCCACCAAAGAGATTCTCCACGCTGAAACCGGATCGGGCTAGAAGATGCTGCGCCTCAAACCGAAAGAGATAGCGAAACTTAAACTTGTGGACCAGCCGATCTCGGTGACCATCGAGATAGGTGACGTAGTAGATAATCTCCGCATCGAAAATCTGATCGGCAAGATCCCAGTTCCAATTTCGATGGCGGCGAAATACTCGCCTCCCGTCAGGCATCAAGAATTCAGGCTCTTCGCCAACTTCCCCCTCATCCCGCCCGCCCGCCAGCCTTCGTACATCCATATTGAACACATCGAGAATCAAACGGCCGCCCTCAACGAGATGCCTGTTTACGCAGGCAAGACAGGACAGCTGATCCTCGACCGAAATGAGATGCTGAAATGGCCGGAAGGGGATGGTGGCAAGGGCAAATTGACGCCCCAGATCAAAATTACGCATGTCACCATGCACGAGCTGAACTCTGTTCTGTATGTCTGAAGGCTCCCGAGCAACATTCTGCCGGCAAGCTGCAAGCATGTTCTCAGATAGGTCAAGCCCAACAATCTCCAATCCAGCCCGGGCGGTCGGTATGAGCACTCGTCCTGTCCCACATCCGACCTCGAGCACAGGCCCACCTGAGCTCCGTGCCTCGTCCACGAAGAAATCGATATCTGGACGGTTTTGGTAGGGGACGATGTGGTCGTAAAAATCCGCTACAAACTCATATTCTACGTAACCGCCCGCGCCGTCCATGGCCACTATCCTCTTCGCTCGGAGGCAGGGACTGCAACCGCTGCATCCCCTTTCTTTTCAGGAGTTGCCGGCCAGTCGTAGGGCTTCGATCCGATCCACCCACGCCAGCGCAGGAAGAACAGCATGCCACCGGCCAGAATCGCCATGAGCATGAGAGCAAATGGATAGCCGAAATACCACTCAAGTTCCGGCATGTTGAACGGTGACCTGGTCGGATTAAAGTTCATCCCATATACGCCGGCTATGAAGGTGGGTGGTATGAAGACCAGGGTGATGATGGTCAAGACCTTCATCACTTCATTCAGCTTGTTGCTGATGCTTGAAAGGTAACAGTCCATCAAGTCTGAGCCCAGCTCACGATAGGTCTCTACCAGGTCGATGATGCGAACAGCGTGGTCATAACAATCACGAAGATAGATGCGAGTCTCATTGGTTATAAATGGCATCTCATCGCGAATCAGCGAATTGAGCGCTTCTCGAAAAGGCCAGACTGCACGGCGGAGCAAGAGGAGCTCGCGCTTCACCTCATGAATCTGGCGCACCGTATCATTGTCCGGACTAATAATGATCTTGTCCTCGAGCGTCTCCAACTGCTCGCCGTAATCCTCGAGCACAGGGAAATAGCTGTCGACAGCGGCATCGAGCAGCGAATAGGCAAGGTAGTCCGGTCCGGCGCTGCGGATCTTGGTGCCACCCTTGCGAATGCGTTCACGCACTGGGTCCAGGCAGTCGCCACCGGGGAGCTCCTGAAAGGTGACCACGAAGTTCTCGCCAAGAAATAAGCTGAGCTGTTCAGTTTCAATTATCCCCTGGCTGGGTGTGACCATGCGGGCCACGATGAAGTCGTACTTGCTGTACTGCTCGACCTTCGCCCGTTGGTGGACGTTGATCGTGTCCTCAAGGGCGAGCGGATGAAAGCCGAAAAACTCACCGATCTTCAGCACGGTCGAGCCGTTGCCTACGCCATCCACGTTCACCCAGGTGACCGTCCACTCCGCTAGTATCCTGCGCAATGAACCTAGGTCCGCGATTTCCTCCTCGATGAACGCACCCGGGCTGAAGGCCATGACGGTAATTGCTGGGGGAGCCGGTCCGGGCTCCGGAGGGATCGCTTCCAGGGGGATGCTGGGCACGACCAACTGTTGAGTACGGTACTTCATTGCCCTGTGTTTGCGGGATCTGCCCGACATCTCCTCCTCCTTGGCCTTGTAAGCCACAGGGAAATCTTAGCCGGTCTTCTTGTCAAAGGCGAGGGCGGCTGATCCTGAAAGAACAGGCTGGGCTTGGGCAGATCCTCTCTTAGCGGTGCTGCGGGCGCCGCCAGCCGCCCGGGCTTGCAGCAGTCATTGAGACTTGCTGGCAGCTGCTTGCTGCTCTGAGAGCGCTTTTACATGGTTCAAGACTCTCATATGAATTCGATGAATGATGAAGTCGCTCCAGATGCGCCAGTAGGCTGCCGGCCACATGTGGTGCCGATACCAGGTCGTGCCCTCCAGACGAGTCCGTCCACGAGCCAGCGGTGTGAGCAAGAACTGCCCGGCCCGCGAGACAAGGTAACCGTCCAGATGGGGCGGGTTTATGCCGGGTAGCAATGACTGCTCACGCATCGGCTTCGGTTGTGCGACCACTGAGAAGCGCAGCAGCCGTGGTTCGTCCCACACCTCGATCGGTTCGACAAACGGTCCGGTTGTGAAAACGCAATGCCGGATCGCACCGGGGCCGCGTCCCTGAATTTCTGCACGCACTGGATAGGCAATTCCTGATTTCAAAACCCAGTCATCTGGCGGAGGTAACTCAGAAAAGCTAATCACGTGCTGCCAGACTTCCTTTTGGCTGGCGTTGACCTCCACTAGCGAACGGACCATGAAGGTCGGGGCCGCTGGCCGCACTGCATACTCCGCACCCATCAGCACCGGCAGAAACAGGAAGACGAGAAGGATCATCAACGGCGATTCACCTGGCCTCACAGGGCGCTTCTGAATTGCATAGCCCAACAAGGCACCCATGATCCCGATTACGAGCGCAATTGGATAAGCCATCAGCAGGCAGACGAAGCCCTCGGCAGAGATAGCCAGCAAGACCGCCCCGAGAGCCGTAACAGCAACAATTGAGACCTGTACGCATTCAAACCAGGTGCGACGGACACAGGAGCCATACAGCACGGAGGAGACCATTCCCAGGGCGAAGGGAATGCCCACGAACAGCCCCCAACCGTAGTGTCGGAGCACCGACACACCAAGAAAAACCAGGATAACGGCAAACGGCAACGGCAAGAGAACCGAGGTGGCTCCACTGACAAGGAGGTTCTGGGACAGGAGGCTATCGAGCTTGCGCCCAAACCAGCCGCGGTGATGAGCCGCCTGGCGACCCGCCACCTCTTCGTCCAGACCGGACAAGGCTCGTGCCTCTTGAACAATCCCTTGTTCTGCCCTGGGCAGGACACTGAGGACCAGAAAGAACACCAGGTTTACGAATGGAAAGAAGAAAAGCTTGACCAGCCACAGCGGCAGGCCCGCGTCCCGCAGCCGTCTCACGGTCAGGACTACCCCGCTCCAGATGAAGGGAAGGGCCATGGCTACCATGATTGCGTAGAACTTTCTCTCTGCAGCGGGGAGGTTGAGCAGGTCGAATGCTTGCCCGGGAAAGAAGTAGTCCAGGAGCCCCCACTGATGATGAAACAGCTGAGAGCTTACAAAGCGATCGAGGTTAAACTTAAGCGCGAACAGTATCAATCCGTACAGGACATAGCGCTCGCGGCTTATCGTTCCATCCCAACGCCAGAGATCCGAGAACGATATTGCTAATCTCTGACCGGCCATATGAGTCGCTTGCCAATCCGAACATCTCTACTTGGAACCGCTGGAATCACAAGAACCCGGAATGGTAACACGGTGCCCAGCCCCGCTGCCAGGCAATGTTCGGGCTGCCGATCGCTCCATCCGATCAAAGCTGCTCCCGCCTCGTTACCCCAATTTTTGCTACTTTTTACACTGTCCTAACACTGGAGCCAGGCACCCAGGCTGCAGAAAGCCTAAGATCTTGCTTGGGAAATCGTGTTCCTTCGAAGGCGTCGATACCAATTAATTAAGAGGTAAATGAGCATGCAAATAGTTTCAAGGTTACCGCTGACGGCCGCACTTGTTGCAGCGCTGAGCTTTGGACTCCTGCCAGCGGCCCATGCTGGTGAAGGTGGAAAATGTCCGGGGGCCAAGAGCTCGAAGGAGTGCGTTAAGAGCGAGGCCAGCAAGGAGGCTAAGGATACAAAGATAGCCGCCAAGGAAGAAGCCAAGAAGACCGAAACCAAGGAAGAGACCAAGGAGCCGGAAGGCAAGGGTAAAGAAGAAGCCAAGAAACCCGAAGCCAAGAAAGAAGCCAAGAAGTCCGAAGGCAAGAAGGGCAAAGCCAAGGGCAAAGAAGAAGCCAAGACGACCGAAGGCAAGGGCAAAGAAGAGTCCAAGAAGGAGGAAACTAAGAAGGAGGAAACTAAGAAGGAGGACACCTCCAAGACCAAGTAACGGCCCAAACAACACTGCCGCCCCTCCGCCAACAGCAATGGCAGGGGCGGCTTTTCTTTGGGTCCCCTGATTGACTGAGCGCTGCGCAACTAGGGCAGAGCCTTGAGCCGGCGCAAGCTGCCCAATCATTCCAGCTCTGTTTCGGTAAGAACGCGCTCCACGGTCAACTCCCACCAGGACTTCGAGACTCGTGATTTGAGCGGCTGAGCCCGGTCTGCTCCCTCAAGTAGCGCTTGGTCGGCTGCGGCAGCTTTCGACTCTGGCTCGTCCTGACCACTAAGAAAGGTTGAAAGGCCCATGGCCAGGGTCAGACAGCTCAACCCAACTATGAGCAAGATCAGAACCCTTTGACCAGCGGTCTCGTCAAACATCTGCATGCAATTCCATGAGCCGGCTCAAGTGGCGGTCTTTACAACCGGTAAGTCTATCACCATCAAACCTTGTAGCCAATCATCTTGAGGAACTCTTTGCGTTTCTGAATGCCAGCCTCGTCCTCCACACCTTGAGTCTTGATGCCGTCTATCACACCGAGAATGCCACGACCTTGCTCAGTTTCCGCGAGGATGACCTCAACCGGATTGGCCGTTGCACAGAAGACTCGGCACACTTCCGGAATCATTTTGATCGAATTGAGAATATTGACAGGGAAAAATCCGGCTCCCAGGAAGATGATGAACGAGTGACCTGCCGCAAGTGAAAGCGCATTTCTCTTGGCCAGATCGATCATCTCCGGGTCGGTGCCGCTCCAGCGCACCAGCGCCGGCCCCGAGGATTCACAAAATGCCAGACCAAACTTGATGCCGGGCACAGTGGTGACCAGCGCCTCGTGGATGTCATCTACCGTCTTGATGAAGTGGCTCTGTCCCAATATGAAGTTGATCGGTTCCGGTTTCTCAATCTTGATGGTCGTCAATTGCATAACTCTCTCCTCAAACCGGCTAGTCGCCCGATACCCAATCCCAGCCTGAGCCCTGAAGGTTTGCGTCGCTGCTCCCTTGGTGACCGGTGCTACACCCGCCGGTGGTGAGGGCAGGTCTGGGAGCGTTCCCTGGCTTGGCGCCATTGTCAGGTGCTTTGCGTGCGCCACGGGCAGATGTCACTGCCCTGCTCCCGGTCTGCGCGCTTGTGGCGGCCTGAGGCGCTCCTACACCCTGCATGCTCAGAATCTTTCTTATGTCCGAGATATCGGTCTGAATCGCCGCTTTCTCGGCCGGGGGCGGATTGCACTTGAGCGTCTTCTCAAAGGCAGCAATGGTCTCCTTCAACTTGTTCTGCTTTAGACAGGCGTTGGCAAGATCGCTCCAGGGTACCCAATCCTTCTCGTTAAGAGCGGTCGCCTTCCGGAAGGACTGCTCAGCGCTTGGGTAATCATCTATCTTCCGGTATGCGACGCCCAGATTCGTGTAGAAGTCTCCATCAAACTCATAGCGCGCAATCGCCTGGTGGTACTTCTCGATTGCTTCTTCGTAGCGGCCTAGATTCAGGTAGCGATTGGCCAGGTTGTAATAGGGCAGGGCATCCTCCCAGTCCGCCGGATCTCCCTTGCCAGGAAAGCCATCTGCCAACACAGCTCCAGGAAGAAACGCGCAGCAGAGAGCGATGGCGAAAGCCAACATCGTGCCGACCGGCGCTTTAAGGCTTTGATGCGCAGCCATGGAATTCCACCTTCATGCCCCAACTTTCCGCGACAAGCTTACCAGAAGGCCTGGGCCGGATCTGGCGACGTAGCTCACGGGGCTTGAGCTCAAATCTGGAAGCCCACCCCATAGGTGATGCTCTGCACAATGTTGCGCACGCTGGCTCGAGTATAGTCAATTCCCAGCGGCGGGACGCGGTTGCTGTGATTGGAGGTCCTGTTCGGCAGGGCTATGACGTAGGCAATTCCAGCCCACCAGTTCTTTCGCCTGTAACGCAAACCACAAGTCAAGTTGTTCTGAGAGTTTGAGGTGAACCCCGGCAAGATCGCGCTCCTCGGTACTGGGTTTGTGTTGAAAGCATATCCGGCTGATACACCCCAGTGTCTGGAGAGCTCGTAGTCTGCACCGACATTGCCGATCAGGATGTTCTTTAGCTGAGCTGGATAGGCGAGCGGCACCAGTGAGTCAACATACGTATGCCCAAACAGGCTGTAGCGGTAGTTCACCCAGGCGCCCTCGACGGCGACCATGAGCTTCTCGCTCTTCCGCCAGGAGGCACCGACCATGACGCGTTGAGGCAGGACTGTTTGAGAAGCCGGCACCCTGGCTGGAAAGGAGGTCCCATCGAAGAGCTCAAACCTGCCTTTGGCAGCCGGCCCCAGCCAGGTAGGTGAGCGGTAGCCTGAGCCCAACATGACTCTCTCGCTAAGACGATAAAGAATGCCAAGGTTAAACCCGCCGCCGACCGACCACTGGTTACCAAGAACCAGCTTCCCCGGACCATAAACAGTCGACGACCCATATCGAGCCAGCTCCACACGTGGTCCACCACCGCAGTAAAGACGCTCGGCGACTTTTGTGCCAAAGTTCAGCTGCGCGCCATAGTTCAATACACTGGCGGAGGCGTTTTGCGGAACGCTGGAAAACAGGTAGCGGCTGTCGAAGTTGCCAAATTTACCGTTCCAGCCCGTCTTACTGAACACTGACAGGCCCCAGCCGCTCCTTTCCGTCAGCGGACCGACGATCGCCACGGCGAAATTCGGGAGGGCCGGCTTCGTGAAAACATCCCCGTCGATAACCCCGTTCCATTTATTGATCGGAAAGATGCTCGAGATCTTGCCGTCAAAGCGCAAGACCGGGTGAAGCACCACGCTCGCCGGCTGCCGGACTTGAGAGAGTGCTGTGTCTCCTACGGCTACTTCGGTGCCCCCGCGCATATCGGCCTGCCAGCTGTGACCGACCTCTTCCAGACCGTTCACCGCAGCGTACGCTGGCGCGAGAGCCGAGCCAGCATGCAGGCATAGTAGAGCGAGAAATTGACGTGCCTGCACGTGATTAACCGGAGCTACCCGACCGGACCGGGCTACCTTAAGTCATTAAGTATATCCAGGAGCTCGGGCAATGAGATCCGGCTGTCAAACCCCGGCTTTCGCATGAGCTGCAAAAGGACCGGATTGCGGTCACCAACCGTAGCTGTGTTTGATCCACTCTCGCAGGTCGTGTGACTTCGTTTGGAAAAAATCAGCCGCCTGCGCCTTCCCGGCGCTTTTGGCATGGTTGGCAAAAATGCCGTAGAGATCCGCGACCTTGGGGTGATGCGGACCCCAACACATTTCCACAATCGGCATGGCCTCCTGGTAAAGATCAAGAGCCTGATCGAATTTCTGTGAATCCATGCTCAGAAGCGCCTTGGTGATCAGGACCTGACCATAAAGCAATGAGTTCTTGCCGAACTCGCTGCTGCGCAAGGCGATGTCAGCTGCCGAGTCTAGAAGTTTCGAGGCTTCCTCGTGGCGGTGGGTGTCAGCCAGCAGAATGGCCCGGTGCTTGAGAATCAACACTCGCAGCTCAGCTAGCTCCTCCTCATGAAGGTCAAGTGTGCCCAAGGCCAGATCATTCATCTGCTGCGATTCTGCGCTCCGCTCTGTCTTCCACAGCAGCACCGACAGCTCATGGTAGTTATAGGCGAGCAGCGCCAGGTCGTGCTCTGCCTCCGATTCAATGATGGCGAGCGCCCTTCGCAACAGCCTCTCCGCTTCCGCATAGTCCTTGCGCGCTGATAGGCAAATGGCAAGACGAATCAATGGCTCAGCGAGGAATGTCCCTTCCATTTTCTCTCGTGTGGAGAGGTCGATTGCCCTCTGGTAATCTCTGGCTGCCTGTGCAAAGTCGCCCGCCTTATAAGCCATTGTGCCAGCAGCGATCAGGCTCTTCCAAAGTTTCGAATCGAAGAGAGTAGGCATTAATGAGCTTGCTCCGGCTCACCGTCCGAACCGATTGCCTATTATCACCTGCACTGGCGCGCCAGGGCATCGTCCGTTGGGCTGATCCGTCTAGGTAGGAAGTATAATTCTTGGTTCGGCCTCCATGAGTCCATGCCGCACGATTAAGGAGTAGATAAGATGCCTCTCCACTATATAAACGGGCAGTTCACCAAGGGTAGTGGCACCGAGGCAATCGCCGTGCACAACCCGGCCACCGAAGAGGTGCTCGACACTGTACCACGGGGCACCGCCCAGGATGCCGAGAAAGCATCGACAGCGGCCAAGGCAGCATTTCAGTCCTGGCGTCGAACTCCGGCCAATGTGCGAGCTAACCTGATGCACGAGGCGGCAGCCAAGATGCGTGCTCACAAAGAGCATATCGTGCGTCTGCTGACTCTGGAAGAGGGCAAGCCGGTGCCAGAGAACGATGAGGAGTTCGAGTGGCTGACCAACACCTTCGATTACTACGCGGAGTTAGGCAGGCACGAGCGCGGCCGCGTCTTGCCCTCGGGCGAGTACACGCAGCTGAACCTGGTGATTAAGGAACCATATGGGGTTGCGCTCTGCATTGTTCCCTGGAACTATCCACTGCTCCTGATGGCATGGAAGGTTGCTCCGGCGCTGGCTGCCGGCAATACGGTGATCATCAAGCCAAGCGAGCTGACGCCACTTTCGACTCTCTACCTGGCGGAACACTGCTTCGACCACTTTCCGCCGGGCGTAATCAATGTGATTACCGGTTACGGCAAGGAGGTTGCGGAGCCGTTAGTTACTCATCCGGACGTTCCTGTCATTGCCTTTACAGGCAGCCTGGCCACCGGTCAGCGGATCGCCTCGCTGGCCGCTCCGATGATGAAGAAGCTGCACCTCGAACTCGGGGGAAAGGACGCTTTTGTTATAGCCGAGGACGCCGATCCGGAGCTGGCTGCAAGGGCGCTGGCATACGCCGCGCTGACCAATGCCGGACAAGTTTGCACCTCAACAGAGCGCGTGTATGTGCCCCGGTCAAAGGCGTCGGAGTTTACAGAGGCGCTGGTCGGGCACGTGAAGAGTCTCCGCCTGGGTCCAGGGATCGAATCGTCCACAGACATGGGACCGATGATCGGGGCCACGTACCGCGAGAAGATCGAACACCATGTCTCCGAGGCGGTAGGTAAAGGCGCAAAGGTGCTGACCGGAGGGCGGCGTCCCGATAAGCCGGCAAAGGGTTATTTCTACGAGCCGACTGTCCTGACCAAGGTTGACCACTCCATGCTGATTATGCGGGAGGAAACATTCGGGCCAGCAATTCCTCTCATGGAATACAAGTCATTCGAGGAGGCCATAGCTCTGGCAAACGACTGCGAATACGGTTTGGGCGCATGTCTTCTGACCAGCGATCCACTGAAAGCCAAGATGTTCTTTGAAGAGGTCAAGGCAGGAACTGTCTGGATCAACGACCCGCTCACCGACAACTACGCAGGTCCTTTCGGCGGCATGAAGTTGAGTGGCGGTGCACGTGAATTAGGGCAGGAGGGTCTCGATGAATTCCGTGAGACCAAACACGTGCACTGGGAATTCGCTACGGCGCCCAAATCATGGTGGTATCCGTACGGGAAGTAAAGCTAATGGCGATCGGCACTTTAGGCTACCAGGTTGCCGTCAAGACTGCCGCGACGTCCTAAGCTTTCTTGATCTGCCGCAGCCCGAACCAGTTTCCCTCTGTGTCTAGAAAAATGGCAAACGGCCCCCAGGGCATCTCCTGAGGTGGTTGAGTGAAGGTCACACCAGCAGCGGACATATGCTGGTAAGTCTGCTCGATGTCATCGCACTCAAATACGACAGAAGGCTTGCGTAGCGCCCAGTCTTCCATCATCGACTTTGGGTACAGAACTAAACACGACTGAGCGCCCTTCGGTCCCACCTCTAGCCAGCTGGCGCGGGGCCCCATCGGTTGGCTTCTGTGGACAACAAAACCTACCTTTTCTGTCCAGAACTGCAAAGCCACTTCCTGGTTTTCGACATAAAGAGCTACGGTCGCAATGTTCACGGCGTGGTCTCCTTCCTGTACTCGCTCCCAGGGTCCGGCCACCTACTCAGTGCAACGTTTTTCTTCATTACCGCTTGCAAGATGCGGTGATTATACCCCAGCCAGCGAACATGCCGAGGGGCTGACCTGCGCTTCCAATGGGTGATGGCCTGCGTTCGTGCTTCGGCATCGCCTTAATTTGGGGATTCAGCAGGCTTCGGAATGACCCAAATTGCAGGATTGAGCTTGTTAAGCAATTGTGCTGCGCTGTTTGAGTTAATCAAGCAGCAAGCTGGTCGCCTGGATATGTGGCCGGTCCCCGCCATCTCGCGCCGCTCTCTAAGCTAAGGATGTCACCCCGGCTCCGTCCGCATCGAGCCATAAGAAATGGAGAGGAACGGAAAACGGCGACCGCAACCCCCAAGAACATTCCCAGGGCCAGGATCCTCTTGAAAACAAGCAGATGAGCCAGCGGCCCGCTGCCCTATCCAGGGGCAGCCAGGCCGGCCAGCCGGCCTGTTTCCGGATCGGGCAAGCCAACACATTACTAGCAGAACTT
>Ga0066388_100002503_pt1 | contig 11271 bp, 10 predicted proteins | sample PanSoiMetaGPlot6_FD_64539 | JGI IMG/M metagenome (GOLD analysis project Ga0066388, IMG submission 64539) | Tropical forest soil microbial communities from Panama analyzed to predict greenhouse gas emissions - Panama Soil - Plot 6 (Hybrid Assembly) | ecosystem: Environmental > Terrestrial >... | reverse complement strand
AACACCGTGCGCATCTCGATCCGGGTCGCCGCGCCGTCGGGCGCGAACGTGAGGACCGACTCGAAGGCGTTCGGGTCGCCGCGGGACTCACCGTGCAGCAGCGCGATCCGCTCCGGCGGGACGATCTCGGTCCAGGAGATCCACTCCTGGTAATCCGTCCCGTCCAGCCCGTGCATCACGAAGTCCCACTCCCCGCCGACGCGGAACTCGAAGGACCGCGTCGTGGTGGTGAACCCCTCCGGACCCCACCATCGCGACAGGTGCCGGACTTCGGTGAACGCCTCGAACACCAGCTCCCGTGGGGCACTGATGACCCGGGAGATCACGATCTCGCGGCCGGCCGTCGCTGACTGCGCCGCCGCGGCCCGTCCTGTCGCTGCCATCGGTCACACCTCCTGGCTTGCCTGCTTGAGGTCCTGCACGTATGCGTCCAGCCGGTCGAAGCTCTCGTTCCAGAACCGCTCGAACCCGCCGGTCCACTCGTGGACCGGTCGCAGCTCGCGGGCGTCAAGGCCGTACAGGCGCTGCTTGCCTGCCTTGCGGTCCCGCACCAGTCCTACCTCCCGGAGCACCCGCAGGTGTTTGGACGCCCCCGGCTGGGTCATCCCCAGCTCCTGGGCCAACTCGGTCACCGGCCGCTCACCCGCCCGCAGCAGTACCAGGATCTCCCGGCGCTGCGGCTCGGCGATCGCGTTGAAGACGTCCGACGTCGTCGCTGCTCGTGCCATGGGCGCAATCATATGCCGATATCGGCATGCGTCAAGCCGACGGAATCAGGCGGGTCTTGTCAGATGACGATCCTGACCTTGTCAGCGGCTGCGGAAACGCGTATCCCGGAGACGGCGTAGCCAGGTGATCGTGTTCCCACGACCCATTCCGGCTGTCTCAGGCGCGGTACGCGATCGTGGCGATGCCGCCATAGGTCACTTGGGAGTAGGAGCCGGTGACGTACAGGGTCCTTCCGCCGGGGCTCAGCGCGAGCGCGATGGCCCAATCGGCTTTGTTGCCGGGACCGTTGTAGGTGCGCAGCCATTGCTTTGCGCCGGTCGCGCTCGAGTAAGCGACCGTGGCGTAGTCGGTGTCACAGCATTGGACAGCGTTGACGCCGGTGACGTAGACGGTGCTGCCGTCCGGGCTGATTGCCAGCGTCTGCGCCCAGAGAGGGTAGCCGCCTGGGAACCCGAGCGTGCGCCTGGTCCAGACCGGGGCGCCGGTGGCGGCGTTGTAGGCGACCGTGGCGTACCCGAGCGGGCTGTTGTTCGGTGCGTCGCTCGGTCCGGCGACGATCACGGTGCGGCCATTCGGAGTGACCGCCAGCGAGCCGCCCGCGCCGTTGAAGCGGGCGGCCCAGCGCTGGGCGCCGGTAGCCGCCTTGTAGGCGACGGTGGCGGAACCGGTCACGTACACGGTCTTGCCGTCCGGAGCGACAACGACCGCATTGGCGTAGTCATTGCCGTTCGAGGGACCGTTGTACCGGCTGGCCCAGCGCTGGGCGCCGGTCGCCGCGTTATAGGCGACGGTGAGGTCGTCGTACTTCGACGCCGGGCTGTAGCCGCGCCCGGTGACGTAAACGGTGTGGCCGTCGGGGCTGATCGCGATATTGCGTGCCTGGTTGTTGCCGTGCGCCCGGCCCGTGAGCCGGCTGATCCAGCGCTGCGCGCCGGTGGCTGCGTCGTAGGCGATCGTCGTGTAGGCGTCGTTGGACTGCGGAGTGTAATTCTCGCCGCCGCTGACGCCGGTGACGAAGACGGTCTTGCCGTCCGGGCTCACGGCCAGTGCCCTCGGGCTGCTATGGCCACCGGGCCCGTCATACCGGCGCAGCCACATTTGCCGTCCCGTCGATGCGCTGTAGGCGATTGTGACGTAGGCGTAACCAGATTCTTCGAGAGTGCTCGCACCGGTCACGAACACGATCCGCCCGTCCGGGCTGACCGCGATCCCGGCAGCCCTGTCGGGGTGCGTGCCCGGGGCGGCATAGCGCCTGACCCACAGCTGCCGGCCGGTCGCGGGGTCGTAGCCCACCGTCACATAGCCGACAGGTGCTCTGTGCCCCCCGCTCGTGCCGGTGACGAACACCGCGTTGCCGTCCGGGCTGACCGCGATCGCCGCGGGCATTGGGTTGCTCCGAGCCAGGCCGTCATAGCGGCTGACCCACAACTGCGCGCGAGGAACGGCCCGCGAACTGGCGTGTGCAGCCCGGGTCGCGGCTGATCCCGGCGCTGCCGGGGCGGCCGCCTTACACCCCACGCCAGCGATGCTGACCACAACGCCGACTGCCGTCACGAACGCCGCAAGCTTGCCGCGGCCACCCAGGTCTCTTGATGAGTTCATCCCTGCCCTGACCTTCACCGCGGGCGCGGCCTGGCTACCGAGCCGGAGTGGCAGCGCAATCTTGTTCTGCTGAGAATAAGACGCGCCGGCGAGCCGCGCAGTTGACCGATGAGAGCTCTCCCATCCGCCTGTTATCCGAGCATCCGGGCCATCGCCGCGTGGTGTTCGACCATCTTGTCCAGGTCCCGGTGACCCGACATCAGGAACTCGAGGCCGACCCGGAAACGCTCATCTCGCCGAGCCCGGCTCGTCAGGCGAGGGGCGGCCCGACAACTGGCCGCGTCTCGTGGCCGGGAAGATTGCCGAAGGCGACTGGGTCGAACGCCTGGTCACTGCCGTGCTGCGTCAAGTAGTCACGCTGTGCCCGGAAGAAGTCCTCGATTCCGCCCGGCGTCACGATGGTGAGAAACCGGACGGGCTGGCGGGAGAGGTTCGCAACGGCATGAGGTACGGCACGGGGGAACCAAAGCACTCCGCCAGCTTCGCCAGCAGCGCATGGCGGATTTCTCACAGCTATCCACCATCTGGGAACCCGGCGCCTACATCGCTCTAGCGATTGCTGCGGCGGCCGCGGCGGCCGCGGTCCTCAACCCCGATATGGCCCGCCGCCACACCGGTAATGATTACGTGCGCGGCGCTACTGGGCCATAGGTTCCCGTGCCATTAGTGGCATGGCCGAGTCGGTCGGACCCGGTTTAGGCGGCGGGCAGCTGGAAGTGCCAGATGACCAGTGACGAGCGGCCGCCAGCGGCACGCGAGGCCGATGGCAGATAGTCCATCAGCGACCACGGCCAATCCCACCAGCCGCCGATTTCGGTCGTGGGCTCGGGCAGCGGTCCGCCGGGCTCGGCCGCGCCTGGCTCCTCGCACCGCCTTACCTGGAGGCCGAGGCTCAGTGCTGCCCGCAGGTAGTCGCCGAGCGGATGCCGGTAGGTGGCCGCGATGCACGGTTCGCCCGCCGGGCCGCGTGCTGTGATCACCGAGCCGCGGGTGACTTGCTCGTGGTGCATGTCGGAGATGACTAGATCCCCGCCGGGGCGCAGCACGCGGGCGAATTCGGTGAGTACCGGCTGGAGGCGGGGAACGTGGACGAGGGCGAGCGCGCAGACGAGGACGTCCACCGAATCATCCGGCAACGGCAGCCGGTCCAGCTCCCCGACGTGGAACGCGCCCTCTGGGACGCGCCGCCGCGCGTGCGCGAGCATGTCCGGTGAGCTGTCGACGCCGACGACCTGATGCCCGCGCGTGGCGAGGAACTCGGCGAAACGGCCGGTCCCGCAGGCGGCGTCCAGCGCCACGCCGGGCTCCCGGCCGTCGAGGTATCCGGCCACCACCGGCTCATCCATCGCGAACAGTCCGCCGCCCGCCTCCACGTCATAGCTGGCCGACCACTGGCGGTAGGCGGTGACGGTGCTGACGCGCTCAGCAAGCACGCCGCGGTCCCGCAGCTTCTCGTCGTCCAGCAGTCGCCGGATCTCGGCTAGCCGGGCGTCAACGAATGCGCGGTCGTAGTCCCCGGCCCAGGCGTCCAGCAGCGCGATGCCCTCCAGACCAAGCAGATAGGCAAGTGGGTCCTGATAGATCATGAATGTTGATCGTAAACAGGTGTTGGGCAGGCGACCCACCACTTTTCCGGCGTTGGAAGACCGATCCACGATGGCAGGCTCGGATCAAAGCCGTTCTCGCTCAATGGAAGGAAAGTGGACCGGCAAACCCCGCATAGCCCGTCTGAGTCGAGGCGACCGCGTATGCGTGGTTCACTCAACACATCACCTGGTCAGTGAACCGCACGAAACCGCCGGGACCGCGGTCAGCCGCCCAGGCGCAGTTCCTGATGGGGAATGAACTTCGGAAAACAAGCGCCTAGTGCGGACGGATAGAGCGCATAAATGTCTGATGACGACGTGATAACCATTCGTGCAGGCTGGCGGCGGGCGCACAAAATCCGCTTCGGGCCATGCTGTCGGCCCTTCGCCGATTACCTCGTGGACTACATTGTCGAAGTCGACGCGACGGGCTTGAAGGGCGGCGTCAGGGTCAGAAGCGTGGAGGGCGACGAGCTACCAGGTTTCTTGCGCCAACTCGCCGAAAGCTACCGCGGTTGGCCTGATGTAAGGCGCTGGCGATCATTCGAAACGCTGTTCGCCACCCAGGCCGGCTGACATGCGACCGCGGCTCAAGAATCCGCCACAACCCGTTAGCGCCTGCTGTTAGCTCACCATCACCCGAAGATCCAGCGAACGGCTGCACCGTTCGGCCACGTCGGGGTCATGCGTGGCGAGGATGACGGACCCGCCGGTGGTGGTCAGGTCAAATATGCGGGTCAGCGCGAGCGTGCGGGCTGCAGAGTCAAGCTCGGCGGTGGGTTCATCGGCGACCAGTAGCCTGGGCCGCAGGGCGAGGGCGCGGGCGACGGCGACGCGTTGCTGCTGGCCGCCGGACAGTTCCTCCACGATCTGCCCAGCATGGGCGCCGAGACCTAGCTGGTCCAGCGCGACGTGCGCGGCATGCTGGGCGGCCAGCCCGGGTACGCCAGCCGCTCGTAGCGCGACTTCGATGTTCTCGGCCGCGGTCAGTAGGGAAACCAGGCCATACCCCTGGAGCACGAGCGCCACACCCGCCGACGAGCCAGCGAATCCAGTGACCCGTTTCCCATCGAAATAGACGTGGCCGCTGCTGGGGGTAGTGAGACCGGAGAGGATGGCGAGCAGGCTTGTCTTGCCTGACCCCGAGGGACCAGTGATGGCGAGGCTTTCGCCCGGCTCTACGGACAAGTCGATGCCGTCGAGGATGAGCTGGCCGTCGCGCACGTAGCGGATACCGTGGGCCTGGAGCACGTCAGCCGTCCTGCAGATCGACCCGGTGCAGTTGCACGCCGTCGGCGGTGGGAACGGCCCGGGCCAATGTCCCGGGAGGGAGTGTGGCTTCGAGGATTTCTGTGGGGAGCTGTACTGATCCGTCTCTGGAAACGATCAGGTAATCCTCTCCGGCGTGGCCTTCGGCGCCGACCCGCCCGTCCCGAATGGTGATAGTGCGGCCGAGGGCGCTGCCGACCGCAGGGTCGTGGGTCACTACGACCACAGTGGTGCCAAGATCCCGGTTGGCGGCCTGGATGAGGTCGATGACAGCTGCCGCGGAGCGCTGGTCGAGCTGGCTGGTGGGTTCGTCGGCGAGCAGCAGCTGAGGGCCGTTGGCAAGGGCGACCGCGACGGCGAGGCGCTGCTGTTCGCCGCCGGAGAGCCTGCCTGCGGGGCGATGGGCGACCTTAGCCAGGCCGACCGCGTCGAGCAGGTCAGCGGTCCTGCGCCTTTTGACCGTCCACCGCCGGCGTGTTGGCTGCTGGGCGAACTGGACGTTGCCCGCGGCTGTCTCGTTGGGCATCAGGTTGCGCCCGGGGGTTTGCAGCACGACGCCAACCTCACGCAGCCGCATCGCTGCGGCGGACTTGCGCGTCAGGTCGTTCACCCGCCGCCCGCACACCTCGACCACTCCGGCGGTGGGCCTGAGCAGCCCGGCGAGCAACCACAGCAGCGTCGATTTCCCCGCGCCCGAGGGGCCGAGCAGGGCCACGGTATTCTCCGCTTCGACTGTAAGGTCAACGCCTCGCAGAGCGGTGACTTCCTGACCGGGAGTTCCGTATACCTGGACCAGGCCATCGCAGCGGATCAGCGGGGCTGTCATGCCGGCGACTCCCGCAGCTGGTCGGAGCTAACCCCCCGGATGAGCATTGCACTCGCGGTCACGGCTGCGAAGATCAGCAGCCCAGCGGCCGCGCCGAGCAGCACCACAACTGGGATCGCAGGCGGGACGTAGGACATCACGGCGGCCGGTGGGTTGTTCACGAACTCCGGTACGCTGCGCAGCGCTACGACCGCCGCAGCCACGCCGGTGCCAGCCCCGACGACAGAGCCGAAACCCAGGACCATGCCTAGCTCGGCGAGCACTGAGCGGCGCAGAGTCGGGCGCGGCACGCCAGAGGCGGCCAGCGCAGCGTATTCGTAGCGGCGCCGCCGGGCGGACAGATACAGACCCAGGACCGCGGCACCGGCAGCTAGCAGCGCTGCGGCCACCGCGTCGGCCAAGAACAGGACACTGGCGAGGGCCGGGCCCTGCCGGGCGAAATGAGTTGCGATGTCAGCGGCGCTCCGGGCGGAGACGACATGTACCCCAGCGGCAGTCAGCCGCGGCTCAATGACGCCTCGCGCGCCGTCGGCGAGCCATACCTGGCTGGACGTGGCGGGGAAGTTCTCGCCCGCCGCCAGCTCCGCGTAGCGCCGATCGACAATGACACCACCGCCTAGTGCCCCAGGGAGGGCCGCGGCGGCGCTGATGACCCGCAGGCCGAGAGGTTTGCCATCAAGCCCCACGCCTGAGGCGAGGGTCTGGCCCGGGCGGAGCAACGCGGCTGAGACAATGGCGGGCAGCGGAGAGGGCCGGTTCACCGATGCCAGGATCGCGTCCTGCTGTGGCCGACCGGTGAAGATCCAGGTGATTCCGGCTGCGGCACGCTGGATGCGGTCCGGGGGGTGGTCGGCGTGTCCAGGACCCCAGTGCCCGGTATCGGACAGCACGTTGCGAGGCCCTGCATCCACCCATCCGGACCGGTGGTGCACCTGGAGACGAGTGATCGTGACCTGCCCGCGAACCGGGTTCCGCAGGTCGCTGGGCGGTGGGCTGAGATCCAGGTCCTGCAGAACACAGGGACAGCCGACCAGCTGCCCGGTCAGCGTGACGCTACCGCGTGCGGGCAGCGGGCCGAGGTTGACCGGAGAGGCGCCGGTCGTGACGTCCGCGGCAAGCACTGATCCAGGTGGCGACAGCGTGCTGATATGCATGCTGATGCGCACGGCATTGCCGGTCAGGATGAGCGGGGCAGGCGCCCGGGCAGCCAGCTCGGCGGCCAGTCGGGGCAGTGGCTGTCTGGTCAGGCTGGACTGCCACGATGCGACCTTGGCGAATCGCTGCGGGTCCACGGCCAGCGTCTTGAGTCCGGAGGTGCCGCTGGAGATGCTGGTATAGCTGTCGACGGCAGCGGCCATCCGACCACCCGGGTCTGCTTTGGCGACGATCGTGCTCAGGTCTTTCCCGGTTGGGACAATCACGGTCAGCACTGTTGGGGCGCCTACCTCAAGTGCCGCCACATGCTGCTCGTTGCTGCGGTCGACCGACCAGGCGCTCGTGGCGAACGCAGCCAGTGCGAACGCGGTGGCCAGGACGATGGTGGTCCGCATCCCGCCGGGACGGCGGGCCACATGGCGGATGGCTAGGAACACTCCGAGGCCACCGGCGCGGCCGGTACGGGCGAAGGCCGCCTTGCAGCCCAGCGGCAGCAGCCGCGAGGCGACCACCGCGACCGCCAGGCCGAGCAGCCCGGGGACCAGCAGGACCAGGGTGCCGGACCGCGCAGAGTTGATCTGCCCGGTCACGACCAGATCCAGCAGGCCTGCGGCCGCGCCGGTGGCCAGGATCGCATCGACGACCCAGCCCCGGTTCGTCGCCCGCATACCCGAATGCCGCCATTCCTCTATCACCGGCCTGCGCAGGGTACGCTGCGCCGCAACACAGGCGGCGGCCAAGCCCCCGGCTGTCGCCGCTGCGGCCGTCGCCCAGGCCAGGCCGGGCAGCACCACCGGAGTGCCATGGCGTAGCAGGACGTGGCAGATTACCGCCGTGGCCCCCCACCCGGCCAGGGTTCCGACCGGCAACGCCAGCACCAGCAGCGCCACAGGTTCGGACAACCCGAACGTCACCGTCGACCACGCCCCCCGGCCGCGCAGCTTGGCCAGGGCAACCTCCGGACCGCGGGCCTCGACAGCGTCGGTGACCGCAAGGAATAGCAGCAGCAGGCAGAGCACTAGCAGCTGCGCTGTGATCAGCACAACCGGCACCGCCACCGAACGCCAGCTAGACTGCACCCCCGCCAGCGTTGCCGGGATCGCCGTGGTGACCAGGATCTGCTGGTCAGTGAGTGCCTGGTTGTTGGCAAATCCGGTCATCGCGACCCGCAGCTGCCCCACCTCATTGCCAGTGATCCGGCCAGTGTCAAGCAGCTCGTCCACGACGGCGGCGCCCTGCTGCCCAGCCGGTCCCTGCTCCAGGGTGGACCGCGTGGTGAACAACGCGTCCGCTACTGCCGCCTCAAATGCAATCGTGGCGGGAAAATAGATGTCGCCGCGGCCGAACCAATACCCCAGGCTCCGATCCGGCAGCCGGTAAATCCCAGTGACCGTCAAGGCGCCATAACCGGGGAAGTGCAGCTGCTGGCCAGGGTGCCAGCCGGTCACCGCCGCCATCCGGCGGCTGACAATGACCTGCCCGCGAGCATCGGGGCAAGTGCCGGTGACTTGCAAATGCGCGCATGCGGCAGTCCGCCAGATCAGCGGGACCGACGAGTTGTTCTGCGGGAATGGCAGAGTTGTCTCGACAGAGTAGACCGGCGGGGCGAACAGCCCCCGGTCCTGCAGACTCCGCAGGCTCGCATTCAGCTGGGCCTGTTGCGCAGCGGCGATCTCGTTGAGCAGGCCAGGCACGGCCCCAGTCTCATTGGCTTCATAACCACGGCCGACCAGCGACGCGGCGGTCAGCGTATCGTTCAGGATCGAGGTCCGTGAGGCCTGGTAATAGATCGGCCCAGCGGCCGCTGCCGCGGTGGCCACCAGCGCCACCGCCAAGATCATCAACGTCGTGCCGCCGCGTTGTGCCAGCCCGCGCAGCCGGGCCATCAGCCGCACCGTCAGCACGACGACGGCAGCTGGACGGCATCTGGCTCCCAGGGCATACCCACCGCACTGGGGAGATCACGAACTCGAAGCTGCGACGACCATACGGGCATGGGCAGCACTGTAAGCAGCCGGAGGTCGACGCTCAATTCCTCCGGGTCACACGCGGTAATCGTTGGAGAGTTGATAGCAAACCGCGATGGGATGGGTGCACTGTGATGCGCTGCGATGTCAGAAGCCGGGGTCGCGGGAAGCGATGGGGTCACGGCAGCCAGGCCACTGGCAGACCCGGTCCCCGCACGGCCACCACCGAGCCGCCCCCTGCGCGGGTAATGGCCCACTGTCCACCGCCGCCGGCGGCGCAGAGCACAGAGCGCGCGTCCGGCGACCAGATGCACCGGTTGTAGGGCCCAGAGGCAGCAGGCAGCCTCCTGGTCACAATCCCCTTGTCCGGCGTCCAGACCTCTACCTCTGTTGACCCGCCTGCACCCGCAGTCAGGTAGGCCAGCGATCTTCCAGACGGTGACCACGCGGGGATGGCTTGCACGCCCGCCATGACCCACTTGCGATCGAGCACCCGGCCTTGCCTGTCTACGACCACGATGCCGCCCGGCGTGCCTCCCGCTATTGGTTGAACCGTCACCGCGACCTTGGTCCCCGACGGCGCGGCATAGGCTGCCAGCGCCACCGGGGTGCCGACCGGCTCGCCCAGCGCCCGGTTCATGCCACCGGCAGTTGCCAGCAGCACCGTCGGCCGGGCCGCGTCACGCAACTCAATCCTGGAGTCGGGACTGGCCTGCGTGGCTGTGGCCGAGGGCTTCGCGGGCGCCGGCACCGAAACGAAAGCGCCCCTAGCCTGCGGATCACCCGCCACGTGCTGCCCGACACCCAGCGAGGACTGCTGGCCGGTGGTCATGGACACCACGGAGATAGGACTGTCATGGCCGACCGGGGATCCGTAGTCCCGCAGCATCACCAGAGCCCGGCCATGATCGGCAAAAGGAGCAGGCCAGGCGATCGTCGTCACGCTGCTGAGCGGCACCTTGGCCGGGTAAGGAGCTAGCGCAGGACCGGGCCGGACGATGACCACCTGACCGTTGAACAATGCCAAGTATCGATTCGTTGGCGACATCGCGATCCTGTCGCCGACGTTCCCGAGCTCACGCAGTGGCGTCACCGCGCCACCGTGCGCATCGGACACCGCTAGGCCGCCGGACGGCGTGACGGCCAAGATCTTTCCGACCGCCAACTGGGCCGCCGCCGATGACCGCGAAGCACCTGGCGAAGATGGCCACAGCAGAACCGCGACCGAAACCGCGCCTGCGACGGCTGCAACCGCGGCAGGTGGTAGCAGCCGTCGCCACCACGGGCGCGGCGGGGGCTCAGGGTCAAGCGCAGGGAACCGCCTTCGTCGCTCTACGTCCTGATCGAACTGCGCCACGCCGTCACGATAGGGGCCATCGATCACGATCACGTTAAGCAACGGTGCGGAATGGGCTCGGGCTGTCGCCGCCCGTCGAGTGCAGCCGCGACCTGATGGTCGAAAGCGAAGGCGTTCCAGGCGAACAGCCCGCCCGGCCGCAGCGACGTGGCAACGCGCTCGAACGTGCGACGGCGGTCGGCCCAGGTCGGCAGGTGCAGCAGTGCCCGGAGGGGACAGTAGATCAGGGCCGCGGGCTGATCAATCGCGAGGTCGCGCATGTCGCCCAGGCGCAGCTCGAGTTCGACACCGGCCTCGGCCGCTCGGATGCGGGCTTGCTCGAGCATGGCGGGTGAGGTGTCGATGCCGATGACTGGCCGGCCGATCGCCCCGGCGACCGGAATAGCGACGCGACCATTTCCTACCGCGAGCTCTACCACGGGGCCGTCGGCATTCCGAGCGAGCTCGACATAGAAGCCGATGTCGGCGGTCATGTGCGCGGACCACTCCTCGTACCGCGCGGCAAAGGACTCGGGCCAGCTCACCGGCCCATGCTAGAGGGGCTTCACTGCGGATCCGGCGGGGATTCCTCCACCAAGCCCGAACAGCGGAAGGGGATTACGCCAGCCTCAGCCGGGGCTGCCAGCGCCGTCAGATCGTCGGCCTCGGGCAGCCGCAGCTCGAGCCAGCCCGCTCGCGGGCCGACCGCGAGCCTGATCCCGAGCCTGAGCCCTGCGATCCGCCAATACATGGCGCCGATTATCGCTCAACTGGACGCACGGCTGACTCCCGTGCATCAGG
>Ga0066388_100002502_pt1 | contig 11271 bp, 10 predicted proteins | sample PanSoiMetaGPlot6_FD_64539 | JGI IMG/M metagenome (GOLD analysis project Ga0066388, IMG submission 64539) | Tropical forest soil microbial communities from Panama analyzed to predict greenhouse gas emissions - Panama Soil - Plot 6 (Hybrid Assembly) | ecosystem: Environmental > Terrestrial >... | reverse complement strand
GCGCCCTCCAAAACGATCAACGTCAATTTTAAAGACGTGAAATTGAAGAACGGCCTGCGCGCGCTGCTCGTCGAAGACCACAGCGCGCCGGTCGTCTCCGTCGCCATCACCTTCGACGTCGGCTCGCGCAACGAACGCAAGGGCCGCACCGGCTTCGCCCACCTCTTTGAACACATGATGTTCACGGGCTCCGAAAACGTCGGCAGGAACGAATACTCGTTGTGGGTGGACACCAACGGCGGCGAGAACAACGCGACGACCAGCGAAGACCGCACGCTCTATTACGCCACCGTGCCGTCGAACCAACTGGACATGATCCTCTTTCTCGAATCCGACCGCATCCGCGCGCTCGACGTGTCGCAGGAGAGCCTGGACATCCAGCGCAAGGCCGTTCAGGAGGAGCGCCGCCTGCGCGTTGACAACGAGCCTTACGGGAAGACCGAAGAGAAATTCCAGGAAGTGATGTACGACAATTTCGCCTACAAACATTCGGTCATCGGCTCGATGGAAGATTTGAACTCGGCCAGTCTTCAGGACGTGAAGGATTTTTTCCGCGTTTACTACGCGCCGAACAACGCCGCGCTCGCGCTCGTCGGCGATTTCAAGACCGATGAAGCGCTGGCCAAGATCAAAAAGTATTTCGAGGGCATCCCCGCGCAAACCGCGCCACCGAAAGTCGACACGGCCGAACCCGAACAGACCGCCGAACGACGCTTCACCATGGAGGACCCGTTCGCGCGCCTGACCCAGCTGCTGATCGGTTACAAAGGGGTTGTTTCCAACACGCCGGACGCCTATGCCCTGCAGGTTCTGAATTCGGCGCTGTCCGCCGGGCAAAGCTCCAGGCTCTACCAGAAACTGGTCAAAGAGAAGGAACTGGTCTCGAACATCGCCGCGTTCCCGAGCCCTTACCGCGGCGGCGGCTATTACCAGGTCGTCGCGATGGTCGCGCCCGGCAAGAAGGTCGAAGACGTCGAGGCCGCGATCAACGAAGAGATCGAGCGGCTGCGCCGAGAGCCTATCGCCGATTGGGAGCTCGACAAGGCCAAAAACTTCGCGCGACGCGGTTCGATCCAATCGCTCCAAAGCTCGCTCGGCACGGCGGTCCGGCTGAGCGAATACGCGGTCTTTTACAACGACCCGAATCTGCTCAACACGCAATTCCAGAAATTCGCCGCGGTCACCAAGGCCGACGTGCAGCGCGTGGCGCAGAAATATCTGAAGCCGTCCAACCGCACGGTGGCGATTACGACCCCCGCGAAACAGCAGGCCGGCGCCCTGAACAAATGAAAACCGTTCCTCGGAGCGTCAAGAATGGGACTTAGTAAGACTAATAAGACCTGTAAGTCCCATTCATGACGCCCCAAGAGATTTCCGGAGGAGGACAATGAAACGAATGTTCGAAATTACGAATCGCGCGTTGACGGTAGTGACGGCGCTCGCTCTGGCCGCGATTGTCGCGCCGGCTCAACAGCCGCAGACGTTGAAAGGCGTAGTCATCAAGGGTAAGACGCCCGTCAACACGGATGTTCTGAAAGTCGCGCTGCCGAAGGCCTATGAAACGAAGCTCGGCAACGGGCTGCAAGTGATCGTGCTCGAAAACCACAAGCTGCCGACCTTCACAATGCAGATGGTCATCCTGAGCGGCGGTCTGAACGCCCCGGCCAATCAGCCCGCCACGGCCCAATACACCGCGACGATGCTGAAAGAAGGGACGAAGACGCGCTCGGGCAAACAGATCGCCGAAGCGATCGAATCGCTGGGCGCGACTATCATCGCCAACGCCGGCCTCTCGTCCCCGACCAGTTCGATCATGGCCGGAGGACTGACCGAAAACTTCGACCAGATCATGGAGTTGTTCGCCGACGTGATCCTGAATCCCAGCTTCCCGGCTGAGGACCTTAACAAACTGAAGACCCGCGCCGTCGCGCAACTGCGCTTTCAACGTTCGCAGCCCGGTTTCCTGGCCGGCGAGATGTTCTCGAAAGTGATGTACGGCGAACACCCGGCCAGTCGCGTCGCCCCGACGACGGAGCAGATTCAGGGACTCACGCCGGATTTGCTCAAACAATTTCACGCGGCTTATTACAAACCAAACAACGCCATCTTCGCCGTCGTCGGTGACGTGAATTCGGCCGAGATCGTGGCGAAACTCGAAAAGACGTTCGGAACCTGGCGGCGCGGCGACGTCCCTCAACTCGACCTGCCCAAGGTCAATGAACCCGGCGCCTCGAAGGTTTATCTGATTGACCGCCCCGGGTCGGAACAGACCAACCTGATCCTCGGCAATTTGGCGATCGAACGCAACGACCCTGATTATTACGCCCTCGATGTGATGAATCAGGTTCTGGGCGGCGGGTCCAGCGCGCGTCTCTTTCTGAACCTGCGGGAAGACAAGGGCTATACATATGGCGCCTACAGCGGGTTTACGGCCGCCAAATACCGCGGCGCTTTCCGCGCGAGCACAGAAGTGCAGACCGACGTCACCAAAGGTTCGATGGAAGAGCTGATCTACGAGTTCAAACGCATCCGCGACGAAAAAACCCCGGCCGACGAATTCGACCGCGCCAAGCGCACGATCGTCGGCAGTTTCGCGTTGCAGCTCGAATCCCCCCAATCGCTGCTCGGCGACATAATCACGCAGAAAATCTACGACCTCCCCGCCGATTACTGGGACACCTATCCGCAGAAGATCGCGGCAGTGACGCCGGACGAAGTTCAGCGCGTGGCTCGAAAATACCTCGATCTCACGAAGCTCCAGATCGTCGCCGTCGGCGACGCCAAACGAATCGCCGAAGTGATGAAGCAGTTCGGAACGGCCGAACTTTACGATACCGACGGCAAGCCGCTACAATCGCCCGCGCCGGCGGCGAACGGTAACGCGCCGGATGCAGGCGGCGACGTGGCGGCGATCATCGGCAAGTGGAATTTGACGGCCAATTCGCCTGACGGCCAGCTCCCGTTGAAGCTCGAGATCAAATCCAAAGGCGCTGAAATTGGCGGCGCGCTCGACACGCCGTTCGGACAATTCCCAGTAATCAGCGCTTCAGTGCTCGGCGCCGACGTGATGATCAAAGTCAAAGCCGATTTGCACGGTAATCAGGCGGAAGTCCAAATCGCCGGCAAACTCGAAGGTGATACGATGAAAGGAAGCGTGACGTCCGCCGGATTGCCGACCCTGGATTTCACCGGGAAGAAGGAGAAATGAGAGCGAGAGAATGAGGGAGCGGGAGAATCGGACACTGGGAGACAAGGAGACAAGGAGACAAGGAGACAAGGAGATAAGGAGACAAGGTATCCCATAAGTCCCATAAGTCCCATAAGTCCCATAAGTCCCATTGTGAAACAAGAAAATATGGAGACCAAGATCAGAGTATTGTTGGCCAAACCCGGATTAGACGGGCACGACCGTGGAGTAAAGGTCATCGCCCGCGCATTGCGTGACGCGGGAATGGAAGTGATCTATACCGGCTTGCGCCAAACCCCGGAACAGATCGTCAACGCCGCCCTGCAGGAGGACGTCGACATCGTCGGACTTTCGATCCTGTCGGGCGCGCACATGACGATCTTCCCGCGGGTGATCGAGTTGATGCGCGAAAAGGGGATGGAAGATGTGCTGCTTTTCGGCGGCGGTATCATTCCCGAAGACGACATCCCGAAGCTCAAAGAGGCGGGCGTCGGCGAAGTCTTCGTGCCCGGCGCCTCGACCGAAGACATCATTAGATACATTCGCCAAAGCGTGAAACCGCGCGGCTGATGACCGGCGTCGATGTTTACTCGTCGACCGGCGCGCATCGGCGATGACGGCGATCCGTAGAAGTTTAAATCCGCAGCCTATTTCCGAGCCCGCCTGGCCCGCGCGGCTTCGATCACCGCGGGCATTAACGAGACGAAAATGATCCCCAGGACCACCAGCGTGAAGTTGCGCTTGACCACCGGAATGTTGCCGAAGAGATAGCCGGCGGTGACGAAACCTCCGATCCACAGAAAGCTCCCCAGGACGCTGAACAAGAGAAAGCGCGGGTAATACATCCGCCCGATGCCGGCGACGAATGGCGCGAAGGTACGGACAATGGGCATAAAGCGCGCGATGATCACCGTCTTGACGCCGTATCTTTCGTAAAATTCGCTCGTGCGCTCCAGGTGCTTGCGATTGAGCCAGCGCGAGCTTTCGCTGCGGAAGACTTTCGGCCCGACGAAATAGCCGATCCAGTAGTTGGTCGAATCGCCGGTGATCGCGGCCAGCATCAGCAGTAAGGCCGCGGTGTAGACATTGAGCGCGCCTTTCGCCGACAAGGCGCCGATCGCGAAGAGCAGCGAATCGCCCGGTAGAATCGGAGTTACGACCAATCCGGTCTCGCAAAAAATGATGGCGAATAATATGGCGTAAGAGAATGTCCCGTAGCTAGAGACCAGTTCAACAAGATGTGTGTCGAGATGAAGAATGAAGTCAATGAAGTCTTTGATGAGTTCCATGTATGGTGGTTGGTGGTTGGTAAATTGTGGTTGGTTTATCTTTCCCAGCCGTAACGGCCAATAAGTTTTACAAACTGGCACGCGCCGAAATCTTCGGTGACTATTTCTTCGGGCGCGCGCGTGATCCGGGTGAGGCGCTGGTCGGTCTCGGTTCCGAGGGGGATTACCAGATGTCCGCCGACCGCCAGTTGAGCGACGAGTGGTTTCGGGGCCTCTGGCGCGGCGGCGGCGACCAGGATTCCGCGGTAGGGGGCGAATTCATTCCAGCCGTAGGTGCCGTCGAAGCATTTGATCGCGGCGTTGTACACGCCGAGGCGCCGCAAACGCGCTTGCGCCTCTCGCGCCAGCTCCGGGATGCGTTCGAGCGCGAAGACCTGGCCGGCGACGGCGGCGAGCACGGCGGTTTGATAACCCGATCCGGCCCCGATTTCGAGCGCGCGGTCCTCTTTGGTCACCTCCAGCAACTCGGTCTGCCGGGCGACGATGAACGGTTGTGAGATCGTCTGATTGAATTCGATGGGTAGCGCGTGATCACCGTAGGCATGCGATTGTAGCGCTTCGGGCACGAAGAGGTGGCGGGGGATACGTCCCATCGCCGTCAGCACACGTTCATCGCGAATCTGGTAATGGTCGCGCAGCCGCTCGACCATCTCGGCCCTGGCGCGAGCGTAATGAGGAGTGTCTTGTCCGTTATTAAGATTGGACATCAAATCCAAATGCTACCTCGCCTCTCCGCCCTCCGTCCATCAGCATTTTCAAACACTTACAAGAGCTGCTTTTCATCTCACTTCTTTATGTTCCGTTTATTGTTCCGTTAACCCTTCAAAAATCGTCATTTCGGCACCGGCCGCCTCTTGGAATCCGGCGGCACCTTCCTCCTCAATTCGGCTTCCGCTCCAGCTCTGTCAGTCGCTCTTCGTGGTCCCTATGCCCGTGTTGAAGCTGTAAATGCTCTTCGTTGAAGATGTCCATCTTGCGCCCGAAGAGTTTGACCTCTTTCTCGAGTTTCCCCAGGCGCGCGGTAAGCCCATCGCGCGTCCTGACCATCTCCTGCAGGATCTGACCTAGGAGTGGACGTGTCAATCCCGCGCCCTGCGTGCGGTTCTAGCCCGCACATCGCCACTTTCATTTTCACCTATTTACAGCGATTCCCCGCCCTTCGGACTATCGCTAATCGCTTCCGAGGTACGATTCGGAGTATAAAAACAAACTCCGTTTCGTGCCCTTTGACATTTCCACCCTCCTGTCAAAAAGATCCATCAAGCCGTTACTCGACCACGTCGCCTTGCGCGAGATGACCGCGGTGGCCCAGCGTCTGCATTGTTGCCCCTTGCACGTTTAGACGGCCGACCAGGCTTACGATCTGAGACCAGCTTGAGGTCCTTTTCCTTGATGAACCAATCCCTTCCCATCTTCTCAGCTGGCAAGCGTCCATCGAGGATGAGACGCCTGACGCGTGAAGCGTCAACCCCCAACCTCTCCGCCGCCTCTTTCGTGCTCAGCAGTTTCATAGTTGGACTTTTACCACATGGGGAATTCACACGCAAGCGTGATAGTTTCAAGATCGAAGATGAACTACCATCCGCCTCCCTAATACTCTCTGAAGACGAGAGCTGAATCCGCTCAAAATCAGAATTGGGGATTTTCAAGGCGGACATATTCGGCGACCAGTGGAACAGTAATGCAAAAGCCGTCGTCGATCTGTTCGATAATTTCGCGTCTTTTTAGGGTTCTTAGCGTTTCGCGGCGCTCCTGGTCATCAGGCAGGATTGCGCGGATTTCCGTCAAGCTCAGGCGCTCACCGTGTGCGTATGCCATCCGTTCCAAAATGCGTTGTGCGCAATCGCCGCCGGTTTGACTCTGCCAGAGATCCGAAAAATAGGCATCGCCAGTCTTTAGGGCTTCAGGTATTACGGCCTCAACATCGTCTAAGCCGACATAGGATTCCGGCGGCTGTCGCTGGGAATTGTTCATCCGATCAACAAGCAGGCCGCACATTACTTGCGCCAGAAATGGTTGAGAGCGTGTCAGGCGCAATATCCTTTCGACGGCATCCTGTTGATAAATCTGCGGAAAACCTGAGACGGGTTGCGTGATCAGTTCGCGCGCTTCGGGTTCGTTAAGAAAACCTATGGTCAGCAGTGAGGTCGACACGAGGGCATCAGCCCAGTGCCTGGGCAGTTCGCTGATGTGGTGGCTGCCGGAAAGCAAAATGGTTATGCGTGGGCGATGCTGAATAGTGTGGCGAATGAAGTCGAGGAGCCGCAGGTCCACGCGATTGTTCTGAATCGCCATTTCCAGCTTCTCGAATTCGTCCAGGCATAAAAGTAACGTTCTGGCGCCGAGCGCCTTTTCTGTCTTTTGGAGCCAGCGCCCGAATGACGGATACGGATCGGCAGCGAAAGATTTGTGATCAATGGGGGGAAATCGAACCGGATCACGCCGGTATTTGCTCGCATTCCTACGCCCCTGTTCGACTATGGTTTCGGCAATGCCCGTGAGCATGCCGGCGGCGTTCTGGCTGCCGCCGATCTTTTCTGACTGGCAATCAAGGAAGGCCGGGATGATCTGGCTGCCCAGTTTTCGTGGCAGTTGCAGCAACAACGAGGATTTCCCGCTTCGGCGCGCCCCGTAAAGCAGAATCGTTGTTCGTTTATCCTGGCCCAGTTCGGCGACAAGCTGGCGAACGGTGTCGCCGCGGCCTTTGAAGGGTGACAACTCTTCCGGCAAATCGTCCGGGTTGATGGGGCTTCCATCTTTCAGATAATGCTGTGGAATCGGTTCAAGTGCGCGTTGTTCACTTCTGGCCTCTTCCAATTTACTCTCGACCATCTGAGCCCAGTTCTTAATGACTGGTCCGAACGGACCGGGATTGCTTCGCAACAAGGTGATGGTTTTGGATGCCGTCTCCAGCCTGCGCACTTTGTTGGTTACAGAATCCGATTCCAGAGCGGCGGCGACCTCCTGGCTGATGTCCCGCATTCTGAGCAAAGCCCGCCTCGTCTCTTCCGGCAGTGGTGAATCAGATGAAAGCCAGGCCAGGCTCCGTTCAAAATTCGCCAGCGAAGGCAATGTCCCGATCTGTCGCGCGTCTTCCGTGGCAAGTATCATCCGCGCGCGAGCAGCAGCCTTATGCCGGAAATGGTGCGCCGCGACTTCGTTGATTGCCTCTTCACCAAGTTCGGGGGCGTTTATTACTAATGTGGCGAGCAGGCGCGGAAGTCCTGGTAGTGGAAGAAGGATTACATCATCCCAACGCACAGGAGATATGCGCCAAAAGAAAGTAGAAAGATCTTTATCGAAACGAGTTATGACCCATCCAGCCGAGCTAATTATTAGCTGTGGCAGATAGTTTAATATGTGTGTACTGAACGCTATAGCCGCAACGCCTAATGCTACGCCCTGCGCCACGCCTCCCCAACTGCGGAACGCCACGCCTAACACCACGCCAAACACCACGCCTCCCGCTACGCCTACCGCCACGCCTACCGCCTCGCCTCCCGCTTTGCCGAACACCACGCCTGCCAACACGCCTGCCACCACGCCGAACGCCACGCCTGACGCCACGCCTAACGTCTCAACTCCCGCCACGCCGAGCGCCACGCCTCCCGCCACGCCTCCCGCCACGCCGAACGCCACGCCTAACGCCACGCCGAACGCCACGCCTAACACCACGACTTCCATCACACCTACCGCCACGCCGAACGCCACGCCTAACGCCACGATCGACCACTTAATCTGATGGGCATGCAATTGGAACAATATAGCGAGAGCCGGCACCCATAGCATTGCAATAAGACTCTGGAGCAGCAGATAAGTCAGCCCTTGACGAAAGACCGGATCGCGCAGCTTATGCCGGGCTTGCCAAAGGGTATAGTCAATGCGCAACTCAGGCGCCAGCGCCGCAACGTCACTTCTGAATTGATGAGGCCGCAAATATACTCGCAATGGAAGCAGCAATCCGCCAATGATGATTTGTCGCCAGTTCATTTGCCTTTGATTAGCTCCAGTTTCTCCGCCAACCAGCCCCAAATTGTGTGTGGATTGAGGTAACCATAAGCGAGCAATATGACGATAACTACGATGAGGAATCCTATCGCGGTTTTTTTCATGTCATCAAACTTATGTCCGATGAAATCGAAGAGTCCGCCAATTTTACGCAGAGCCGTCAATATCGCCCTAAAGAAGGCGCCAATCAGTTTGTCAGGATGTCTGATGCGGTACAGCAGTCCGGTTACAGACAGAGTCTTTGTATGAGCTGGATTGACGAATCCATGGTTCACGACGATTTCACGATAACGGTTCCTGGCCCATTTGGCCGTATGGCCTTGAGATTTTGCCTGATACCAAGCGTCGCCTGCGCACTGCAGCCAGCAGGGATGGGCGCCAGCCCACTTTCTCCCTTCGCGTGATTCGTGCAATTCCAACTGGTGATCGCTCTTCTGGAGCAACAGCGCGTCCGCATCCTCTTCTGAAAGTTCTTTAAGAGTGAACGGCTGGAAGTAACTCGGAAAGGTGGATGTCAGGCTTCGTCGATCCGGCTCCAGGAAGTATTCCGTCAACCCCTGGCGTGAGAAGATCGCCATCGCCAGCCTTCTCGCGGTGATCTGAGCGCGAAGGCCATCAAAGAAGTCCGGGAACGGAAACCCATCTTTGACTTTTTCATCAAACAAGCGCTCGAATTCATCGACGAGCAGCACGGGGCGTACTCTCCCGTCCTCCGCTTCCGCGATCTGGCGCAACACATTTTCAAATTTGATTGCTGAGACGGAAGGGTCTTCCTGAAGTTGGCGCTTTAAAGGATCGAGCGATTGAGCCAGATTCGAATACGGAGCGGGCAACCTTTCGATCAGGTCGCGCAGCGCAGAACCGTAAAAATATTCAGCCTTCGATAATGGCGATTGCAGGTCAACGCGAATGAGCGCAATCGGCGGCTGGCTGTTCTGTCGCACAACAAATTCGTCTTGTCGGCCGAGCAGATGATTGAGCACGGACGACTTGCCCATCCGCCTTTCGCCGACGATGTTGACGGATTTGAACCCGTTGAGTTCCTGAGCGAGAAAGTGAAAGACATCCTTCCGACCGAAGATTTCCTGATGGGATTCAAGAGGCAATCCTGGAACGAAAGGTGATCCCGTTGGTATGGCAGTGATACCTGCTGAAGGCTGCTGACTCGATAGGGCATGGGATTTAGGAGTTTCCTTCATACTGAAATTCCCTTTGCCACGGGCTGATGGCTAATGTCTTTACTTCAAAGAAACTACGAATGCCGATCCGGAAATCGGCAAGGAAAAGGAAAACCACTTAGCTGAATAGAAACCGCGCCTTGGTGTGGGGGACATAGAATCTCATTTGCCATGTGAATTTGGCAAGCTTCGATGACTGAACCAAAAAGAGATGCGAGGGAGTTCTTGTTCCTTGTAGCATAGTAGTAGTTCGAGTGATTCACAGAATGTGCCCCCTCAAAACCCTCAAAAATCATCCCTGGACACCGCTAGGCGTATGATTGAGGACTTACGGACAATTCCGCGCCTTCCTGTACCCCGCCTTCATCGCTTCGGCCTCACTCGCAAACGGCACGCGGTTGCGCTCCGAGACCTTCTTATAGTCCGGGCAGGACGGCAAGTGATAGATCATCGAATTGCGGTTTCCGATGACCGGCCCGGTCGCTGTCGTCGTCGGCTTCACGCCCGGCGCTTTCACTGCCGCTTCACGACCTGAGCGCCTGAAGTCCCAAGGCGGCGTGGGCGAGGCATCAGCCCATAGTCCACGTTTCTCGCGCCTGGCTCTCTCTTCCGCAGCTTCGTAAGCCGTGGCGTCGTCGCGGCTCAGTTCCTTCGCGTAAGCTCGATAGAACCAAGCGAGGCCGCGATTAAGTTGTTCGAGATTGATGTCGCGTCCATCGAGCATCACCTTGCCCACAGTGCGCCCGTATCTATCTTTCTTGCCGCTGGTCACCGTGACGACTTTGCCAAATACCAAATCTTACAAACTCTGCTTCGAGCGACTGCCGAAGTCCTGATTACTCTCCGGCGCATCTATGCCGTCGAGGCGGATCTTGTGCTGCTGGTTGCTGGCGTCCAGTACCGTGATCGTGTCGCCGTCCGCGATCGCCACGACCTTGCCGGTGATGGTTTGCGGTTGCGGCTTCCATGTCGGCGCGTATTCGGACGTCAGCGTTGGGACCGGCGATGATAGAGCATCCCACACCGCCATATTGCTAGGCGGCGGCAAGGTCGCGCTGAAACCACTGAGAAATATGCCAAAGACGAATATAGCAATGTGTTTCATCGGATGAATTACTTCTTCGCCCCCTTCTTCGATTTCTTTCCGGCCACTGGCTTAACGTCTAAACGTCGCCCGACGGCCTTCGACAATACCCGCTTGGTCTGCTTCTCGATCTGGATGTTTCGTGTCGTGCGCGATTTCATAACTCTCAATGCTCCTTCTTACTTATGCCTGCTCCCGTTCTTCGCGGCTGCTTATCCGTTACCGGTCGCAGCAGCGTGTAGTGTTCAACCCAACGCCAGACACCCGCCCTGCGTTCCGCTTCAATAGTGACAAGAGAACGGTCATTTCGCGCCACTTTTCCTACAAGTCAATAATTTCAGCTTTAGTCTCATTCATCGCCGCTTTGATTGCATCGATCCTGACCAAACTCCGCCAACTTCCAATGCGGTAAACCGTTGGGCCGGAAACTCCTTTGAGCTGCGCAGCTCCCGTCAGCCAGGAAGCCTGAATGGGTGTAAGGTTTAGTCGTTGGCGCGCCGCCGTATATTCACTGGACGTTCCTGC
>Ga0066388_100002501_pt1 | contig 11275 bp, 14 predicted proteins | sample PanSoiMetaGPlot6_FD_64539 | JGI IMG/M metagenome (GOLD analysis project Ga0066388, IMG submission 64539) | Tropical forest soil microbial communities from Panama analyzed to predict greenhouse gas emissions - Panama Soil - Plot 6 (Hybrid Assembly) | ecosystem: Environmental > Terrestrial >... | reverse complement strand
CCGGCGTGTTGAGCGCGGTGAAGTTGTGGAAGTCGTCTTCGATCTCGGGTCCGTCGGCGACCGCGAAGCCCATCGAGTGGAAGATCGTCTGGATTCGCTCCCGCGTGCGCGTGATCGGATGCAGCCCGCCGACGCCCATCCCTCGCCCCGGAAGCGATACATCGAGCGCGTCGGCGGAGAGCTGCCGCTCGACCTTGGCCGCCGCGAGCTCGTCGCGCCGGCGCTCGAGCGCAGACTCCAGGGTCGCCTTCGCTTCGTTGATGCGCGCTCCGGCGGCGGGGCGCTCGGCCGCCGGCAATTGCCCGAGCGACTTCAGCAGCTCGGTGAGGCGCCCGGTCTTGCCGAGGTAATTCGCCTTCGCGTTTTCGAGCGCCGCGGCGTCGCCGCTCGCCTTGAAGTCGGCGATCGCCTGGGTAACGATCGCGTCGAGGTGTTCCATGGGTCTGGAGCCTTCGCTTCGCTCAGGTCTTCAAGGACGCAAACGGGCAAAGAAAAAGGGAGGCGTTTCACGCCTCCCTCGTCGGTTTCCTTCGTTCAGGCCAGAGAGGCTTTGGCCTGCTCTGCGATCTTGCTAAACGCCGTCTTGTCGTGCACCGCGAGATCCGCGAGCACCTTGCGGTCGATGTCGATCGACGCTTTCTTCAGTCCGTTCATGAACCCGCTGTAGGTCATCCCGAGCTCGCGCACGGCCGCATTGATCCGGGCGATCCACAACGCGCGGAATTCACGCTTCTTGGCGCGGCGGTCGCGATACTGATATTGCCCCGCCTTCATCACCGCTTCCTTGGCGATGCGATAGACGTTGCTGCGCCGGCCCCGGTAGCCCTTCGACTTGGCAAGGACCTTCTTGTGCCGCGCCTTGGCGGTTACACCACGTTTTACTCTTGGCATGGCGATCCCCTGTCAGGCGTACGGCAGCATGGCCTTGATCGAGTCCGCATTCGTGCGGTCGACGCCGGTAGGGCCACGCAGGTGCCGTTTGTTCTTGGTGGTCTTCTTGGTGAGGATGTGGCGCTTGAACGCCTGCGAGCGCTTGATGCTGCCGCTGCCGCGCACGCGGAAGCGTTTCTTCGCGCCGCTCTTTGTCTTCATCTTCGGCATGACTTCACTTTCCTTATTTGCTGCCCACGGCGGTGCTCTCCTTGGGAGAGGCTTTCGGCGCCTTCTTCGGCAACGCCTGACCGGCTTCGGGCTTGTTCGGGTGATGCTTCGTTGCTGCACTCTTCTTGGGGGCCAGCAGCATCACCATTTGCCGGCCCTCCAACTTCGGAAACTGTTCGACGATGCTGTGCGGCTCCAGGTCTCCGCGGATACGCTCCAGGAGGCGTACGCCGAACTCCTGATGCGCCATTTCGCGGCAGCGGAAACGCAGCGTTACTTTCGCCTTGTCGCCTTCGCCCAGGAACCGGATCAGGTTCCTGAGCTTGATCTTGTAATCGCCTTCGTCGGTACCGGGCCGGAACTTCACTTCCTTGACCTGGATCTGCTTCAGCTTGAGCTTGGCCTCGTGAGCGCGCTTGGCCTCCCGGTACTTGAACTTGCCGAAGTCCATGATCCGGCAAACCGGGGGCTTAGCGAGCGGGGCGATCTCCACGAGATCGAGCTCCGCTGCTTCCGCGCGCTGCAAAGCGTCCGCAATCGCCACGACGCCAATCTGCTCACCGTCCTGACCAACCAAGCGAATCTCGGGGGCGGTGATCTCGCCGTTGATTCGCTGCGCACGTTCCTGGGCTATTGGGCTCTCCTGCTGTTCATAAAAGACCGGCCGTGCTTCCCGCTGCGCTTGCCTCGCGCCCGACCTTAGCGGCGGGCTGCCGCCTCGGTCTGGAGACGGGAGACAAAGGCTTCCAGGGGCATTGCCCCCAGATCCTCGCCGGTGCGGGTACGCACGGCCACCTTTTGCGCCTGCATCTCCTTGTCGCCCAGGATTAGCTGGTACGGCAGCTTCTGCAGGCTATGTTCTCGAATTTTATAAGTAATTTTCTCGTTGCGCAAATCGCTTGCGACCCGAAAGCCGCCCGTTCTGAGCTTGGCTGCGACCTCCTCTGCGTAGGCCGCCTGCCGGTCCGTAATCGTAAGCACCACTACCTGTACCGGAGCCAGCCAAAGGGGCAGTGCACCGGCGTAGTGTTCGATCAGTATCCCGATGAAGCGTTCCAGCGATCCGACGATCGCCCGATGGAGCATGACCGGAATCTTGCGCGTGTTGTCCTCGGCCACGTACTCCGCGCCTAGTCGCTCCGGCATCATGAAATCGACCTGCATCGTGCCGCAGGTCCAGGTCCGTCCAATCGAGTCCTTGAAGTTGTAATCGATCTTCGGACCATAAAACGCGCCATCGCCGGGCAGCTCAGTCCACTCCGCCGCGCTCGCCTTGAGCGCCGCGCGCAGCGCTCCTTCGGCGCGATCCCAGATCTCGTCTGAGCCGATCCGCTTCTCGGGGCGGAGCGCCAGGCGAAGCAGGATGTGCTCGAATCCGAAGTCCCTGTACACCGACAACGCGAGGCGATTGAAGGCCGTGACCTCGGATTCGATCTGGTCGGGCGTGCAGAAGATGTGACCGTCGTCCTGGACGAAACCGCGCACGCGCATGATGCCGTGCAGCGCGCCGGACGTCTCGTTGCGGTGGCAGAACCCGAATTCCCCGTAGCGAAGCGGAAGGTCACGGTAGCTCCGGAGATCCGAGTTGAAGATCTGGATGTGTCCGGGACAGTTCATCGGCTTGATCGCGAAGTCGCGCTTCTCCGACTCCGTGGTGAACATGTTCTCCTTGTAGTTCTGCCAGTGCCCGGAGCGCTCCCACAGGCTGCGGTCGAGGATCATCGGCCCGCGAACCTCCTGATAGCCGTTGTCCCTGTAGACCTTGCGCATGTACTGCTCGACCTGCTGCCAGATGGCCCAGCCCTTGGGATGCCAGAACACCATGCCGGGCGCCTCGTCCTGCAGGTGGAAGAGGTCGAGCGCCCGACCCAGTTTGCGGTGGTCGCGTTTCTCGGCTTCTTCGAGCCGATGCAGATACGCATCAAGCTCTTCCTTCTTCGCCCAGGCAGTGCCGTAGACCCGCTGCAGCATCTCGTTGCGCGAGTCGCCGCGCCAATAGGCGCCGGCCAGCTTCGTGAGCTTGAACACCTTGAGCTTGCCGGTCGATGGCACGTGCGGGCCGCGGCAGAGGTCGGTGAACTTTCCTTCGGAGTAGAGCGAGATCTCCTCAGAGGCGGGGATGGAGGCGATGATCTCAGCCTTGTAGTGCTCGCCGATCGACTCGAAGTGGCGCACTGCGTCGTCTCGAGGCATGAGCTTGCGCACGACTGGCTCGTCGAGCTTCGCAAGCTCCGCCATCTTCATCTCGATCGCTTCCAAGTCCTCGGGCGTAAACGGTCGCTTGTAGGAGAAGTCGTAGTAAAACCCGTCCTCGATCACCGGGCCGATGGTGACTTGCGCGTCCGGGAATAATTCCTTAACCGCGTAGGCGAGAAGGTGCGCCGTCGAATGGCGCAGGACTTCGAGTCCCTCCGGATCCTTGTCGGTGACGATGGCGAGATCGGCGTCCCGATCGATGACGAACGAAGTGTCGACGAGCTTGCCGTCGACCTTGGCGGCGAGGGCGGCTTTCGCCAGGCCGGGGCCGATCGACTTCGCGACCTCGGCGGCCGTGACGGCCGAATCGAAGTGCTTCACTGCTCCGTCGGGCAGTCGAATATCAGGCATTGTCAGGTCCTCAAAAACAAAAAAGTGCGGACGAGCCGCACTTTTCGCAACAACACCCGCGTGCGCGCTCGCGCCCTGTTCAGCCAGCCCCTCTACGCGTTCGCGGTGTCATAACGCTGCCTTTCCTCGCCGACCGTTGTGCACTCGTTCAATGGTAGGCGCGAGTGGACTCGAACCACCGACCCCCACCATGTCAAGGTGGTGCTCTAACCAGCTGAGCTACGCGCCTGTTGCAAAAACGCTTCGCATTATAGCCTACGCCGCAGTCATACGACGACGCGGAGGATGCCGAACAGTATCGGCTGGTGTGCCATGTACACGAGCAGACTGTGACGCCCCATCCAGGCGAGCCAGCGTGGAGCGAAGCGGCCGAGTGAAGCAAGTGTGGCCCGCTCCCGGTCGACAATCCAGGCGCCGGCCGCCACGCCGACGAGCACCACGCCGAGCCAGGGAAACAGCGGGACGTAGTCCTCGGTCGGCGGCTTGTGGGTCATCATGCCGACCCAGTTGAGCCAGCGCGCATCGAAGAGCGGGAACTCGAGCGTGGCTCCGGCGACGATGATGGCAACACCGAGCACGAGAGCGACACGCGGAAAGCGAACGAGAGGACGGGCAAGCACCGAGGCGACCGCTATGCAGTGCAGGATTCCGAACGTGATGAAGGTCTGAGGAAACATCACATAGCTTGCGGTGGTCACGAGCAGCGCGCAGGACACGATCAGCGCGATGCGGCGCCAGAACGCGTGCGGGCTCGCGTGTGCGCGCTGCGCGAGCACGAGGCTTATCCCGACCAGGAGCAGGAACCAGGTTACGATCAGGTCGCGCGATGCGAGCCAGAACGGATCGTGATTGAAGTCGATGGCGACGACCTTGAAGAACGCGAGGTCGAAGGTGAAGTGATAGGCGATCATCAGGCACAGCCCGACCCCGCGCCAGGCGTCGACGGCCGGGAACCGCGTCGGTCGGGTAACGGCGTCCGACGGCGCACGGCGGGGCACGGCCGCGTGATGGCGGCGACGGCGGCTCATTTTGCGTTGCGCGGCCAGACGACGCGATAACCGCCACGCCCATCGGGGCTGCCAAGCGTGGAAAGCGCGGCTGCAATCGCCGCCGCGCGGTTGGGATCGATGCCGTCACGCGGCCGGATGCGTGCATCGACGCGAGCCGCACCGCTCGCGGCGGCGGTGACCGTTCCTTCGATCTCGACATCTCCACCGCTGTTGGCGATCGGCCCGGAGACCTCGGGGCCGCGCCCGGACAATTCCGAGTGGATCTCCCCGAGGGCCATGCTCGGGTAGGGGCCGAGTCCGGGCAGGCTCGCATTGCGCCATTGCATCGCCAGCTGTACGTCGAGCGCGTCGGCGTCGCGGATGAAGCGATCCACCCGCACGCCCACGTCGCCGCCGACGCCCGAGAGCAGCGATGGAGCGCCGGCCGCGCGCAGCAGTGCACTCATCGGCATCGACAGGTCGAAGCCCTCGAGCTCCAGCTTGCCGCGGGCGAGAGCGAACTGCGCGCCGCGACGCGGATCGCCGTCATTGGCGAAGGTCCCTTTCAGCTCGCCCCGCAGCAGTTGCCACGGATCGATCTGCCAGGCGACATTTCTTCGCTCCCCGCCCTGAAGAACAAGCTCACCCGAACCCTTCCACACCGTTCCGCTTGTGTTGGCGATCCGGGCGCGGCCGCCGGACATCGCCTCGAGCCGCGCGTCTAGGAGACTCGCTGGCGCCAACGCGACCGAAGCGGCGATGACCAGCCCCAGGCCGCATCCGACCGCGATCCACGGACGCATCAGTCGCGCGCTAGCGTCACGTCGGCACGCACCTGGCCGGGTTCGACGCGCGCCGTGACCGAGAGCTCGGCTGCGCGCACGCCGGCGTCGCGCTGGAGCGCGTCGATGAATGCCGTCAGCGAGTCGAAGGAGATCGCATCCAACGTCGCGCGCCAGCGCTGATCCCCAACACGCTCGATGCCGGTGCCGGCGGGCTTGAATCCCTGGCGCGCCATGGCACTCTCGATAGCGGCCCGGGCATCCCCTGCCGGCGGCGCTGGCGTATTTCGCGCGAGTCCGGCGATCTCGTCGGATTGCCGCCGTGCGTCGGCAAGCGCGGCTCGCCCGTCTGCGAGTGAGCGCGAGAGGCGTTCGGTGTCGCGCGCGAGCGGCTGCCACACAAAGGACCACAGCAGCGCAAGCACGACGAGCGCCCCGAGGAGAAGAAGCACGAGCTGCTCGCTCCGGCTGCGCAAATGCCACCACTGCGCGAGGCGCTCGTGCCGGCGGAGGGGCATCATCGTGGCCATGGATCTAATTCAAACCGATGCGAAGCCTCGCGCCGCTGGCGGTCGGCGCAGCGATCGACACCAGTCCGGCCTGCTGCAATTCGCGTTGCACGCGCGAGATTTGCGCGGGATCGAGCTTTTGCAATTCGAGCGTGACATGCCCGTCTGCGTAAGCGAGCCCCCGCAGGGCGCCGGACGGCAACTGCCCGAGAGCGGGGGCGGCGCGAGCGAGCAGCGGGACGAAGTCGTCACGCGCCGCGAGACCGGCGCGATGCTTGAGGTCGCGCTCGCGACGCATCAACGCGGCGCTGGGTGTGAGCTCGGGATTCGTTCCCGCCGCATACTCCGGAACGGCGGCGCGTGCCAGCGAAGCGAGCTCGCGGTCCACAGCCGACGTTTGCCAATGCAGCCACAGCCACTCGCCGACCCCCGCGACGACCTGAATCCCGATCGCGATCGCCGCGATCCACAGCGCGGGGCGCAACAGCTTCGCCAGGTCTGCGCGCCGCGCCTTCGGCGCCGCAGCACTGTAGCCTCCGGTCAGGAGATCGATCGCACCTGCGAACGCAGCCGGCGTTGCCTCGAACCAGCGCCAGCCCTTGCCGGTGGCGAACTCGACGCGTGTTTCCTTCCTCGCGTTGGCGAGGAGGGCCGCGCTCGCTCCATCGGCATCGACGCGCACGCTGCGCGGCGCTTTCTCGCCGGCGCTCGAGAGCGCGAGCGTGAGCTCGCCGGGCGGCATCTCCCCGTGCACCGGGCCGACAGCGATTGTCGCGCCGCGGTCGGTGCGCACGAAGCCCGCCGCCGCGACAGAAGCTGCGCACCAGCGCCAGCTTCCCGAAGCCGGCGGCGCGAGGTCGCTTTCGAGCAGCGCTCGATCCCAGCGGACACCGCAGCGCTCGGATGAAGCGACGAAAGCGCGCATCCAATCGTTGGCAACGATCGCGGCGCGCACGCTCCCATCAGCACTCTGAGGCGCAAACGCGACATGACTATCCTCCGGTGCATCGGCGAGTTGCTCTTCGAGAGCGAAGCGAGCCGCGGCGCCCGCACGCGCAGGCGGCAGTGGTGGCACGGTCACGGTGGCGAGGCGACCGCGCGTCGCAGCGATCACGGCTTCGCGCCGGTCTGCCGCCGGCCAGGCCGCAAGGCGATCGCGTCCGCCGCGAATCAGTCGATTCCCTCCATCGAAGAGCGCCCATTCATAAGCGCGCCCGCCTTCAAGCGGCGCATCGACGTACGCGCGCAGCGTAGCGCCGGCTACCGGCATAGGAAGGTGACCAAGTTCATCGGAGAGAGCGGCGTGGGCGAGTAATCCGCGCAGATTGTACTGAACTCACTCGACTGTCTGCCAGACCACGAGCGGCCAATCGGTCGTGGTGCTTGAGCGCCTGATAAGAGCTCGCGCCCGCGCACGCGTGTCCCCCTGTCGCGCCTCGATCGTGACCAGAAACCAGTCGCTGCGCACGGAGAGCTGCGTCTCGTCCACCTTGAGCTGGGGGCGCTGCAGCCGCGTGCGGAAGTCGGCGACGCTCGAGAACGGGGTCTGCGTGCGTGCGGCGATGATGGCTGTCGCACCCTCGGCGTCGAGCCCTTCGATCGCCGCCATCAACACCTCTGCGGGCGCGGTGTTGACGTTGATCGGTGCCGGCGCATCGACCGCTTCGATGAATGCGCGCAGGCGCGAGAGTGTCGCTGCGTCTGCGCCACGCACTGCAAGGAGCTCCGCGATGCGGCGCACCGGCGCGTTGGCGGCGAGTCCCGGCACGCTCTGCGCCTGATAGTAACTGTCTTCTGCGCCGCCGCCCGGACTCACCTGATCGTCCGCATCAAGCCAATCGCTGATGGCGTTGAGCAGCTGCGGCGCAATACCGAGAACGCCGAAGAGGCGCTGCAGCGCCGCCCGAGTCGGCGCCGGCACGTTTCCGCTCGCGGCGAGGTTGTCGACGTTGATGTGCGATTGTGCATCGACGATGTAGCCGCTGACCGAGCCGTTCTCGATCGGGGTCGGCGGAAGCTTGTACGCCCAGGGCTGCCCGAGATGGGTGATGTTCGATGAGCGCGTGGTGTCGAACAGGATCTGGCGCGCCCATTGCACTCCCGCCATCGCCAGTACCTGGGCTTGCACCTGATCGCGGCGGCGCTCGTATTCGCTCGCCCAGCGCTGCTGCTGCCATAGCAGCGCGGCAGCGATCGTGGCTGCCAGGGCGGCCAGCAGCATCGCAACGACGATCGCCGCGCCGCGTGCGTTGCGGGTCATCGCAGCGCCAGCCATCGTTCGATCGACTCGCCAGAGACGAGCGTGAGCTGAACTCTTACCGCGCGCGGCAGATCGGGCTCGCCGGTGAGCGGCCAAACGTCGCTCCATTGCCCGCTGCGGGTGAGATACGACAGATGAAATTGCGCGATGTCGGTGACCAATGGATACGCAGCCGGCTCCGCATTGCGCGGGCGATCGTAGCCCGCCCAGTAAATCACCTCGACGGTCCCGCCGCGGAAATCGTAGGCGATTCGCTGCCCGGCGCTTCCCGCTTCGAGCGTGAACTCGGGGCCTGCGCGCGAGAACTCGAGCGTGCTGTTGCCCGCCGCGTCCTGCGATCCGATCCATGCTGCTGTGCGCGTCTCGCCGAGCCGCGCGGGACGCGGCATCGCCTGACGGAAGTCGCCCTCGAGCCGCGCGAAAAAACGATCGAGCGTCTGCCATCGGTTCGCCTCCGCCGAGAGACGCGTTTCGCTCTCCGACAGCGCCGCGACGGCGCGGTATCCGAGCACCGCGATCACCGCCAGGATGAGGAGCGCGAGCAGCACCTCGATCAGGGTGAAGGCGCGACAGCGAATGCGAAGCGGTCTCATTGCCGTGCCGACTGGCCGATGTAACCGACGAGACGCGCCAGCACGTAGTCGGGGCGGGTGCTCTCGGCGACGGCGATTTCGATGCGCCTGAACGCCGGATTCGGAGTCCCCACCACGGTTTCATGCCAGGAGAAGGTTGCTCCTGCCTGCTCCTGGGTGCCCTCGCGCTCGCCGATGGCCGGTGCCGGGCTCTCCAGTTGCGCGGCAGCGAGGCGATTCTCTGCCACCCACAGCGCGAGCGTGCGGGCCTTGAGCACCGTCGCGCTGGCCGACGTTTGCGCGACGCTGCGGAATCCGGCGGCGAGCGCGACCGCGAGGATCGCCAGGGCGACCAAAACTTCGACCAGGGTGAAGCCGCGGCGTCCGGATGCCACCGCGGCGTTCAGCGCGGAAACGGACCCGCGATCGCGATCCGGTTCAACGGATCCGCGGACAGGAGCAATTGCCATTCGGGAGCGTCGAGTTCGATGACGAACGGTTCATTACGGCCGCTCGGGATGAGCGGCAGCACCGCGCCGGTGGCAACAGCCTGACCTGCGTACATGCGCGTCGTCGCGACGAGCGGTGCGGGCAGAGTGCGCAGGGCCAGGACCTCATCGTCGGAAAGCGCGCTCCATTGTTCGCCGTCGTTGCCAGGGACGCGATGCCAGAAGCGGTAGCCACCGCCGCTCGCCGATACGCCCAGCGTCTCGTTCTTCCATTGCGCGAGGAGCGCGGCATGTTCGAGCGCGCCGGCGAGCCGTCTGCCTTCGCGCTCGAGCGCGTGGCGAGGATCGCGGTCGAGCTGCGCATACGTGATCGCCGCCGCGAGGCCGATCACGACGAGGACAACGAGAATTTCCGCCAGCGTGAAGCCGGCGTGACGGCGCACGATCAGAGGTCCCACGAACCGATGTCAGCGTCGAAACCCGATCCGCCGGGTTGACCGTCAGCCCCGAGGCTGAACACGTCGATCTCGCCGCGCAGTCCCGGGTTGAGGTACTGGTAGGGATTGCCCCAGGGATCTTTGGGCAGCCGCTCCAGGTAGCCGTTGGGTTTCCAGTTCGGCGGCACCGGCGGCGCGACCGGCCTTGCTACGAGCGCCGAGAGTCCCTGTTCACTGGTCGGATAACGGCCATTGTCGAGGCGATAGAGCTTCAGTGCCTGCATGATCGCGGCGATATCGGTCTTCGCAGCGATGACGCGCGCTTCGTCCGGCCGCTCGATGAACCGCGGCACCACGAGCGCTGCCAGAATTCCGAGAATCACGATGACCACCATGATCTCGATCAGCGTGAAGCCGCGGCGACGCAGAGATAGAGCCGGCAAAGGCATGCAGCCATTATAATCGGGCGATTCTCATCTCGCCCTGCGATTCCCTTTCGGATTCCCTTCGTGCTGCGTCGCCTGTTTGCTCTACTCGCGCTCGCGGCCGCCGCAGCGGCCATCGGGTACTGGTGGATCGCAGTGCGTCCGCTTCCGCTGCCGCAGGATCCTTACAACTTCACGGTGCGCGCCGGCGCGCCATTGCGCGCGGTCGCGTACGACTTGACCGCGGCCGGCGTCCTGCCGGCGCACTGGCTCCTGGTGGGACTCGCGCGGCTCCGTGGAGTCGATCGCATGATCAAGGCTGGCAACTACGAGGTGAGCTACGGCACAACGCTTGCCGGCCTCCTCGCCAAGCTCACGCAGGGCGACGTTACGCAGACGAGCTTCACGATCGTCGAAGGATGGACGATCCGCGACCTGCGGGAAGCGCTGCGCAACGCCGATGCGATCGTGAAGCAGGTCTCCGATCTTCCCGAGGCTGATCTCATGGCGAAGATCGGCGCCAGCGAGAAGCAGGCGGAGGGCTGGTTTTTCCCCGACACCTACTTCTTCGCCGCTGGTGCGACCGATGCCTCGATCCTCGTGCGCGCTCATCGATTGATGCGCGCTCGACTCGATGCTGCGTGGGAGACACGTGCTCCCGGACTGCCGCTTACTTCGGCTTACGAAGCACTGATCCTCGCCTCGCTCGTGGAAAAGGAGACGGGTCGCGCGGCGGACCGCCCGCTGGTCGCGTCCGTGTTCGTGAATCGTCTCCGTCAGGGCATGAAGTTGCAGACCGATCCATCCGTCATCTACGGCATCGGCGAGCACTTCGATGGCAACCTCAAGCGGCGAGATCTCGACCGCGACCAGGCGTTCAACACGTATACGCGCGAAGGGCTGCCGCCGACGCCTATCGCGTTGCCGAGCCAGTCCTCGCTCGACGCAGTGCTGCATCCGCCAAGGACGCCGTACCTGTATTTCGTGTCACGCGGAGACGGCTCGAGCGAGTTCTCCGCCAATCTCACCGAGCACAATCGCGCCGTGGCAAAATATCAGCGCGGCGTTCGGTGACTGGACGCCTCCGCAAATCGCCTTTGGCCCTCACTGCTCTTGACGCCTGCAGCCCAGCCGCGGCGCGGCC
>Ga0066388_100002499_pt1 | contig 11277 bp, 8 predicted proteins | sample PanSoiMetaGPlot6_FD_64539 | JGI IMG/M metagenome (GOLD analysis project Ga0066388, IMG submission 64539) | Tropical forest soil microbial communities from Panama analyzed to predict greenhouse gas emissions - Panama Soil - Plot 6 (Hybrid Assembly) | ecosystem: Environmental > Terrestrial > Soil... | reverse complement strand
TAGTCTTCTTCGAGCAGCGGCTTGCCCAGGCCGAACACGCCGCGCCACATGCGCGTCCACACGGTCGGCGGCGCCGCGCGCCGGGCCATCCCGAATTGCGGGGGGCGAACGTTGACCGCGGCCTGCGGCGCGCTGGCTCGCGCCGCCGACCCGATCGAGCGCGCGGGCGTGCCCGCCGTTCCGTGCATCGCGCCTCCGGCGGCGACGGCGGGCGCGGCGTTGGGCATTGCCGCCACATTGCCGGCCGGCGCGGTCGGCGGCCACGGCGCAGTCGTGGCGGCGGCGAGCGGTTGCGCTTCGCGCATCCGCATGAGGCGGAACTGCTCGGTGAGAATGCGGTGCTGTTCGGCGAGCTCGCGTTCGCGCGTGGCGATCCTCGCCTCACGTTCGGCGAGCTCGCGCTCGAGTGTCTTCATCGCCGCCACCGCCGCAGCGGTCACGGCGGCGTCCGGCGCCGGCGTGTGCGTCAGCACGCGCGGTTCGGCGATCGAGGGTGCATATCCCGCGGCGGCCGGCGGGTGAAGGAGGGCCGTGTCCTGACGCGGCAGGACGCCGGTGTCCTGGAGCTCGGCGAGCACTTCCTGGACGAGCGGTACATCGATGACCGCCTGGTCTTCGCCGTAACCGAACAGCAGGGCCGCGTCCGCGATGATGTTGATCCGCCGCGGCAATCCCTGACTGGCGCGGCCGATCAGATCGGTGACCGGCGCCGAGAATTCCAGCGGCGTGCCGAGCGCGGCTTTCTTGAGACGATGGTTGATGTAGGCCGCCGTCTCGCCTGGATCGAGCGGCCGCAGGTGATAGCGGACGGTGACGCGCTGGCGCAGCTGCTCGAACTCGGGACGCGAGAGGAGGTCGTGCAGGTTCGGCTGGCCGACGAGCACGATCTGAATCAGCTTCGACTTCTCGGTCTCGAGGTTCGACAGCATCCGGATTTCCTCGAGCGCCGCCGGCGACAGGTTCTGCGCCTCGTCGACGATGAGCAGCGCGAGGCGGCCGGCCTGACGCTGTTCGACGAGGAATCGCGCCAGGTCGCGCAGCATCGACGGCTTGCTCTGACTGGCCTGCGGCGCCAGCCCGAAGTCGAGCATCACCGCCTCGATCAGCTCGCGCGCGTCGAGCATGGTGTTGACGAGCCGCGCGACCGCGGTTCGTCGATCGAGCCCGCGCAGCACGGTCTGCAGCAACGTCGTTTTGCCGGAGCCGATTTCGCCGGTGATCACGACGAAGCCGGCGTGTCCCTCGATCCCGTAGCGCAGGTAGTTCAACGCTTCCGTGTGCACCCGGCTCGGAAAGAGGTAGTCGGGATCGGGACTGAGCGAAAAGGGACGCTCACGGAGGTTGTAGAAGCGTTCATACATGGTGCAGCGCTCTCCCAGCAGTGGCGCGGGCGGCGACCCGCGGCGCGCGCCGGCGGTCGGCGTTCGGATCGAGCTCGGCGATCGCGGGCAGGACGTCGGTGCACGCCCGCCAGTAGTCCTCGGGAAAATCGATTTCGATCCACGGATAGCCGCGGGTCTCCACGACATACAGAGGGCGGCGCTCGGCAAAGGCGGCAAAGGCGCGCGGCAGCCACTCGCGGACGGCGCCGGCGCCCACCAGCGCGCGGGTCTCTTCGAGCAGGACGCGCGCGCCGGCGGCGCCGAACTTGGCAATGCCGACGTTCTCGCCGTCCGCGTCCGCGGCGTCGAGCGTCTTCGCTATTTCGGCGACGCAGCCCCGGCGCACCCGGATCTTCATTTCCTCGTCCCCGTACTCCTGTCCTCGCGGCGCTGCCATCAGCAGCGCGTCTTCGTCGCGCGACGACAACAGATCGCGCAGCAGCTGGTCGTGGAAGAGGACGTCGCAGTTGAGCACCACGAACCCGTCGAGAAGCAGATCGCGGGCCAGCCACAGCGAGTAGAGGCTGTTGGTCGACGCGTGGCGCGCATTCACGACCACGTCGACGCCGGTGCCGCACTGCCGCCGGACCTCGGCGGCGCGATAGCCGGCGACGACCGCGATCGGGTCGATGCCGCAGGCGCGCAGCGATCGGATTTGTCGATCGATCAGCGTGCGATCGCCGACTCGCGCGAGGCACTTCGGCCGATCGCCGGTCACGTCGCGGAGCCTGCCGCCCCGACCCGCTGCGAGGATGACCGCCCTCATGCCGACTCCGACAAGCGAACGCGCAACGGCGTCCGCTGGAGCAGATCGAACGTCTTGGTCAGATAGAAGCGCCGCTCGGCGCGGCTGATTCCGAATGCGATGAACACCACCGCGTAGACGAGGCCCGCCGCCGCCATTTCCGCGCCGACCGCGAACAGCGAGATCGGCACGGCGTCGCGCGTGGCGTACACGAAGGCCGCCATCACCGCCGCCGGCCAGACCGCCGGCCACACCGCTTCGACCAGGCCGCGGCCGACCGTCATCTGCACGCGCCGGCAGCCGGCCGGGAAGACGATCATGGACGAGGCGATGCAAACCGGCACCAGGGTGCCGAGTGCGACGCCGATCAGGCCCATCGGCTTCACGATCGCGATGCTCACCGCTACGTTGACCGCGGCCGCGGCGATGTTGGCGAACGCGACGAGCCGATGCTCGCCGGCGCCTTTGAGCAGCGTGCTCGCCGTGGCGGTGCCGATCCGGACGATCACCGCGAGCGCGAGCAGCTGCACAACCGCGACGCTGCCGGTGAATCCGTGGCCGACCCACGCCTGCACCAGCGGTCCGGCCATCAGCATCATCGCGCCGCCCATCGGGACGACGGTGGCGAGCGACAGCCGCGTCCCCTGAATCAGGATCGCCTGGAGGCGGTGCATGCGATCGGCGGTGTCGTTGTCGACGACCGTGGGGAACAGGACTTCGTTCAGCTGGTTGGTGAGGCGCTGAATCACTTCGGCGAGCCGCTGGCCGACGGTCCAGACCGCGACCGCTGACGTGTTCAGGAACGCGCCGATCACCAGCGCGTCGACCGAATAATTGAGCTTGTTGGCCCAGTCGATGAGCAGCATGTAGACGCTCAGCGACGTGACCTCGCCGAGCCGCTCCCGCCGGAACCAGCGAATCCGGATCTGCATGCCGGGAAACACGCGGTAGGCGTTGGCGCGATACACCACGTAGCTCAGAAGCCGCACTGCCGTCGTCGCGGCGACGAGCTCGATGAGGCCGTAACCGGCGAGCAGGACCGCGACGTTCACCGCGGCGGTAATTACGCTCGCGGCGGTCCCGACGAGGTTGTTGAGATCGAATCGCTGGAATCCGTTGTTCACCGCGCCGAACACGCTGACCGCGGTGCCGACCGCTACGCTCAGGCTGACGATCAACATGACGATCCGGCCGGTGTGGACCTGCTCGGGCGTGAGCTGGAACAGCCGCCCCATGTACACGGCGATGACAATCGCGACCAGGTAGGTGACGACGCCGAACGTGGCAAAGACCACGAACGTCGTGCTCAGGATTTCGTTGAGGGCGCGAACGTCACGCCTGGCGCGGTACTGGGCGACGAACTTCACCAGCGCGCCGCCATAGCCGAGATCGAGGACGGAAAAGTAGGCCGTGACCGACGCGGTCAACATCCAGAGGCCGTACGCCGACTGGCCGAGGTGCGCGATGTTGAACGGCAGCACCACGAGGCCGAGGATGGCCTCGACGGCAATCGCCAGGTAGCGCGTCGACACGTTGCGCGCGACGGTCAGCGTCTCGTCGACCGCGCCGGTGCCCAGCTGAGGAGCGTCGGATGCGGCGCTCACTTCGCTCCTTTCCCGGACACGATCACCTTCACCGTGTCGATGAGAATCGTCAGATCGAACACGAGCGAGAGATGCTTGATGTAGTAGAGGTCGTAGCGAAGCTTCTCGAGGGCATCCGCGACCGAGGAGCCGTAGCGGTACTTCACCTGCGCCCAACCGGTGAGCCCCGGCTTCACGGCGTGGCGCGCCTTGTAGAACGGAATCCCCTCGGCGAGCTGCTGCACGAAGAACGGCCGCTCGGGGCGCGGACCGACGAAACTCATGTCCCCTTTGAGGACGTTCCAGAGCTGCGGCAGCTCGTCCAGCCGCGTCAGCCGGATCACGCGTCCCACGCGCGTGACCCGATCGTCGTTGTCCGTCGCCCACACCGGCGTGCCTTGCTCCGCGTCGAGCCGCATCGAGCGAAACTTGTAGAGCGTGAACACCCGGCCGTTTTCGCCGACCCGTTCCTGGCGATACAGAATCGGCCCGCGCGATTCGAGACGGACCGCGATCGCCGTGAGGAGCATCGCCGGCGCCGACAGGACGAAGACCACCAGCGCGCAGCAGAGATCGAACGTCCGCTTCGCGAGCCGGGTCAGCCGCGACACGTGAAAGCCGTCGGAGAAGATCAACCAGCTCGGCTTGAGATCCTCGACCAGGATCTTTCCCGTCAGCCGCTCGAAGATCGTGACCGCGTCCTCGACGCGCACGCCGGCGAGCTTCGCTCGCAGCAGCGCCTCGATCGGCAGGTGACCGCGACGATCGGTCAGGCTGACGACGATCCGGTCGACACGGCGGGACGCGACGACGCGATCGATATCAGCCGTGCCCCCGAGCACGTCGTGCCGGCGGACGCGAAGCGGACCGGTGCCGTGATCCGTAATGAAGCCGACGAGCCGGTAGGCGAAGTCCTGCTGGCCGCGAATCTGGCTCGCGACGGTCTGCGCGAGCGTCCCGGTGCCGACGATCAGGAGGCGCTCTTCGAGATGCGGATCGCTCGTCAGCCCGTTGAACGCGACGCGCCACAACGGCACGGCGACGAGCAGCAGGCCGACGACGGTCGCGAACGTGCCGTTGCCGAGCAGCACCGACGGGACCAGGACGGAGAGCGCGGCCAGCGCAATCGCCGCGGCGCCGGTCCCCTTGAGCACACCGACGACGAGATTCCGCGTCTCGTGCACGCGGGTCAGGTCGTAGAGATCGCTGTAGTAGAAGCACAGCTCGCACAGCGCCGTCACCAGCACGACCTTCCATAGACCGCTCATCGCGCGGTCGAACGCTCCGTGCAGATGCGCCGCGACGACGATCGACGCCGAGATGAGGACCGTCTCGAACCCGAAGACCGTCAGGCCGCGCATCGACACGTGACGGTTGAAGACCCTCATGAACGAATCCTCCGCCCCCCGTCGGTCGCTAGGCCGCCGCCGTGCCGTTCAATACGACGCCGAGGACGCGGTCCTGACCGATGCTCGTCACCGCATCCAGGATCGCCGGCTTGGTCGTGACGCCGGCCTGGACGATGAGCACCACGCTGTCGACGATTGGCGCGAGGATGCCGACGTCGGCGAGCGGAAACGCCGCCGGCGCGTCGACGATGACGCGATCGAACTGCGTCCGTAGCGTCTGCAGCGTCCGCCGCATCGCGGTGCTGCCGAGCAGCTCCGCCGGATGCGCCGGCGGCTTGCCTGCCGGCACCACGCCGACCTGCAGGCCGTCCAGCGTCATCAGCACGTCGGCGAGCGCCGCCTCACCCGTGAGCACGTCGGCGAGACCGGGCGAATCGGGCGTGCCGAGGAGCGAATGCACACACGGATGGCGAAGGTCGGCGTCGACGATGCAGACGCGCGTCTGCAAGTCCTGCGCGATCGTCAGCGCGAGGTTCGTCGCCGTCAGCGTCTTGCCTTCGCCGCGTCCCGGGCTGGTCACGAGGATCACGTCGCCCGCGTTGCCGCGATCGGAGGTCGCGAGCCGCGTTCGGAGCGCGCGGTACTGCTCGGCGACCGGTGCGCCCGGCTCCAGCACCGAGACGAGTGCCGGATCGAGCCCCGTCGAGCGGACGACGCGCACCCCTGCCGCGCCCGGAGTACCTGGCGCCGCAGCGGCGGCCGGCATGAACGCCGGCGCGGAGGCCGACGCCAGTGGTGGGGCGACGATCGCGGACGCCGCTGGTGGTGCCGACTCGGTGAACGGCTGCGTGGTGAGCGGCGTGGGCGTCGGCGTGGTCGTGCTCACCGGCGCGACGTCAACGCGTGTCCGCGCTGGCGCCGTCTCGACCAGCGAGCGCATGCGGCGAACGCCGCCCTCACGCTCGGCCTTGTCGAGAATGTTCTGAATCCGACTCATGTCTGTCATCTCCCGGTCCGCCCGGTGTCCGGCGGACGATCGCGTCATGCTGGGTGAATACGCGCAACCTCGCCGAGCACTGGCAGATCGAGCTCGTCACGCAGCTCACGCAGGTCGTGCACCGACCGATCCAGGTATTCGCGGCCGAGCGTCAGCGCCGCGCCGACGGCGAGGCCGGCGACAATCGACAGCAGCATCACGCGCCACGGCACCGGCTTCACCGGGTCGGTGGGGAAGGCGGCTGAGTAGAGGACGCTGAACTGTTCGCCGCGCCGGTTCCGTTCGATGTTCTCGGCGACCGTCGCCGCGTGCAGCTTCTCGGTGAGCTCGCCGTACTGCTTCTTCTCGAGCTCGTAGTCGCGCGTGACCGAGATCAGCTGCTGTTCGACGCTCGGTGCCGCTTCGACGCGCTCCTGGTACTGCCCGATCTGACGGCGGATATCCTCGTCGGCGCGCTGCAGCTCCCGAATGCGCAGGCGCGACATCTCGCGATCGGCCATCAGCTGGCGGTACCCCGGATCGGCCAGCAGTTCCTGCGTCCGGTCTGACTCCGGGCGGGCCCGATCGGCGGCGGCTTCTTTGCGCGCGGTCACGAGCTCGCCCTGCAGCCGCAGCACCTCGGGATGTTTATCGGTGTAGGTCAGCCGCGCGGTTGCGAGCTCGCGCTCCAGCGCCGTGACCCGCGCCTCCGGCGTCGTCGCCGACTCGTGGGCGACCCCGACGGGATGCGGCGCGATGATGATGTCGGCGGCGCCGCGCTTCATGCCGTCGATCTGCCGCTCGATCATCGACAGCCGATCCTGCTCGCCGCGCAGCGAGGTCGAGTTCGAGTCCATCTGCGTGCGCAGGCCGGAGAGCGTCTGCAGGTTCGCCTGCGTCTGCTCCGGCAGCCGGCCCATGTGCGCTTCCTTGGCCTTGCGCAACCGCGCCTCGAGCGCCGACAGCCGCGCCTGGCTGGCGTCGAGCTCCGTCGTGATGAATGCCGACGTGTGCTCGGCGACCTGCTCGCGTGTTTTCGAATTCTCGTCCACGAAGATCTGCGCCAGCCGGTTGGCGACCCGCTGCGCCCGCCGCGGATCCTCGTCGGTGTACGACACCATGAAGGTGTCGAGCCGGCGCGGCTCCGTCGTCGGCGTCAGCGGATCGGGGACGCCGATCGTGACGGCGGTCCGCATCTTCGCCAGCATCGCCTCGTCGGGCAGCCGGTCGGTCAGGCCTTCGGCGCGCGCGACGCGCGCCAGCACGCTGGTGCTGAGCAACTGCTGTGAGACCGCGCGCATCCGTTCCTGGTTGTCGAACGGCGTGTTCTGGTTGACGAGATTCGAGGCGACGCCGGGCGCGATGACCGCGAGTGTGGCCGTCGACTTGTACTCCTTGGGCAGGAACCGCACCAGCGCCGCGCCGATCCCGATCGAGGCAACAATCGGCACGATCAGCCACCACTTGCGCCGGCGGAATACGGACAGGTAGTCGAGTGCGTGAACGCGGGATTCTTCCATCAACGGACCCTCATTGGTTTCGCGGTCGTTACCTGAAAGCCAAACCGGTCGCGGTTGGTCCGGCCGCCGGGCCGGTCGATGCGCTGGCGCGTGCCGCTGTAGAACGCCTCGAGACTGAGGAACGGCGTCGCGGCGAAGCCAACTACGCCCTCGAGCCAGTACGATCGGAGCGGCAGATCCAGCTCGGTCAGCGGATCGTTGCGGCGCCACGCCGCGCCGCTCGAGGCGTAGAGGCGGCGAGCGATCGGCACCCGCAGGCGCGCGCTCAACTCTTCGTTTTGCGTCGTGCCGCCGAAGCCGTAGGCGGGCACGAACGAACGGCTGTACTGCAGGTCGATCGCGGCGCCCTGGAAATTCCGCAGCAGGCCGGCGCGCCACGCCGGCCCGGTGCGAGCCCTGGTCAGCTCGGTCACGCCGAGGCGCGAGACGCCGCCGGCGCCGAACACGTGTGTCTGCTCCGACAGCTTGTAGTCGGCGCCGACCCACCCGTTCTGAATGTCGAACGCCTGATCGATGTTGATCGTACCGAGGACCGGGTGGGTGATCGCGTGGGTGATGTCGTAGTCGGCGGTCAGCGTCAGCCGCGGATCGATCTCATGCCGCAGGCTCGCGGTCACGCCCTGGCTGTAGCCGCCGCGCAGGAACTCCGATCCGGCGGCGCTGTGATCGAAGTCCACCCACTGCACGTCGTAGCTGACCGTGAACGACGTCCGCCTGGTCAGTGACGCCTGAATTCCCGAGTGGGTGTCGACGATGCGCGATCCGTTGCGCAGAAACGGCAGTCCGACGAACGACACCAGCTCGGTCGTCGGCGTCTGCGCAGCGTAGCTCCGGACGAACAGCGCGACGTGCGGCGACAACAGACGGCGCGCGTAGATCGATCCGCGCTGGTCGTAGCTGTTCAGCGTCGACAGCTCGCGATAGAGCAGGAACGCGCCGTCGTAGTTGACCGACAGCTGGCCGCGCCGGCCGTTGTAGTCGAGCGTCGCTCGCGGATTCACCACGCTGAGAAAATCCGAGGCGGGTATGTCGCCTTCACCGCGGACGAGGACGTTGTCGTCCCACGCCCCCGAATAGCTGAGCGACGGCGTCAGGCTCCAGCCGCCGCCGGCCTGCGGGTTGGCATCGACCGTCGGCGTGAAGTTCGACTGCTGCGCCTCGACCGGCGCACACACCAGGCCTGCCGTGATCAACGCCGCCGCTACGAACGTGGCCGTACGACTCATGGCGATCATCGGCGTTAGTCGGGCACCACGACCGTGTCGCCTGGCCGCAGGTAGATCGGCGCGCGAGTCGACTTCAACGCTTCCTTGTAGTTGAAGCTGATCGTCTGCACGCCGTTTTCTGCCGGCCGCAGGACGCGGATGTTCTTCGCGTCGGCGAAATCCTTGAGGCCGCCGGCGAGCGCGAGCGCCTGCAGGATGGTCAACGGCGCCTGCAGGTTGACCGCGCCGGGATGGTTGACTTCGCCCATGACGTAGGCGGTCGACGCCGTCGCCTCGACGACGATCACCGTGACCGTCGGGTTGGTGACGTATTCCTTGAGCGACCCGGCGATGTGATCGCGCAGCTCAATCGGTGTCAGGCCGGCCGCGGCCATGTCGCCGATCAGCGGCAGCGTGACCTTGCCGTCGGGCCGGACCTGCACCGACTGCGACAGCTGCGTGTCCTTGTAGACCTCGATCCGCAGCTTGTCGCCGGCGCCGAGCCGGTACTCCTCGGTGACGGCCGGTGGAACCGCCCCGACTTTCTTGTCGTCCTTGCCGCCGGCGGTGAGCTGAGCGGCCCACAGCCCGGCCGTAAGCACCACAGACATCCCCGCAACGATGGAGGTGTGCTTCATCATGTGTCCTCAATTCTGCTCGGCGGACGATGACCGAAGGCCGCCGCGCCAGTTCACGATCGGCCGGGCCAGCGCCTGCCGTTTGAGCGAATCGGCATCGACGGCGTGCGTCGGGTAGCACGCCGCGCCGACGGCGATGCGGAGCGCGGTCGGGAACTCGTAGTTCTCGATCCGCGAGACGAGCCGATCGATGACGCGCGCCGAGTGGTCGAAGTCGGCGTCGAGCAGGACCAGGGCGAGCGTCCCTTTGTCGGTGTGGCCGATCAGATCGGTGTCGCGAACCTCGCGGCCAATCAGCTGCGCGACTTCGTACAAGGTTCCGTCGTCGGCGGTGACCATCATCCCTTCCCACTCGCGGCGCGCTTCGAACACGACGAGGGTGAGGTAGTTCTGCGAGCGCACCGCCCGTTTGAGCTCCGAGTCGAGGACGAACTCGAACGCGCCGGGCGTCAATAACTTCGAGCCGTCTTCGTAGAAAGAGCTGCTGGCCATGTGGTTAGGAGGCCTTGTCGAGGCCGTTCTCTTTGATCTTGTAGAGCAGCGCCTTGTAGCTGATGCCGAGGATTTCGGCGGTCTCTTTCCGGTTCCAGCGCGTCTGTTGCAGCATCTTGAAGATCAGCTCGCGTTCCGCCTCGCGGGCCGCGGTGCGGGAAATGTCCTTCAACGAGTAGTTCCCGGCCTGCGCGGCTGCGGCCGCGAGCGCGGCCGGCGACAGCGAGCCGAGCGAGGGCGCGACGCCGGCCTCGGCTCCGACCGCTGCCGGCGGCGAGCCGCGGTGCGGCGGATGATCGGCGAGCGCCTGGTGAGCGCCGCTCGCGACCGGTCGCGCCACCCGGTGCGGCGCCATCGCGATCGCCTGCGCGATCTCTTTCTGAATCGGCTGCTCGTTGCCGAGCACGACTCGCCGCTTGATCAGGTTCTCGAGCTCACGGACGTTGCCCGGCCAGTCGTACTCCATGAACAGCTGCAGCGTGTCGGCCGACAGCTCGCCGAACGGCTTGTTGTACTGGACCGAGTACTTCTTGAGAAAGTAGTCGCAGAGCAGCGGCACTTCCTCACGGCGCTCGCGCAGCGGCGGCAGGTTGATCGAGACGACGTTGAGGCGGAAGAAGAGATCTTCGCGGAACTGACCCTCGGCGACGGTCTGCTCCAGATCCTTGTTGGTCGCCGCAATCACCCGCACGTCGACCTGGACATCGTGCTTGCCCCCGAGCCGCGAGAACTCGCCGTCCTGCAGGACCTGCAGCAGCTTCGCCTGCAGCGGAAAGCTCATGTCGCCGATCTCGTCGAGGAACATCGTGCCGCGGTTCGCGAACTCGAACTTGCCCGGCTTGTGCTGGATCGCTCCGGTGAACGCGCCGCGCTCGAACCCGAACAGTTCCGATTCGAGCAGCTCGGTTGGGAGCGCGGCGCAGTTCACCTTCACGAACGGCTTGTCGCGGCGCAGTGAGGAGGCGTACAGCGCGCGTGCGACAAGCTCCTTGCCGGTTCCGCTCTCGCCGCGAATCAGGACGGTGACGTCGGTGTCGGCGACCCGCTCGATCAGATCCTGCACCTCGGCCATCCGCTCGGAATGGCCGAACAGCATCTTGTATTTCGACTGCGACTGCAGTTGTTCCCGCAGGGCCGCGACTTCGCGGCTCAGTTGATACTGGCGCAGCGCGTTGGTCAGCGGGACTTCGAGCTCGGTCTCGTCGAACGGTTTGCTGACGAAGTCCGAGGCGCCGAGCTTCATCGCCTGTACGACCGTCGTCGTACGGCCTTGCCCCGAGAGCACGATGACTGGAACTTCGCGGTCGATCTTCTTGAAGGCGGCCAGTGCTTCGAGGCCATCCATACTGCCGGGCATCACCACGTCGAGGATCACGGCCGCCGGCCG
>Ga0066388_100002498_pt1 | contig 11278 bp, 13 predicted proteins | sample PanSoiMetaGPlot6_FD_64539 | JGI IMG/M metagenome (GOLD analysis project Ga0066388, IMG submission 64539) | Tropical forest soil microbial communities from Panama analyzed to predict greenhouse gas emissions - Panama Soil - Plot 6 (Hybrid Assembly) | ecosystem: Environmental > Terrestrial >... | reverse complement strand
CTGGAGCGTCTTGTTGGTGAAGGTGTTGAAGATGAGCTGGCTGGCGACGCCGAGCATGTCGAGCGCATCGGGCCGGTCCTCGGCGATGAAGCCGCCCGTCGCCTCGAAGTTCTTGCGGAGCCAGATCTGCTCGGCGTCGTGGGCGCGGAACTCGGGGTCGTCCTGCACGCGCCGGAAGTGCTCGACGATCGCTCGCTCGTCGGTGCCGTCCTCGCCGATGCGGAAGCCGACGGTGAGCTCGGCGACGCGGTCCCGTACGTCGGGGTCGGCGTGGTCGATGAAGAGGTCCGGCGGCTCCATGACGTGAGCGTCGGCGTCGTGGATCACCTGATGGGACATGGCGTCGGCTCCCTTGGTCGCCGGGAGACCGTTCTAGCCCAGCCGGGCCTCCAGCGCCGCGAGCTCGTCCCACAGGGGAGCGGGGAGCCTGTCGCCGAGCGACTCGAAGTGCTTGCGGACGAGAGGAACCTCCCGCCGCCACTCCTCGGTGTCGACGCGCAGCGCGGTCGCGATCGCCTCGGGTGCGGCGTCGAGCCCGTCGACGTCGAGGTCCCCGGGCCCGGGCACGTAGCCGATGGCCGTCTCCTCGGCGCCGGCGGTGCCCTCGCAGCGGTCGAACACCCACTCGAGCACGCGGGAGTTCTCGCCGAAGCCGGGCCAGACGAACTTCCCGTCGTCGTCCTTGCGGAACCAGTTCACGCCGTAGATGCGTGGCAGCTTCGACTCGTCGGTACGGCCGTTCATGCTCAGCCAGTGAGCGAAGTAGTCGGCCATGTGGTAGCCGCAGAACGGGAGCATCGCGAACGGATCACGACGGAGCTGCCCGAGCCCGCCGACTGCGGCCGCCGTCTTCTCGGATCCCATGGTCGCCCCGACGAACACGCCATGCTGCCAATCACGCGCCTCGTACACGAGCGGGACCGTCTTGGCGCGCCGGCCCCCGAACAGGAACGCCGAGATCGGGACGCCCTTCGGGTCCTCCCACTCGGGCGCGATCACCGGGCACTGCGACGCCGGCACGCAGAACCGCGAGTTGGGGTGGGCGGCGGGCGTGTCGGACTCGGGCGTCCAGTCGTTGCGACGCCAGTCGGTGCAGTGCGCGGGCGGGTTCTTCGTCATGCCCTCCCACCACACGTCGTCGTCGTCGGTGAGCGCGGTGTTCGTGAATACGGTGTTCTTGGTCAACGTGAGCATCGCGTTCGGGTTCGTGTCCATGCTCGTGCCGGGAGCGACACCGAAGAAGCCGAACTCGGGGTTGATCGCGTACAGGCGGCCGTCGTCGCCGAACTTCATCCACGCGATGTCGTCGCCGACGGTCTCGGCCTCCCACCCGGGAATCGTCGGGATGAGCATGGCGAGGTTCGTCTTCCCGCACGCCGACGGGAACGCCGCCCCGATGTACCGGCTGACGCCTTCCGGATTGGTCAGCTTCAGGATGAGCATGTGCTCGGCGAGCCAGCCCTCGTCGCGGGCGATCACCGACGCGATCCTTAGGGCGAAGCACTTCTTACCGAGGAGCGCGTTCCCCCCGTATCCCGAGCCGTACGACCAGATCTCCCGCGCCTCCGGGAAGTGGACGATCCACTTCTCCTCGTTGTTGCACGGCCACGCGACGTCGGCCTCGCCCTCCTCGAGCGGCGCGCCGACCGAGTGCATGCACGGCACGAAGTCGCCGTCGCCCAGGACCTCCAGCGCCGGCGTCCCGGCCCGCGTCATCGTCCGCATGCTCACAGCGACGTACGGGGAGTCGGTGATCTCGACCCCGATGTAGGACAGCGGCGAGCCGAGCGGGCCCATGCTGAACGGCACCACGTACATGGTGCGACCCTGCATCGACCCGGCGAACAGCTTCCGGAGCCGGTCGCGCATCGCCGCCGGGTCCTCCCAGTTGTTGGTCGGCCCGGCGTCGGCCTCACGCTCGGAGCAGATGAAGGTCCGGTCCTCGACCCGGGCGACGTCACCGGGGTCGGATGCGGCCCAGAACGAGCCGGGGCGCTTGGCCGGGTCGAGCTCGACGAGCGTCCCCGCCTCGACCAGCTGCTTGCACAGCAACTGGTACTCGTCCTCCGAGCCGTCGAACCAGTGCACCGAGTCCGGCTGGCAGAGGGCGACCATGTCATCCACCCAACGCAGCAGCTTCTCGTTCCGGGTGGGGGGAGCGTTCAATGTAACGGCCACGACACCGACTCCTTGCGGGGAAACGGTTCGAACAGCCTACCGGCGGCACCTCGCGCCGGCCGAACCGCTGTTCCCGGGTCCTTGTACCCGCCGGCCGACGCAGGGATGCGGTCGTGGATAGGTTGACGCCGTTGCCCGCATCGGGGAGGTCGACATGAGCTGGCTGTCATGGATCGTGGTCGGTTTCATCGCCGGTGCGCTGGCGAAGGGTGTCACCGGCGTGCGCGGAGCCGGCTGCATCGGCACGATCCTCATCGGTATCGCCGGCGGCCTGCTCGGCGGCATCATCTTCTCGGCCGCCGGCGGCGAGGGCATCAACGAGTTCAGCCTCTACTCACTGCTCGTCGCGTTCGTCGGCGCGACGCTGCTCCTCTTCATCTACGGCCTGATCACCGGGAGCCGCGACCGCAGCTCGTACTGACCGAGATGCAGGTCGCGCCCAGCGCCGCATCGTGGGCGGACGAGATCGTCGGCTCCGTCCGCGACGACCCCGCCGGCCGAATGGCACTGATGGAGCGTTGCTATCACGGACCGGTCGGCCGGGCGCCTCGACACCTTCCGTATCGCCGGGCAGCCATGTCCTTCATGCGCTGGCAGCTTCGGCGAGGTGTGCTGCAGCCGCCGATCGCCGACCGTCCCGGGAGCCCGTGGTGGCGTGCCGTCAACGAGCGGATCATCCGGGACGGCTGCGAGGCGGTGGCACTCAGCGGGAGCCTTCCGGGACCGACCTCGTCCCACACGGTCGACCACTGGATGTCGTTCGTCCAGCGGCCGACCGCTCGCGCGTGGTATCGCGCACACAACGGGAGCGTGGTCGCCGCCTACCTCGCGCACCGCGACATCGCGGAAGCCGAGAACGCAGCCGAGCGGTTCTTCATGAACGTCGTGCTGTGCCGGGTGCTCTACGCGCACGCGCTGGTCGCCGCCCCCCGGATCTCACTCGGGTGGCTCCGCCCGCTCGCACCGCTCGTCGGTGACCCGAGACTCGGCATGACGGGGATCTTCTTGCAGTTATCGCGGGTCCTGCCCGACGAGTACCCACTCCGTGGCAGCGTCCGGTCCTATCTCCAGGATGAGCTCGGGTTCGGAAAGCTCTTGGACTTCGGCGTCATCGCCCCGAGGTTGGAGCAGCTCTACGCGTGGTCGGCTCACGAGCTCGGAGCGCCGGGCCTGACCGATTGTGCTCGTCAGCGAGCCCTGACGTACGCATGGGCACTCGAGGACCGCGACGTCTGGGGGCCTCCGGACTCGTTCATCCTGAGGCTGACGCACCGCGCGCTCCCGCCCGCGCGACGCAGCTGCTGAGTTTCCTCTTCACCGGCCGCGGGTACGCGGCTTCCTGTGCAGCCGGGCGAGGTCACCGAGGTCCTGAACCGTCTGCTCAGCCAGGAGCTCCTGGCCCGTGACCTGACCCGTCTGGCCTACGTCGCCAACGACGGCACACCGCGCACGATCCCGATCGGGTTCACATGGAACGGCGCGGAGATCGTCATGTGCACCTCGAAGAACGCCCCGAAGCTGGCAGCCCTTCGCAACAACCCGGCGGTCTCCCTGACGATCGACACCGAGGTGCATCCGCCGAAGATCCTGCTGATCCGCGGACAGGTCGAGCTGGACGTCGTCGAGGGAATCCCGGACGAGTACCTCGAGGCCAACGGCACGTACGAGATGACACCCGAGCAACGCGTGGAGTGGGAGGCCGAGGTCCGCTCCCTCTACGACGGCATGGTGCGCGTCGTGGTGACCCCGACGTGGGCCAAGCTGATCGACTTCGAGACGACCCTCCCGAGCGCGGTCGAGGAGCTGTACCGCCAGCGGGACGAACGTCAGCGCGCCTGAGCGCGAGAGCGGGTCAGACCTCGGCGGTGGGGAGGCCCATGTCGACCTCGGCGCCGATGCGGACCTTGGTCGCCAGGCCGGAATCGTCGAGGTCGAACACGACGCGCTGGCCCTGTCGCAGCAGCCGGAAGATCGACCGGTCGAGCGCGTCGAGCGCGAGCGTGAACTCCTCGCGGTCCGTGTCGCGCACGACGACACCTTCATGGGTCTGCGGGTCGTAGGACCGGATCACTCCCTGCACGAGCCCGTTGCCTCTACGGCTTCTGCACCTTTCCCGCCTTGAGGCAGGAGGTGCACACATGGATGCGCTTGGGGCTGCCGTCCACGATGGCGCGGACCCGCTGGACGTTGGGATTCCAGCGACGCTTCGTGCGGCGGTGCGAGTGGCTGATGCGCATGCCGAACTGCGGCTTCTTGCCGCACACGTCGCACACGGATGCCATCGGGACCACCTCGGGCGGGATCGGGAACAACCCAGGATAGCAACGACGTCCCAAGGGCCCGGAATGTGACGGCAGTAACATCACGGCCGTGAGCGCGCTGGAGGAGCTGGCGCCCGCCGATCTGCGGCGCGTCGTGATCACGTACCGCGACGCGCTGCGAAGCCATCAGGACGAGCTGAATCGGCTCAACGTCTACCCCGTCCCGGACGGGGACACGGGCACGAACATGGCGCTCACCCTCGAGTCGGTCGTGGGCGAGCTCGACTCCGCCGACGGCATGGCCGAGGTCTGCCGGGCGGTGTCGCACGGGTCGCTCATGGGCGCGCGAGGGAACTCCGGCGTGATCCTCTCCCAGATCCTGCGCGGCCTTGCCGACACGTTCTCGAACCTCGACGAGGCGTCCGGTCGGGACCTCGTCGCCGGTCTCCGCCGGGCGACCGACGCGGCCTACCAGGCGGTGCTGCGGCCGGTCGAGGGCACGATCCTCACCGTGGTCCGCGCCGCGACAGAGGCCGTCGAGGCCGCGCACCGGGGCGGCGAGGAGTCCCTCACCGCGTTGCTCGACCGCGCGGCCGCCGCCGCCCGCGACGCCGTCGCGCAGACGCCGGAGCTGCTGCCGGTGCTAAAGGAGGCCGGCGTCGTCGACGCCGGTGGGCAGGGGTTCGCGCTGATGGTCGACGCGTTCCTGGCCGTGGTCGACGGCCGTCCGCTGCCGAAGCCGGAGTTGGTGGCGACGCCGCCCGCCGTCGAGGCGCACATGCACGGCGAGGAGGCCTCGACCCTGCGGTACGAGGTCATGTACCTGCTCGAAGCCCAGGACTCGACGGTCCCCGCGTTCAAGGACACGTGGGCCGCGCTCGGCGACTCGATCGTCGTGGTCGGTGGCGACGGCATGTGGAACTGTCACGTGCACACGAACGACGTCGGCGCCGCCATCGAAGCCGGCATCGAGGCCGGGCGACCCCGGAGCATCCGCGTCACCGACCTCCTCGACCAGGTCGAGGAGGAGCAGTGGGTTCGTGAGCAGACCGGCGCGCCGGCACCCGAGGCCCCCGCGCCGTCCGTGAACGCGACGGAACGGTGCACGACGGCCGTCGTCGCGGTCGGAGTCGGCGAAGGGGTGCGGCGCCTCCTGAACAGCCTCGGTGTGCACGCCGTCGTCGCCGGCGGCCAGTCGATGAACCCGTCGACGGCGCAGATCCTCGACGCGATCGAGCGGTGCCCGTCCGACTCCGTGATCGTTCTCCCGAACAACAAGAACATCGTCCCGGTGGCCGAGCAGGTCCACGAGCTCACGCCGCGTCGAGTCGAGGTGGTGCCGACACAAGCCGTCGTGGAGGCGCTCGCCGCGTTGGTCGCCTACGACCCGCAGGCGACGGTCGACGCCAACGCCGCGTCGATGACCGAAGCCGTGCAGCGGGTGCGAACGGGAGAGGTGACGCAGGCGGTGCGCGACGGCGTGGGCGACGCCGGACCGATCGACGCCGGCGACTGGATCGCAATCAGCCGCGACGGGGTGTGGGTCGTGGAGAAGACCGCCGCCGACGCCGCGATCAGACTCGTCGACCGGCTCGTCGACGACGAGAGCGAGCTGCTCACCGTCCTCGTCGGAGCGGACGCGGTGACCGCCGAGACCGCTCGCCTCGAAGAGCACGTCGCGCTCGCGTACCCGCAGCTCGAGATCGAGGTGCACGAGGGCGATCAGCCGCTGTACACCTACCTCGTCGGCGTCGAGTAGCCCCGTGGGTCGACCCGACGGGTTGACGCTGCGGGAGCTCGCTTCGCATCCCGTCGGGGAGCTGCGGGCGGTCGGGCCCAAGCTCGACGCGTCACTCGCGGAGATGGACATCCGCACCGCGCTCGACCTGCTCCAGCACTACCCGCGCCGGTACCACGACCGCACGAGGAAGCTCGAGATCGAAGAGCTCAAGGAGGGCGACGAGGCGACGGTCTTCGCGGAGGTCAAGAGGATCCGCGGGTTCCGGACACGCCAGGGCCGCGCCATGGTCGAGGGCGAGGTGTTCGACGGCTCGTCCTACCTGCGGGTCGTGTTCTTCAACCAGCCGTGGCGGGAGAAGCAGCTCTCGGAGGGAACGGAAGCCGCCTTCTTCGGTCGGGTCGAGTACCGGCGTTCCCGGTTGCAGATGACCAACCCGATCGTCGACATCCTCGACCGTGTCGGTGAGAACACGGGCGCGATCGTGCCCGTGTACCCGCAGTCGGGAAAGGCCGAGGTGTTCACGTGGCAGCTGCGGAAGATCGTCGCCGCGTGCCTCCAGAGGACCAAGCCGCGTGGGTTCGCCGAGCCGCTGGGCGCCGAAGTCCTCGAAGGGCGCGGTCTCGTCGACCGGACGCGCGCGTACCGGGGCATCCACCTTCCGGAGACGCACGAGGATCATCGGCAGGCCGCCGAACGGCTCAAGTTCGACGAGTTCGTGCGCATGCAGGTCGGCCTGGTGGCGCGCAAGCGCGCCCTCGAGCAGGAACGGACCGGGATCCGGCACCAGGTCGACGGGCCGCTCGTCGGGGCGTTCCATGCCGGGCTGCCGTTCGCGCTGACCGGCGATCAGCGGCGGGCGATCGACGAGATCCTGCGCGACCTCGCGTCGTCGGCACCAATGCACCGCCTGCTGCAGGGGGACGTGGGCTCGGGGAAGACCGTCGTCGCGCTCAGCGCGCTCCTCGTCGCGGTGCAGGGCGGATACCAAGGGGCGTTCATGGCGCCGACCGAGGTGCTCGCCGAGCAGCACTACCTCACCTCGCGCCGACTCCTCGAGGGTCTCTCGGTCGCGTCGGAGGCGACGCTCGTCGGAGAGCGACCCGTGCGCGTCGAGTTGCTCACCAACCGCACCGGCGCTGCCGACCGCCGCCGCATCGTCGCCGGCCTTGATGCGGGTGAGGTCGACGTCGTCGTCGGCACGCATGCGTTGATCTACGGCGAGGTGGAGTTCACGCGTCTCGGGCTCGCGGTCATCGACGAGCAGCATCGCTTCGGCGTCGAGCAACGGGCGCTGCTCAAGGGGATGGGCGAGGAGCCGGACGTTCTCGTCATGACCGCGACACCCATCCCTCGCACGGCGGCGATGCTGGTCTACGGCGACCTCGACAAGTCGGAGCTGCGCCAGATGCCCCCGGGTCGGACGCCGGTCACGACCGCGGTGGTCGGGCCCAGCCCGCTCGAGCGCACTACCGCGTACGAACGTCTGCGCGAGGAAGTACCGGCGGGGCGTCAGGCGTACGTCGTCTGCCCGCTCGTCGAGGGCTCGCCTCGCGTCGAGGCGAAGGCAGCCACGGAGGAGCTCGAGCGACTCGGCGAGGAAGAGCTCGCCGGGCTGCGCCTCGGTCTCCTGCACGGGCAGCTGCCCGCCCGCGACAAGGAACAAGTGATGGATGCGTTCCGCGCCGGCGAGCTCGACGTCCTCGTCGCCACGACCGTGATCGAGGTCGGCGTCGACGTCCCGAACGCGACGGTGATGATCGTCGAGGACGCCGACCGCTTCGGCTTGTCGCAGCTGCACCAGCTGCGCGGGCGCATCGGACGCGGCGGCGGCGAGTCGTGGTGCTTCCTGTTCGCGGACCCGTCGACGCCCGAGGCGGAGGCGCGCATGGAAGCCCTCGCCGCGTCGACCGACGGATTCCTGCTCGCCGAGCGCGATCTCGACATACGCGGCGCCGGTGAGGTGTTCGGCGAGCGGCAGGCCGGGTTCAGCGACCTGAAGTTGGGGCGGATCCCGCGCGACGAGCGAATCGTCCTCGAGGCGCGCGCCGTCGCCGAGCAGATCCTCGACGACGATCCGGCCTTGTCGGACCACGCCCAGCTGCGCGAAGAGGTCGAGGACATGCTCGGCGAGGCGGTCGAGTTCCTGTTCAAGAGTTGATGGCGCGCTCACGTCACGGAGGTCTTCGCGTGATCGCCGGCAGCGCCGGCGGTCTCTCGCTCGTGGCGCCGAAGGGCGGCGCGGCCCGGCCGACGGCCGACCGGGTGAAGGAGTCGTTGTTCGCGGCGCTCGGACCGGGACGGATCGTGGACGCGTCCGTGCTCGACCTGTACGCGGGGAGCGGGGCGCTCGCGATCGAGGCGTTGTCCCGGGGTGCGGCTCGCGCGGTGCTCGTCGAGCGCGATCACACCGGCGTCAAGGCCGTCCGCCGCAACCTCGCCACGACGCGCCTGCGCGACCGAGCCCGCGTCCAGGACAGCACGGTGGCGACGTTCCTGGGCGGAAAGCCGCCCGCCGAGCGCCCCTTCGACCTCGTGTTCCTCGACCCTCCCTACGCCGCGAGCACAGCGGAGTTGGGTCGAGTGCTCGCCGGACTCGACGGGACCGGATGGTTGGCGGAGAGCGCCACCGTGGTCGTCGAACGGTCGGCTGCGGACGCTCCCGTCTCCGCGCCCGAGTCGTGGGAGACCACGTGGGAACGGGGCTACGGCGATACGCTCGTTACCGTCCTCACGACGCCGACCGGCTGGCAGCAGCTCACCGAGTAGGGAGCGACGGGGCGTGGCCACAGCATTGTGCCCGGGATCGTTCGACCCGGTGACGAACGGGCATCTCGACATCATCGAGCGGACGGCTCGCCACTTCGACAACGTCATCGTCGCCGTGATCCGCAACCCGCAGAAGTCGGAGTCGCTCTTCACGCTGGAAGAGCGTCAGGAGATGCTGCGCGAGGTCACGGCCCACCTCCCGAACGTCCGCATCGACTTCTTCAAGGGCCTGCTCGTCGACTACGCCAAGGAGCACGACGCCCAGGCGATCGTGAAGGGTCTGCGGGCGCTGTCGGACTTCGACTACGAGCTGCAGATGGCGCAGATGAACGAGCGCCTGTCCGGGATCGACACCTTCTTCATCTCCACCAGTCCGCAGTACTCGTTCCTCTCGTCGAGCCTCGTCCGGGAGGTCGCCCGTTTCGGCGGGGACGTCACGAACATGGTGCCGCCGGCTGTCTCGAAGCGGCTGAACGAGCGGTTCGGGGACCGGTCCGGGAAGGGTGAGGACCAGCCGTGAGCGACCAGGCCGCGTACGACGTCGAGAGCATCCTGTTGCGCCTCAAGGAGCTCGTGGAGGCCGGCCGGTCGATGCCGATGTCGGCGTCGGTGCTCGTCAACCGGGAGGAGTTCCTGGAGCTGCTCGAGGAGGCGATCGCGACCCTGCCCCAGGAGCTGCGGCAGTCCCGCTGGCTGCTCAAGGAACGCGACGAGTTCCTCAACCAGGCGCGCCGCGAAGCCGACGACATCATCGAAGCGGGGCGGGTCCGCGCCGAGCGCATGGTGGAGCGGACCGAGGTCATGCGCGAGGCCCGCCGGGTCGCGCAGAACGTCGTCGACGACTCCGAGGCGTCCGCCCGTCAGCTCCGCCACGAGGCCGAGGACTACGTAGACCAGAAGCTGGCCGCTTTCGAGGTAGTGCTCGAAAGGACCATGGGGGCGGTGCAGAAGGGACGCGAGCGCCTCCAGGTCGTCATCGAGCCCGAGCCCGACCTCGATCCCGAGGTCGAGCACGACGGCGAGCCCGACGTCGTGATGGACGATCTGTCCCCGGTCGAGGTCGAGCCGGAGCTGCAGGACACCTTCTTCGACCAGGACGCCCGTTAGCCGCGACGCCGTCGCCCTTCCAGATTCTGGGAATCTCGGCGCCTGGTATCCTGGTGCGGCTCGGCGCCCCGTGGGGCGGCGCCGGACCGCAGCCCTTCCACTCTGCCCCTCGCCGACATGACGGCCGACATCCCGGCGCTGCGCATCGACGTCGCCGACCTGCTGACCCACCCGACGGCCCGCCGCGCCGTGCACCTCGAAGCGCCGGTGGGCTCCCTGGCCGGGTCGGCGGCCCGCGTCCCCGATGACGAGCCCGTCGTCCTCGAGCTGGTGCTGGAGCGGGTGCCGGACGGGATCGTCGTCCGGGGCACGGTCCGGGCGGTGTGGCGGGGAACGTGCGGCGTGTGCCTCTCCGATCTCGACCACAACGTGAGCCCGGAGGTGGGCGAGCTCTTCGAGCCGGAGCCGGTGGAGGGTGACACGTATCCCCTGGAGAGCCACGAGATCGACCTGGAGCAGCTGGTGCGCGACGTCGTGCTCCTCGAGCTGCCGCTGGCGCCCACGTGCGAAGCGACGGGGCGGCCGGCGTGTGCCCCCGATGTCGTTCCCGACCGCGATCCAGCGCCGCCCGATCCTCGATGGGCGGCGCTGTCCGACCTCGACCTGAGCTGACCGAAAGGCAACCGATGGCCGTACCGAAGCGCAAGACCCCCCGGGCCAAGACCCGCAGTCGCCGCGCCGCCAACTGGCGCCTGGCGGCGCCACCCCGATCGCTCTGCGCCAACTGCGGTGCCGTGAAGCGGCCGCACGTCGTTTGCGACAACTGCGGCTGGTACCGCGATCGCCAGGTCATCGAGGTCGACTAGCGCCCGTGGGCACGTCGCGCATCACCGTCGCGGTCGACGCCATGGGCGGTGACCACGCCCCGGGCGAGATCGTCCGCGGCGCGCTCGACGCCGTGACCGAGCTCGACGTCGACGTGTTGCTCGTCGGGCAGGAGCGCGCCGTCGTCCCGCTCCTTCCCGACGGCGGTGTTGCCGGCGTCGAGGTCCAGAACGCCGAGGAAGTCGTGGCTATGGACGAGGACCCGGCCGCGGCCGCCCGCCGCAAGAAGGACTCGTCGCTCGTGCGCTGCGCGCAAGCCGTACGCGAGGGCCGCGCGCAGGCCATGGTCGGGGCCGGGAACACCGGCGCGACGATGGCAGCCGCGCTCCTGCGCATGGGCCGCATCCGCGGTATCGCCCGTCCCGCCATCGCGGTGCCGATCCCCGTCCCGGCCGACACC
>Ga0066388_100002496_pt1 | contig 11280 bp, 10 predicted proteins | sample PanSoiMetaGPlot6_FD_64539 | JGI IMG/M metagenome (GOLD analysis project Ga0066388, IMG submission 64539) | Tropical forest soil microbial communities from Panama analyzed to predict greenhouse gas emissions - Panama Soil - Plot 6 (Hybrid Assembly) | ecosystem: Environmental > Terrestrial >... | reverse complement strand
GAGCAGCGGCAGGCGGCCGAGCGTGCCAGCGCGGAGTTCGTCGGCTACCTGCGCGACCTGGTGGCCCACCGGCGCCGGGCGCCGGGCGAGGACCTGGTCTCGTCGCTGGTCGCGGTCAGCGACGACGACGGCTCCCGGCTGTCGGAGGACGAGCTCGTGACGACCTGCACGCTGCTGCTCAACGCCGGCCACGAGGCGAGCGTCAACGTGGTCGGCAACGGCGTGCTGGCGCTGCTGCGGCACCCCAGCGAGCTGGCCCGGCTGCGGTCGGACCCGACCCTGGTGCCGGCCGCGGTCGAGGAGATGATCCGCTACGACGCGCCGCTGCAGCTGTTCGAGCGGACCGCGACCGAAGACGCCGAGATCGGCGGCGTGACCGTGGCCGCCGGCCAGAAGATCGCCGCCCTGCTCGGCTCGGCCAACCGCGACCCGGCCGCGTTCGCCGACCCCGACCGGTTCGACATCAGCCGGTTCGACGCGGGCCGGTTCGGCGCCGGCCGGGCCACCAGTCCGCACCTCGGCTTCGGCGCCGGCATCCACTTCTGCCTGGGCGCCCCGCTGGCCCGGGTCGAGCTGCAGGTCTCGCTCGCCACCCTGGTGCGCCGCTTCCCACGCCTCGCGCTCGCCGGCATCCCGGTCCGCCGCCCCGAGTTCGTGATCCGCGGCCTGCGCACCCTCCCGGTCACCGTCTCCAGCGGTCAGTCTCCCGGGCCGCCGGCCCAGGGGCCGACGCCGGTGATCCGGTCGACGGTGATGCGCAGGACGTAGCCGGACGGCGGATTGGGCGGGGGGAACGCCGGGTCCGGTCCCATGTACCGGTAGGCGAGCCGCTGGAGGAGTTCCGCGGCGCCACCCTCCGTGATCCGAGCTTGGCCGTTGATCACGAGGTACTCCTCCAAGCCGTGCTCGCCGAGCCGGCCGGTGGCAACCGAGAGGGCGACCCGGGGATCCCGTTCAATGTTGCGAAGCTTCTGGTAGCGGCTGAGGTGGCCGGTGACGATCTCGTCCCCGTCCACGCCGACCCAGACGCAGGTCACGTGGGGGGCGCCGTCGGTGCTGAGCGTCACGATATGGCCCAGCCGGGCGGACTCCAGCAGCTCGCGGGCGGCCCGCGGAAGCGTAGTCATGGCCAGGAACGTACCGGGCCGGGGCGGGCCGGGGACAAACGTCGGGAAACACTTGTGGGCGAGGCCAGCGTGCCGCAGGCTCGCCTCATGCAGGGGCTGATGCAGGACTACCCGCTCACGCTGGTGTCCATTTTCGACCGTAGCGAACGACTCTTCGCAGACAAGTCCGTCGTCACCGTCACCGCGACCGGCAAGGAACGGACCACGTACGGGGAGTGGGCCGAGCGCACCCGGCGGCTGGCCGGTGTCCTCGACACGCTGGGGATCTCGGCCGACGGCCGGGTCGCCACGTTCGGCTGGAACACCGCCCGGCACCTGGAGCTGTATTTCGCCGCCCCGTGCAGCGGCCGGGTGCTGCACACGTTGAACATCCGGCTGTTCCCGGAGCAGCTGACCTACATCGCCAACCACGCCGAGGACGAGGTGGTCTTCGCCGACCGGTCGCTGCTTCCGGTGCTCGCACCGCTGCTGCCGACGTTCGAGACGGTCCGGCACGTGGTGGTGATGGACGACGGCGCGTCGGCGGAGCTGCCCGACGACCCACGCCTCGTCCGCTACGAGGAACTCATGGCGACCGCCGTCCCGGCCGAGTTCCGGGTGCGCGACGAGGAGCAGGCAGCCGCGATGTGCTACACGTCCGGCACCACGGGCAACCCCAAGGGCGTGGTCTACTCACACCGCTCGACGTACCTGCACTCGATGGCCGTGACCACCAGCGCGGTCCTCGGGCTGGCCGAACAGGACGTCGTGCTGCCGGTGGTGCCAATGTTCCACGCGAACGCCTGGGGCCTGCCGCACGCGGCGGTGATGGCCGGGGCGAGCCTGGTCATGCCCGGCCCGGACCTGTCCCCCACGGGGCTGGCCGCGCTGATGGAGTCCGAGCGGGTCACGATGGCCGGCGGGGTACCGACGATCTGGATGGGCGTGCTGCCGGAACTCGCGGGCCGGGACTTCTCCGCGTTGCGCACGGTCCTCTGCGGCGGCTCGGCGGTGCCGCAGGCGCTGTCCGAGGCGTACCGGCACACGATCGGGCTGCCGCTCCTGCAGGGCTGGGGGATGACCGAGACCAGCCCGATCGGCTCGGCCTGCTACGTCCGCAGCGAGCTGGCCGGTGCCGACGAGGCGACGCTGGCCGAGGTGCGGGCCCGGCAGGGCATCGTCCCGCCCGGGGTCGAGTGCCGGATCGTGCAGCCGGGCACCATCACCGAGCTGCCCTGGGACGACAAGGCCACCGGCGAGCTGCAGGTGCGTGGTCCGTGGATCGCGGCCGGCTACTACCGGATGGACCCGTCCGAGTCGTGCACCGAGGACGGCTGGCTGCGCACCGGCGACGTGGCGGCCATCGACCCGCTCGGCTACGTCCGGCTGGTGGACCGGACCAAGGACCTGGTCAAGTCCGGCGGCGAGTGGATCAGCTCGGTGGAGCTGGAAAACCACCTCATGGCCCACCCGGCAGTGGCCGAGGCGGCCGTGGTCGGCGTGCCGCACCCGCACTGGCAGGAGCGACCGCTCGCGGCGGTCGTGCTCGCGCCCGGCGCGACGGCGACCAGGGAGGATCTGCTGGAGTTCCTGCGCCCGCGGGTGGCCAAGTGGTCGCTGCCGGACGATGTCGTGTTCATCGACGAGATACCGAAGACGAGCGTCGGCAAGTTCTCCAAGAAGGACCTGCGCAGCCGGTTCGCCGACTACCGGCTGCCGACGGTCTGAGGCCGCTGCCGTCGCCGCGGCCCGGCGGTGCAGGAAGAAGGACCGCCGCCGCTCGTTCCTCGAGGAGCTGTTCGACTGAGCCGGCCGGCCCCCGTTCACCACGTCGGGGTGTCACGCTGCGTGGCACCGGCCGGGCCTACCCAAGGGTCGGGGGCGCCGTACCGGGCTCGGCGCCCCCGACCGTCTCGTGGGGTGTTCCCCGTTAGTGGGTACTCCCCAATTCGTGGGTGTTCCTATCTAGTGCGCGCCTGCTCCGGTCAGGGAGCGCACCTCCAGCTCGGCGTACTTCGCGTCGTTCTTCTCCCGGGACAGCATCGTCCCGAGCCAGCCGAAGAAGAAGCCCGCCGGGATCGAGATGATGCCGGGGTTCTCCAGTGGGAACCAGGAGAAGTCCTTGTCGCTGATCATCGACGTCGGGCTGCCGGAGACGACCGGGGAGAAGGCGACCAGGACGACCGCGGTGATCAGACCGCCGTAGATCGCCCAGGTCGCACCCTGGGTGTTGAACCGGCGCCAGAACAGGCTGTACAGGATGGTGGGGAGGTTGCCGGAGGCGGCCACCGCGAACGCGAGCGCGACCAGGAACGCCACGTTCAGGTTCTGCGCGAAGATGGACAGGACGATCGCGATCGCGCCGATGACGAACGCCGAGACCCGAGCCACCCGGACCTCGTCGCGCTCGCCCACCTCGCCGTGGTGCAGCGCGTTCGCGTACAGGTCGTGCGCCACTGAGGACGAGGACGCCAGCGTCAGCCCGGCCACCACCGCCAGGATCGTGGCGAACGCCACCGAGGCGATGAAGGCGAGGAAGAACGCACCGCCCATGGTGCCGGGGCCGCCGCCGAGCTGCTCGGCGAGCTGCGGTGCGGCGGTGTTGCCACCCTTGTTCTGGGCGCGGATCGCGGAGGAGCCGACCAGTGCCGCGGCGCCGAACCCGAGCGCCAGTGTCATCAGGTAGAACCCGCCGATGAAGCCGATCGCCCAGTTCACCGACCGGCGGGCGTCCCGCGACGTGGGCACGGTGTAGAACCGGATCAGGATGTGCGGCAGCCCCGCGGTGCCGAGCACCAGCGCCATCCCCAGGCTGATCAGGTCGACCTTCGTGACCCAGTCCCCGGCGCCGTACTTCAGTCCCGGGTTGAGGAACGCCTCACCCTTGCCGCTGCGCCCGGCGGCCTGGCCGAGCAGCGAGGAGATGTCGAAGTTGAACTTCCACAGCACGACGATCGTCATGACCACTGCCCCGAAGACCAGCAGGCCCGCCTTGACGATCTGCACGTAGGTCGTCCCGCGCATGCCGCCGACCGTCACGTAGAAGATCATCAGTGCCCCGACCAGGACGATCGTCCAGTTCTTCGCCGCGCCCTGGGACAGCCCGAACAGGCTCTGCCCCTTGCCGATGCCGAGCAGCAGCGCGACGAGTGTGCCGGCGCCGACCATCTGCGCGATCAGATAGAAGATCGACACCGTGATCGTGGAGATGCCGGCCGCGGTGCGCACCGGGCGCTGCCGCATCCGGAACGCCAACACGTCGGCCATCGTGAACCGGCCGGAGTTCCGCATCAGCTCGGCGACCAGCAGCAGGGCGACCAGCCAGGCGACGAGAAAGCCGATCGAGTAGAGGAAACCGTCGTACCCGTACAGCGCGATGAGCCCCGCGATGCCAAGGAACGACGCGGCGGACATGTAGTCCCCGCCGATCGCCAGGCCGTTCTGCAGCGGGGAGAAGGACCGGTCAGCCGCGTAGAAGTCGGCGGCCGTCTTGTTCTGCCGGCTGGCCCGCATCGTGATGTAGAGCGTGATCGCGATGAAGATGGCGAACAGGCCCATGGTGATGCCGCGCCGCGTGCCGGCGTCGGCTGCGAGGTAGTGAACGTTGTTCATCGAATCTCCCTCCGCAGCTCGGCGGCCAGCGGGTCGAGCTTGGTGCGGGAGTGCCGCTCGTAGACCCAGGCGATGGTGAATGTCGAGACGAACTGCAGGAGCCCGAGCAGCAGCGCCACGTTGATGTTGCCAACGATCTTCGTGGACATGAAGTCGCGGGCGTACGCCGACAGCACCACGTACAGCAGATACCAGGCGAGGAAGGCGGCCGTCATCGGGAAGGCGAAGCCGCGGTAGCGCCTACGCAACTCGGCGAACCGGGGGTCGGCCGCCATCGCGACGTACGCCGCATTCGCGGGTGAAACCTGGGACAGGTCGTTCGGCTTTGTCGGGCCGGCACGCGTGTCGCTCGTCATGGGCAATCCACTCTCCTGTTCGGGCACTGGGGTCGGTCCGGCGGGGAGATCTCCGGTGCGGGACGTTATGCAGGGCGACCGCGGAGGAGAAGACGCGGTTCGGTGAGCTGCCGATCGCTGCGGCGAACGGCCGCAGGCGTGCGCCCAACGACGCCGAGTCGCTACGCCCAGTAGACGAACGGCTCACCAGTCCCCGGGCTGAGCCGGGGCCGAGCCACCTCCGGACCGACCCGGTTCGGCGCTTTGGCTACAGGTGGGGCTGCGCAGGCGTTCCGGACCGCAGTGACTCCGGTGCATGCAGCTGGAGCATGGTCCGTCCGACGTCGGCCGGCACCCGGGCCGCGGTCAGCCGGGACGCCAGCACCATCACGGCGAACGCGATCGGCACCGTCCAAGCCGCCGGCTGCGACATCAGCGCCCCGGTCCAGCCGTGCAGGCCGGGTCCGAGGACGGTGACCAGCACCGCCGCCGCCGACAACCCGCCGCCCACCAGCAGGCCGGCTCCGGCGCCGGTCGCGGTGAGCCCGCGCCACCAGGTGCCCAGCAGCAGCAGCGGGCAGAACGACGACGCGGCGACCGCGAACGCCAGCCCCACCACCTGGGAGACGTCCAGTTCGGCGGTCTGCAGGGCGAGGCCCAGCGGCACGATGCCGGCGACCAGTGCCGAGCGCCGGAAGTCACGCACCGAGCCGCGCCCGAGCACGTCGGTGGACAGCACCCCGGACACCGACACCATCAGCCCGCTCGAGGTGGACAGGAACGCCGCGAACGCACCGGCGGCCACCAGCCCGGCGAGCAGCTGCCCGAGCAGCCCACCAACTGCCGCGCCGGGCAGCACCAGCACGACCGCGTCGGTCTTCCCGGTGAGCAACAGCTGCGGCGCATACACCCGGCCCAGTGCCCCGTAGACGGTAGGGAACAGGTAGAAGACGCCGAGCAGGATCAGCACGACCAGCGTCGTCATCCGTGCCGCCCGCCCGTCCGGGTTCGTGTAGAAGCGCACCAGCACGTGCGGCAGCCCCATGGTGCCCAGAAACGTGGCCAGGATCAGCGAGTACGTGGCGAACAATGGGTGGTCGCCCGAGCCGACGCCGACCAGCGGCCGGGCCCAGGTCGCGTTGTCCAGCTGGCGCAGCCCCTCGACCTGCGGGACGGCGGCGCCGGCCGGGAAGGTCAGCCGCGCGTCGGCGGCCACCTCGTGCCGGCCTGGCGCCCAGCGCATCACCTCACCGGCGTGATCGCGGCCGTCGACGTTCCCGGACACGAGCACGGTCACCGGCTGCGCAGCGATGACTGCCGTGGGAGTCCGCACCTCGACCGTGGTCTCGGTGCCGAACACCGGCGAACTCGGGGCGGTCAGCGACTCGGTGCCGCCGCTGTCGGTCCGCCAGATCATCAACAGGACTATCGCCGGGAACGCGATCGCGGTGACCTTGGCCCAGTACTGGAACGCCTGCACGAACGTGATGCTGCGCATGCCGCCGCTGGCCACGTTCGCGGTCACCACCGTGGCGACGACGACCGCGCCCAGCCAGGCCGGCGCCCCGGTGACCGTGGTCAGCGTGAGCCCGGCGCCCTGCAGCTGCGGCACCAGGTACAGCCACCCGATCAGCACCACGAACGCGGTGGCCAGCTTGCGCACCCACTTGGACCGCAGCCGGAGCTCGGCAAAGTCGGGCAGGGTGTAGGCGCCAGACCGGCGCAGCGGCGCGGCCACGAACAGCAGCAGCGCGAGGTAGCCGGCGGTGAACCCGACCGGGTACCACAACACGTCCAACCCGTACTTCATCACCAGCCCGGCCACGCCGAGGAAGCTCGCCGCGGACAGGTACTCGCCGCTGATCGCGCTGGCGTTCCAGCGTGCGCTGACGGTGCGGGAGGCGACCAGGAAGTCGGAGGTGTTCCGGGAGATGCGGTAGCCGAAGGCGCCGATGGCCACGGTGACGATCGTGATCAGCACGATCGCCGGTATCGCGTACGGCGAGCCCGTCATGCCGGCACAGTCACGAGGCGGTCCCCCGAGTGAGCATCGCAGCGCAGCGAGGAGCGTGCCCCCGGGCTGGGATCATGACTGGTCCATCATCTCGACGAAGTCCCGCTCGTTGCGCTCGGCGAGCCGGACGTAGACCCAGCCCACCGCGAGCAGGACCGGGTAGGCGAGCCCGCCGAGCAGCAGCCACGGCAGCTGCAACCCGAACACCCGCACCCGGCTCAGTCCCGGGGCGAGCGCGAACAGCAGCGGCAGTACCCCGAACAGCGCGGCGACCACTGCCGCGAGCCGGAGCGCCAGCGCCAACTGGGTGCGGATCAGTCCGCGCACCAGGAGGTCACCGACCTGCGTCTGCTCCTCGATCTCCAGCACCGGGTCGGCGCGCACGCGCTGGTGACCGGCCAGCACGACCCGCACCCGCTGCGGCGGGCCGGGCGAGGGGGGGTCCGGGGGTGAGACCGGGCCCGGCCGCGACACGTCGTCATGACCAGGCACGCTCACGAGTGCGTCCGTTCGGTCTTGGTGCCCCGCACCAGCCGATCCTTCAGCTCCCGAGTGTGCCGCCGGCTCACCGGCAGCTCGCGGTCGCCGATCCGGACCACGTACCCGCTGTTGGTCAGCCGGAGCTCGCGGATCAGCGGCAGTGCGACCAGGTACGACCGGTGGATGCGGACAAACCCAGCGTCCGCCCACCGCTCGGCGAGCACCGACAGCGGCACCCGGACCAGATGGCTGGAGTCAGCGGTGTGCAGCCGGGCGTAGTCCCCCTGTGCCTCCACCCAGCGCACTTCCGACCGGGGCAGCATCGTGGTCCGGCCGGCCAGCTCCACCGGGATGACCTCGTCGCCGTTGTCCCGCCGCGGCTCGGCGGCAGGGTGCGCCGAAGGGGGCGGCCGGTCGCCGGCCGGGCCGGTGCGCGCGGCTGTGGTAGCGCGCTCCCGGGCCGCCACCACCCGGCCCAGCGCCTCGGCCAGCCGCTCTGGCCGCAGCGGTTTGAGCAGGTAGTCGACCGCGCCGAGGTCGAACGCGTGGACCGCTTTGTCCTCGTGCGCGGTGACGAAGACGACCGACGGCGGGGCGGCGAACTGCCGCAGCACCCGGGCGAGCTCCAGCCCGTCCAGCCCGGGCATCCGGATGTCCAGGAAGACGACGTCGACCGCGCCGTCCCGGAGCATGCGCAGCGCCTCGGTGGCATCGCCCGCCGCCAGCACCGAGTCGACCCGCTCGTCGGCGCGCAACAGGTAGGCGAGCTCGTCCAGGGCCGGCACCTCGTCGTCGACAGCCAGGACACGCAGCCCCGCCGCGGCCCCGCCGCTCGCGCAGTCAGCCGTCACGTCGCCCGCACCCCTGGGTGGAACTTCGGGATTCGCATGGTGACCTTCGTGCCTGCGCCAGGGGCGGTTTCCACCACCAGACCGAACTCGTCGCCGAACACCGACCGCAACCGGTCGTCTATGTTTCCCAGGCCGACGTGACTGCCGTCCTCGCTGCGCCGGGTCAGCGTCGCGGGGTCCATGCCCACCCCGTCGTCCTCGATCGACAGCAGGCACTCGGCACCGGCGTCCTCCGCCGCGATGCAGACCGTGCCAGGTCCGACCTTCTCCGACAGGCCGTGCTGGACCGCGTTCTCCACCAGCGGCTGCAGGCAGAGGAAGGGAACGACCACCGGCAACACCTCCGGGGCGACCTGCAGCCGGACCTCCAGCCGGTCCCCGAACCGGGCGCGCTCGAGCATGAGGTAGCGGTCGATGCTGCGCAGCTCCTCGGCCAGCGTGGTGAACTCACCGTGCGACCGGAAGCTGTACCTGGTGAACTCGGCGAACTCCAGCACCAACTCGCGGGCCCGGGCCGGGTCGGTGCGCACGAAGGACGCGATTGCTGTCAGCGCGTTGTAGATGAAGTGCGGGCTGATCTGGGCTCGTAGCGCACGGACTTCGGCGCGCGCGAGCCGCGCCCTGGACTGGTCCAGCTCGGCCAGCTCCAACTGGGTGGACACCCAGCGGGCGGTCTCCATGGTGGCCCGGACCAGGCCGGCGCTCGGGTCGCTCGCAGTGAGCGCAGCAATCGTGCCGACGATCCGGTCGTCCACCACGATCGGGGCCACCACACCGCCGCGCACCGGGCAGTCCGGATCCGGGCAGGTCAGCTCCTGGTAGGGCAGCACCACCGGCCGGCCGGCCTCCAGCGGGCGTGCCGCGGCGGCCAGCAGCTGGGCCCCGTGATGGTCGCCCGGGCCCTCCCACGCCAACATCCGGGCACTGTCGGTGATCGCGATGGCCGGCGTGCCGAGCAGGACGCGCAGATGCCTGGCGGACTTCGCGGCCGAGGCCTCGGTCAGCCCGAGCCGCAGCGGCGGCGCGGCCAGGCTCGCGGTGTGCAGCGTCTCGAAGGTGACCCGCTCGGCGGGCGTGGCGAACCCGCGCTGCCGCCACAACCGGAACACCACGACAACGCAGAGCGCGACCAGTAGCAGCAGCGCGACGACAACCCCTGCCGTTCGCACGTCTTGCATAATCCAGGCCCCGGACGATCGAACGCAACGAGAGCGTCACTGATTGGTACATTGCCCACAGTCGCGCCCGGGCGAGTGTGTCACCGCCTACGCAGGAGCCTACTTCGGGAGCCTCACTTCAGCAGCTTGGACATCCTGCGGTCGGCCAGCACCTGGCCGTTCGTCTGGCAGGTCGCGCAATACTGCAAGGACCGGTCGGCGAAGGACACCTCCCGGACCGTGTCGCCACACACCGGGCAGGGCAGCCCGGTGCGCGCGTGCACCCGCAGCCCGGACCGCTTCTCCGACTTCAGCGTCGCCGCCTTCTGCCCGATCGAGCGGTCCACCGCGTCCCGCAGCGTGGTCACGACCGCCGCGTGCAGCCGGGACAGCTCCTCGCCGGTCAGCCGGCCGGCCGGCTTGAACGGGGAGAGCTTCGCGGTGTGCAGGATCTCGTCGGAGTACGCGTTGCCGATGCCGGCGATCGTTGCCTGGTCGGTGAGCGCGCCTTTGAGCTGGCCGCCGTGCGCCCTCAGCAGGCCGCCGAGCCGGTCCACGGTCAGCGCCGGATCCAGCGCGTCGACGCCGAGCCGGGCGATCCCCGGCACGTCGGTGACCACGCGGACCACGTACACGGCGAGCTTCTTCTGGGTCCCCTGCTCGGTGAGATCGAAGCCGGCACCGTCGTCGAGGTGTAACCGCAGTGCGATCGGCCCACGACCCGGCTTGGGTCCAGCCGGTGGCAGCGGGTCACGCCACTGCAGCCAGCCGGCACGGGCCAGGTGCACCACCAGGTGCAGCCCGCTCACGTCCAGGTCGAGGAACTTCCCGTACCGGGCGGCGGCGCCCAGCTCCAGCCCGGCCAACGCCGAGACCGGCGGGTCGAAGGTCTTCAGCGCGCTGATCGCCGGCGTGTCGACTCGCGCCACCGCGTGACCGACCGCACGTTCGGCCAGGAACGCGGCGAGGGCCTCCACCTCGGGCAGCTCGGGCATTCCCCCAGTGTGCCCGATAGCACCCGGGCTACCAGTGCTCTCCCTGGTGTACGGCATCCCAGAACCGCAGCTCTAGCCGGATGACCCGGTCGAAGGCCGTGCACATGGCCGGCGCCGGGCCGCCCGGAGCAGCCGCATCGAGCAGCCGGGCCACGGCCGCGACCCAGCCGGCGAACGCGTCGGAGGACCAGTTGTCCACGAAGGACCAGTACGGGGACTTCCGCGCGGCGCCGCGGACCGCGGCCCACGCGTCGTAGTACGCCTTCTCGGCGCCGTACAGCACGGTGAGCGCTACCGGGTAGCCCTCGGGGAGGGACGCGGCCAGGTAAGAGGTGTAGCCAAGCGTGGTCGGCCCGGGTTCGCCGCCGAGGTCGAGGCGGCGGTTGGCGGCCTCCCGGCGGAACAGGTCGAGCTCGGCCTGGAGCGGCCCGAACCCGGCCGCCAGCACGTCCGCCGCACGGGCGTCCGGGGCGATCGCGACGAGACCGGCGAGGAACCGGCGGAAGCCGATGACGAACCAGTGGTCCTCGACCAGCCAGCGGTCGAACGCGTCCTCGTCGAGCGTGCCGTCGCCGACCGCGGTCACGAACGGATGGGTGGTCAGCCGCTGCCACAGCGGCGTGGACCGCGCCAGCAGCGCCCGCGCCGCGCTCATGAGCGATCCTCAAGTTCGGCAGGCACGTCCCAGAACGCGAGCTCGTGCCGCATGCCCTCGTCGAAGGCGGCGACC
>Ga0066388_100002495_pt1 | contig 11283 bp, 10 predicted proteins | sample PanSoiMetaGPlot6_FD_64539 | JGI IMG/M metagenome (GOLD analysis project Ga0066388, IMG submission 64539) | Tropical forest soil microbial communities from Panama analyzed to predict greenhouse gas emissions - Panama Soil - Plot 6 (Hybrid Assembly) | ecosystem: Environmental > Terrestrial >... | reverse complement strand
TTGTTGCCGCCGCTTCATGTTGGGCAGCAGATCAGTACCGCCGGCGATGAGCATCGCCTGTCCGGGCTCGGCCGCAAGCAAATCCGCCGCTTCGCGCACGCTGCGCGGAGTATGAAACGTGAAATAAGGAAGCCGCATCATGACGCTAACTGCTTCTAACTTCTAACTTCTAACTTCTGACTTCTACCTTCTGACTTCCGCGCAGTCCCATCCCCTCCCTCCCACGGGGGCGGCACCTGCAATGGCTCCGGCCACGGAATGTCTGGAAACGAAACCGGACCGTAACGAGGCGATCGACCTGCGGCTTTCGCGTCGAGCGCCTTCACCACTTTCTCCGGCGTAATTGGCACTTCGTCGATCCGGATGCCAACCGCGTCGTAGACGGCGTTGGCGATAGCGGGCATGACGGGCAGCAGCGGGCCCTGTCCGACCTCCTTGGCGCCAAACGGCCCTTTCGGATCCGGATGCTCGACCAGCTCGGTGAAGACCTCCGGCATGTCGAGCGTGGTCGGGCTCTTGTACTCGAGCATCGACGGAAACTTGTGCACGAGTGCGTGCGACAGGCGCGCGGGCAGACGGCGGAACGTCTGTTCCTCCATCAGCGCTTCGCCAAGCGCCATGTAGACGCTGCCCTCGACCTGACCGCGCACGAGCGTCGGGTTGATCGCGCGGCCGATGTCGTGAGCGATCCAGACGCGCGGCACGTCCACCCACCCGGTGGAAGGATCGACTTCGACCTCGACGATCGCCGCCGTGTAGGAGTACGTGGGCGAGGGGCCGACGCCTCCTCCCTTGAAGCGAGCAGCCGACCGTGGAGGCGTGTACGAGCCGGTCGTTCCAATCGTCCCAAACATCGCCTCGGCGAGACACACGGCCTCGACGAACGTCACGCCTGAGGACGGATTCGAGGCGTCGAACACGCGGCGGTCGGCGAACACGAGGCGATCTGGCGGCACGTTCAGTTTCTTCGAGACGGCAGATGCGAGACGCTCCCTCGCGCGCTCGGCGGCCTGTACCGCCGCATGGCCCATCATCAGCGTCACGCGGCTCGAGTACGACCCCAGGTCGACCGGCGTGAGGTCGGTATCTCCCGTCACAGCGCGGATGTCGAGGGGATCCACGCCCAACACCTCCGCCACACACGCCACCAGCACATCGTCCGATCCCTGACCAATTTCAGTTGCGCCGCAGAATGCCGTCACGCCGCCGCTGCGATCCAGCTTGAGCTGGACGCCAGAATGGGGCATGTCGTTCCAGTAGATGGGGAGTCCCGCGCCGGACAGGTACGACGAGCACGCGAGGCCAAGCCCTCGACCGAACGGCAGGTTGCGGAACCGGCCCCTCCAGTCGGCCGCGCGCGTCACACGACGGATGCACTCGGCGAGTCCAATCGTGCTGACCGTCAGGTAGTTCGCGGTCAGCGTGTCCGGCTGCTCGACGATGCGGAGGCGGAGCTCGGCGGGATCGATGGCCAGCGACTCCGCGATCTTGTCCAGCTGAATCTCCTGACCGAATCGGCTCTGCGGCGTGCCGTGTCCACGCTTGGGGCCGCACGGCGGCTTGTTGGTGAAGACTCTGCAGCCCTGGAAGTGGTATGCCGGCACGTGATACGTCACCGTCTGGAGCGCGCCGGTGTAGAACGTGCTGGCCACGCCATACGAGCCGTACGCTCCGCCGTCGAGCAACGTCCTGACGTGCATGCCGGTAATCGTGCCGTCGCGTTTGACGCCGGTTTTGAAGTGCATCAATACCGGATGCCGGCCGCGATGGCAGTAGAAGACCTCCTCGCGGGTGAGGCAGATCTTGACGGGACGGTCCAGCAGGAGCGCTGCCTTGGCGACGACAACTTCGTGGTTGAAGGGATCGCTCTTGCCGCCGAAGCCGCCGCCGTTCGGCGTGGCGATCACGCGGATGTGTGCGGCAGGGAGCGCAAGGGTCTTTGCGAGCGCACGATGCACGTAGTGGGGCGTCTGCGTGCTCGACCAGAGCACGAGCTTTCCGTCGGGGTCCACCGCGGCGACCGCGGCATGCTGCTCGATGGGGAGATGCGTGTTGCCCTGATAGAAGAACGTGTCCTCGAACACCTGGTCTGCTTCGTCGAACGCCTGTCCGACGTCGCCGAAGCTCATCGAGACGAGCCTGTGGATGTTGCCCTGATCGCCGTAGTCGTGAATGCGCGGCTCAGCATGCTCCAGACTTTCCGCCGGCGTGCAGAACGTGCGCAGGGGTTCATATTCGACATCGATCGCGTCGAGCGCCTCGAACGCCGTCAACTCGTCCCGAGCGACGACGGCTGCGACCGGATCCCCGACGAAGCGAACCTTGTCGATGGCCAGCGCATGCTCGTCCTGGCTGACCGGCAGAATGCCGTAGGGAATCGGAAAGTCCTGGCCGGTCAGGACCAGGTACACGCCAGGACGAGCGAGCGCCCGCGTCGCGTCGATGCGAACGATGCGCGCGTGAGGGTGGGTGGAGCGGAGCAGCTTGCAATGCACCATGCGCGGCAGCATCAGGTCGTCGGCGAACTTCGTCTGACCGGTCACTTTGGCGCGACCATCGACGCGGCGACGTGGGGTGCCAATGATCCTCATGGCGTTGCCGGTTCAGCGTGGCTCGAGCGCGAGGCTTCAGCGGAGCGTTCAATCGCTGCCTCGACGGCCTCGAAAATCTGTTGATATCCCGTGCAGCGACAGAGGCTGCCGGACAGAGCCTCCTTGATTTGTTCCCGCGTGGGGTGTGGGTGTTCGTCGAGCAGCGCTTTGGCGGTGACGAGGAATCCGGGCGTGCAGTACCCGCACTGTGCGGCTCCGAGGTCGGCGAATGTCTCCTGAAGCGGATGCAGTTGATTGTCGCGTGCCAGACCTTCGACCGTCGTGACCGTCCGGCCTTCGCATTCGAGGCCGAGGACGAGGCAGGAGAGCACGGGCTGGCCATCGAGCAGCACGGCACACGCGCCGCACTCGCCGAGCTCGCAGCCATGCTTCGTGCCGCACAGGTTGAGATCCTCCCGCAGCACTTCCAGCAGGGTCTTGTACGGCGCGAACGCCGTCTCAACCGGCTCGCCGTTGACGGTCAGCGTGAGAGGGACGTGTCGAGGCATCGGTGTTCAGTAGTCCAGACACGGCAACGTCGGCGACGACGTCGGCAACGTGTTGGGCCGAATGCGGGCCGTCGGGCCGGAACCAGTAAGCCGTCCAGTTCAGCGCGCCCAGAAACGCGCGCGTGGCGATCGTCGAGTCCGCGGACCGGAGCGCGCCCTGGCGCATGCCGGCCGCCACAAGGGCGCGCACGCCGCGCTCGTAGCGATCGCGCTTCGCGACAATCTGCGACCTGAGACGCGCCGGCAGGGCGTCGACCTCGATGTGCGCCGCGGAGCCCTCCACCTCGTCGACGAGGCAGAGCACGTGCGCCTTTGCGAGATCCGCGAGCCGCGCAGGCAGCGGCTGGCGTCCGCGGCGCGCTGTTGCAAGCGCCGCCAGCAGCCGGCCGAGCGTCCGATCCTGGCAGAAGAACAGGATTTCGTCCTTGCCGCGGAAGTAGTGATACAGATTGCCGGGCGAGAGGTCGGCGGCGCTGGCGATGTCGCGCATGCCGGCGGCCGGAAACCCCCGCTGCCGAAACGCGCGCGCGGCCGCTTTCAGGATGTCGAGCCGCCGCGCTTCCGCTCGGCGTAAACGGCGGTTCGAAAAATGAACCACGGTTCAATTCTAGCCGGTCCGAGGGTGTAATCAAGCTGATCGTAAGGAAGTCGTAGCCGAGGGCTATGGAAGAAGCTGCGGACCTATAATCGAATCATGCGGGTGCTTCGCTGCCTCGCGGCGGCCGTCATGGTGATGGCGGTCGTCGGTGTGCTGCGCCTGGCGTCGGTCAGCACCGTCGCCATGGCGGCCCCTTTGCTCTTCCTAAATGTCGTGGTCGCCGCCCGCTTGTGGGGCACAGCGCCCGCGCTGTGCGCGGCCGCTGTGGGCGCCGCCGCCTACATCTACTACTTCCTGCCGCCGGCCGGGTTCAGCATCGAGGACCCGGAAGACTGGATCGCGTTCATCACCTTCACGGTTACGGCCGTGATCGCCGGCGAGCTGGCCTCGCGCGCCGAGCGCCGGGCCGCGGAAGCTCAGGCGGGCCGGAAGGAAATCGAGCGCCTCTACCAGGAGCTGCAGGGGGCCTTCGAGCGCGCAAGCGAGGCCGAGGCCGCGCGCCGCAACGAACAGCTCAAGGCAGCGCTGCTCGACGCCCTCAGACATAACCTGCGGACGCCGCTGACCGCTATCAAGGCAGCGGTTACGGCGCTCATCCGCACCGTGCGCACGGCCAGTTCGGAGCTCTCCGTCGAGGAGCGGCGCGAGCTGCTCCAGGTGATCGACGAGGAGTCGGATCGGCTGAATCGCTTCATCGAAGGGCTGTCGTCGCCGGATCGCACCGAACCCGCGCAGCCGCTCCACCTGCGCGCCGTCGGCGTTCGCGAGATCATCCAGGCGGGGCTCAAGCGGGCTGGCACGCTCACCCGCGATCACCGCGTCGCCGTCGACGTCGCCGAGGCGCTGCCGAAGTTGTCGGTCGACGCGGCGTCAATCGCCGAGGTGATGTACATCCTGCTCGACAACGCCAGCAAATACGCGCCGCCCGGGACGGCGCTCACGATTGCGGCCAGTTGCGCCGACGAGCGCCACGTGTGCATTCGTGTCACCGACGAGGGTCCCGGCATACCGATGGATCTGCGTGAGCGCGTGTTCGAGAAGTTCTTCCGCGTCCCGGACCGCGAGTCCCACGATCCGCGGCGTGGCGGCATCGGGCTCGGACTGCCCATCGCCAGGCGCCTGGTGGATGCACAGGCCGGGCGCCTGTGGATCGAGGACGGCCCGGGCGGCCGCGGGGCGTCGATGGTGCTCGTCCTGCCGGTCAATCTTGAAACGCCCGCACGCGGGCGCGCGCCGGCGGCGCCGGCGCACCACACTGAAGGAGTTGCGCTGTGATGGCGGTTGTTGTCGAAAAATCGCGAGTGCTGGTCGTTGACGATGAACCGCAGATCACGCGCGTGCTGCGCACGGTCCTGACCAGCCAGGGCTATCAGGTCCGCGTCGCCGCCGAAGGCGAGTCGGCGCTGTCGAACCTTGCTGAATGGCGGCCGGAGCTCGTCATCACCGATCTGTACATGCCGCGGATGGACGGCATCGAGCTGTGCCGCCGCATCCGCGCCGTGTCGGCTGTGCCGATTATCGTGCTCTCCGTCAAAGGCGAGGAACGGACGAAGGTCGAGGCCCTCGATTCAGGCGCCGACGATTACGTGACCAAGCCGTTCGGCATCGACGAACTGCTCGCGCGGGTCCGGGCCGCGCTCCGGCGCAGCGGCGGCGAGGCGGACGCCGCGTCGTTCGACGTCGGGGAGTTCCGCGTCGATCTCGAGGCGCGGCGAGTGCATGCGAGAGGACAGGAAATCCGGCTCACGCCGAAGGAGTTCGATCTGTTCGTTTACATGGCCCGGCATCCCAACCGCGTCATCACGCATCGGACGCTTCTCGAAGCGGTCTGGGGCGAGGCTTCTCAGGAACAGCCGGAATACCTGCGCGTGTTCATGGGACAGCTGCGGAAAAAGCTGGAACCGGACCCGTCGAATCCGCGTTACCTCGTGACGGAGCCCTGGGTCGGCTACCGTTTCAACCCGAACGGGTAGACCGCCGACCCGGGCGCCTCGGTACTTGCCATCATCGAGCGGCAACGAGTTGCCCAAGCCGCTCGCGAATCATCACTGACTGGTCGGGCGTGAACGCGAGGCTGTCCGCGTGGAATTGCCGCAGTTCGGCGACGTCCCAACCCTTGCGCATCAAGCCCTCGGCCGAATGCGAGCCCGGAGGCAGCATCAGATGCGCGAGCTCGTGTGCGATGACGACGCCAAGCAGTTCCTTCACCGGCCACCCCGCGCTGGCGGCGGCATCTTTCAACCGGTCGTACAAGACATACGCGATCTTCCCGCCGCCGTCGGGGGAAACGATGGCCGTCCCAATTGCGCCGGGCGGCCACGGTCGGCGCGCCGCCATGCTTCGGCTCAGGACGATAATCGAGAAGTCCTGCAGGCGGTCGTTCTCCTTGTCGCCGTCTTTTGGACCGTGGGGTCCGAACGTCGGCGCCCAATCGATCCCGACATCAATCGCCGTGTAGTAATTCGCGGCGAGGTGCTGCGCCTCGGTGAGCGTGTCAGCGACAATGCCTGCGTAGTCGTAGACGCGCACGCGGATCGCCGGCACATCACCCGCGTCAGCTCGTGAACCGCTGTCGACAACGAACAATCCACTTAGCAGAAGTACACCGATCGAAATTCTCATTCCGGTCACCCGTCTCGCATCGAGCAAGAGGGGCGCCAGACCTTGTGCCGGGATCGGTTCCGCTACGCGGCGCGGACTGCCTTGGTCGAAAATCGCTGACGTTTTGAGATCGCCAACCGCCGACGGTGAGCGCCGGCGCCGGAACAACCGTCAGTCGTCGCGTCCGTCAGAAGTGCGCGTATCGAGGCAGTGGGCTGCGGGTTGAGACTACTCGGCTGTGGTGGCTGCAGATCGTCTCAAAACCCGATCCATCGCCGACCCTCTCACGCGAGTATCCGCACAGCAGCGCGAACCTGTACGTTGCGGCGAGCTGATTCCACAGGATTTCGAGGGACACGGCCGCGTTTTGCCTGTCGCTGGCCCAGAGGACGTCGACCATCTCACCGTAGGCTCGAACACCGCGCTCACCATTTGTCGTGACTCGGTCGAAGATCGGGGCCACCGCGTCAGCGAAGCGGCGCGCGCACGGCATGCCGTCGATCATGAAACGGCTCAGGAGCTCGTCGGCGTCGAGCATCACGAGCTCGCCTCGTTCCACCCCCGCCTGAGCGTCGCCAGTCGTCTCGAGCATCTCCTGGAGAATCGCGGCCCTGTGGTCGGATCTCGCAATCACAACCGCCGCCTCACTCGCGCCCCGTCCATCGTCGATGAAGCTGGCGACCACGCGGGAGAGCGATGCGGCGTTTTCGTAGAAGTGCACGGCGTGGACCGTCAGGGCTTGACGCACGACGGGCACGAGTTGGCGCATCATGTATCGCTTCAGGACCACGCGTGCCGCGCCAAGCCGGAGAGCGGCTTCGACGAACGCGGGATCTTCGTAGGCGGTCAGGAAGACGATCCGTGGAGCGTTCGGCAGGTTCCTGATGACGGCCGCCGCCTCGAGTCCGCTGAGCACGGGCATCGAGATGTCGAGCACGACCAGATCCGGGTGAAGCGATGTAGTGGCATCGACGGCCGCCTGCCCGTCGGCTACGGTGGCGACGACGTCGAACTCGGAAGCGAGCAAGGCTGCGATCCGCTCACACATGGCAGTGTGATCGTCCGCGACCAGGATGCGCCGGGCGTACAAGTTGGCGCGAGATCCTACGCGATGACAGGCAGAAGTCAAGCAGCCCGTGGTGAAATGTCAAAGCGAAGGTCGAGGCGGGCTGCTGAGGCGGTGGCGGCATGGCCTGCAAGGCATCTGTTGTAAGGTGATCTCTCCTGTTGACGGGGTGTCGTGCCTGATCGCCGAAGCGGGCCAAGGCGGTGCCGATGTTCTCCAGCTGTGACCTGATACAAACGTCGTTCGACAATCCGCAGCGGATGGTGTTCACCGACGGAGACAGCTGGGTCGCGACGTTTACGGAGGGTTGCCGGACGGTCACGCTGCGTGGGCCGACGCGGAATTTTACCGAGCAGGTCCAGGCCGCGCTCGACCAGTACAAGCGAATCGCGTCGAGCGGGTTCGGCACGTGCCCGGGGCTCGGCGCATACGATCCGTCCGGCGCGCCCGAGTCCAACTATGCGGTCGGTTCCGACGTCGGCTCGATCGACGTGACCAGTAGCGGCGTGGCCCGGCGCATCCTCGTCAAACATGACAGCCTGTCGGATGTCGACGTGAAGGTGTCCGTGACGATCGATCGCGTGGCGGCCGGCGCCGATGCGATCGCCGGCATCCTGCTGGGGTACGCGGACGCGAACCACTACTACACCGGTCGGATCTCGTTCAGGCCGAACGGCAGCGTGCAGACATCCATCCAGACGCGCACGGAGGGCTCGGGCGGCTCCAGCCATGACGAGACGACAGAGCCCGTGACGGTCGGCGAAGCCGGCAGTCACGTGCCCGGACAGAAATGGTTCATCAGGGCGCAGATGACGTCGGACGGCATCGTTCGGTGCCGGATCTGGAAGGGCGGCACCACCGAACCGGCCGTGTGGCACGTGAGCATCAACGACACCACGTACACCTCGGGGCGAATCGGGCTGCGCGCGATCGTGAACAGCGGCGCCACGAACCTGCCGGTGACGTTCTCCTTCGACGACTTCCAGTTGATCTCCGCGGCGTGGGTGGGCGCGATGATCCCGATCGTGCAGCACGACGGGTACGTGCACCTGCTGCCGGTGCCGTACGTGATGGGCCAGGACGTGACGGACTGGCTGCGGGACAGGCTGCTGGATCCATCCGGCGATATCTTGGAGAAGGCTTTCCAGTACATTGGTGGAGCAGCGCCGATCTCGGACCCGGACAACTCGTCGTTGCAGATTGCCGGGGACGCGTCGTACGGTCCGCTGTACAACACCGACCGCACGTTCGAACCCTCGCATGCTGCCGACGGCGACAGGCAGGAAGGTTCCGACTTCTCGGACTACCTCGGGGTGACCTGGAGGTACGACAACGGCGACGTGGATCGGCCCGAGTCGCACCAGTTCCGCTGCCTGGATTGCTCAGGATACGTACGGATGGTGTACGGCTACCGGTCCGGTCTGCCGGTGACCACCGACCACCCGCTCGATGGGTCCGCGATCCCGCGCCGGTCGGTCAACATTGCCGCGTTCGGCCCGGGCGTGATTGTGGCGCAGGGCGTTCCGCCGACCCTGGATCAGATCGGGATCGGCGACATCGTGAGCTTCGACGCCGACCAGAGCACCAACGAGCCCGAGGGACAGGTGGACCACGTGGGCATCTACCTCGGATTGGACATCCACGGGAACCACCGGTTCTTGTCCAGCCGGAAGACGATCAACGGGCCGACGATCGCCGACGTCGGTGGGCCGTCGATTCTGAACGGTACTGGCCGGTTCGCCCGCACGCTGCGCGTGATCCGGCGGTTCTGACGCGCAGCCTCGTCGTCAGATCGCCATCGGCTCGGGGACGATCGGTCGTTCGCGTTGCGGACGGCATGAAGGATCGCAAATGACGAGCGATTGCTACAGTGACGTCGTTCTCGCAAAAGGCCCGGTTGGTTACTGGCGTCTGGGGGAGCGGATTGGCCCCTGTGCCGGTGACGCTTCCGGTCACGGCTCCGACGGGACATACTTTGGCAACGCGACGTTCGGCCAAGCGGGCGCCATTCTGAACGATCCGGACACTGCGATCGGACTCAACGGACCCGATTCGAAGGACTACGTCGAAATTCCCAATCCCGTCACACAAGCCTTCAGTCAGTCCACCAGTGGGATGGGACTCACAGTCGAAGTCTGGATGAGACCCGATGTCCTCAATTTTCCCGGACAAACGAGCGAGCGCTACATCCATTGGCTTGGTAAGTGTGTGAGCGGATCAGGTCAGTGCGAGTGGGGGTTGAGATTCTACAGTCAGGACTCTCCCTCGCGACCGAATCGGATCTCGGCGTACATCTGGAATCCCAGCGGCGGCGAAGGGGCAGGTGCGTACTTCCAGGACAGCCTCACCCCAGGAGACTGGATCCACATCGTTGCCGTCTACGAGGCTGGAGACCAGGACACCGAACCGCCGGCGGGTGTGCATATCTACAGAGATGGCGTCCGCAGGCAGGGGCCGCCTTTCTCTGGGACCCTGTATCGAACCTTCGGGATCGCGCCAGTGAGCGGAATACTGCCGCTGCGTCTGGGCACACGGGACGCAGCGACGTCTGGCAGCGCTGGCCGAAGCTACTTGACTGGCGGACTGGACGAGATCGCAATTTATCCGCGCGTTCTCACGCCCGACGAGATTTTTGAAAATTACGGTGCCGGCCGCGACCCGGGCGCGCTCGGATCTCGACGACGACCCTGACCGCGATCGCGGCAAAATGATCAGGCGCGCGCAGCGCGTCATTGATGAATGGCGGCGATGATCGCCCGCACGCTACCTTCCAGGTCGAGCCGAGCGGTATCGATAACGAGTCGTTCTATGTCCCACTCGCGGTAGTCGCGATCGAGCACTTCGTCCCAGGTCGGCAAGAGATGACCCGTGATGTCCGGTTCTCGTGATTGCACCCGATGCCTGTGCTCGACCGCATCGGAGCACACGACTTCTACGTCGATCGCCGGCACACCAGCACGGTGTGCGGCGGCGCGCCAGGCACTTCTGGTGAGCGGCCAGGGATTCACCGAATCGGCAACCACCGTCCGGCCGAGGCGCAGGTTGTCCTCGGCCACCGCGTAGCCGACGACGTACCCTTCCTCGCGTACCTGCAGACCCGCGTTGCGAAGCACCTGCTCAATGGAATCGATCCGCACATGCACGGCGCCGATGGCTCGACTCAATGCGCGGGCGATTGTTGTCTTGCCGACGCCCGAACGACCGCTCATGACGATCAGCATCGGCATCGCCTCCCGCCAGGTCCGGCTGAAGCCGGACGCCACGACTGCATCCGTCCCCCGCGCGATCCGATCGACCCATGCGTCCCGAAGTAGCGCCTGCAAGCCGAGTGCGGCAGCTTCGTATAACGATTCGGCAGTGACTTCGACAGTGTGTCGAACGCCGCTCGGTCCCGTGACGCTCACCGTACAGGCGCGAATCGACACGGGCGACAAGTCTACTGCCGGCAGCGAACAAAAAGCAAAACATCGAGCGTTGTCACGTCGCTTGTTTCAGGAAGATCCGTGCAGCCCGCGCTCGACACGCTGCGCAAACCGCGCAAATCGTGAGAGTAGGTGTGCGATACTCCGCGTCCCTTGATCACCGGCGGACGGTCGGTCGTAGCCGCCCTGGAGATGTCGGCGCGCGTCGCCCGCGCCGGTGCCAATCTGCAGACGAACCTTGGCCGCCTCGTGCGCGCGTGGGAACAGGCGATCATCCTGACCAGCGACGCCCGGGCAGTCATGCGGCAGTGCGAGGTCCTGTGCCGAGTGTGCGCCCAGGTCCGACGGCAGCGGTAGCCAGTAGGGTTTCAACAACTACTCACTCCGGCATCGCCGAGTTCCGCACGACGCGCGCCTGACCCTCGTCGGCGAACGTGATCGGCGTGGACAGGCCACTAGCAACCGGCCGCTGCGGCGCGGTATGGTGACCACTGGG
>Ga0066388_100002494_pt1 | contig 11285 bp, 10 predicted proteins | sample PanSoiMetaGPlot6_FD_64539 | JGI IMG/M metagenome (GOLD analysis project Ga0066388, IMG submission 64539) | Tropical forest soil microbial communities from Panama analyzed to predict greenhouse gas emissions - Panama Soil - Plot 6 (Hybrid Assembly) | ecosystem: Environmental > Terrestrial >... | reverse complement strand
CAGCTGGCTGGCGATCTGTTCTCTTGACGCCTGGTCGGTCTTGGTGACGATCATCACTACGGGCGTGTTCGCGAGCGCCAACAGCTCACGTGCCAGGTACTTGTCACCCGGGCCGATCCGCTCCGTGGCCGGCACGCAGAATCCGATCACGTCTACCTCGGTCAGCGTGGCGCGCACCAGGCTGTCCAGCCGCTCGCCGAGCAGGGTCTGCGGCCGGTGCAGGCCAGGCGTATCAATGATGATCAGCTCTATGCCCGGCCGCCGCACGACGCCCCTGATCACCCGCCGCGTTGTCTGCGGCTTGCTGCTCGTGATCGCGACCTTGGTGCCGACCAGCGCGTTCATAAGCGTCGATTTGCCGACGTTGGGCCGGCCTGCGAAGCAGGCGAAGCCGGCCCTGAACGGGTCATTGTCCGCCGGGCGTGCCGGTTGCGCTTCCACCACCCTGGTGATTCTCGCGACTAGAGGCGCAGCGTCTCGCGGACGGTGCCATCGGAGCTCGCGTGAATGAGGAGCGCGCCAGCCCCGATGTCCTTGACCGCGCCGATATCTTCGGGAGCCGGCCCCGCGCCATCGCTCACCAGCGCCGCCGCTTCCAACGCAGCCGCTCCGCTGGAGACCGCCATGGCGACGGCCAGCGTCAGGGCCGACAGGCGCAGCGACGGCAACGCGACAGCCGCCGCCGCATATGTCCTGCCCGTCTCGTCCCGGACAGCGGCTCCCTCGGCCGAGCCAACCCGCGCCCTGGCCGCGCGGGCAAGCGCGACGATCTTCAGGTCCTCTGGCCCGAGCGCCGCTGCCACGCGCCCGAGTCTAGCTCCAGTGGACTGGCCAGGCAGTGCTCCTGGCGAGGCAGGAACCGCCCGCCCGGCCAGCTGGCGGTCTCGGGTATCTCAGGAATCTCGGAATAATCTGATTCACCCAAATCTTCTGCGGTTCCGCGTAAACGGTCGGTTAATCACGAAACACAGAATTCATCTTGGTCACCCTCACTAACTCTAGTGCCTTGACCTGCGATAACTCCCGTTGATACCGAGCCTCGTGGGCACTAGTGCTGCCTGCAGTGAAAGTGGCTGTCAACCGCCCTATGTGTCTGCGCGTCTCCGGTGTGTTACACACGCAGAGCGGTTGGAGGAGACGCTGTCAGCGAGCTTGGCAGTGCTCCCGGGGGTGGGCGGTGGCCGAGGAGATAGCTGTCCCCGAACAAGTTCAGGTCAGCCTGCTGACGCGGCTGGCCGTGAGCCATGTTCGGGCCTGGACGAGCGCTTACCTGCGCCAGCTGGTAATCGTGGATGCCTGCTCGGCCCTCGCGGCCGGCTGGCTGGCGTTCGAGGCCAGGTTCGGCAGCGCCGACGCGAAGGACTCGGCCTACATCTGGCTGGTCCTCGCCCTGCCCGTGCTCTGGCTGGTGGCGCTCCAGCTGGCTGGCGCCTACGACGACAGATTCATGGGCGTAGGCTCCGACGAGTTCCGCCGCGTCATGAATGCTGGCGTATGCCTGACGGCCGTCGTGGCGGTGTGCGCTTATGCGGCCAGGATCGACCTGGCCCGCGGCTACGTCGTCATCGCGCTGCCAGCCATGACGATCTTCGATCTCCTCAGCCGCTACGGTCTCCGCAAACGGCTGCACCGGCTACGAGCCCAAGGCTCCTGCATGCGCAAGGTGGTCGTCGTCGGCTACCCGGACGTCATTTGCGAGCTGGCCGCCGTACTGCGACGGGATACCTACCATGGGCTGTCGATCGTAGGAGCCTGTGTCGTCCGCTCCGACCATCCGGCGACCATCGAGGGCATCCCCGTGATCGGCGGCCTCCACAGCGTCGCGGATGTTGTCCAACGGGTCGCGGCCGACACGGTTGCCGTCTTGGCCTGTCGCGAGATGATGGGCACCCGGTTGCGCAACCTGGCGTGGGCGCTCGAGAAAACCGGCACCGATATCTGCGTGGCACCTGCCCTGCTTGACGTGGCTGGCCCGCGGACAACGATCAGGCCGATAGCGGGACTGCCCCTGCTGCACGTCGATCACCCCGAGTTCGGCGGGATCAAATGCCTGGTCAAGTCGGCGTTCGACCGTGCCTTTGCGGCCGCCGCGGTGGTGCTCCTGCTGCCAGTGCTCGCCGCCATCGCGCTCGTGATCAGGCTGGAAGGCCCGGGACCCGTGCTGTTCCGGCAAACCCGGGTTGGCAAGGACGGGCAGCCATTTACGCTCCTTAAGTTCCGCACCATGGTGGTCAATGCAGAGCAGCGCAAGCCAGAGCTCATCCGGCTTAACGAGAGCGATGGCCTGCTGTTCAAGATGCGTAAGGACCCGCGCATTACCCGCGTGGGCAGCTGGCTCCGACGGTACTCGCTCGACGAATTGCCGCAGTTCGTCAACGTCCTCACCGGACACATGTCCCTGGTCGGACCGCGTCCCGCACTACCAGAAGAAATGATCACCTGCGGCGAGTACGTGCGGCGCAGGCTAGCGGTGAAGCCGGGGATCACCGGCCTGTGGCAGGTGAACGGCCGTTCCGACCTGCCCTGGGACGAGGCCGTCAGACTGGATGTCCGCTATGTGGAGAACTGGTCGTTCGTCCTCGATCTGCAGATCTTGTGGAAGACATGGTCTGCGGTAGTCCGAGGGGACGGTGCCTATTGACCGGGCGGCGCCCTGGCGGCCGCCGCCCGGGGATCAGGATCAGCAAACCTTTTCCTTTGTGCGTGCGAGCGCTGGGACTGCGCCGGTTATGAAACTGCTGCGCTTACCGCGCGGCCAGGAAATGAATCAGGTTAGGGGAGGGATCGCGTGAGCGGGCTGGTCGCTACTGCCAGTCGTCGTGACAATGACATGCGCGAGCAGCCGGCACGACAGTGCGGCGCTGAGATAGTTGCGCCTCAGCATGACGACGGCAAACTGGATATCTCGCAGCTGGTGCGGCGAGCTGCGATGGGGGACAGATCGGCGTGGGAGCACCTGGTCGACCAGTACTCGAGGTTGATCTGGGCCATGACTCGCGACTTCAAGCTGCCAGAGAGCGACGCCGCCGACGTCGTCCAGGTGACCTGGCTCAGGCTGCTAGAACACATTGACAGGATCGAGCACCCGGATCGGGTCGGATCGTGGCTGGCGACCACCGCGCGGCACGAATGCCTCCGGCACGTGGCCGCCCGCAATCGGATCACGCTGGTTCGTGACGACGAGGTGACCCTGGACGGCGCTGTTCCGCATCAGCCCGAAATTGACGAGCGCCTGCTGGCCGACGAGCGGGCTCAGGCGGTTCGGGATGCCCTCGCCCGGCTGCCATCGAGGTGGCAGAAGCTGCTCGAGCTGCTCATGGCTGACCCGCCAACGTCTTACGTGGAGATATCCAGCCAGCTCGGGTTGCCGGTCGGCAGCATCGGTCCCACCCGCAGACGCTGCCTCGAACGGCTCCGGGTGCTGCTACAGGCCACCTGAGCCGCGAACTGGGAAGGAGCCGAGAGAATCAGCATCTATCCACTGGCCGCCTGCCGCCTCCACGTGCGGAAAGTTCGCCCTGACCTCGTCGCGCAAGTCCGACACGAACAGCAGGACGGCGTCTGGTTCAATTCGGGCGAGCTCGGCGGGGCTGACGATCGGGATGTCAGTGCCCGGCATCCGGAGCCCCGCCTTAGCTGGCGAAGCGTCGATCACCGCGGGCAGGAGGGTGCGGTCCAGCTGAGCCAGCCGCAGCAACGCGACTGCCCGAGACGCCGCACCGTAACCGATCGGGGTGCGCCCGGCGGACCGCGCTGCGACAAGCCATTCCCGCAAGCCTTCCGCATGAAGCCGCGCCCTCGTCTGCAGGCCAGCCAGAACATCGGCGTCAACCACGCCGACAGCGGCATCGCGGGCCAGCAGCGACCGCACTGCTTCATCAGGCTCCGCGAGCCCGTCGGCGTCTCGTCCGGCCGCCAACAGCACCGTGCCGCCATAGAGGTCGAACTCCCACGCCGCAAAAGGGCTGAGCTTGCTCGCTGCCAGCATCGCCGCCATTGCTGTGGTCGAGTAATAGGCGTAATGGCCGTGGCGCAGCGCATTCCACTGGCCGCAGCGGATGATGGCGTCAAGGGAGTGGTACTGCAGCAGCAGCACCCCGCCGCCGGCCAACCTGGCGGCCCGCTCGGCGAGTGCCGAGAATTGGTCAGGAGCATGCATCATCCCGAAGCAGTCGATGATCACATCAGCGGGTTCGCTGGCCGCCGCGACGGCGAGCCCGCAACCCTCCAGCAAACCCAGCCAGGATCCGCCGTGCGGGCTGCCATACTCGGTGACCCGCCCTCCGCTGGGCAACAGGCCTGCCGCCCTGACCCTGCGTACCGCCTCAGCGGCTTGCGAAACCAGAGCGGCCGGCTCGGTGCCTCGAGGCTCTTCCGGCACGGTGGGATCGCCCGCGAGCTGAGCCAGTCCGCATCGCGAACACAGCCACATCCGCAGCGGGTACACCGGGTCAGGGCCGACGACGTCGTTGCCGGGGAAATAATCGCAGGCGGGCTGCTCACCCAGGTCCAGCACAAGATCGCCGACTCCGCCAGCGCACGCCCGGCAACTCTGCTCAGCCACCTGCCAACTCCTTCTTCCCGGCACCACGCTCAGCTCAAGAAGGCTACATCGCCAGTGATTCTCAGCCCTTTCAGAATCAGCGAGATTAGCATAACCGTTCAGATAGTTAACGATAAACTGCCTCACGACTGCGGTTAAGGGAGGAACTGCGTGACAGCACGGCATATGTGCCGCCTCTGCGGCGCTGCCCTGACGCACACGTTCGTCGACTTGGGAATGTCCCCGCTCTGCGAGAGCTACGTTCCGGCGGACAAGCTCGACGACCCGGAGGCGTTCTATCCGCTGCATGTCCGAATATGCGGCTCATGTTTGCTCGTGCAACTGCCTGCTTACGTATCCGGCGAGGATATCTTTTCGGATTACGCTTACTTTTCCTCGTATTCTGACTCCTGGGTGGCGCACGCCGGACAGTACGCTCAGGCAATGGTGGCTCGTCTCGGACTGACACCGAATAGTCTCGTCACCGAGGTAGCGAGCAACGACGGTTACTTGCTGCAGCATTTTGTGGCTCAAGGCATTCCCGTCCTCGGAGTGGAACCTGCGGCAAATATCGCCGAGGCGGCCAGGGCTCGCGGCGTTCGCACGGAGTCTGTGTTCCTGGGGGAAGAGACAGGCCGCATGATTTCACAGCGCTACGGCCCGGCCGATCTCGTTGCGGCCAACAATGTCCTGGCTCATGTTCCTGACATTCGCGGGTTCGTTCAGGGCCTCAGGGCTCTGGTCAAGGACACCGGCCTTGTCACCCTAGAATTCCCGCACCTGCTGCAGCTGATCGAGCAGCGCCAGTACGACACCATCTATCATGAGCACTTCTCCTACCTTTCCCTGCTCACCTCCTCCCGCGCCCTGGCGACCGCCGGGCTCGCCGTGATCGATGTCGACGAGCTCACAACGCATGGTGGCTCGCTACGCGTCTATGCCAGGCCGCAACAAAACGCCGGGGAGCCGTCGCAACGCGTGCGCGCCGTGCTCGACCGCGAAGAGGCCGCGGGCCTGCATACGCTGGCCGGCCATCAGGGATTCGCCAGCGAGGTGCTGAAGATCAAGAGCGACTTGCTCGAGTTCCTGCTCTGCGCGGCCAGGGACGGCCGGACGGTGGCTGGCTACGGCGCGCCCGGTAAAGGAAACACGCTGCTGAACCATTGCGGTATCAGATCCGATCTCCTCTCCTATACCGTCGACCGGAGCCCGGTCAAGCAGGGCAAGTTCCTTCCCGGCACGCATATTCCGATTTTCGCGCCCGACCACCTTGCCCAGACCCGGCCCGATTACATTCTTGTGCTCCCCTGGAATCTTCGCGAGGAGATAGCCCGGCAGCTTGATTACGTCCGGTCGTGGGGAGGCCGGCTGGTTTTCCCGATTCCAAAGCTCGAGATTAGCTGACTTGGGGTGAAGTCCATGAAGGTCGTTCTTTTCTGCGGCGGGCTCGGCATGCGCATGCGCGACGGCGTCTCCAGCGGACCGAAGCCCATGGCAATGGTCGGGGAACGCCCCTTGCTCTGGCATGTCATGCGCTATTACGCTCATTTTGGCCATACCGACTTCGTGCTGTGCCTCGGTTACGGGTCCTCCTATGTTAAGGATTTCTTTCTCAACTACGACGAAACCCGATCCAACGATTTCGTGCTCGAGAAAGGCGCCACCGAGGTCAAGCTATTCAGCACCGATATCTCAGACTGGCGCATCACCTTCGTCGACACCGGGCTCAACTCTCCCATCGGCGAGCGTCTGCGCCGGGTCCGCCGTTTCGTCGAGGACGAGCCGATGTTCATGGCTAATTATGCTGACGTCCTGACCGATGCGCCGTTGCCTGACATCATCCAGCGGTTCGCGGCGAGCAACGCCGTGGCCAGTCTCCTGGCGGTCCCGCCCCAGTCATCGCACCACGTCGTCGACGTTGGCGATGACGGCCTCATCACCCAGGTCACCCCCATGCGTGACCTGCGGCAATGGGAGAACGGAGGCTACTTCGTGCTGCGGCAGCAGATCTTCGACCATCTGAATGAGGGCGAGGACCTGGTCGAGGACGCGATCATGCGACTTGTGCCGCTCAGGCGCGTGCTTGCCTACCCCTACAAGGGATACTGGTCACCGGCCGATACCGTGAAAGAACGGGCCCGTCTGGATGAGATGTACCAGCGGGGTGTGTGTCCCTGGATGATCTGGGATCCAGACCGCTCAGGTGCCGTCGCGGCCGGCGGCGCGCAGGTTCGGTCCGGCGACGGTGCCGGCGAGCCGGTAATGATCCCGCCACAGCAGTGACAACACCATGCTGGCACTGCATCTGACCAATCCGGCTGCGACCCCGCTATCCGTCCTGGCCATTGGCGCACATCCGGATGACATCGAGATCGGCGCGGGCGGGACGCTGCTGACGCTCGCCGACAGCCAGCCGGGGCTGGCTGTCCACTACCTCGTGCTCACCGGTTCCCCCGACCGGCAGCTCGAAGCGCGGCGCGCGGCCAGCGCGTTTCTGCCGGATGCGGATCTGACGGTATCCCTCTGTAGCCTGCCGGAGAGCCGGCTGCCGGCCGCCTGGGACCGGGTGAAGGACGCTCTGCAGGAGGTGGCGGGAGCGTTCGTGCCCGACCTCGTGATCGCGCCAGACCGGGGTGACGCGCATCAAGATCACCGCACGATCGCCGAGATCGTGCCCACCGTGTTCCGCGATCAGCTGTATCTGGCCTACGAGATTCCCAAATGGGATGGCGACTTCGGCAGGCCGTCGATGTACGTCCCGCTGTCAGCGGAGGTGGCCAGGCGCAAAGTGGAGCTGCTGCATAAGTGCTTCCCGTCGCAGCGGCACCGGGACTGGTGGGATGACGAGGTCTTCCTCGGCCTGGCCCGGTTGCGCGGCATGGAATGCCGGGCACCTTACGCCGAGGCATTCACCTGCACGAAGTCATTGATCACTGTCAGTACCAGCCGCCTTGGCATAACTTCGGAAATGAGGGAACCCACATGACGGTCTTCATCGACCCCGACCTGCCGGCTGACCAGCTGCGGCAGAAGCTCTACGACGGAAACCTCGTGGTCATGACCCGCCTGCAGGCGGTCGCCGACTTCGTTGCGTATACCCGTGACCAGCTTGAGAGGCTATTCGCGCCGCACGATCCGGAGCACGCACACGAGCACATCGATCCGGCCGAGATGGCAAAGCTGCTTGGGCCGTGGAAGCCTAGCTTTATCCACGCCGATATGTCGAAGAAACTCATATGCGAGATCATCACAGCGGCTGGCCTCCCGGCCGAATATACCCATTACGATGTTCCGAAGCCGCGGACGTCATTTCCGGTGGGGCATCTCACCACCGGGGTCGCCTTCGCGTTCCCGTGGCACCGGGACGTGTGGTACAGCGCGCCGGCCCAGCAGATTAACTGGTGGCTGCCCGTCTACCCGGCGCGTGAGGACAACTCGATGAGCTTCGACCTGCCGAGCTTCGGCCGGCAGGTACCGAATAGCTCAGAGCTGTTCGACTACTACCGGAACAACGCCAAGAGGCTGACGACGGCGACGCAAATACAGAAGGAGACGCAAGCCCGGCCGGGCGCAATCGACCACAAGCCCGTCCATGACCTCGTGGTGCTGCCCTCGCCGGGCGAGATCCTGCTCTTTTCCGGAGCCCAGTTGCATACCTCGATTCCAAATACGTCCGGACGTGCGCGCTACAGCGTTGACTTCCGTACGGTAGACGCGAGGGATCTGGAGGAAGGACGCGGCGCTCCGCTCGTGGACGTGCATTGCACCGGTACCGCCATCCGCGACTTTCACAATGTCAAGACCGGTGACGCCTTTGACGAACAGACCGTCGTCCGGCTGTTCGGCCCGCCGCCTCCCGATGCCATGCTGGTATTCACGTCCTCGGAAGCCAAGCGCTCGGCGACCGCCGTCTGACCAGTCTCGGCTCGCTGCCCGGTATCCGCCGCCGGGAACATCCCAGGGCAGCCTGGTCGTGTCGGTTGTATCACGGGCCGACACTGGTAGATCCTTTGATTGGCCGGGGTGTGTTAGCTGCCCCTTGTCCGACTCGACAGATGTGATGGGGGGCAGGCGATGAGAGTCCTGGTTGCAGGGCACCGCGGCTACATCGGGGCTGTTCTCGTCCCCTACCTCGGCGCGGCAGGCCACGAGGTCGACGGGATCGATCTCGGGCTGTACGAAGGATGCGATCTTGGCCCGGCCCCGCGAGACCCCGGGACGCTGCCACCTTGCGACATCCGGGACACCACCCCGGCCCAGCTGCGCGGCTACGACGCGGTGGTGTGCCTGGCCGCGCTGTCCAATGACCCTCTCGGCGACCTCAACCCGGCTGCGACTTACTCGATCAACCTGGACGGGACGCTGCGCCTGGCCCGAGCCGCCAAGGAGGCCGGCGTTCAGCGGTTCCTGTTCGCGTCATCCTGCAGCCTCTACGGCGCCGCGGGATCGGCAGGCGTCGCCGAGGACGCTGAGTTGTTCCCGGTCACGCCCTACGGCGAGGCCAAAGTCGTCGCCGAGCGCGAGCTGTCTCTGCTGGCGGACGACTCATTCAGCCCCGCTTATCTGCGGAACGCCACCGCATATGGTGCGTCGCCTCGGCTGCGGCTGGACATCGTCGTGAACAATCTGACCGCCGTGGCGATGACCACCGGACAGGTGCGGCTCGAAAGCGACGGGTCACCGTGGCGGCCCCTGGTGCATATCGAGGACATCAGCCGGGTGGTTCTCGCGGCACTGGAGGCTCCGCGCGAACTCGTCCACGACCAGGCATTCAACGTCGGCCGCCAGGAAGACAACGTGCAGGTCAGTCACATTGCCGACATGGTCGCAGCCGCGGTCCCGGGATCAACGGTGACGCTGGCCGACGGCGCCGGTCCTGATCTGCGCAACTACCGCGTGGACTTCGCCAAGCTGAACGACACCTTCCCTGACCTGAAGCTGCGCTGGCAAGTCAGGGACGGGATCGATGAGCTGGCTGCCGCCTACACCCAGCACGGCCTGAGCTATGACGACTTCACCTCGGCGAGGTTCGTCCGGCTGCGGCGGATCCGGGAGTTGCTAGCCGCCGGACTCATCGATGACTTGCTTCGCCGCCGGACGCAGGACACTTTCGCCGATGCTGATGCCAGCCCTGGCGCGAAGGCACGCTGATGGCCGTCCCCCCGGCCCAGCTGAGTCACTAGGGTGGCACTGCCAAGGGTGCTGCCGGGCGCGCGGCGCAGCGGACGACCGATGACGACCATGCGGCGAAGAACAGGCGTACCCTGGCGAGTTGCCCGGCAGGCCGCTCGCCGGATCAGCTGGGGAGTCGCAGACCAAGCCGTCTCGAGCCTGACCAATGCGGCGGTGAGCATCTACATCGCGCGCACGCTCGGGGCGGTGCAATTCGGTGCCTTCAGCGTGGCCTATGTGACCTACTCGTTCGCGCTCAATGCGTCCCGCGGCCTGGCGACCGATCCGCTGATGGTCAGGTTCAGCGGTGCTGATCATTCGGTCTGGCGACGCGCCGTGGCGAGCTGCACTGGGACCGCCATCACGGTCGGCCTGGCGACCGGTGTCTGCATGCTCGCGATAGCTTCCCTGCTGACTGGCACAATGAGACTCGCGTTCTTCGCCCTCGGCCTGACACTGCCAGGGCTGATGCTGCAAGACAGCTGGCGATACGCGTTCTTCGCCCTCGGGCGCGGCAGCCGGGCCTTTCTCAACGACCTCCTCTGGGCTGCGGCACTCGTGCCTGCGCTGGCATTTCTGCAGCTGGATGGCCACGCGGACGTCTTCTGGTTCGTCCTGGCTTGGGGCGCGGCGGCGACGGTCGCCGCGGCTGCCGGGCCGTTGCAGGCCCGCGTGATCCCGAGATTGTCCGACGCGAAGGCATGGATATCGCAGCATCGAGATCTCGGGCCTCGCTACCTCGCCGAGAATTCAGCGAACAGCGTGTCGAATCAGCTCCGCACGTATGGCGTCGGCGTCATTCTGGGCCTTGCCGCCGTGGGTTACGTTCAGGCCGCCATCACGCTCATGGGCCCGTTCATGGTCATCTTCTTCGGAATGTCGCTGGTGACCGTGCCGGAGGCCGCTCGCATATTGCGCCGCTCACCCCGGCACTTGCGACTGTTTTGCCTGGCCGTGAGCGGCGGGCTCGCCCTGCTCGCGGTGGCGTGGGGAGTCGTGCTGCTCGCGGCGCTGCCGCGCGGACTCGGCGACTGGCTGCTGCACGCAATCTGGCGGCCCACCTACCCGCTGGTGCTGCCGCTGACGATCTCCGTGGTCGGCGGGTGCCTAACCGCCGGTGCGGCCGCCGGCCTGCACGCCCTCGGGGCGGCGCGACGCAGCCTGCGCGCGATGGTGTTCGCATCAGTGCTCTATGTCGCGTGCAGCCTGGCCGGGGCCGCTGCCGGAGGCGCGATGGGGACCGTGCGCGGAGCCGCGGCAGCGACCTGGCTCGGCGCCCTGCTGTGGTGGCGCGAGCTGCACGCCGGGCTGCGCGAGTACGGCCATGCGCCGGCCGGCGGCTTTTCCTTGGCCGGTCGCCCTCCTGGACGGCACCGAATGCCTGACTCCCCTGGCCCCGCCGGAGGACTTTAGAGCGGCTGCTGCCTGCGGTGACGGGCCCGGATTGTGATTGGTGTCTACGGCTGGGTCAGCTGCGGTAAGTGGGGCGCACGATACCGTGTGAACCGAATTGGCCAGATAAGCGTCTTCTTGCTGGCCGGGCCGCGTCGGGTCCGGAGAAGGAGCCGAT
>Ga0066388_100002492_pt1 | contig 11286 bp, 10 predicted proteins | sample PanSoiMetaGPlot6_FD_64539 | JGI IMG/M metagenome (GOLD analysis project Ga0066388, IMG submission 64539) | Tropical forest soil microbial communities from Panama analyzed to predict greenhouse gas emissions - Panama Soil - Plot 6 (Hybrid Assembly) | ecosystem: Environmental > Terrestrial >... | reverse complement strand
CTTCCATGAAGTCGAAGTCCTTTCGTACCCTCTGTTCGAGTATCCACCTTACGACCTCGTCCTTGCGACCAAGATGGCTGAAGTGATGACTCGATTTGATCTCGACATCCTTCACGTGCACTACGCGATACCGCATTCGATCAGCGCATACCTCGCGAAAAAGATGCTGACTGACCGAGTGATTCCGTTCGTCACCACACTGCATGGCACAGACATCACATTGGTTGGCAACGATCGTTCGTATCTCCCCATCACTCGCTTTGGCATCGAGCAGAGCGACACGGTCACCGCAGTGTCGGAATACCTCAAACGGCGCACCGTCCAAGAGTTTCAGATCGAGCGGCCGATTGAGGTCGTCCCGAATTTCGTGGATTGCAATGTTTACGGTCGCTCGCACGATCGCAGCTTTAGGAAGAAGTTTGCGGCCGATGACGAAAGCATCTTGATTCACATTTCAAATTTCCGTCCGGTTAAGCGAGTCGAGGACGTCGTGGGAATTTTCGCACTCGTCCGAAAGCAACAACGGGCACGGCTGTTGATGGTCGGCGACGGTCCAGATCGACCCAAGGCAGAGTGGCTTGCCCGTACTCATGGAGTGGCCGACGACGTGATCTTTGTTGGCAAACAGAATGACATGAGCCAGTTTCTTGCCGTTTCTGATGTCCTTCTACTTCCGAGTGAGTTGGAATCTTTCGGTCTCGTTGCACTCGAAGGTATGGCGTGTGAGGTTCCCGTCATTGCGAGTCGTGTCGGGGGTATCCCGGAAGTCGTCAGAGACGGGATCGATGGGTTTCTCTACGATGTCGGGGATACCAAGGCAATGGCAGATGGTTGCCTCTTCATTCTGCAGAAACCCAATGTCCGCGAGGAGATCGGTAAAGCCGGACGAGATCGAGCCACTCGAGAATTTTGTGCAAGTAAGATCGTGTTGCAGTATGAAGATCTGTATCAGCGCACCATCGAGTCCACTCACAAGAACCGCTAAAGCACACCATGCGTATGCCGATAACGGCTCAAAAGAACAGCTATTCCACCGAATGTAAGGAACTGCCGTCAAACTCTCCAAGAGCCGGGATTTGATTGGTAGGCGACTTGCAGGACTGAGGGTGGAAGCTGATTCAAGGCTTTCCTGACAAAGGCTGGGAAAGACCGGCAAGAGGTGCAAACCGATGGTCAAACCGTTCGTCTCTGAAGAAGTACTCCTCGATCCGGAAATGCGAAGCCCTGCAGTACTGGACTTCGAACGCCGGCTCTTGGGGAAAATTGTGGGACAAGATCGCGCAGTCAAGCGCATCGTGAACATGTACCAGATCTACCTGGCAGGAATGAACATGCCGGGGCGTCCAATTGCGAATCTTCTGTTCCTTGGCCCGACTGGATCAGGTAAGACCAGAGTTGTTGAAGCATCCGCCGAGATTCTGTTTGGGAGCCCTCGAGCTCTGATCAAGATCGATTGTGCAGAATTTCAGCACAGTCACGAAATTGCGAAGCTTATTGGATCGCCTCCGGGCTATCTAGGACATCGTGAAACTCCGCCGCTGCTTACTCAGGAAGCGCTCGATCAGTATCAGACCGACAAGGCGCGTTTTAGTTTTCTCCTTTTCGATGAAATCGAAAAGGCGAATGACGCTTTGTGGCAGTTGTTACTAGGCATCCTCGATAAAGCCACGCTGACCCTAGGCGACAACCGTAAGGTCGATCTTTCCCGCTGCGTGATTTTCATGACGTCGAATCTTGGCGCTTCAGAGATGGCCGAGATGTTGTCTGGCGGCATCGGGTTTACGTCAGGCGTGCGGACGGACGAAGCGAACCTCGCTGAAATTGACAAGAAGATGTACCACACAGCCGTGGACGTGGCGAAACGGAAGTTCTCTCCGGAGTTCATGAACCGGATCGATAAAGTTGTCGTGTTCCAGACATTGAATCAGCAGCATCTTCGTCAGATTTTGGATATCGAGCTAAACGAAGTTCAGAACAGGATCATGGCTTCGCAGTCGGACCGGCAGTTCATCTTCAGGTGCACGTCCGAGGCAAAAGAGTTCCTCCTGCGTGAAGGCACGGACCTGAAGTATGGCGCGCGACACTTAAAGCGCGCGATCGAGCGTCACCTGGTCTATCCGATCTCGAATCTGATTGCTACCGGCCAGATCGGTCTAGGCGACGTTATCAAGATTGACCTTGCTTCATCGGGCGACAAGCTGACCTTTTCTAAAGAGCGCGTCCTCTCGAACTTCTCGGTTCCGGAAGCTTCCAACGTGGCGGAATTCCATGCCAGGAGAGCTTCCGGAGCCGGAGCAAGAGTCCAGTTGGTCGAGACGGAAGCCGCCAGTTGTGATCGCCGCTGACACCAACGTTTAATCATCAATCGGAAATTCCTAAATCCGCAGTCGCCATATATTCCTAAAAGTACCTATTTGTTCATGGATAATAAGGAAGTTTATGGTATTTTAAGGAATATGAAGCAGGGGCTTTACTCCGTCGAGCAGGTAGCTGGCCAGCTGGGCTTGCACGTCCGGACTGTGCGCAACTACGTCCGAGATGGACGTCTGAAGGCGGTGCGCATTGGTAAGCAATATCGGATAGCTGCTGACGATCTCGCGGCGATGACGGGACGTCCGGCAGCATCCTTTGAGGCCGAGCCGATACGACGCGAACGGCACGTTGAGGTTTCAACCATAGTTGAAATCGATGTCATCAGCCCCGAAGCGGCAAACCGCGTGACGAATCTCTTAATGGGCGCCGCTAACATGCGCCGCTCGCCCGAAGAACGGCTCCGCATTGAGACGATCTACGACGAAGAAAGAGGGCGTTTAAAGGTCATTGTCGTAGGCAGCATGGAGAGCAACGCATCGACGTTTCGGATGATCCAGGCAGTATTAGAGGAAGAGAAGCGATGACACCGATATACAAATCGGATGAAGGGGCACCGCGCCGTTCGCGAGCGCTATTTGGAAATCCTGAGGCGCTGGCCCGTGCCCAATGAGCAATTGCGCGTACCCACGCGTCATGGCGAAACCTTCGTCATAGCGTGCGGCGAAAAAACGGAGCCACCTTTACTGCTCTTGCATGGCTCAGCGGGCAATTCCGCCATGTGGATGGGAGACATCCGCGCGTGGGCCGAGCACTATCGGGTTTACTCGATCGACGTGATCGGCGAAGCAGGATTGAGCGCGCCCACGCGCCCGCCGCTCGCGTCCGAAGAGTATGCGCTATGGCTCGATGATGTGCTCGAGGCTCTGTCCATCTCGCAGACCTCAGCTGAGATCCGTTATCTTCCTGAAGCGGGACACTTCATCACAGGGCAGACTGCCGCGATTCTTGAGTTCTTGGGCTGTTCGCCGGTCCTCAGGGCTTGACTTCTCTCCGGAACGGCTGTCTCTAGTGATCGCCAATACGCAAGCTGTTAACAACTTTTTTTGTGATTTGATTGTGTGGAAAACGCTGAAGCAAACGCAGCAACAAATCGCTTGCTTCACTCTTACCTAGCGCGTGGCACCGGCTGCATAGACAACATACTGTGGTTGCTTCTAGAGAGACACTTTAATAGGCTCTTGCGAACTTTGAACAGCCTTGAGAGAGTGGGACCCTGAAGTTGAAGGACTCACATCAGGGTCTTCTAACCCTTCTGAGATCTTGACTCCCTCTAGACGCTACCCTAGGATGCTCTTCGACTATCAAGGAGGATAGTGTTATGGCTAGAACAAGGACGTTAACAAACACTTCGGTCATCCCACCCGACACCTGTTGGTACACCAGAATCGAACCCGATGATGTTCAGCGTTGGCCCGAGATGTTCGAGGGGAACGTTGGGAAGTACTTTACCTTAGAAGCAACCAAACATCTTCAGCGGCACAAGATTTACTCCGAAGAAGAGATTCGCCAGGAGCTGGCCCAACTTCTTCGGTAGATGCTCGCAGCCAAAACAAGCTAAATTGTTGATTTTCAAGCTGGCGAGCGGACTTGAACCGCTGACCTGCTGATTACGAATTCTTTTGAAACCCACGCCAGATCAGCATTTTAGCGTGTTAGGGTGCGCAAAACTCCGCAAAACCATGCAAGAAAATTGAAATTCCGCACCCTGGGCGCATTCGGGCGGCAGTTCGTACCAATAAGTGTCGCAATCGGCAACGTAATCGCATCTATAGCCTACAGATTCGGCCTCTTTTTGCCAAAACCCGTAGCCTCTTCGAAAGCGTGGGCCAATTGAAGGACGCTGAAGTCCTCTTTGTTACGGCCGACGATCTGCACGCCGACCGGCAGCCCTTCTGGTGTGAAGCCGCCGGGAACCGACGCGGCGGGGTTGCCAGTCGCTGAGATGTACCAGCAGGACTTCATCCAGTCGATGTAGTTACCGAACTTCACCCCGGCGATCTCTGTCGGGTAGGGCGTGTTGACGTCGAAGGGCGGCAACTGCGTGGTCGGCAGAACAAAGTATTCGTACTTTTCGAGAAATGCCTGGAAGCGCCGCCACAGCTGACCGTGCGCGGTTTCGGCTGTAGCAACTTCCACACCGGTGAGCCGCAACCCTTCCTCGATTTCCTGTTTCAGCGTGTCCTTGAAACTGTCCGGGTGCTCGCGAAGTCGCGCCGCATATGTGTTCGCTGAATTCCATGCACGCAATACGCGGAATGCCATCTCCGCTGAAGCGAAGTCAGGCTCCGCTTGTTCAACGATGCATCCCAACGATTCGAATGTCTTGCGATGACCATCGACGATCGTTCGTACGCGCGATTCGAACGGCATACCGCCAAGATCCTTGAACCAGGCAACACGCACACCTCTAAAACTGCGATCGAGTGGACGTGCAAATCGTTCCCCCGGTTCGTTGATGGACAGCGGGGCGCGCGCATCCGGTCCGGCAATAGTGCTTAGTGCGAACGCAAGATCGGCGATCGACCGTCCAAGACATCCACTCGTACTCAAGGTAAACCATGCTAATGCCGCTTTCGGATTAGGCACACGGCCGATCGAAGGCCGGAAGCCCACGATATTGCAAAACGCTGCTGGGTTTCGGAGCGAGCCCCCGGTGTCGGAACCGCTGGCTACGGGCACAAACCCGCAGGCCAGTGCGACAGCTGCGCCCCCCGAAGATCCGCCACATGTCTTCGTCAAGTCGTACGGATTGCGCGTCGCTCCAAACACCGTATTGAACGTCTGCGACCCGGCACCGAATTCAGGTGTGTTGGTTTTACCAATAAGGATGGCTCCCGCGCGGCGCATCCGTTCCACCACGAGATCGTCTTCGGTGGGAATGTAGTCTTTGTAGAGAGGCGATCCATAGGTTGTTCGAATGCCGCGCGTTTCGAGGAGATCTTTGTGCGCGACCGGCAGACCATGCAGGGGACCCAGTGACTCCTTGCGCGCCTGCATCTCATCCGCCTTTGCTGCGTCTGCAGCGGCCGTTTCCGAAGCCAACGTGACGATCGCGTTGACTTTCGGATTCACTAGCTCGATCTGCTTCAAGTGCGCCGCCAGCGCTTCACGCGCCGAGAGCTTCTTCATGCGGATCAATCGCGCCAACTCCAAAGCACTCATGAAGCAAATCGAGGGTGTGGCTTGTGAGTTCAGCGTGCCCTGAAATAGTGGTACTGCAGCCATACCAAACAGGACTTCCCTCCGCGTCAGATTCTCATTCATACACAGAAGTCGGATGCATCATGGCGGGTAAGGATAGCAAACCCTGCCGATGCTCGATATTACTTTGTCATCTTGCTTCTGATTCGCGTTCCTTATAGGTCATGAGCGCTCAAACAATTCCTCACGCCCTTCCAATTCGCTGTAGCGCGAATTGTGGGGTGCGCGTGATCCCGAAACCCAAGTGATTTACCTATGCGGCGCGCATTACCGCGATCAAGCCGAACCTTCTGGGCACACCCGAGCCATCCGAGCATTGGGCGATTGGATTCCAGGCGTCATCGATCCAGCGGCGCGAGGCCGCAGCCAAAAGGATGGGGAGCAGCTGATCAGAATTTACCGCGATCTTGGACTGGATATTCTTCCTGCGAACCATTCCGTTGAAGCCGGCCTACAGTTGGTGTGGGAAATGATGGTCGCTGGAAAGCTGAAGGTCTTCGAGTCTCTCCAAAACTGGTGGAAAGAGTTTCGGAAATACCGCGTCATGCTAGCGGCGTCGGGCTGAATGCGGGCTAAGCCTGTCGTCGAATTCGGAAAGGCGCCAAAGACTGATCGCCAAAATACCGCCGCGTTTGACAATAGCGAAAGAAAGGGCGCTCTCTGCGAGAGACGTGGCGACAGTTGTCACGCTGAGCGCAGGAACCGTAATCGAAAAGCTGGAAGAGTCCGTCAGCGCAAAAGGATCTAGAGCTTGCCAGTAGGCGCCTGCTGTCGACTGCTCCCCTACCAGAGTTCCGCGCAAACTTAACCCTTTCAGAGAGACATTGAGGTTTCTTGGTAGTGAATCGTTATTGATTGCAACCAATACAAACCGGCCTTGAGCGTCGTCTCGGAACGCGATCACTTGTACAAGAGAATCGTCGCTCGTGCTTTCGATTCTTACGGCGCCTCGATTAATCCATCTGGCGTAGTGCCCAATTGCATAGCCCATGCCCGTAATCACGACTTTATCGGTATCCTGGTACGTCACCACGATGTCGTCAGGATTTGTGGGAAGATTGCTGTCTTTGTAATGACGCAGCTGACTACCGGTGCTCCAGAGCGTCAGCATCCCATAATAAGCGGCGGCATCCGCGTAGGTAAGTTCATCGTGAATGTGAATGGCACGTCCGCGCACTACGTCAAACGATTGAAGGTCCGGCGATGGGATATCGATCAGCCCGTGTGAAACTTCATTCATCCAGACCGGGATGCCATACTTCCTTCCAAGGTCGCGCAGCTGATTCCGAACCGATACCCGGGCTGCATCGGGCCTGCCCAAACCGCTAGTCTTCAAAATGCTGGGAATATAGGAGTAGATTGAGCCATAGGGATAGGGGTGATAGCTGATGGCTCCAACGTATTGCCTGGCGTCCGCGTCGGCAACGATCGACCTGGCGGTCTTCAAGGATGTTTCTTCTGTCTCTTGCGAGGGCACGACGAACTTTACGGTGTTGAACCCCGCGGCTCGCACTCTACCGCCTGCCCGTTTTATGATGTCGACGACCTGCTGATCAGAGCCCCCGGGTAACTCTTTGTTGCCGCTTGTCGGCTCATTAAACAACATTGTGTAGCGAGGTTCGCGGCCATATGTGTCCTTCCAATAGATCAAGCCGGCCAGTACTTGCTCCGCGCATTCATCCAGAAATCGGTTGTAATCGCTGTCCCGAATTGTTGCGAGCCATGGACTTCCCCAACGGATGTTGATGTGCACATCGGGGAAAATATTAGCGGTAGCCTCGGCCGGGACCAGATCCACGACTTTCTGTTTGAAGTTATCGCCGGGAGTTTTGTTGTAACCTAACCAGTTCAAAGCGAAAGGATCGCTATTGTCGTTAGCTCGTCGGTCGTAGAAGTCGCCTCCAGTCGAAGGCGCCTCGACTACTGTAGGAGCCTGCCCGGTCCGTATCTTCACCTGGTTGTACACGGCATCTAGAGCTCGTGCACGTTGCGACGCCGTGAGGACGTCGGGTCCAGGGACCTCGGCGTTCAGCGTCGCACCGAACCCCTCCATTACTTGATGCGAATGCGTGTTGTTGACGAGGATGGCGACCGACGTGGCAGCCGCTAACTTTCCTTGGCGCTCGGAACCATTTGACGCGGCGGGCGAAGCCGCTTGGTTGTGCCTGTATCGAAGAATTCCAAAGAACGAAACCGTCACAAAAACGATAAGCAGTACTCGTGCAGTCGTGGGAAATCTTGCAGAATGGTTCATTTGATACTTCGCCTCACTGCTATTCAAATCAGTCGGAATGAATTATCGGCCCGTTGGGCCAACAGAACATAGCTGGACGGATCAGATCCAGCAGCACCCCGCCGGAACGCGGCAATTGAAAGCGATAGACGCAAATCGATGATGTTTCACTCAGATTTAGGCGTCAACCCTTTCGGAGCGCACGTGTCGAAAGCACATGATATGTCCAGTGGCTGGAGCAAACCATCCCGATCCTTGTCGTTAAGCTTGCCGGCGTATAAAGGTGTGGACTTCCACTCCCTTGAACGAGCATGAATTGACCAACGTGAACCGCTCATCGTGCTTCAATTCCTGAAGCGCTTTATCAAAAGCACCTACCCAGTACTTGTTTTTGATCAGATAAAGAACTTCCGCGTCAGTCATTACTAGCATAGGTTCGAAGGTGTTCGTGTTGTAGTAGTAGAGGATGGGATAGGGCGTTTGGGTCTCTCTCCGGAGATAGTACTCTAGATCATCAGCAGGCGTGACCGCGAGGACCATTGCTTTTCCGCTGGAGGAGAGACCCTGTGCGGTGAGGTAACGAACCGTACTCCGCCAATCGGGATTCTGTTTGTAGACTGTCCACGTATCACTCTTGGATAGCAGCGCCCCATATGACGCCACTCCAAGCACAACCGCCGCTAATGAACAGGCGATCACGCCTCTCGCGCTAGAAAAACTCGTCGCCCCTCTGGCCAACACAATGAGAAAAAAAGGGAGTACCCAAAAGAGATACCTCTCGATGTAGAGATGCCGATAGCCTATGGCAGTCATCAAGAGCATGACCAAGGGTAACGAGGAAATAAATAAGGAGAGCTCCCAGGCTTGCATCCAGTTCTTTTGTCCCCGGTACGCTAAGAGCCCACGCAGGAAGATGATCAAGAAAAATGCTTGACATACGACCAGGAGCGGCTCACCGCTCAGGTATTGCAAGCTCGCGCCATAAGGACTCACTGTCCAAAGTGAATTGCCATGCAGGAACCAATTGAAGAACAGCATCCACCACTCGAATAGCGTGAAAGGACGGAGGAATCCGTGGGCGCTCGTCACCTGGCCGAATAGGTATTTAATGCTCAGCGCTAGTAGGAGCGCTGACACAACCACGCCGTTAGCCGCTATAAGACGTCGTCGCAATGTTTTTTCAACCGTGACGCTAAGCAGCGTCAGAGGAAGCAGGAAGACGGCGGCATAATAGTGCGTGAAAACCGCAGCCAAGAACATACCAAGGTAGACGACGTACCATGCTCTGTGGGAAGGACTCTCCCTGAGTCGTAACAATGCCAAAACCGTCGCCAACAAATAGAAAAGAGTCATGGCGTACGGTGTCGCCTCCTGTGAGTACCAGACATGCGCCGGAGAAAAACACAGTAACAATGCCGCCAGGAAGGCCATGCTTGCAGAGCCGTATGCCCTGGCAATCCAGTAGGTCAACACAATGGACGAAGCCCCGAATAGTAGAGCCGGGATTCTGACGGATAACTCGGTCTCACCAAAAATGTGTATCCAGAAAAACAGCAAAACGCGGTAGAGGGGTGCAGCGGGGTCGTTGAGGTAGAGACTCCCGAGTCTATGCAATGAGGTTAGCCAGTAGCTGGTTGAATACAGAACCTCATCGTACCAAAGACTCTCGCCTAGGTTCGGCAGGCGCAGAACGGTTCCCAGCACACCCAGAGAGAGAACAACTAGACCGAACCCTTCCGGCACAAATAGTGACTGTAACCTACTGGTCCAGAAAGCGCGATCAACACTCTGAGTCGCCACAGAGGAGAAATTTTTTCACTGGTCATAGTGACTGTCAATCTATAAGGAGTCTCTCATTTACTGCTTGAGAACCTTCAAGAAATGCTCTCACTGCCAATGGTCTTCCACGCCGGAATGGTTGACGTCGGTCACCGTGAGTCACATCACCATCTCCACGGATCGCGCCGAGGAGATCGGGCAACTCATCGACGGCCAAACGCGGCCGTCGAAGTGGAACGGGTCCTGAAGAGAAAAGTCTACGGCAGCGTCTGTAGCGCGAAATCACACGCGAACGATTATGGGAGGTTCTGCACAAGTTCGTCGTCAAGTGTCATGTCGTTGTGCTTGCGCTTATGACTGAACTCAACGGCTCCGATATCACACTGTGGGTCCGTAGCTGACCGATCTGGTCACTTCTCGGGCATGCTCTATCGTTTGAGGCGTTAATCGCCTGACTGGTGGGCAGGAGCGAGACATGTCCATTCCCAGGCGTACCCTTATGCGTAAACGTACCTAACCCCGCATCACCGGTGAGATCTACTGGGCAATTGCGCGGATACAACTAGGTGAACTACATGCTGTGGGTGGCTTACCAGTTCTCGCCTTACTCGTAAATAGTCTTATAAGCCCGACGCATTATTCGAATGACGAAGCCGGCAGCCGATCCCAAGCCACCGAGGAGGACAGCGGCGCTGCCGGAAACTCCATTTCCGTCGGTTAATGCACCATCCAGAATGATTGCTGCTGCGATACCGCCGCCGGCGCCAATACCTGCCCCAATCGCGGCGTTCTTCGATCGTTGCGATTCACTCTCCACTTTCAACCGTCGAATCTCGGATCGTGGAATGGCTATTGGTAGGTTTTGAACTTCCACGGTAACGGAGTCGGAGGCGACCGAGACAAGCGCCCCCCGCAGTTTCTTTTTTTTGATCCGATGGACCTCGACCTTCTCGCCGGGTTTCAAAGATTGAACGCGGTTCCAGGCTGCATCCGGAGGCGCCGCCTTCTCCACGGCGGTGAGATCCTCGGATAGGAAACCGAAAATCAGGAGAACGCAAAGTACGACTCGCAGGCAGTCCCATGTTCGACGCATATCCGGCAGTGTTTTCCCCTTTCATTTGCCGAACACTTACGCTCGACTTTACTGAGTCGGCTCCGTTTTAGGTTCTTACGGTGCGCCTCTAATTGGTAGAGCGGAATTTCGAGTGAAAAATGGTAAGGGGCGCCATGAAATTCGTTTTGCCTTTTGATGCTTTGTCTCGCGGTTGTCAGTATATTTCGGAGTTCTCCCGAGCTGACAGATGACGTGATCTATCAAGTTCTCGTATCAAAGCGTATCGAGCGTCGGCTTGCGGCGCGCTTGGTGGAGTTTCTTTCAGTCGCGTACTGTCGCGTGATTTTGGAACCGACAGGTGCGCGTTTTCCGGACACATTTCAGAGGTCTCGACAGGACGGTACAACCGTGGCGCCTTTGCCGTTAGCCTCAGAACAGGTCTGGACTGCGGCTCATGCTCAAGTTTCGCGATTGCCATTTCCGCACCCTATCCGCACCCGGATTGAAAAAGCCCGGCTACTACCGGGCTAACTAATTGATTTTCAAGCCGGCGAGCGGACTTGAACCGCTGACCTGCTGATTACGAATCAGCTGCTCTACCAACTGAGCTACGCCGGCAAAAAAATGCTCACCCAGTTTGGGTGAG
>Ga0066388_100002491_pt1 | contig 11290 bp, 4 predicted proteins | sample PanSoiMetaGPlot6_FD_64539 | JGI IMG/M metagenome (GOLD analysis project Ga0066388, IMG submission 64539) | Tropical forest soil microbial communities from Panama analyzed to predict greenhouse gas emissions - Panama Soil - Plot 6 (Hybrid Assembly) | ecosystem: Environmental > Terrestrial > Soil... | reverse complement strand
CAAGGTAGCCGGCTGCCTCACGACGACTGAGAAGCTCGGAGCGCCCATAGGCGGCTCCAGAAGGAGTTTCTTGTGTCATTGATATTTTCCTTATTGGTTTTCTCGCTCGTCGGCAATGCCTGTGGCACGACGGCCGACTGCGCGGAGATTGAAAGTTAAGAGCTTAGAAGCTACATAAACAGCAAGCTTAGGGAATCAGCTGAAGCGAGGATCAGTACTGCTGATCGTGCTTGAAGTCGTTTATCGCCTTGAGCAGTGTTCCTTACTAGGTTTGCTCTGGTTTGTAATCGGCTGCCTTCCGGGCACCGGTTGAACGAAGTCAGAGCTAAAAGAAGATCGGGAAAAGCTGTATTGGGAGGGAACAGCTGTAGATTAAGAAGAAAGCAAGATCAGTTACTGATCATTTGTGATGGTGGCTCAGGCACTTTTGGCGAGCTCGACCATTCACAGTCGACGCTTACAGTATAGCGTTGTTCCCGATTCACGCGCAATAGGGAATTTGATTGCCTGAGGTCAGGGTAAAGGATAGGGCACGGCAGCCATATGAAGCTATGGGTAATCAGCGGAAAAGAGAGGAGCGCCGCCCGGCGCTCCTGTGAAACTGCATTTTATGTTCGGCGGTCACGGCCAGAGGTGCGGCCGGTTTTCCCTGAGACTGTATAGACCATTGGAGCTGACTATAATGTGATCGATCACGCTTACCTTAAGCAACTGACCGACTTTGATGAGTGTCTCGGTTACCTCCAGGTCTTCCGCACTCGGTGTGAGCGAGCCCGCCGGGTGGTTGTGCGCAACAATGAGCGCGTGCGAATTTGAGAGCAGGGCGGCTTTGAATACTTCCCTTGGATGCACAAGGCTGGCTGTCAGTGTGCCATGCGACACAATCTGGTACCCAATCACCTGGTTCTTTGCGTCGAGATGGAAAGCCACAAACTGTTCCTCGGCGTTGAAGACCAACGGCTCAACGAATTTGTCAATATCCGCAGGGCAGCAAATGGGATGTGGTTGCGCGGACGGCTCCTTTATCAGTGCCAGCCTTATCTGCGGGATCATGTACCGAAGATGTTTCTTTAGTGCCCGACTGTTCATGCGTTTTCCCTCCAAGGTATCAGGGCTGCGCAGCGCACCCCCATGCCGCAGTGCCCGAAAAGCGCTTGCCGTGGGTCCCGCTGTCCATGTCTCCCGACCGCAGGGAGGGACCGGAGGACTGGGCATTGACAGTGGGCGGCAGTGCTTAGGCTGCATAGCCGGGCACGGGAGGAAGCAAGCAGCCCGGCTGATTTACCAAGGGAAAGGTACGGGGCAATGTATGGCTGATCTCCACGTGGCTCAGTGGCGCATCGGCAACAACCAGTGTAAGCAAAAAGAAAAGGGGCAGAGACTTGCGGCCCTGCCCCTTGCAGTTACTATTTCACAGCAGCCAGTTTCCGCTTGGAGGAATCAGCTGTGGATTCCAGCGGCTGTCTGTTGCTGTCGGCAACCGGCTTCGGGCCACAGAGGTGAAAGCTGCTTAGCTTGATGACCGGCTTCGTCGTCTGAACCGTGATGCCGTCGACTTCTTTGGGATAGGCGTTGAGGGCAAGTCGCCCGAAGATCACCACCTCGCGGCCTTTCGTGATGGTGTCAAGCACGCGGTCACCCAAGCCGTTCCAGGCGTCAACATCGATCCATAGCGTCTTTTCTTCATCCGAATTGGAAGAATACTCTTTCACTGCAATCGAGAATTTGACCACCTTGTTGCCCGTATCGCCGAATGATTTGGTGACAGGCTCTTTGCCGACGTGTCCGATGAGTGTAACTTGGTTATTCATAAGTTGGCACCTCCGTGCGTGTGTTAGGTGCCTTCTCATACGGCACAAGCGTCAGCCGCGCAGCGCTTTTCGCAGGGTGCAAGGACGCGCCAGCGCCCCGAAGGGGTTTGCCATTGCAGCATCGAGAAGTTGTGTCACTCTTCGCACCGTAAAGACCACGAACGGAGGTGGCCAGTTACGGAACAAGAAACCACAAACGGCATGTCGGAATGAGATCGCGTTACCGCTGCAAGGAGAACTCGGTAGACGGTAAGGGCACCCTGAACATGCCATCGAAGGACAACGGATGGTAGACAGCGGTGCATCACTGCTGACGATAAACTCGTGTACCAAGATTCATGAGGAAGGCACCACCAGTTGACCATCTAGGCAAGCGCCATAGAATTTGCTGGCAGCACTAAAACAGATTGTCGCACGTGGATTTGATTATCGCGACTTGTCCATCGGAAAGTCCTCCCTCGGCATCGACAAAGGGGCCGCCGGTACTGTCATTGAATCTACAGGGGGCTTGGGTCTGCCTTACCCCCTCAATCATTCTTGTCTTGGCGAAACTGAGAATGCAGGCGGCACGAGCTCGCGTAATGGATACGTAAAGCATTCGAGCGGCCTCCAGAACGAGCCCGGCATACTGGGACTTCTTAGCGCCCGGCAGAAAGTATTCCTCAAGCGCAGGAATGAATACAACATGAGCGGAGAGTCCCTTGGCCCCATGCATCGTCATCATTCGGACCTTCGGAGGAAGCAAGTCCGCGGGTGGTGCTTGTGCCAATCGAGTGTAGACTTCATCGAGTATCGTTTTTTGTTGCTCGTCGGTGTCGGCTCGCAGAAATCCTTCTAGCTCAGTAAGAATCATGTCGTTGGGCAATGATTTGACCACGTCAAGCCAGGCACTACTAGCTTCTTCACCGAACTCTGCGGTCAGCAGATCGGCGATATTGCCCTTGCGGTCAGCAATGGAATCATCTGCATTCCACTGCGAGGCAATTGCACACAGATCGCCACACCTCTTGAGCGCCTTAGCCGACCTCGTGTCAAACGTGCCTGCGGAGTGACTTTGATAAAAGATACTCTTGAAGTTCAAATTTCTAGCAAGAACAGTGTCGGACACCGAAGTGCACGTTTTTATGCCCACGCCCGGAAGAACTCCTAAGAGGACTCGATGCGCGACGTAGTCATCGTCACTTTCCTCCTCAGTGTCGATGCACGCAATGCGGATCAGCGAGAGGACCAGCCTGCCAGCAGGGGTATCCGTGAACGAATCGGACTTTGGTGGCTCGCATGGAACACCGAATTCTGCAAGTGTTTCGACAATTATCTTTGCCAACCGGCGATTGCTTATGAGGATCAAAATATCGCGTGGGTGAACGCCATATTGTAGGAACTGTTTGCACGTTTCAGCTATACCCTTTGCCTCCGCCTTTTCGCCCTTATATTTGAGACGATGGACTATTCCGTCAACAACTGGATCAGATTCCGCATACAGAGAGTTGAGCTGCTTCTTGATACGATTAGGTCCTGGATACGCCTCGATTAGCGTTGTGGCGGACATGGTTATCGCTGGGGTTGACCGAAAGCAGGCGCTCAGACTGTGTTGTCCGCATCCCTGATAGTGCTCGTGAAAAGCTTGAATACCGTGCGGGGAAGCGAATCGAAATGAATAAATGCTTTGATCATCATCACCAGCAACAAAAAGTCTGACACCCGCTTTAACTAATTGATTAACGAACGTGAGATCCATCGGGTTGAGATCCTGAAACTCATCAACAATCAGATGCTGTATGTCGAATAGTTCGACAGGATTGAGTGTCCCCGCCTCGATACCTTTTACACAGCGACGGATAACTTCTCCCGGTAGAACACAGGCATAAAGCTGTGAGCGCTGACCGTGAAAGGCGGTAAATGCTTTCCGCTCGTCTTCTGTAATGGGTTCCTTGGGCTGAATATAGTTCGAAGGATTCCATTCATCAGTGGTCCAAAACGCTTCCATATCCTTTCGGATCGCTTCCTGGCGCTTTGCGCTGGCAATGTTTGCTTTGCGGCCAAACTCCGCATCGAAAACATTGTCGACTTCCCAGTCATCCAGAACAAGTGGCCTCACTGGATACATGTTGAGTTGCCCGGCCTTCTTTAGGATTGACATGGCCAGCGAATGAAGTGTAGAGACGCGAACATCAGTCGCCTCGGCATGACCCTTGCCACCGCAATATAGAGTAATTCGGGATCGCAAATCTTTCGCAGAAGCTCTGGTGAAGGATACAGCTGCGATCGTCTTGGGATCTGCCCCCTGCTCTAGTAGGTAAAGAACCTTTTCTTCAATACAGCTCGACTTGCCTGTGCCCGGCCCTGCAATCACCCTTACCGCCTCGCGGTTGTCATGTGCCGCTGTGTGTTGGACAACCTGTGCTGCTGCTTTTTGCTGGTCTGTTATGGGCATTCGTTCCCCTCTGCTATAGCCTCGTCTGCCGTAGTCGGTTTGACGTGTTCTTAAGCACCGTCTTTGCCGTATGAATAAGCACTGTACACAGTGTTGGCATATGCCCAAATTTCGCGCGCAGCCCAGAATCCATTGACCGCTCCACAAGCGGCACCCTGTGCGCTTCGCATACTCGGTCTAGCAGTTCTCGGAGAAAGAGATCGGAAACTGAGAAGGGCACGCCGCCGAGCCAAAGGTGCATCATGAAATCGAGCACGAGGTCCACCACTCGGTCAAGGTCGCACGGCATGCTGAGTCCCCTTGCAAGTGCCTTGAATGAATCTGTCAAAATCCACTTGTCCGCTCTGAAGAGCCGCAAGAAATCGTACGCATCGACGACTATGTACCAATAACGATGTGCCAACAGTTTAGAAATGAGCAGAGAGTACTGGTCGGGTGCGATTGCACCCAGGACTGTCAATCGCGTCAGCAATGTCTGAGTGCAGAAGCCTTTGATGCCATGTTCGTTGCGGATTACTAAGCGAAATGGCAGGTCATCGGAATAAATCGAACAGGTTTCCCGTTGAGCCAGCAGGAATGATGCTGCGCCGGTCTTGCCATATACAGCCTTTGCTTTGGCAGCCGGTTCGCTCAAGAGTTCGGGGGTTCCGTGTACCTCCAATGACAAGGCAAAGGCTTGAGCTCGCTTGAGAAGAGCGCGACGTTGTTGGATCTTTTCTCCGGCCGAGATGTGCTCCGGCAATTGAGATTTCGCGTCCATGGACTCTTGCTGAATTGCCGCCTCTAACTCGGCAAGAACGCTGCCAGCGACCAACAGTCTTTTGAATGAAAGGCGCAAGGGTGCTTCAATTTCGAGAAGTGCGACGCTCAGCACCGCAGTTGTATCCAAGACCACGGACTGCACAGTTGAGACAGCTTCGTGTTGAGGAGTGAGATCATCAAAGGACCCAAGGCTCATGCGGAAATCCATTCCTGGCGAGTCGATTACATCAAGCCAAAGTTGTGGGAGAGTCGTTCCGACAAGTTTCGCCATCATTCCGGCAGGCATCTGATTATTCCTGTAAAAGGTCAGAATCATATCGAGTCGATTGCGATTCTTCTCAATTTCTTGTGCGATTGCTTCGATTTGAGATATGTCGCCCTTCTGTATATCAGCCCGCTCCGGAAACCAAGTCGAAAACTTGTTGAGCGATTCCCCAAGGGCATAGCCGTATTTCGTAAGAATTGAATCAATGCGAACTGAAGATTTCTCCAGTCGCTGGTCTTTAACGACGACTTCTTCTCCAACCTTCTTTCCTAGCAGCAATTTTGCCATGTGGCTTTCGGCTGGTAACTCGCCACTTCTGAGGTCTGCATCCGGCCCCGGCTTAATCAAATAAGTGTGTTTCGTGCCATCCTGAGTAAAAGTGACGACGTTACCAACCGCAACGGTTTCGGGACTCTTTCTCGCTGAATGTTCAGCCGGAAGACTCAGGAAAAGAGTAATGTATGCTTGATGCACGTCAGGATTGGAAAAATGCTTTTCGCGTGCGCGGTAAATGAATTCGATTGCTTGGTCCACGAGACCCAGGCAGCGACATTGAAATGCTAGTGGAACGATAAACTCCGCACGGGAGAGTGCTTTCTCTGTGTCTATAGCAGCGATGGTCTCCTGTGCGGACTCGTAGAATCCGAGAGCAGGCTGAAGACGGGCTAGCATCAGCTTATAGCCGGTATGAGTGGGCGACCCGGAAATCAATACATTTGCGAATTGAATAGCTCTGGAGAAGTCACCAATCGCTTCAAGGATCTCCACGAGAATTCCGACAATATCAAGGTCTCTCTTCCATCGCTCTAGGTTGGCTTCAATCATCTCGAATGCCTTGTCAGAGCGGCCGGCGAAGTGCATGGCAGCTGCATATTTGCGATGGAGAAGATCATCTTGCTGATATCCCGCTGACTCAAGAACATCAATCGCTTCTTCGTATTCTCCAGCTCTCAGTAAAAGGTTCGCTAAGTTCAGCGCAGCAAAATTTCTCCATTTTGGATCTGTAGCCTTCTCCAAGGCGGCCTTTAATAACTGCACGGCTTCTTGTGGTTGTCCCACATCGTACGCATACTCGGCTCTTTGAAATAATGCATTGGCATTGTCCGGAAACTCCGATTCCAGGGTCATTAATATTGAAGACACTTGCTCAGGCTTGGATAGCTGCTTCCATGCAGTAACCAGCAGTCGAAGTCTTTCTAATGCGTCGTCGCTCTCGGAGACCTCCAATGGTTCGAGAACTTTGATGGCCTGGTCAGCCAAGCCCGCATCCACGAGAGATTGCACCAAGGCGAAGGCTAACAGGGGCTCGGATTGTTGATTCACGATTTCAATAGCTTCGTCGAAACGTTTGGCGCCAATAAGAGCCATCAGTCTCGCCTTCATTACATTCTGATTGTTAGGCTCCTCGGCAAGTACTTCGTCGTAGTCGCGAAGCGATTCTTCCCATTGCTCAAGAAGTGCTCGTGTGGATGCGCGATTTATGCGCAGTGCCATCCTAGTGCGCTTGCTTTCATGACCTTTGCAGGCGATAATAAGATCGTCCAAAAGTTCTTGAGCATCACTAATTTGTGCACGGACTTCTGCGGGAAGGTCCTTTGCGAGTTCCGGGTTGCGTTGGACTTGTCTACGCACGTCTTCGATAAGAACACGGGACAGCAACTCCTTGACCTCGATTCTTTCGTTGCCAGGGTTCGGTATCCCCCGAAGAATCGTCTTGGCACCCGAGACATCATCAGCATCAAAGTGCAGCTGTGCGATCACGACTTGCCATTCAACGGATTCATCCTGAACGAGTTCTAGTTCCGCAAACACAGAAGGAAATAAGTGCTTCTGGCCCGATTTCACGAGATAATCTCCATACACGTTAAGGACGTGCACGTCATTAGCGTTCAAGTCACGCGCCTTTTCAATGGCCGCTTGGGCCTCAGGAATCTTGCCTAGCCGCAGGTGTGCTTGAGAGAGATTGGCCAACATCAGATGATTCGTTGGATCGTGATCAACCGCAAGAGCAAACTTTTCGGAAGCCTGTTCAAGGTCACCGTTTTCGAGCAAACAGAGCCCCCAATTGTTTGCGATTCGCGCAAGAATCGACTCGCTTACGTTAACTGCTTCAGCCCGTTTGTATAGTTGGCTTATCTCGCCTTGCCCTTGCTTGGTTTTTCCCTCATTAACCAGAACCGCTGTACGCTTGATCTCCGCGTCAATTTCCTTTTCATGCTCAGCGATAGGTGCCTTGCCACTGTCTGTTGTGGTCAAGAAAGCTAATCCGGCATTCTCGGTAACTACTTGCGCTGGTCCTGCACTCGGTGACAAAAATAACTCTGTATGGGATGCAATAACGGACCAGTATTCTGGGCGAAAGATTAGCGGCAGGGCCGGACTAGCTTTGGCTGTCCATCCGTCATCGGGTGAACGTGGATCGTACTCGTACGAGAGGTGATCGATCTTGGGAGGATTGATCCTGATTAGTCTAAAGGCGTTGAAATGCCTGTCGTGATTGTAAGTTGCTCCTGCCGGAAAGTGCCAACACATGTTGTGAAGCAGTGTGGGATCCGTAACAGTGTCATGCGTGTGCCCGGTGAGTAGAAGCGACGTTCGATGGCAAAGGAACTGCGTCGTGCATTTACGCACCTCTCGCTGATGCTTTTCGGCGTCATGCAACCAATCAAATGGATGGTGCATCAGACCGATAACCGTGTTGCCGGCATTCGCTTGCAATTTCGGCAGCTGTTGTTTCGCCTCCATGTGTCTAAGCAAAGGAAGTCCGATCCACAACCTTCCTAGGTCGCCGCCTTTGGCGAACCATGCCGAATTGTGGCACGCGAATACAAAGCCACGATGTCTGCGAACGCCGACCACATAAGATTCGGAATCACCGCAGGTATATTTCGGTATACCAAGCCGCGCGCAGAATGCAGAGTATTGAGCAAACGGTTGGTGAAGTGAATCTGTTTCTGCAATGGGGACAACGAAGAGCTTGTCCGCATCTTCATGCTTTGCAGGCGGTGTTGACGCAAGCGATCGGTCAATGTCGTGATTGCCAGGACAGGTTAACACGTCGCGCTCCGTTAACGCCAGCTGAGCAAGCAATTTGCGAATCCAATCCTCGGCTGACTGATACTCCTCGGGTTTCGCTGCCCAGGCTATATCCCCAGTGATGCATACTGTGTTGGGCTTCCATTCGGGCGGAAGCTGCGCAATGCATTCAAGCAACGACGCGAGGACCGCTTGCTTTGAATCAGCCGCAGTTTGGTCGGTTCCTTCGTTTCCGAAGTGAAGGTCAGAGAGATGGAGGATGGTTATGGGCTCGGTACTCTGCATGGGTCAGTTTGGTTTTCGTTTCCCGATCATTATGCGCTCATTCGCACGATTCCGATCTCCTTGAGCATCGTCGACTCCAGCTGATCAAACATTTGTCGAATATTTGGCCCGCTAATTAGCTCCTGTTCCTTCCCATTAAATTTTTTCGCGCTGCTGCAGCCATGAGACGGCATTTGACATGGGGACTAAGATGAATATAATGGTAAAGGATGTGGCGCAGAAAAGCAAGTAGTTAGACCGTCGAGCGTGTGTAAACCACGCCGGTAGAGGTCGGATCGAACCTAGGCAGGCACAAGTGATGAAACAGGAAGGCAGAAAGAGAAAAGGTTATTGGGAAAGGTTTTCAAACTTACGCCGAGAGGTGCTGGAGTTTATTGCTCAAAATGGTTCTGCCGGCCTTATGCCGACCAATTCACAGCTACTCCAGGCACGGCGTGCAGATCTTGCTAAAGCCATTCAAAGGTTTGGCGGTTACCCAGCAGTGGCGGGCAAGCTTAAGTTGGAATGCGAGAGACGACCTCAAGGATTCTGGGATGCGGAGACTCTTGAGCGAGAGCTATCGGCCTTTATCAAGAAATTTGGAAAGCCGGGTAAGATGCCGAAAGTCTCTGATCTCAAGCATTGCCAGCGGGGAGATCTAGATATCGCCATACAGAATAATGGTGGCTATCAAGCTGTAGCAGCAAGGTTTGGACTAGAGTTTGATTCGAAGAGACGTGGCTATTGGAGCACTTTTGAAAACTTAGCACGGGCGATACTCAAGGTAGCGAATGAACTCGGTGAACCGGACCGTATGCCAAGCGATTCGCAGCTGAGAAGATTGCACCGCACGGATTTGACTTCTGCAATAAACAAACATGGTGGTTATCAACACGTGGCCGAAAGGCTGAAATTGAGATATGTTCAGCGACCACCTGGCTATTGGGCAAACTTTTCAACGCTCGAAAAGGAACTAATGGATTATGTCACCGAGTTTGGACACGAAGGCTTCATGCCCACCGATTCTGAACTCCGGAAAGCCGGACGCAGTGATTTGGCCACCGCTATAGTTAAGCATGGTGGAATACCTAAAGTAGCGGCGCGACTTTTCTTGCAGTTAAAGTATTCGACAAAGCCACCGAATTATTGGCACGATTTCGCAAATTTGAAGCGGGAGCTACTGGAGTTTATTGCCCTCCACGGGAGAGGCGGCTATATGCCCAGTCATTCAGATCTTCGGGAGAAGGGGCGGAATGATCTAGCCACAGCACTTGGGAAACATGGTGGCGTTCGGGAAGTAGCAGGGCGACTGAACCTGGTGATTGAATCAGATGCAAAACCATCAGGGTACTGGCAGGATGCAGAGAACCTAAAGAGAGAGCTATTCAAGTTCATTCGAGAGCACGGAGCGAAGGGGCTCATGCCACCCGAGGTACTGCTGAAGAGCAAAGGACGCAAGGATCTCGCGAAGGGTATTATCAGAGCGGGGGGCTTTCGAGCAGTCGCCGCCAACTTCGGACTGGACAGCAGACTGTTGAGGAAGAGCGCAGACCGATTCAACGACTTTGATGTCCTACGGGATGCGTTGATTGCTTTTGTAGGTGTATACGGGCAGCCGGGAGTAATGCCGACTCAAATTCAGTTAACAAGGGCGAAGCGCTCGGAGCTAAATGTAGCCATAGCATCACACGGCGGGTTCGAATCAGTCGCGTCAAGAGCAGGGTTACGACTGTCATACAAGAGAAAAGCAAGAAACTATTGGTCGCAATTCAGCAACGTAGAACAAGAACTACTGGAGTTCATTAGAGTTCACGGTCAGGCCTGCGTGATGCCTACGCAAATTCAACTGGTTTCACATGGTCGCACTGATCTTGCCTGCGCGATTGCGAAACATGGGGGATTCTTTGATGTTGCTGGTCGCATGGGACTCCGCATGCAACAGTCGGCTAAGATGCCAGGCTATTGGTCGAATTTCGACAACGTGCGCATAGAACTCTTGGATTACATAGCTCAGAGTGGCAGACCCGGATACATGCCTACTCAGAAAGAGCTGGCGGACGCCGGCCGTCATGATCTAGCCAGTGCGATGGTCAAGCACGGCGGAATGACGAAAGTCAGGAAACGCCTGAATCTTCAGAGCCTATCCAATGAAAAGCCGAAAAAGTATTGGTCGGATTTTAGCAACGTCGAGCGTGAACTTCTAGGATTTGTTGAAGAACATGGGCAACCAGGCGTCATGCCTACAGTGAGCCAGCTTGTAGCTGTTGGCGCATCAAGCCTTGCTGCCGCTGTAGCGAAACATGGTGGTGTCACTGACGTATCAGCACGATTAGGTCTTCGTCTAAAGAGTGACAACAAGGAGCGAGGATACTGGAAAGATTTTGACAACGTTGCGAAAGAATTGGTTGCTTTTGCGATGACGGAAGGACGACCGGGAGTAATGCCGTCGTCATCAGATCTTGAAAAGCGAGGACGCAGCGACTTAGTGCATGCTGTTTCCAAATATGGCGGCGCTTCAGTCGTCGCTGCGAAACTCGGTTTGCCTTTGAGCACTGGTCAAAAACCGAAGGGGTACTGGAATGATTTCCAAAACGTGAAAAAAGAGATATTGGAATTTGTCGCATCTTCCTCCACAAGAAAGGAAATGCCCACAGGTCCAGAACTCATCGCCTCCGGCAAAAGCAGTCTGGCTGCGGCAATTGTTAAACATGGCGGATA
>Ga0066388_100002490_pt1 | contig 11291 bp, 12 predicted proteins | sample PanSoiMetaGPlot6_FD_64539 | JGI IMG/M metagenome (GOLD analysis project Ga0066388, IMG submission 64539) | Tropical forest soil microbial communities from Panama analyzed to predict greenhouse gas emissions - Panama Soil - Plot 6 (Hybrid Assembly) | ecosystem: Environmental > Terrestrial >... | reverse complement strand
CGACGAGGCCGGCTGGCGACCCGAAGATGACGATGACGCGGCCGTCGCGCGGCGCCCCGGGGACGGCCGCGCCTCGATCGATGTGGATACCCCGCGCCCCGCCCTCGACGAGCGCCGCCGAAGGAGCGACCAACGCCGTGGCGCCGAGGCGACGGCGGGTCGCCGCGTGCCGCTGGCACCGCGCGTAGGTCTCAGGGCCACCTGTGGTCACGTGCCGCGGGAGATCGACCTCCTGCACCGGTGGATCGCCGATCTCGACCGCCCACATCTGTCGGCGAATCGTCGGCAAATCGTCGGCGTCTGTGATGTCCTCGTGTCTCAGGAACTCGGCCCAGGCGCCATCGGGAGTGTCCGCGAAGTAGTGGGCCGGACCGTCGCCGGCCGCATGCCATCGCCCCGCCGGCTGGCGCGCATCGTCCCACAGGAACGGATGGCGTGCGTCGGTCTGCCGGAACACTATCATGTCGCGGCCATCTCGCGGCCATCTCGGGTCATCTCGCGGTCCTCTCGCCGTCACGTCCCGGACAGCGTCGTCAGGCTGCGCGCCAGCGCGCGGACTCGCGACGGTCCATCCTCGTCAGGATCCCAATCACCGGTGAGGATCGCGGCCGGCGAGCGGCTGTCGAGCCTCATGCGCTTGCGATGGAACCAGCGGCGAATGCCGATGTCGTTGTACGACCCTGCGAGGTCGCCGACGACGAGCGCCACGAAATGGAGGCGGGCTGCGATCGGATCCGGTGTGGCCCGCTCGCCGCTCGCGTACCGCTTGAGGCTCGACGCGGAAATGTTCAGAAGCGACGCGAGCGCGTCGGCGTCGAACACGCGCGCGAGGCCGGCCCATTCGAACTTGGGCACAGGCGACGCCTCGAGCGCGGCCACCATCATTTCGAGCAGCGCCGTCACTTCGGCCGCCGTCGGCGCCGCAACGTTGTTGAGCGCCTCGGCGGCGCCGGCGGCAATGCCCGCGCGCCGGACGCGATTGGCCAGATGCCGAACGGAGGACACATCGATGCGGACAACGGCGCCAGGCTCGACGAGGCCCATCGCCTCAGCGCGGCGCGCCGCTTCGAACAGCAGGCGTGGCGACAGATCCAGCGTCTCGGGCGCGGCCGCAGCGGTGGACTTATTTCGGACCGCATCCATATTCCAATGTTAATCCGTTTCAAGTCCGATGTCCAACCTGTTAGAATCGCTCGCTTGGTCCAGCGCGATCGACCTCAGAGAGAGGATGCATGCGCATCGGAGTCTTGAAGGAGACCAGTCCGGGCGAGCGGCGCGTCGCGCTCGCCCCTGAATCGTGCAAGAAGCTGGTGCAGGCCGGCTACGAGGTTGGAATCGAGTCGGGCGCCGGCGACGCCGCCGGCTTTTCTGACGCCGCGTATACAGAGGTTGGCGCGACATCGCAGGCGGACGCGGCGGCGCTCGCGGCGGCCAGCGATCTCGTGCTGAAAGTGAACGCGCCGACGACTGGCGACCTGGGCGCCGAAGCGCGGCAGCGCGAAGGCGGCCGCGACAATCGCGACGAAGTAGGCTGGATGCGGAGCGGCGCAATCTATGTCGGTTCGCTGATGCCGCTGCGCAATCTCGACATCGTTCGCGCGCTCGCCGCCCACCGCGTCACCGCCTTCAGCACCGACGCGATTCCGCGCACGACGCGCGCGCAGCCGATGGATACGCTGTCGTCGATGGCGAACATCAGCGGCTACAAGGGCGTCCTCATCGCAGCCGTGGAGCTCAATCGATATTTCCCGATGCTGATGACCGCCGCAGGGATGGTGCGCCCCGCCAAGGTGTTCGTGATCGGCGCGGGCGTCGCCGGGCTACAGGCAATCGCCACGGCCCGCCGGCTGGGCGCGAACGTCGTCGCGACCGACGTCCGCCCGGAAGTGAAGGAACAGATCGAAAGCGTCGGCGCGAAGTACGTCGGTATCGAGCTGAAAGAAAGCGCCGCGGCCGGCGGCGGATACGCCAAGGAGCTGTCGGCTGAGGATCGCGCGCGGCAGAGCCAACTCCTCGCCGAAGAATGCGCGCAGTCCGACGTCGTCATCACGACGGCGCTCATCGGCGGAGTGTTCGCGCCCCGGTTGATCGGCGCCGACACGGTCAGATCGATGAAACCGGGCTCGGTGATCGTCGACCTTGGCGCTGATGGCGGCGGCAACTGCGAGCTGTCCAGGCCCGGCGAAACGGTCGTCGTGGGCGGCGTAACCATCGTGGCGCCGCTCGATCTCCCAGCGACCATGCCTTTCCACGCCAGCCTGCTCTTCTCGCGAAATCTCACCGCATTCATTCTGGCGTTCACGAAAGACAAGGCATTTCAGCTCGACCTGGGCGACGACATTCAGCAGGGCGCGCTCATCACGCACGACGGCGAGGTCACGAACGCGCGCACGCGCGATGCGCTCGCCAAACGTTAAGGAGACGACGTGGATTACTGGACGACTTTGTACGTGTTCATGCTCGCCACGTTCATCGGGTTGGGCGTCATCCGCCGCGTGTCGCGGCTGCTGCATACGCCGCTCATGTCGTTGACCAACGCGATTTCCGCCATCGCGGTCGTCGGGGCCATTCTCATCGCCGGCGGCGACGGCCCGCTTCGCTTTCGCATCCTCGGCGCAATTGCGGTCTTCGCCTCCATGACCAACATCGTCAGCGGCTTTCTGATCACGGATCGGATGCTGCGGATGTTCAAGACCGACAAGTCCGGTCCGGGGACCGGCGCATGATGTCTGGTGTCGGCCAATTCGGGTATCTCGTCGCGTCGGCCCTGTTCATTTTCGCGCTTCATTGGATGAACGCGCCGAGGACGGCCCGCAGAGGCGTCTATGCGGGCGCAGCGGGGACGACCCTCGCGGTTCTCGTCACCTGGGCCGATCCGTCCGTCATCCACCACCTCTGGATCATCGGGGCCCTCATCGTCGGCTTCATCGTCGGGGTGCCGCTGTCGCGCGTGCCGCTCACCGCGGTTCCGCAGCGGACCGCGCTGTCGCACGCGTTCGGCGGCGCGGCCGCCGGCCTCGTCGGCACAGCCGAGTACTATCTGCGCCTCGTCGAACAGCCGTCGTTTCTCACGCCGTTCCGAATGGTCGCACTCGTCGCGGAAATCATCCTCGGCTACCTGACGTTGACGGGCAGCTTGATGGCGGCCGGCAAGCTGCAGGAGGTCAAGTGGGTGCCGCAGCGGCCGGTAATTTACCCATTTCAGAACGTAATCAACTTTTTCCTGTTCGGCATCGCGATCGTGCTGGCTGGAGCGATTGCGTGGAATCCGACCACGCCATGGGCACCGGTCGTATTCGCTGTCATCATCGTCCTCGCACTGCTCTTCGGCGTGCTGCTGATCATCCCGATCGGCGGCGCCGACATGCCGACGGTCATTGCCATTCTCAACTCGTATGCCGGCTTGTCAGCCGTCGCGATGGGTTTCGTCCTCGACAACAAACTGCTCATTACGGCCGGCGCGCTCGATGGATCCAGCGGCCTCATTCTCGCCATCATCATGTGCAAGGCGATGAACCGCTCGTTCACCAACGTGCTGTTCGGCGCGTTCGGACAGGTTCAGCAGGCGAAGGGTCCGACCGAAGAACGGGTGTACAAGTCAGAAACGCCAGAAGGCGCCGCTCAGGTGCTCGAGCAGGCGAACTCGGTGGTCATCATCCCCGGCTACGGTATGGCGGTGGCTCAGGCGCAGCACAAAGTACGAGAGCTGTACGATCAGCTCAAGAAGCGCGGCATCAGCGTGAAGTTCGCGATTCACCCGGTAGCCGGCCGGATGCCGGGACACATGAACGTGCTGCTCGCCGAAGCCGACATCCCATACACCGACCTCGTCGAGATGGACGAGATCAACCCCGACATGCCGCAGGTGGACGTCGCCCTCGTCGTCGGCGCCAACGACGTGGTCAACCCGGCGGCGCGAACCGACAAGACGAGCCCGATCTACGGCATGCCGATCATCGACGCCGACAAGGCCCGCAGCGTGTTCGCGATCAAACGCAGCAAGAACCCAGGCTTCGCCGGCATCGACAACGCGCTCTACTTCTCCGATCGCACCTGGATGCTCTTCGGCGACGCGAAAAACGTGATCGGAGAACTGGTCAAGCAGCTGGCGGGGCCTGGCATGCACTGATTGCGTGGCATTCGGATCACACGAACCACGCCGCCAGGAAGATGCCGACCATCGCGAACGCGAGGCCGATCTTCACCACTGTTCCGATCACGAAGCCGATCCACGCGGCGATACCCGCGCGGCTGGCGCGGCGCCAATCGCGCTCGACTGTCAGCTCGCCGAGCATCGCGCCCGCGAACGGACCGACGATCAGGCCGGGCAGGCCAAAGAACAGGCCGGCGAGCGTGCCGAGGGCGGCGCCCACCGCCGCGCGCCGTGTCGCCCCCAGCCGCTGCATGCCGAGCGCCATCATCGCGATGTCCACGAAGTACGTCGCCACCGTCAGCAGGCCGAGCACGACGATCGTAAAGACGCCGACCCGCGCGAAGCCATCCGCCCACGCCGCCAGCAGCAGTCCCGCGAAGATCAGAATGGTTCCCGGAAGAGCCGGAAGCACGACTCCGACGAGTCCGATCCCAACGAGCAGGACTGCCAGCGCCCAGATCATCTTTCCGGTAGAATCATAGCGATGGATCAGGTCGGGCGGATTACGTTAAATGGCGATCCGTATGAAGTCGACGCACCGCTGACGGTCAGCGCGCTGCTCGCTCGGCTCGACATCGATTCCCGCCGCGTCGCCGTCGAGCACAACCTGATCGTCGTCAAACGCGGCGCGTACGACGCGACGATGGTCCGCGCCGGCGATCAGGTCGAGATCGTCAATTTCGTCGGTGGAGGCTGAAGGCGGACGTGGACAGGTTCACGATCGCGGACAGAACGTTCACGTCGCGGCTCATCGTCGGCACCGGCAAGTACTCGTCGCCCGCCGTGATGGTGCAGGCGCACGAGGCATCCGGCGCCGAGATGATCACGGTGGCCGTGCGCCGGGTCAACATCAGCGATCGCTCGAAGGAATCGCTCCTCGACTACATCGACGCGTCCAAGTACACCCTTCTGCCGAACACCGCTGGTTGCTACACAGCGGACGAAGCGGTGCGGACGGCGCGGTTGGGGCGCGAGGCCGGGCTGTCGAACTGGGTCAAGCTCGAAGTGATTGGCGACGAGCGCACGCTCTTCCCCGACAACGAGGCGCTGATCGAGGCGACGCGCATCCTGGTGCGCGAAGGGTTTGTCGTCCTGCCGTACACCAACGACGATCCCATCGCGTGCCGCAAGCTCGAGGATGCGGGCGCCGCGGCCGTGATGCCGCTGGGAGCGCCGATCGGGTCCGGGCTCGGCATTCAGAACGTCAACAATATCCGCATCATCCGCGAGTTCGCACGCGTGCCGGTGATCGTCGACGCCGGCGTCGGCACGGCGTCCGACGCATCGCTGGCCATGGAGCTCGGCGCTGACGGCGTTCTGATGAACACCGCAATCGCCGGCGCTCAAGATCCCGTGGCAATGGCGGAGGCGATGAAGCTGGCAGTGCGGGCCGGCCGGCTTGCCTATGCGGCCGGACGCATCCCGCGCAAGATGTATGCGTCGGCGAGCAGCCCCGTCGAGGGGCTGGTGGGCCGCTAGACCATTGCAGAATGCTACAGGCAAGAGCGCTGGGACTGGCGGGCGTGATCGGGCCGATCTGTTTCACATCGCTCGTCATCCTCCAGGGCTTGCTGGCGCCTGACTATAGCCATCTGCGATTGCCGATCAGCGCGCTGGCGGCGTGGCCGGCGGGCTGGATCCAGAACGTCAACTTCTTCGTATTCGGCACACTACTCACGGCATTCGCTGTCGGCCTGGATCGGCACGTAAAGACGACGCAGTCCGGCTGGTCCGGAACCGCGCTGCTGGTCACCGGCGGAATCGGAGTCGTCCTCGCCGGCGCGTTTCCGTGGACGATGATCGACGGCGCTCCCAGCGCAACCGTGCCTCACATCGTGGCCGGGCTGCTGTCGTTCGCGGCAACGGCGCTCGGGCTCATCGTGTTCTCTGTGCGTCTGCGTGCAGATCCGCGGTGGCGAGATCTCTCAACCTACACGATGTCCACAGGCATTTCGATGCTGCTGCTGTTCCTTTCAATTGGCGCTTTCGGAGTTGCTGAAGATGCGCCGCTGCATCCGTACGCGGGCCTGCTGCAGAGAATCGTGTGTGCCGTGTGGTTCGCCTGCACCATTGTGCTCGCCCGGCGCCTGATCGCGGTTGACGCGGTCCCAACCTACCACCGGGTGCCCTGACCCTCGAAACCTCCGCCTCGTCTACTTCAACCCAGCAGGAATTGCAGCGCATCAGGCAGACGCCGGGCCCAGTCGCCTTCCGCGTGGCGGCCTCGCGAGTCTTCGACGTACCGCAGCAATCCACTCTTGCGCCGCCAGCCGCGCCGCGCGAGGACCCGCACCAGGCGCCGCGTATCGCGCAGCGTGCCTGCGCCCTCGTGTGCGCCAACGTCGACATACACGCGGCCCTTGGATGCGGTGGCCGCCTGCACGACATCGAAAATCCGGCCCTGACCGAACCAGAGCGCCGGACTCATGACGCCCGCGGCGCCGAACACCTCGGTCCGCGTCACGAACGCGTAGAGGCTGATCAGGCCGCCCATCGACGATCCGAGAATCACCGTGGCGTCGGGACCCGGCCGCGAACGGAACGCCCGGTCGACGCGCGGCTTGAGGGTGTCGACGAGGAATTCGAGATACGCGTTGCCGTCGCCGCCGCCGTGACGCCGATCCGGAAAGGGGCTGTACTCTCTGATACGCGCCGTGCCCGCATGGTGAACGCCGACGATGATGGCTTCGACGCCGCGTTCGGCCAGCTGCTCGATCGCGCCTTCCAGCTCCCACGTGCCGGCAAACGCCAACTCCGGGTCGGACAGATTCTGCCCGTCCTGCATGTACACGACCGGATACCGGTCGCGGCCCGCGCTGTAGGACGGCGGCAGGTACACGTCAACACGACGCCTGTTGCGCAGCTGCGGCGACCAGACATGGCCGAGCGTCCGGACCGTCATTCGACGGGACGCTCGGGCGGCGGCGCAGTCGCGAAGAAGTCGCGGTAGTAGCGCTCGGTGTAGTCGGCGATCAAGGCATCGATGCGCGCCGGATCCGGCGACGCGATGATCAGGCCGGCGTGGTGCGGCTTTCGTATCCGCACGCGGATCTCGGGATCGATGAACGGCGACAGGTCCGGCTCGGCCTGACGCGCGAGCGACAGGACGATGGCCGCACACTCGCGGCGCGAAGTGGGTGCAGTGTAGACGCCGTCCTTTCCAGCGACGTCGATCTTCGCCCACTCGCGCCACAAGTTGATACCCGTCGCCGCCTCGATCGTGTCCGCGATGAACGCGCCGCCGACGCGCGCCGAGGTTTCGAGGAAGAGGAACGCGTTCCCGTCGCGGATGAATTCGGTATGCGATACGCCTCGACCCAGTCCGAAGCCCGCCTGGAGCCGCCGGTTGCATTCGAGGAGCGCGCGGGCCTCGTCCGACTCGTCTGGCAGCCGCTTGGTCACGAAGACGCCGCCCTCGTGCGAGATCTCCATCGGCGGCCGCCCGTACTTGAAGGCGACGCTGAACACCACGTCGCCGCCCCACACGATTGAGTCGACGTGAAACACGTCGCCTTTCACGAACCGTTCGAGCACGAAGTCGGCGCGCCGGTCGCCGGCCGCGTCGAGCGCGCGCCAGAGCTCGTCGGCGTTCTGGATTTTCTTGATGCCGATCGCGGCGGCAAACGAGCGCGGCTTCAGCACCCATGGCGGCGGCACGCGCGTCATCCAATCCGCGGCCGCCTGATCGTTGTACACCGCCGTGAAATCGGGCACGCGCAGCCCTGCATCGCGCGCCGCGACCCGCATGGCGAGCTTGTCGCGAAACCGGCTGGCGACGGTCCGCCCGAAGCCCGGCAGCTGCAGATGTTCGCGCAGCATGGCCGCTGTCTCGACGTCGAAGTCGTCGAGCGCCGCGATAGCGTCCACGGTATGGCGCCTGGCGATAGCGGCCGCCGTCCGGCGATAGTGAGCTTCATCTGCGTCGCGAGGGACGGTATGAATCTCATCGATGCATTCGCGCGGCCACGCCGCGTCCGCCAGGGTGTCTGCTGTGAGCAGCAGCACACGGCATCCCTGCTCGCGGCACTCGCGCAGGAACGCGTCGCCCTTGAGGTACGTCGCGAGGCAGAGAATCGTCCGCATATATACTCATCGCTCGGCTAAAAACAGCGCGCTCCACTCCGCATCATGCATCGCGAAGCACACCACTGGTACTCGCATCGTCTCGGCCGCGAGATGGGCGTCGTGGTCCACGGCCACTGGGGTCCGCCGCTGCTGATGTTTCCGACGACAGGCGGCGACGAGTGGGAGTACGAGCGCACGGGCCTGATTGGCGCCATCGCCGGGCCGATCGAAGCCGGCCTCGTGAAGACGTTCTCGGTGAACACGAACCATGGCGACTCGTACGGCAACAGCGGGGCGCACCCGTTCCATCGCAGCTGGATGCAGCACCAGTACGACGCCTACATCCGCCACGAGGTTATCCCGTTCATCCACCATCATTGCCAGACGGAGGACATCGCCATCTGGACGATGGGCGCATCGCTCGGCGCCTACCATGCGGCCAACACGCTCTTCAAGTATCCCGATGTCGTGAAGCGCTGCTACGCGCTCTCCGGCGTGTACGACGTGAAGCGGTTCATGGGTGGGCTGTACGACGACAATTTCTACTTCAACAACCCGGTCGACTACATGGCGAACGTGTCGGACCCCTGGGTGCTGGGCCACCTGGCGACCTGCGACATTCATATCGCGACGGGCACCGGACCGTGGGAGCACCCCGCGGAGTCGTACCGCCTGTCGCAGGTCCTCGCCAGCCGCGGCATCGCACACCATCTCGACGACTGGGGTCCGCTGGGCGGCCACGACTGGCCGTACTGGAAGCATCAGATGCAGGTGTACCTGTCGGAACTTGAAAGTTAAAAGGTAAACGTCAAAAGGTAAAAGGACCTCGCAGTCCTTCACTTTTACCTTTTAGAGGCCAAACCGATCCATCAGGTAGCGCCCTCGGCCGATCACCTGTTCCTCGTCGATCCACACATCGCAGGCGCGCGTCAGGACGTCGATGTGCGTGCGCGACTTCCAGGGTGCGCCGGTCTGGCTGCCGTACGGATCGCCGAACGCCAGGTGGACGCCTGGAATCTTTTCGTCCTGCAGCAGCACGCCGATCATTTCGTCGAGCGCGATGTTGGTGCCGAAGGCGAGCTCGCCGACGCGATCGCTGTGCTCGTCGGTATGGCAATACGCCCAGAACTCGCGCTGCAGGTCGGCGCGCTCGCAGGCGACCGAGCGCAGGCGCCCTCCCGCGATCTCGAGCCGCATCGGCGTGGCGCTGAGATCGCCGTACTTCGGCCCGAAGTAGTCTCCCGCAGTACCGTCGCACACGAAAATGCCATCGACGCTGGCCGGCGTCGTGAACACCTCGCCGGCCGGCAGGTTCGACCAATAGCGGCGGTTGATGAGACCGCTGGTCTTCACCCATGTCAGGCCCGGATCGAAAGTCGCGGTCAGCGCTGTTCCGCCTTGCGAGGTCACGCGCAGACTTCGTGCGCGGCGCATCCGATCGCAGAGCCGCTGACTGAGTTCGTCGACGAGCTTGTAATCGGCGCGCATGCCCTGTCGCATGATCTGCGACGTCACGCCGACCATGTGCGCGTAGCGCATCCCTCGTCGCTCGACGAGCGAGACGATCTCCATGCGCGCGCCCAGCTCGCCCTGCCTCGGCTGGATGCACAGGATGCCGGCGTCGGCGTGTTCGAGCGCGTCCAGCACCGCCGGCGGCGCGCCGCCCAGCGGACGGTCGGCGACCTGCTCGATGAGCACGCCGTCCCACGGCGCGCCCACGCGGTCGAGGGCGGCTGCGAGGCTCGCCGCCACCTCGCCGCTCGCCTCGTCGGCAATCAGCGCGACCCGCTCATCAGGCTGGATGCCGAGACACACCTCAACGGCGTTCCGGGCGCCGGGTTCGAGTTCGGAGGACGCTGAACCGAAGATCATCAACCCATTTTAACGTCGGGCTTCTACTTCTCACTTCTGACTTCTCACTTCTGACTAACCACGAACGCAGGAACCTGTCCGCCGCCCGATGTGACGTTGGCGAGGCCGGTCGCGCTGAGCCGCGTGAGGAACCCTGCGAATTGTCCCCGGAAGACGTACGGCGCCAGATCCACGAGCATGTCGCGCATCGTGACGACGCCGCCGTCGCAGATCGGGAACGGCTCGCGGCGCACGGCAATCCGCTCCTGCGCCACCCAGCCGCGATCGCGTTCCCGCAGCGCACGCTCGATCGCGAGGTCCCAGGCGCGCTCGTCGGTTTCCCAACCGAGCGTGACGCCCGTTCCGCCGTATTCGTCGTTCGGCTTGATCACGAGCGTCTCGCGCCGGCGCCGCAGATATGGCACCAGGTCGAAGGACTCGCCGTCGCGCGACACATCGCGCTCTTCGACGAGGACCGTCCACGGAATGTGGCGGCGGATCACGGCGCGCTCCTCGTCCGTGAACAGCGCCGCATGTCGTGAATCGGTCAACACAGCGAAGAACGCTTTCTTGTGAGGAATCTTGCAGCGCAGCGTGTTGGCGACGCAGACCGCCCTGTCGGTGTAGGCGTCGACCAGCGCTCGGCAGTCGTCCTCACGCGCCACGATGTCGTTGATGAGCACGCGGCGATACACGAGATCGACGCGCTCGCCGTTCGCGAAGAGCCCGCTCCCCCGCCGGTAATCCAGATCGCGTGGGTCGCAGATCGATGTCGGGACGCCAGCTGCCGCGAACGCATCGCGCATGATCTCGAACTCGCTGTAGGTGGGCAGGCCGCGCCAGTCCACGATCGCGACGCGCGGAGGCGACGCCGTGCCGCCCCACTCGCGATAGCTCTCGACGAGGGCATCGAGCACCCGCTCGACCGGCGTGAAGAGGCGCGCACTGAATCGTTCGCGAAAGCGCGCCATCACGTCCTGCTCGTCGAACAGCTTGGCAAGCCCCTCGCTGTAGCCGGCGCCAGCCGGCGACTCGCCGTTGTACTCCGCGAACTGCAGCGAGTCGGGCTGGATGAACGCATCCGCCCGAGCCGCCGTGCTGGAGGTGTGATACCCGGGATCGATCCGCGCCAGACGGATCTCGGCCTCGCTCAGCGCGAGCTCGCCGAGCATGGCCGGGTTATCGACGGCGACGCGAGCGACGCGCTCGCCGAGCGTCCACA
>Ga0066388_100002489_pt1 | contig 11293 bp, 10 predicted proteins | sample PanSoiMetaGPlot6_FD_64539 | JGI IMG/M metagenome (GOLD analysis project Ga0066388, IMG submission 64539) | Tropical forest soil microbial communities from Panama analyzed to predict greenhouse gas emissions - Panama Soil - Plot 6 (Hybrid Assembly) | ecosystem: Environmental > Terrestrial >... | reverse complement strand
CCAAGCCGGGCCTCGCGGGGGTCGCCATCGTCCACGCCGTCGAACAATTGGCGGCGGGCCTGGGAACAACGGCCTTCGTGATCTTTCAGATGCGCACCGTCAAAAAGGAGTACAAGGCGGCCCACTACGCCATCGCCACCTCCATCGTGGCCTTCGGCCCCATGATCTCGGGGCCCATCGGGGGCCACCTGGCCGCCAAGCTGGGCTACGCCTCGTTTTTCTGGGTCTGCTTTGGCGCCTCGATTCCCGGCCTGATCCTCATCGCCCTCCTGCCGATCCGTGACGGGGTGGGGTCCGCCGCCCGTTCGAGCTGAGATCTTCCAATCCTTAAAACCGAGACTCAGAAATTTTCGCGGATCAGGCGGGCGGCCTCCTCGTCCGAGGCCTTTTGATTTCTTGTGTGCCCCTGGGGCACGAGCCAGATGTGGGCGTGGGGGACCTCATCGCCGATCACGTGGCTCACGATCATCTCGGTGCCAAAGGCCTTGCGCTGGGCCTCCGCCACCTTCCGGGCCGCCTCCATGTAGCGCCCGATGTCGGGCACATCCCAGACCCATCGGTGATGATCCTTCGAAATCACCTGGCAATGTCCGGTGCTCCGGGGAAATTTATCGAGAAAGGCCACGAACTTTTCATCCTCGTACACCTTCAGGGCCGGAAGCTCGCCGCGGACGATCTTGCAGAAGACACAGTTTTTTTCGTCACTCATCCCATAATCCTCCTCTTGGAATGGTGCCGTAGGAAATCCGATTCGTCCACCCGCCATTTACGACCGAAGGAAATCTCTTTCGTCCGAGGATGGCAGGTTGTAGGAAGGACGGATCATGAGAGCCGTAATTCAACGGGTGAGCCAGGCCTCCGTCTCCGTCGAGGAAAAGGAAATCGCCCGGATCGATTCAGGCCTCCTCATCCTCGTGGGCTTCCATAAGGACGACCAAGAGGACCAATTGGAGAGGCTTTTAGATAAGCTCGTCAAACTGAGAATCTTCGAAGACCCCACGGGAAAAATGAACCTGGCCTTGGGAGACGTGGGCGGCGCACTTCTGATCGTCCCCCAGTTCACCCTCTACGGCGACGTTCGCGGCGGCAACCGCCCCTCCTTCGGCGAGGCGGCGACCCCGGAACGGGGAAAGGCGCTCTTCGAAAAACTAAAGGTCCTGGCCGAACAGAAAAGCCTGCCGGCTTCCTTCGGCGTTTTTCAGGCGACGATGGAGGTGGCGCTGATGAACGAAGGACCCGTCACGATAATCTTCGATATTTAGAGACGCCTTCTCATCAACGAATGCTAAACGGCGGCGTAAAGCGATCCGTCAGGTCGGCCAACGGCTCTGTAGGGCCCAACCCCGATACCGATTGGTTAATGTTCACGCAGCGGAACGCCGGTGGATCCGAAAACGGCCCATCTGACCGGGACTGAACCTGAATGGACTGTGGTTGTACGCCTGGCACAATGTATGCCGTTATACCGGGAAGACCCACCGCCATGAGGTGTAAAAGACCGCTGCCTGGTATGGCTTGGGTGAATGCATTCCCGGTACAATCCGGGGAATCGAAATATACACCAAAAGTACCCGCGAAGTAATTTTGGTTCACAGTCAGGACAACGGGTTGTCCATCGATATTCAGTGCCACTTGAGCCGAACGCCCGAACGAAGCCATGACCGGCCCAATCAGCTTTCCTTTCGCATCGATGATATTCAATTGTGGGGCGGGCGTGACTGACTGTGCGTAGCTAGAGTTAATGCCCCCCAGTGCAAGAGCGAGAACAAACATGAAAGATAAAAAGAGGCTTAACCTTAAAGCCCTTGGGATTTTTTTTGATATTAAGATCATAAAATAGCCCTCCATTTTTTTGAATTTGATCTTTAAAAAATCAAAATTCGTCCCTCCGTGAAGCAATAGTGGAATTTAAAAAGCGTGGCAGACGTTTTTCTTATTGAGGAGATTTGGGGATCGCGAGCTCGCAGACTTGCCGGATTGCTGCCCAATTTTGTTTTTTGGCGGAGATTTTTTTAAGGACTTTAAGTTTTCAAATTTGCTTTTTGTAAATTGTAATCCTCGCCTCGGCCCCGGCCAATAAATGATTTCATAAAAATGCATTTCTTTTTGCCGCAGGCAAAGTTTGGCCTGATCGGTCATGTTAGAGCTTGTTAGATGAAGTTAATATTTTGTGAATCAGGCGGCGATGGCTTGGTTTCGTGAGCGAGGGTGACCTTAGGAGGGCAACCTTTCTTCGTTCTTACTTAAATCGCCCGCCGATCGCCTCGCCCGAATCGAGGAGGGCGTTCCAGGCCGCTTGGGCGATACGGTCGCTGTACACTTGAGGGGGAATTCCCTGCTGATGGGAGAGCCGGAATTCCTGAGCGGAATATTCTCCCACCCACTCGGCCAAGGCTTGTGCCTGGGCCTCATCCAGCTTTAAGGCATTGGCGACAACGATCATGGCGCCCATGCGGTTGATGGCGGAATCGTTGGGGACGAAAATTCCCAAATCGAGCGCTCTTTGGGCGGTCGACCAATAAGAACCTTGCCCATCCAGCTCAAGCATATTGTTCGCCCCGCCGATGATGGCCCGAACACCCAAGCGATGGAATCCTTCCAAACGCTCTTCGGAGACCTGATGGGAGGTGGCATTCAAAGAAATAATGGGGATGCGGCCGGGAATTCCTCGAACGGATCTTTCAAGGCTCGCGTGTTGAAGGGCTTCGACCAAATCATTCACGATGAATAAGCCTTGGGACTCGGCCACCCTCCTCTCCGTCTCATAAGTTTTTGTATCCAAGACCTCGTGAGCCGACCTTCGATCCCAAATGAACGGAATTTGCGAAAGACCTTGGGCTCTCGTTTCGTCGCGCAACTTCACCAGATCGCTCGCCATGATTTCCGTGACACCGGCGACCGTGTAACGCTCACCCAAGGCCAGATTGATGACGTTTCCTCCCACACCACCGGTTCCCTGGAAAAAGATCGGGGCCTGGGCCGGATTGCGGAATTGGGATCTCATGAACTGCCGAATCCCGGCAAAGACTCCCTGCGCTGTGTAAGCCGAAGGGTATCGCCCTTGAAGCAGGGGATGAGAATTCTTTGAGCCTCCCATGTTCAGGGGCGCGACCTGGGCAAAAATATCCGTCCAAGGTCCTCGCGCGGTCCCCTCATCGCCGCCGCTGATATAAATCCCCAAAACTCGGGCCACCTGGGCCATCATTCTCACCGCTTGTTCCTTCGCGGCATCATTTGGGGCATGCAGGACGACCGATTTCATCCCACCCAAGCCCGTTCGGGAAGACAGACCGACACCCTCTAGTGCTTGATCGATGAATCGATATTTCGGGGTCATCCCCAAGGCCTTCCCATTCACCTTCTCTCCGGCTCCCAACAAATTGACGTAGGCCTGTTCTTCAGGACGCAAACGGCTGAGCTCGAAGGAGTCTCCCGTGGGACGGACGCCCAGAAAGCTTAAGAGAGGGCCAAGATCTCGAGAAGGAGGGACCGTTTTGGGGAAGGCCATCATGCCCCCCAACCCTCTCCAGACGGGAGAAGCGCCCGCCGCGTCCGGGGCCCAATGATTTCTCATGGCCCCGTGCATGACGATGAGGCCCAGGGCATCGCTCCTCGGGTTGGCCACCAGAACGGCACCCAAGGCATTGTTCCATGTGGTGGCCAGACGTTCGTCGAGGGGACGGGGAAAGGCCTGGGGCCCCTCCAACCAAACGACGTGGCTGCCGTCGGGCATCAGGAACGGCTCGAACCCATTGGCCGGATTTTCCATGCGGCCCATGAATCCTTCAGGGGGAACATTCGTCGTGGGCTGCCCGCGGGAGATGATCTCCAAAACAGGGCCGTTCACGCGGGTATTTGAGTCGATGTTCGATGGGATCTCCGGGGAGGGGGCGACCTCGTGAACCGGCGGAGGATTCGATGAATCACTCGTGCCCCCTATTGTAAAGACGAGATGGGCCCGGGAACCGGATTCTCCCTCGGCCGGAGTGGTTCTTCCCCCCAAACCTGCCGGTACCATTTCGGGCGCCAAGACCGGGGCCATTGGGAATCGAAAATTGGTTCCCGCAAAGGGGCGAGTGGATTGGATTTGAAGGTCGGCCGCCCGTTCAATGGAGGTCAGCCGCCCCCCCGTCCCCAGCCCCACGAGGGCCATCCCCGCGTTCATCTGCCACAAGGTGGCCTCGGCATTCACCATCTGCTCCGCCAAACTTTCTCGAGGTCTCTCGCCGACCCCGAAGGCGGCGGAGGTGTTGTGGGCCAAGACCATGGCCCCGTCTTGAAGGACATGCTGAAGGACTATATTTTGCCCGCCCGCAAGGGCACCGGTCCCCTTAAGAGGGCCTAAGGTCAGGGCGGCACTCACCAGGCCGCGGCCCAGGCCATTCTCCCCGCCCCATCGAAGAAGCCGCGGATCGGCCCCTCCGATTCCCACACGCAGGGCCCGCTGCCCAGCCTCGAAGGTCAAGACCTCGCCGGCGAAGCTCAAGCCCACGGATCCTAAGCGGACAAGATGGGAAGAAAGGGGAAGCGACTGGGGACCTAAGAAGCGGGAGCCCGCGGCCAAGGTCCCCAGGCGTCCGAAGCGGTAGGCCATTCCTCCGCCCACCATCGCGGCCAAGGAGTATCCGTCCGTCGCATGGGCGACGAATCCCGAGACCAAGGCGTCGACGCGGGCCTGGATAGGCGTGTAAGCCGTGTTTTGGAGCTGATACAGAGGAGCGGAAGTACGGGTTAGGATCGATTCAGTCATGGGAACTCAAGGTGCCCCTTCACCCATTCTCTCCGACGAAAGACTCTCGGGAGGGGGGAGAAGAAGTTGCTAACAAACTCTTTTTTCGGGGGTTTGCCTAAAGAGGTTTCAAGAGATGAAGGGATTCGTCACTTCTTTTTCTTCGATTTCTCAAAACGTTCGGCCATTTTCATCCAATCTTCGGGCGTCATTTCCGTAAGCATGTTCATCTCGCCGGCGCCGCCGATCCACTCGCCGCCGTCGATGGTGACGACCTCGCCGTTGACGTAGTCGGCCTGGTCCGACACCAAATAAACGGCCAGGTTCGCCAGCTCTTCATGGCGGCCCGTCCTTTTCAAGGGGATTCGATTCATCCATTTCTCTTCGAAACCTTCGGGAACCAAATTCTCCCAGGCCTGCTCGGTGGGAAAAGGGCCGGGGGCGATGGCGTTTAAGCGAATGTTGTACTTGCCCCACTCGACGGCGAGGGATCGTGTCAAAGCAAGGACGCCCGCCTTGGCGCAGGCGGAAGGCACCACATAGGCCGAGCCGGTCCAGGCGTAGGTCGTCACGATGCTCAAGACCCGTCCGCCCTTCCGTTGATTGATCCAGCGGCGGCCGGCGGCGAGCGTCGCGTGGAAGCTGCCGTTCAAGACGATGCCGACCACCGAGTTGAAGGCATTGGGCGAGAGGAGCTCCGTCGGCGAGATGAAATTGCCCGCTGCGTTGTTCACGAGGACATCCAGGGGGCCCAAGGCCGTCTCCGCCGCGTCGAAGACCGCCTCGACCTCGTCGTACTTCCGCACGTCGGAGGGTTTATAAAAAACCTTGGCCCCCTTCGCCTCGATCTCTTTGGCGGCCCCCTCCAAGACCTCCTGCCGACGCCCGGTCAAGATGAGATTGGCGCCCAATTCGGCGAAACGCAAGGCCATGGCCTTGCCCAGGCCCGTGCCACCGCCGGTGATGAGGATGTTCTTGCCTTTGAGGAGATCGGATTGAAACATGGATTCAAGCTATGCCCTGCGCCCGATTAAGATTTCAACATCTATTTTAAAGACGGATCAGAAGACCTCCGATTGAATGGAAAATCCCTGACCTTCCAATTCGGCCAACAACGCGGACTCGCCCAAAAATTCATAAACCGCATGGACTCCCGGGCGATTTTTGGATTGGAGGAGGCCTTGCACAGCAAGGACGGCGGGAAGAACGGCCATTTGCTGCCCCTTTTCTCGGGCCAGCAAGGTCGTGCAGCGCTTCGAACCGTCTTCAAAGGAGAATTCCACTCTCACTGCGCCTCCCGAACTCCCCCTTTGGTCCCCCCGGTTTCCCACCTTCAAAAGAGGATTCTTGAAGAGGCGGAGGAGGCCTTGCGGAAGCCGCCCCAAAAAGGAAAACACAAATCCGGCCTTTTCGAAGGCCACTTTGACGACGACCGAGCGGGCCTTCAGCCGTTCCGGAAATAAATCATATTCGGGACTCTCGAAATTAAAGGCGGCCTTTCTTCCGAAAGGGGCGGGCAGGTCCACCCATTCTCGGTCTCCCATGCCCTTAAGCCTTCCTTGAGGGGCCTCGACCCATTTTCCGAAGAGGCGAAAGACCGACTCGAGGGCCGCCCGTCCCTTCGGATTGCGGTGACCGATGAAGAGAATCACTCGGATGGTCCGGGGAGGCTCCTTGTTTTCCCGGGTCATCCGGAGGGCCAAGGCCCCCGAGATTCCGGGAAGGCTGGAGGCGCCGTAAACGGCGCTCAGACCTTTTTGCAAAAATTGCCCATGGACACTGCGGAGACGGGCGACGTAAGGGCGCGAATCAGCGATATCCACATAATGACAACCCCGCTCAAGACAAGACTCGAACAGGGCCGTGTCTTTGTCTGAAAAGGGACCCGCGCAATGGACGGCGATGGAATGGCCGGAAAGAGCGGCCAAGCAGGAGAGGCGATCCGACGCATCGGCGGCTCGAGACTCGGCGCCCATGGTCTCGGCGAGCGCCTTCGCTTTCGCTTCGTTTAAGCCCGCGATCGTCACGGAGATCCCCCGAGAAACAAGTTCCCGGGCGATCTGGGAACCGAACACTCCGTATCCGCCGAAAATAATCACGGAGGGCATCACGCCTTCTCTCTCACAAACTTCCATCCGACCCAGGCCGCCCAGGGGATAAAGAGGGCCATCGTTGTCGCGGCCGTGACCATGATTCCCAAACGATTGTTCAGCAACGCCATGACGGTGAGACTTAGACCGGCACCCCACATCAGAAAACCGAGAGAGGCTTGGAACCCACGAAGGAAAGACCCTCTTAAGGAGACGGTGCTTAAGAAAAGACCGGCCACACAATAGAGCCCATTGGCCACCCCTGCGCTTAATACATTGTAGGCCCTGACTCCACGCTCGAAGTCCGCCAAAGATCTTGAAACCTCGGGCAGCCAAGCGATGTAGATCAACTCGGCACTAACATCGAAGAGGACGCCGAAGGCGCAGATCGCGGGGCCGATCCAGACCCAAGAAGGCGTTTTCCTCTGTTCACGGAGGGCGAGGGCCCAACTGGTCATAAAGGCCGGAATGCTTAAGGAGGAAAGCACCCAGAAGAACCAGACGAAGGTCCAGAGAGAGGTATGGTCCGCCACCCATTGCCGGCGCGCGGGAAGGGAAGGATTGAACTCCATTCCTCCTTGGAGCAAAAGGAGACCGAGGCAGGCGACGGCGTGCATGAAGACAACAATCAGGCTTATGACCCTTCCTCGGAGGCGTTGCTTCCTCAAGAGGTAGAAGAGAAAGGGAAACCACCAAATGAGGTCATTGAAGAGGGTGAGGGGGAAGGTCCTCGCCGGAAACTCCCCCCGGTTGACCGCATGGAGCCAGCCCAAGGGCCCGAGCACCTTGCCGATGAGTCCGATCAAAATCAGGACATCCCCTTCTTCGGGTTTCCAGGCGACATAGGCATAGGCCAGGCAATAAATCCCGACGACCATCCCCACACAGGCCCAGATCGAGGGATACTGAGGAGGAGGGAGGTCGAAGACGCGGAAAAAATGGAGGGGGAAAAAGCCGGCCCAGACACCGAAGGCCAGATTATAGAAGGCCGCCAGGCTAAAGAGGATTCGGTAGGGTTTCATGGGATGAAGGGGAATATATTGTATTTCGGTTCTTAAACGGAAATAATTATTCCTCCTTAAAAGGAGACCCCATGAAACGAGCCCTCGCATCGTTCGCCGTGCTGGTCTTTTATAGCCTTCTCTTCTCACCTCATGCGGCCTTTGCCGCCCCCTCCACCGCGTCCGAAACCGTCTCCTCCAAAACCGCCGAAGCGGGAGGAGTGAAATTTCATTACCTGACGGCCGGCAAAGGCCCCGCCCTCCTCCTCTTGCACGGCTATGCGGAGACCTCGCGCATGTGGCGGCCGATCATTCCCATGCTGGCCCGACGATTCACGGTGATCGCTCCGGATCTCCCCGGTATCGGAGACTCCTCCATCCCCGCCCAGGGGCTGGATATGAAAAGCGCTGCCGTCTCCGTTCACGATCTGGTTCGCTCTTTGGGCATTCAAAAGGCCTCCGTCGTGGGGCACGACATCGGCTTGATGGTGGCTTATGCCTATGCCGCCCAGTTTCCTCAGGAGGTCGGAAAATTAGTGTTGATGGATGCCTTTCTTCCTGGGGTTGGCGAATGGCAGAGTGTCGTGGAGAACCCCGGCTTCTGGCATTTCCGCTTCAACGGACCTACCCCTGAGGCCTTGGTGCAAGGCCGCGAGAGAATCTATTTCGAACACTTCTGGAACGACTTCGCCGCCGATAAAAACCGCTCGATCCCCGAGGCGGACCGCAAGGCCTATACCGCCGCCTATTCCGCTCCGGGCCGCATGCGGGCGGGCTGGGCCTACTTCGTCTCCTTCGACCAGGCGGCGAAAGACTTTGCCCAGCTCGCCCAAACCAAGCTCACGATTCCGGTTCTGGCGATCGGCGGTGACAAGGCCTTAGGCGAGGTACTGGGACGGCAAGCGAAGCTCGTCGCATCTGATGTGACGGTGACCGTTTTGAAAGAAACCGGCCATTGGTTGATGGAAGAGAATCCCAAAGAAACCACGGCCGCTTTGGAGAAGTTTCTATGAAAAAAACCTTGCCCTTGGAATGCCTGCTCTTGGGACTCTTTCTTTCCGCCGCCTCCCCGGTCACCTTGGCCCAAACCTTTCCGTCCCTGCGGATGACTCCGGCGGAGATCAAGGCGGGTGACAAGCCCGGCGGAACTCAAATCGGAAGCTCCGGCCTCGCGGGCGTCCATACACAAGTGATCGCCGGAGATCCTTCGAAAGCGGGCTTCTATTCCATTCTCCTCTTCGTCCCCTCCCACACCACGATTCAAGCCCACTCCCACCGGGATGACCGCATGGCCACCGTCGTCTCGGGCGAATGGCACTTCGGCTACGGCGATCATTTCGATGCCAAGCTGCTCAAGACCCTGCCGCCAGGAAGCGTTTACTCCGAGCCGGGAGGTCCCGGACACAACCACTTCGCGCAAACGGGAGAGGATCCGGTGATCGTTCACATTTCCGGATATGGTCCCACCGATACGAAATATTTCGAGGCGAAGAACGAGCCTCAATCGAAGTGAGTTTTAAGTCTCCCTCCCGGCGGAGTCCGTGGAAAATTCCTCCTCAAGTCCCGCCCCCATTCGTCGTGGAACTCTGCCCGTTCGGCGGCCAGGCGATCAGCTCGTCCCGCTCTGGCTCATCCTTCTCGGGCGGGCCCTTCTGCATGGGAGGACGGGTGGGATAGAAGGTGTAGCGGAGGAGCCGCCCCCCGAAGAGCTTGCGGAGCTCGTTAGGATCGTTGATTTCGAGAAAGTTGCCCACCCGGTCGGCCACCGAGATCGAGTCGAGGATGAACTGCACGGTGCGCGCCCGCATGTGGGGGGCGGCGCGGGCAAAGTAGAGCTTGCAGTCGTAATAGAGATTGGGAAGCGGGGTTTTGCACTGGGGTTTGACGATGTCCACCAGCTGGCCGTCGATGAAGACCTTGAAGAAGAGGCTGAAGGTCTTGGGATCGATGCCGGAGATCGCATCGTTGGCCACCACCCGAAATTGAAATCGCGCTTGGCCCCGCTTGCCCGAGTATTCGATCCGATTGTCTTGGGGGGTCTTGAGCTCGATCTCCTCGATCATGGGTGGCGTGGTGTCGATGGCAGGGGACTCCAGCTCCACCTCGCCGAGGGGCGAGAACTCGTCCAACTCGTCGCGCAGCGCGATCTCGCGGCCGCTGGTAAGCCAGAGGTCCAGCTCGGTGACCTTGTATTTCCCGGGGGTGTGGCCCGCGGGAATCTTGAGCCGTCCCGAGTAGCAGCCCAAGGAATCCGGATCAATGGGCCATTTCTTGAATTCGGTGCGCCCGGAGATCTTTTGAGGGGGATCGCCGCCCTCCAGAGTGATTTCCACCCCCCTTAAGAAATGGAGGGCCCGGTGGATGCGGGGGTCTTGCCAGTTGAGCCGCACGCAGAAACTGATCGGATCCTCCTCGCCCACGTGCACCGAATCTTCTTTCAGGGTCTGGGGAGGGGTTAAAAAGAAGTAGATCGCTCCGAGATTCGAGATCGCGGGCATCTCCACCGTCGGGGCGGACTCGGGAAGACTCTCCGAGGGACCCAGGGCATCGGCCCGAAGGGTCGCGAGCAAGAAGACCAACCCCAGGCTTAAGAGGAAAATCCAAATGAACTTCATATCTTTTGGCTACAGAAGCTTAACTCTCTCCGCAAGAGAATTCCTGGCGGAATCCGTGAGGAATTTTTCTCCCTTTGTCCGCCGAAGGACGGATCCGCCTCTTGCGGAAATAAGATACCTTATTTCATTCACATCCTCTTTTTCAAAGGGGGAGATCGGGAAGGGACAAAGAGGCTCCCACCCGTAGAAAATATAAATTGAAACAAGAAGGGTGAAGCTCCCTTTATTTTTACACGGGAACGGTCTAAAGCAGAATGAGATTTATGGCCAAACCCACGGTCACCGTCTTGATCCCCGCCTACAACGAAGCCCCTTCGATCGGCGGGGTCGTCGCCCGCATTCGAAGCCTTAATCCTGAGTTCGAAATCATCGCCGTCGACGACGGCTCCACCGACGGGACCGCCGAGGCGGCGGGGGGGGCCGGGGCCCGCGTCCTCCGCCACGGGCGCAACCGGGGCTATGGGGCCTCCTTAAAGACGGGCCTTCAAGGGGCCTCGGGAGAGGTCGTCGTTTTTTTCGACGCCGACGGAGAGCACGATCCCCGAGACATTAATCGTCTGATTGAGGCGATGGAGAAGGCGGACATGGCCGTGGGGGCGCGAAAAAATCATCGGAGGAGCCTTTTCAATCGGGCCGGAAAGAAGATTTTGACCTGGCTCGCGGAAAGCTTGGTTGATCGGACGATCCCCGATCTAAACTCGGGCCTTCGGGCGCTCAAGAAGGAGCGCGCCCTGCCCTTTCTGCCGAAGCTTCCCGACGGGTTTTCCCTGACGACGACGCTCACGATCTTGATGTTTCGAAATGGATATGAGGTGGCCTATGTGCCGGTGGAGGTGAATCCGGCGAAGAGTTCTAGCC
>Ga0066388_100002488_pt1 | contig 11296 bp, 11 predicted proteins | sample PanSoiMetaGPlot6_FD_64539 | JGI IMG/M metagenome (GOLD analysis project Ga0066388, IMG submission 64539) | Tropical forest soil microbial communities from Panama analyzed to predict greenhouse gas emissions - Panama Soil - Plot 6 (Hybrid Assembly) | ecosystem: Environmental > Terrestrial >... | reverse complement strand
TCACCGTGCTGTAGAGCAGGGCGTTCGACGGCAGCAGGTTTGGCACGTAGGTCGGGATGGCGAGACCACCCTGCATCAGGTCGTCCCTCACCGCGGAGAAGGTGGCCTTGCAGTCGGCGATCTGGGCCCCGGCGATGGATTTCCACCGAACGGCGCCCTTGGTCTCCTCCTCGATGATCTTAAAGCCGGCGGGCAGCGCGTCGGTGGTGAGATAGTCGCTGGCCGGAACGCAGGAGCCGTAGACGAGCTCCACTGCCTTGGCTTGCGGCGTGGCGAAGATGATGCTGCCCATGGCGCACGCGAGCAGGCTGCCTTTCAAGGCGTTGAAGGTGCATCTTGGCATTTCGGCGGTCCCTCCCGTTTTGCTGCTGCGCCTTCTGCTGGGCGAAGCTATCGGTGCTGCACAATTTACGCTGGCACGCGGACCATCTTTCGTCCAGCCCGCGATCGCGGTGCGGGCGCGCTCGCCTGTCGGGTGTCGGATGTCGCAATTCCGCTGCTGCGCAGATCCCATCACGTGTGCGCGTGTCGGGCAATTCGCCCTAACGGTCTGACCCTATTGCTGGATCGTCCCGCCGCCGAGCCCTGTGGCGCCGCCGCTGCGGGCACGCGGTTGCGGAGGGGCGGCCCAAGAAAGCCACAATGGCGCGCCGCGTCAGGTTATCCCCACGGCGCAGTGTATTCATTCTGGCAACGCAGCTTTTCCCTGCAATCCGAGTGTCAAATAGGCGGAAGCCGTGGCGGTAACGCGCAACTTTATGCTAAAACTTTGCAATCGTCGGCTCTGCCTACTCAAGGCTGGAAACATTCCTGAGGCCCGATTGCAAAAGCACGCAAAGGACCACCAGCGATTGAACGTGCTGGGTAAGGCCCTGGCTGTGCTCAAAGCCGTGGCCGATCACCCCCAGGGTGTCGGCCTGCCGGACTTGGCTGCCGAGCTTGGCTTGCCCCGCCAGACGGTGCATCGCGTCCTCGGCCAGCTGCGCGACAGCGGCCTGGTATTGCGCGATCCCGTCCGCGAGCGCTTCGCGGTGGGCCCGCGGCTCATCCAGCTCTCGCTGGCGGCCCTGGGCGCCAACGATTGGGCGCCGGTCAGGGCGGTCCTGCAGGAGCTGGTCGACGAGCTGGGGGAGACCTGCAACATCGGCGTGCTGGAGGGCCTAGACTACATCTATATCGACCGGATCGAATGCGAGTGGCCGCTGCGCATCCATCTGGAGGTCGGCTACCGCATGCCGGCGTATTGCGTCGCCGCCGGCAAGGTGATGCTCGCCTTTCTGGAGCCGGATCTGCGCGGGCGCCTGCTCAGGAGCCGCAAGCTCGCGGCGCGAACCTCGCAGACCATCACGCGCGTCACCGACCTCGAGGCCGAGCTGGATGAGATCCGGACTCGGGGCTACGGCACCAACAACCAGGAGAACTTCGAGGGCATCGTCGCTGCCGCGGTGCCCATCAAGGATGGACGCGGGCGCGTGGTCGCCGCGGTGACGGTGCATGGGCCGGTGACGCGCCTGACGTTCGACGCCTGCGTGGCGGCCGTGCCGCGATTGCAGCACGCCTCCCAGCGCATCACCCGCGCCTGGGGGCTGGTGTAGGGGTCAGACCCCTCGCCACCAACGTGGCGCGAGAGCCGCGACGGCAGAGGCGAGGGGTCTGACCCCTCTACGGAAAGTGCTCCGCATGCCAATCGGCCTCCAGGTCGGGGTTGATCCTGGCGTCGATGACGAACACGCCGGGGGCGCCCTCGTCGACCCAGGCTCGCACCGGCTCCAGATCATCCAGGGTCCGAACGGTCGCCGCCCTGGCCCCGTGACCGCGGGCGATGGCGGCGAAGTCGGTGTCGGGGAACTGCACGATGTCGACGCTCAAGCCGCGGCGCCGGTAGAGGTGCACCTCCGCCGCATAGGAGCTGTCGTTGTAGACGAGGATGCACAGCCTGAGCTTCAGGCGGATGGCGGTCTCCAGATCGGCCATGGACATCAGGAAGCCGCCGTCGCCGGCGCCGAGCACCGCCAGCGCGCCGGGGTTGGCGATGGCCAGCCCGATCGCCGAGGCGAGGCCCAGCCCCACCGACTGGAAGGAATGGCTGAGGCAGGAGGCCCGCGCGCTCGGCACCCGCAGGTAGCGCGGCACCCAACCGCAGAAATGGCCGGAGTCGGAGGCGACCACGCGCTGCATCGGCAGGATGGCATCGACCGCCTTGCTCAGCGTGCGCGGGTCGATGAACCGGGAGGTCGAGGTGTCCTGATAGGGCGCGTTGTGATTGCTGCCGTCCCGGATCCGCCTGGCGGTGTCCTCGGTGCGCCAGCCCGCGCGCGCACCATGCCCTGTCTCGTCGAGCGCGGCCAGCAGCGCCTCCGCCGTCACGCGGGCGTCGGCCTGGATGGCCTGGTGGACCGGCCGCTGGTAGGCGAGCTTGCCGGCTTCGATATCGATCTGGGCGACGGCTGCGCCAGGGCCAATCAAGTTGCCCCGTTTCGTCGTCCAGTCCGTGAGACTGGCGCCGAACGCAACGATGAGATCGCTCTCCCTGATCAGAGCATCGGCGGCGGACGAGGAGAACCCGCCGCTGATGCCGAGCGACCAGGGGTTACCGGCGAACAGCCCATGCCCGCACACCGACGTTGCGAGCAGCGCACCGGCACGGGCGGCAAGTGCGGCGAGCGCCTCCTCTGTTCCCGATATTACGGCCCCGCGGCCGGCCAGAATGAGCGGACGCTGCGCCTGGGCGAGTGCTTCCGCCAGCTGGCGTACGCTCGCCGGGTCGGGGTGGAGGCGGCCCGACGCGGGAGGCAGCGCGAGCGGCGGAGCGTTGCCCGCGACGGGCGCGTCCTGCACGTCGGCCGGCAGGCTCAGGACTACCGTCTGGCGGTCCCGCAAGGCGCGCGTGACCGCGCGCAGCGCATCCTCGCGGGCGGATGCCGCCGTGTGGATACGCTCCGAAACCGCGCCCACGGCGCGCACCATCTCGGCCTGGTCGATGGCGAAGTTCGACTTGACCGCGCCGGTCGGCACGTCTCCCGCCAGCACCACGAGCGGCGTGCGGCTCTTGGCGGCCTCGCCGATGCCGGTCAGCGCATTGGTGAGGCCAGGCCCCGAGTGCACGCTGACCAGCGTCAACTCGCCCGTCGCCTTGGCGTAGGCATCGGCCATGCTCGCGGCATTGCACTCGTGCCGCGCCGAGATCAGCTCGACGCCGTTCTCGACGAGGGCGTGCGAGATCTTGAAGTTGGCGGTGCCAAGCAGGCCGAAGCAGCGGCGCGCACCGTAAGCGGCCAGGTCGCGGGCCAGAGTTGCTGCAACTGTTGGAGTGCTCTGCATTCGCATCCTCCCTCGGGTCGCCGAGACCGTTGCTCGGTCCTCACAAGCCGTGCGCGGCCCTGCTGTCGCCGGGGGCGTGATCCCGATCATGGAGGCCGTAGTCCCGGACGACGGCGGCGATGCGCAGGCGATAGCCTTTGAAAATGCCCCCGCGCCCGGCTGCCTGGGCGTTGCGATGCTCCGTGGTATTCCGCCACGCCTTGACGGCGTCCTCGTCGCGGAAGAACGACAGCGACAGGATCTTGTCCGGATTGGTCAGGCTCTGGAACCGCTCGACCGAGATGAACCCGTCGATGCGCTGCAGCAGCGGCTTCAACGCTGCAGCGGCAGCAAGGTAATCAGCCCGCCGCTTGGGTGCGGGCTCGACCTCGAAAATCACGGCGATCATGGTTTCACCAGTGGGCTGTGCGGCGTCGAGGCCAGCTTCAGGAAAGTGCGGTCCTCGCGTGTGATGAACCGCTCGCGTTTGGCGAACTCGAAGTTCTCGCGTGCAAGCGAGTCGCCCGCCAAGCGCAACTTGTATTGCTCGTAGGCGGCCAGGCTGTCGATGGTGTAGATGCCGTAGGCAAGCGTGGCCGACCCTTCGTGCGGCGCGAAATAGCCGATCAAGCGTGCGCCGCAGCGCGGGATCGCCTGCCCCCAGTTGCGGGCATACTGCTCGAACTCCGTCTTCTTGGCCGGATCGATGTGATAGCGGATGATGCAGGTGATCACGGTTGCGTCTCCTTCGTCGCGGGTGGATTGAGGTTGATGCCACGAGAGAGATCGTCGAAGCCTCGGTCTGGATCGTAGCGTCAGCTCGCTGCTCCTGCGAGCGTCAGCCGATCAGCCAATTCGGCAGCCAGGTCGCCAGCGCCGGAAACAGCAGCAGCAGGGCCAGCAGCACCAGGCTGAACGTCACGTAGGGCACAACCGCCTGGAAGATGTGGCCCATCTTGACCTCGGGCGGGGCAACGCCGCGCATCGTCATGAGCAGCAGGCCGTGGGGCGGCAGCAGCAGCCCCAGCTGCATACAGATAAGGTAGAGGACGCCGAACCAGATCGGGTCGATGCCGAGCTTGGCCACGATAGGCATGAACACGGGAAGCGTGATCAGCATCATGCTGACCTGGTCGACGAAGATGCCGAGGAAGATCAAGGTCAGCATCATCAGGGTGACGACCACGAGCGCCGAGAACCCGTGCCCGAGGATGGCCGCCACAAGCCCGTCGGTGGCGCCCGAGAAGCTCAGGATCTGCGAGAAGGTCGTGGCGCCGAGGATGATGAACATGATCATCCCCGAGATGGCGGCCGAGCCTTTGAGCGCCAGCATCAGCGCCTTGAGGGTCAGCGCCCGGTAGAGCGCCGCCACCAGCATCGTGGCGAGCGCGCCGAGCGCGGCCGACTCGGTCGGCGTGGCGAAGCCGCCCGACATGGCGCCGACCACGACGGCGAAGATGCCAACCAGCGGCAGCACGTAGAGCACGAGCAGCCGCCAGTTCTCCCAGCCGGACCGGGACTCGATGGGTGTCGGTGGCGCAAGCGACGGTGTCAGCTGGGCCCGCACGATGATATAGGCGACGAACGCCACCGAAAGCATGAGGCCGGGCAAGACGCCGCCAATCAGCAGCTTGGAGATGGAGATGCCCGAGAGGCTGCCCAGCAGCACCGTGAGCGCCGACGGCGGGATCAGCATGTCGACGGCGCCGATCGCCATGATCGGCCCGGTCGCCAGTGTCGGATGGTAGCCGCGCGCCAGCATCACGGGCAGCATCAGGGAGCCGAGCATGGCTGTGGTGGCGATGGTCGAGCCGGAGATCGCCGAGAACACCGTGCCGGCGACCACGGCGACGACGGCGAGCCGGCCGGGGACCTGCCGGATCATGCGCTCGATGCCGTCGATCACCTTGATGGCGATGCCGGTATGGAACAGGACCTCGCCCATCAGCACGAACAGCGGGATCGGGGTCAGCGAGAAGCTCATGACGGCGAGGACGCTGTTGCGCACCACCTGCGCAAGCCCCGCCTCGCCGCCGAGGAACAGCCACGCGCCGGCGATGTTGATGGCCACGAACGAGAGCGCCACCGGCATGCCTAGGAACAGCAGCACGGTCGATCCGCCGAGCAGCAGCAGTGCCGCCAACTGCCACGTCATGGTCAACGGACCTCTGATGAGTGCCGGTGCGCCCGTGTCATGACGCGGAGACCGCGTCGGCGCGCGGGGCGCGGGGCCCGCAGCTCAGACGGTGCATGCGGAAGACGAACTCGATCGCCAGCAGGAGGAATGCGACGGGGAGGGGCGCCAGCAGCCACCATTCCGGCGTCACCAGGGTCTTGATCGATATGGCGCCGGACTGGTAGCTCGCCCAAAGCACTCTCCATCCGTACCACAGGAAATAGAGCGAGCAGGCGAGGCCCAACAGATCGCCCGCCCACTCGCACAGCCAGCCGATCCGCGCCGGCAGCGCCCGCAGCAGAATGTCGACGCGGATGTGCTGGCCTTGCCGCAGCAGCCAGGGCGCGCTGAAGAGCGTCATCAGGTAGAGGATGTCCTCCGATACCTCGGCGCTCCAGGCGATGCCTCCAAATCCGGCGTTGCGTCCGACCACGTCGGCACCGATCAGCAGCGCCATGGCAAGGAGCAGGAGGCACGCGGCCAGCATCAGGCCGTCGAGCAGTCGCCCGAAGAGTGTGGACACCCGCTCCATCGGCGTCTCCCGGCCTGTCATGCGTAGGTTGGGTCGAGCGCAGCGAAGACCCAACACAGGATGCTGACGACAAACAGTGTTGGGTCTGCCCCCGGCCTTCGCCGGGGTTGACCCAACCTACCCCCGGCCCAACCTACTTGGAGAAGAACTCCTTGAGCTTGGGTCCGTGCACGGGGCTCTGCTTGATGATGCCGGCCCAGGCCGCCTCGTAGGCCTTCGCCAGGTAGGCCTCGCCTTCTGCGCCCTTGAACTCGATGACCTGAATGCCGGCCTGCTTCTGGCGAGCCAGGTCTGCGCTGTTCTCCTTCTCCTCGAACGCCGCCGAGTCGGCCTCGATAAGCGCTGCAGCGTCGGTGATGACCTTGCGTTGCGCGGCGTCGAGCTTGCCCCAGCTCGTCTTGTTGATGAGGATGGAAACCTCGGCCGTATAGAAGCCGGGGTCCACTCGGTACTTGGTCTTCTCGTGCCAGCCGAGGTCGAAGATGCCCGAGGTCGGCCAGCCGTAACCGTCCACGACGCCGCGCTCAAGCGCCGTGTAGACCTCGCCCGGCGCGGTCTGAACGACCGTGGCGCCGAGCGCCTGGAAGAACTCGCGGTAGACCGGGGTGATGCGGATCTTGAGCCCGGTCAGGTCCGGCTTGGTGATCGGCTTCGTCAGGTAGATGTGGAACGGTGTATGCCCGATCTGCCGTGCCAGGAAGATGGCATTCATCTTCTCGTCGTAGATCTTGGCCATGTAGTCGAAGCCGCCGTTCTTGCGCAGCTCCGCCATCGACCGCTGCGTGAGCTTCCAGGCATCCGCCTCCGGGAACACGTTGGTGTAGAAGGCGCCCGTGGCGTTGGCGATATCGACCACGCCGTTCTTGAGCGCATTGCCGACCTCGAAGGGCGGCATGGCCTTGGGCCCGCCGATGTAATCGATACGGATCTTGCCCTTCCCCTCGGCGTTGACGATGTCGATGAAGCGCTCGAAGCTGCGGGAGTTGAGAGTCTTCTCGGCAAACGACGTGATGCCTTTGAGCGTGACCTCCTGAGCGCCCGCGGTGTCGATCGACGCCGACAGGACGAAAGCCGCCAACAGTGCGACCGGTGAAATGCGCATTCTTCCCCCCTCGCTGACCTGCGCGCAATTGCCACGACCTTTTGTGCTCTTGGTCCCCGGGCGTGGCCGTTTGCTATCTAAAGCACCGGCTGTGGCACGCTGCAACAGTCTCCAGCCAGCGAGCCTGGAATGGATGCATCGAGGCCGGCCGGACAACGAAAAATGGGCCCCTTGCACAGGGTCACAGCACGTTGCGCACCGAATTGGCTATGCAGAAATAGGCCGTTGAGTATTCGTGGAACGACACCTACGTTGAGCGCGTTGAGCCCGGCCGGGGCCGACCGCGGTGATTTCGGCAAGCAGCTTGCGCCGCGACATCAAACGCTAAGGTGCCACGAGGTGTCTTCGTGGACTCCTGAAAGGAGTAGCCCATGACACGGTTCAGCATTTGCCCTCCCTGCTGTGAGGGCTACGCGCGCTGTTGTCGCGTCGCGACCGCTCTGCGGTGTTGTTGATCGACCGCCAGCGGCGTCGATCGCAGACCTCACCACCCCCACCACTCCCCACAACAAAGGACGCCGGTAGAAGCCGGCGCACAGAAAATCCATGTCTGAAGCCTATACCATCGATGGTCTCAACGATGAGATCGCCGGCATTGTGGTTCGCTACGAAGGCGAGCGCGGGTTTCGCTTTCACTCCGCCCTCAAGGCGTTCGACGCGCTCGACGGCCACGTGTTCGTTACTCCCGCCGCCGCCCAGCGGGCAGCGCGCGAATTTGCCCCGGGGCGCCCGCGGCGCCCCCGCCCGACACTGCCTCGCAGGGCAGCATGAGCAGTGTTCTCCACAGCAGGCTGAACGGGGCTGCGGCGCGTCTTGCCGCAGCCTTCGTCGCGATGTCGAACAGGCTGTGAGGCGGACGCCAGACGCGCCGTACGATCCAGTCTTGCAGTGCCTCCGTCCAGCGTCTGTGCAGCTCCAACGAGCAGGAACCTATTCCACTCCGGGACATTTCATGGCGGGTGCATTGCTCATGAAATCTTCTTCGTTTGGGCGCCGCCACTGTGCCACCAGGCTTCCGGGACCGGATTAACCAACGAGGCAACGAGAATGATCGCTAGCTACCTCGGCCGATGCGCCCTGGCTTTGGGGCTGGTCCTTGCCTGCTGGCAGTCTGTGCAGGCTCAGGGATCAGTCAGGCTGCTCAACGCCTCCTACGACCCGACGCGCGAGCTCTACCAGGAGTTCAACGCGGCGTTCGCGAAATACTGGAAGCACAAGACGGGCCAGGACGTCTCGATCAGGCAGTCGCACGGCGGCTCAAGCAAGCAGGCGCGCGCGGTGATCGACGGTCTGGAGGCGGACGTGGCGACGCTCGCCCTCGCCTACGATATCGACGCCATCGCCGAGAAGGGCAAGCTCATTCCCAAGGACTGGCAGACACGCCTGCCCAACAATTCCTCCCCCTACACCTCGACCATCGTGTTCCTGGTGCGCAAGGGCAACCCCAAGCAGATCAAGGACTGGAACGATCTCATCAAGCCGGGCGTGGACGTGATCACGCCGAACCCGAAGACGTCCGGCGGCGCGCGCTGGAACTACCTGGCGGCCTGGGCCTACGCGCTCGCGCAACCCGGCGGGACCGACGCCACGGCCAAGGACTTCGTGATGAAGGTCTACAGGAACGTGAAGGTGCTCGATTCGGGCGCCCGCGGTGCCACCACCACCTTTGCCGAGCGCGGCATCGGCGACGTGCTCGTCTCCTGGGAGAACGAGGCGTTCCTGGCCATCAAGGAGCTTGGCCCCGACAGGCTGGAGATCGTCGTGCCGAGTCTCTCCATCCTCGCCGAGCCGCCGGTCACGGTGGTCGACAAGGTCGTCGACAGGCGCGGCACCCGAGACGTGGCGACCGAGTACCTCAAGTTCTGGTACACGCCGGAGGCGCAGGAGATCGCCGGCAAGCACTACTACCGCCCGCGCGATCCACAGGCATCGGCGAAGTACGCCAGTCAGTTCAGCGACGTAAAGCTCATCACCATCGACGAGGTCTTCGGCGGGTGGCAGAAGGCCCAGAAGACGCACTTCGACGATGGCGGCGTTTTCGACCAGATCTATGTAAAATGAGGTGGGCGGGAGACTGAGGTCCGAACCGCGGCTCCAATGCCGAGCCGCGGATGACGGGCGAGGGCCACGGCCGCGTGGCGGAGCCCCGCCAGCGCGTTCCAGTTGCATTTGGGAGCATGATATGGGGTACAGGATGGCGACCTGGCGGCGACTGGCATGCGCGGCGTCGGTCGCCTGCTGCGTGTTGCTTGCCCCGGCCGCCGCATTCGCCGACACCACGCTGCTGAACGTCTCCTACGACGTGTCGCGCGAGCTGTACAAGGACATCAATCCGGCGTTTGTCGCGTATTGGAAGGCGAAGACCGGCGAGACCGTCACCGTCAATCAGTCGCACGGCGGATCGAGCAAGCAGGCACTCTCCGTGATCGCCGGACTCGAGGCCGACGTTGTCACCATGAACCAGCCAACCGACATCGACATCCTGGTGGAGCAGGGAGGCCTGGTTTCGGCCGAGTGGCGCAAGCGCTTCCCGCACGATGCCACGCCCTACACCACGACCAGCGTGTTCATGGTGCGCAAGGGCAATCCCAAGGGCATCAAGGACTGGGACGACCTGACCAAGCCCGGCTTACAGGTGATCGTGCCCAACCCCAAGACCTCCGGCAACGGGCGCTACGCCTATCTTGCGGCCTGGGGCTACGCGCTGCGTAAGACCAAGAGCGAAGCCGCTGCGCGCGAGTTCGTGACCAAGCTGTTCGCCAACGTGCCGGTGCTCGACGGCGGCGGGCGGGGTGCCACCACCACCTTCACGCAGCGTGATGTGGGCGACGTGCTGATCACGTTCGAGAACGAGGCGATCGCCATCGGCGGCGAGCTCGGTGCCGACAAGTTAGACCTCGTCTATCCTTCGCTCAGCATCGATGCGTCCGCACCGGTCGCCGTGGTGGAGAAGGTGGCCGACAGGCGGGGGACCGGCATGCTCGCCACGGCTTATCTGGAGTTCCTGTTCTCGCCGCAGGCGCAGGAGATCATCGCCAGGCATCACTTCCGCCCGCGCGATGAGCGGGTGCTCCAGAAGTTTGCGGGCCGCTTCCCGGCCATCAAGATGTTCAACGTGGAGCGCACGCTCGGCAGCTGGGCGGAGATGCAGAAGAAGCACTTCGCCGATGGCGGCATCTACGATCAGATCGTGGTCAATCGCTGATGGCATCAGTCCGCGCCCATAGGGTCCTGCCCGGCTTCGGGCTGTCGATGGGGTTCACCCTCACCTATCTGTCGCTGATCGTGCTCATTCCGCTCGCGGCGGTGTTCATCAGGAGCACGTCTCTCTCGTTGCCTGCGTTCTGGGAAGTGGTGACATCGCCGCGCGTGATGGCCTCCTACCGGCTGAGCTTCGGCGCCTCGCTGCTCGCCGCCGCCATCAATGTGGTGTTCGGCTTCCTGCTGGCGTGGTCGCTGGTGCGCTACCGGTTCCCCGGCAGGCGCATCATCGATGCCCTGGTGGACCTGCCCTTCGCCCTGCCGACTGCGGTGGCCGGCATCGCGCTGACGGCGCTCTACGCCAGGAACGGCTGGTTCGGACAATATCTGGAGAACCTCGGCGGCAATGTCGCCGCCGCGCTGACCGATCTCCACCCCGGGAGCGCCTGGCTCGCGCCATACCTCAATCCCATCAGCATCAAGGTCGCCTACACTCCGCTGGGCGTGCTGGTGGCTCTCGTCTTCATCGGCCTGCCGTTCGTGGTGCGCACGGTGCAGCCGGTGCTGGAGGACCTCGACACCGAGCTGGAAGAGGCGGCTGCCAGCCTCGGCGCGAGGCGCTGGCAGACGGTTCGGCGTGTCGTCATCCCCACGCTGCTGCCCGCGCTGCTGACGGGCTTCGCGCTGGCCTTCGCGCGCGCGGTCGGCGAATACGGCTCGGTCATCTTCATCGCCGGCAATCTGCCGATGGTCTCCGAGATCACCCCGCTCATCATCATCACCAAGCTCGAGCAATACGACTACGTCGGCGCCACGGCCGTTGCTTGCGTGATGCTCGCCGCCTCGTTTGCGCTGCTGCTCGTGATCAACGGCCTGCAGGGCTGGACCGACCGTCGGTCCGCAAAGGTCCGCTGATGTCTATAACAAGCCCAACCTCGCGGGACATTGCCACCGGCGCGGCGCGTTTCGAGTCGAACACCGCCAC
>Ga0066388_100002487_pt1 | contig 11296 bp, 7 predicted proteins | sample PanSoiMetaGPlot6_FD_64539 | JGI IMG/M metagenome (GOLD analysis project Ga0066388, IMG submission 64539) | Tropical forest soil microbial communities from Panama analyzed to predict greenhouse gas emissions - Panama Soil - Plot 6 (Hybrid Assembly) | ecosystem: Environmental > Terrestrial > Soil... | reverse complement strand
GCCACTACATAGCGATTGAGTACTCTGCCAGGGCGAGCAAGCGACAGGGCGATAGGCGGCAAGGAAAGCGCGCCCCCGGCGACCAGGGCGGTTGTCAGCAGCCGGTGCGCTTTGCCGGTAGCCGCTTGCCAGGCCCAGGGAGATAACCAGAGGGAAACGGCAATGGCACACAGGTACTGGAGCACCATCAGACCGGCGAACAGCAGGTCCGATCGTCTGGCAAGTCCCAGGATAAAATCCGCCATGATCTGTCTGGCCCTGGCAGCCAGGATTGGCGGAGCATATGTGCTATTCAATCCGTTTGCCATCGGGGGATTGGCGTTATCATTGGCATGAGGACACAGAGAGCCAGCCTGGCAGCATGGCCGGCCGCTTGCTTTCACGTCTGCAATTTTAGCTTAAGCCGAACCGGGTGCCTCCAGTACAATTGTGACCTGACGGCCTGGGAAGTCCAACGTAAACATTGCAAACCAGCATCTCCACAGCGTCAGTGTTTCGCCATCGTTCTAGACAGCGTCCGCTCAGATCGAGGGCTTGAGAAGTGCTACTCGATGTTTCCCTCCTGCTGTTTGCACTGATTGTCATCCTCGTTTCTTCCGAGCTGTTTACCAACGGCATTGAGTGGCTGGGATTGAGGCTGCACCTCAGCGAAGGCGTCGTGGGCAGCGTCCTGGCTGCCGTCGGCACGGCTCTGCCTGAGACCTTGATACCGTTTGTTGCGGTGCTTTTTTACGGCAGCAGACAGGGACACGAAGTGGGCATCGGAGCAATCGCCGGCGCTCCCTTCATGCTCAGTACGCTCACCCTGTCCATGTGTGGGCTGTCCATGTGGTACTACGCCAAAAAGGGACGGCGCCAGGCCGAGCTCAAGATCAAGAATGCAACGCTCAGGCGCGATCTCAAGTTCTTCATTTACGCATATGCCCTGGCCATCGCCGCCAGTTTCGGCGTCGACTACGCTCCCGTCAAGTGGGTGGTAGCCGCTGCTTTAGTCGGCCTTTACCCGTTGTATCTGTATCAGACGTTCAGGCATGAAGGCGAGGTCGGTGAAGAGCCAGAGCAGCTGCACCTCGGCCGCATCCTCCAGACCACCCAAGCCAGGCTCAGGCTCATATTAGCGCAAGTCATCCTCGGGCTGAGCGGTATCGTAGGCGGTGCGTTCATTTTCGTCGATAACGTTCAGGACCTCGCCACTGCCTTGGGTGTGCCCACCGTCATCCTTTCTTTGATCATTGCGCCGGTGGCCACGGAGCTTCCCGAGAAAGTCAACAGCGTGCTCTGGGCTCGCAAAGGAAAAGATACGCTGGCACTGGGCAATATTACCGGCGCCCTCGTCTTCCAGAGTTGTTTTCCGGTAGCCTTCGGTGTCGCTTTCACGCACTGGCAATTGTCGATTGGCACACTGGCCACGGCAATAGTTGCTTTAGGCGCCGCCGGCAGTTATCTGTTCCTGCTGGAGAAACGATCGCTGAAACCGCCCCACTTGATGTTGGGTGCCCTCGCCTACGCAGGCACCGTCTGTTTCTTGATCGCCACCGGTTTGGCCCCTTCCCAGCGTTGATTGACCACAGCAGAGGCTTCTTGCCGGAGGGCACAGCCCCTAGACGGCCTGCTCGGGACCGGGCTGAACGGGAGCAACGAACGCTTCCAGTGGCGGTCCCGGCTCCGGATGCGTGAAGTCGATGATCACCTTGACCATGGCCGCAACCGGTATGGCGATCAACATGCCGAGAGCGCCGGCCATTATTTCTCCGACCAGCACTGCAAAGATGACCACAAGCGGGTGCAAGTGAACGGCATGACCAATCACTTTGGGAACAATCAAGTAGTCTTCCGTCCAGCGCGCAATCGTGTAAAAGGCGATGATGGCCAGCGCCATTCCCGGCCCGAATTGAGCAAAGCCGACAAGAGTGGCAATCGAGGTAGCCAGAATCGGTCCGAGAACAGGAATTATCTCGAGAAATCCGCTGAGAATGGCTATCAGCAAGGCATACTTGACCGGCATTCCCGTCAGCGCCTGCATACCATAGTGCAGGAAGAGCCAGGCAACGGTCGACATGATGATGATCAGCACCAGCTGCCCGCGCACATACCGGCTCAATATCACGTTCATCTGCGAGGATAGATTGACCATCGTCGCCCTGCTCTTCTCCGGCACGAAGCGCAGGCAGAACGCCCCTACGCGATTAGAATCGAGGATGAAGTAGATAGATGACACCAGGCAGACCAGCAGCGCCAGCAGTCCGTGGGACACCAATCCGCCCAGATGGACAATCTCTCCCGGGTTGCCCAGTCCTTCTTCGATACTGGAGAGAATCTGGCTGGTAGTGTCTTCGACGTCCAGTTGCCAGTTGAACGAAGTCACCGCCTGCTCGACGACCTTGCGAACTATCTCCACCCGGTTCTGGGCAAACTGGACCATTTGATCGCCGACGACCGGCAGAAACAGCCAGCCGAGAACGACCAGCGTCGCCCCGAAGGTAAGGTAAATAATAGCCACCGCATGCGCTCTCTTGATCTTCGCCTTGCTGGCCATGTAGTTGACCAGAGGCAACAGCAGATAGGCAAAAATGGCGCCGACCACGAAGGGCGGAAAAACTGAGCGAACGTGATAGATGAACCAGATCAGTAGAAAGGTGCCGATCCACTTAAGCATGGCTCAATTCCTGAACATCAGCGAGAGCGCTCACTTTATCGCACCGCCAGCGGTGCAGCCTCCAACTTGCCAAAATCGTGAATGCCTGCCTTGACCATCTTTCTAAGCAGCCATGACGGGCGGAATCTCTCACCGTAGGATGCCATGTAGGCATCGAGCTCCTTCAGGCACCAGTCGAGTCCCTTGTCTTCGGCCACCGTGAGCAGCCCCTTGGACATTCCGCATCCCCACTGCATGGCCACGTCCACATCGCTCGCTGCCACTACAGCCTCTTGCACGGCATATATCGCTTCATTGAACATCGGCAGAATGACGCGATAGGCATCGAAGGGCCGGGGAGCGGTGACAGCCGGACTCGACTGCTTGGCAGCAGCCAGCAGTCTCGCCAGTTCAGGGTTTTGTTGCCTGGGCTCGTCTTTACCGGCAGCTCTGTCTTTGGAGTGCATGTAAAAGCCGGCGCCGGATTTCTGCCCGAGGAACTTGTTTTCAACCATGAGCGACAGAAGCTTGGCCGGCTGGAAGCGTGGGCCATACTGGCTGTAAAGAAAATCATTGACATGCGAGCAGACGTCGATGCCGGTCATATCGAAGAGGGTAAACGGCCCCATCGGCAGTCCGAACTCGACGACCACGCGGTCAATCTCCTCGGGCGAAGCCAGCCCTTCTTGCAGGACATAGAGAGCCTCGTTCATGTACGGGAACAACAGCCTGTTGACGAGGAAGCCCGGGCATTCTTGCACCCGGACCGGAATCTTATGGAGTTCGCGGCAGAGCTGCATCGCCGTTTCCGTCGTCTCGGAAGCAGTCTTCAGTCCGGGTATAACTTCGACCAGCTTCATGGTTTGCGCCGGGTTGAAAAAGTGCATACCGATCACGCGATCCGGACGGCGGGTGGCGGCAGCGATTTCAGAAATGGAAAGGGCCGAGGTATTGGTAGCAAGTATTGTGCGCGGCTGGCAGATTTGATCGAGCTGGCTGAAGAGCTCGAGCTTTACGTCTATTTGCTCGAGCGCCGCTTCGATGACGATGTCGACGTTTTCGAGACCTTCGTAACTGGTAGTCCCTTTGACCATGCCAAACAAGTAATCGGCTTCGGCAGCGGTAAGAATCTCTTTCTTGACGCGCGAGTCGTACATTTTTCTGATGTTGGCGAGTCCCCTGTCTACGTACTCCTGCGCAACGTCTTTAAGCACGACTTCCATGCCTGACTGGCTCAGCACTTGTGCGATCCCAGAACCCATTGCGCCGGCGCCGATGACAGCCGCTCTTTGCATCTTCATACAAGAACCCTCATGGTCTAAGTTTTTGATACGCTATGCTAGCATTTTTACGAACTCATGCCGTTTCTCTTCAATTTATTTTCGTTTGTTCGGTTGAAATGAAGAGAACTAGCAACCGGTGTCGGCTCGAAAGTGATCCGGGATACCTAAGTCGAAGAGGAAGGCAGTACGTTGACATCGCTGTTGCGCAGGACGCCTGCCGTCCCGGAAGGATATGCCAATCACGACACCCCCAAGCACCTGGGCTGGCTGATGCTCACCGCTCTCGGAATTGGTGCCACCATTGGTGCTGGCATCTTCGTTATGCCGGGAATGATTGCCCAGAAGGCCGGACCCGCAGGCATATTGTCGTTTCTGATCACGGGATTCGTCTTCCTTTTCGTCGGCATCTGCTACGAAAGGTTTTCGCGTGTGGTGCCGCACGGTGTTTCTGCTTACAGTTACGTCTACCATTCGATTGGCGAGATTTTTGCCTGGATCGTAGCCTTCGGCCTGTTTCTCGAATACAGCTTCGGCGCATCAGCCGTCGCTATCGGCTGGAGCGAGTATCTGAAGAAGGCTCTCAACTATCAGCTGCCCGCCTTCCTTTCCGGCTCGAGTTATGTCAACGGGCAATTTCAGCTAGGGATCAACATCGTCGCCCTTTCGGCAGTACTGGCGGTCACTCTGATTTTGATCTTCGGCGGCGTCTCGAAATCAGCCAAGCTCAATTTTCTGCTCGTCTGCCTGAAGACAACGTTGTTGGTGACCTTCATGCTCGCCGGCATCAAGCACATGAATCCCGTCAACTGGCAACACTTCATGCCGAAGGGCATCGAAGGCATCTTGCAAGGCGCGGCCCTCGCCGTGTTTCCCTATGTCGGCTTCGATGCTCTCTACACCTTTGCGCGCGAATCGAAAAGCTTGCGCGATACAAGACGCTCCACTTACTTGTGCATCTCGATCGTGGCCATCCTCTACGTTGTCGTCATGGCAATCGCCACGGCAATGGCACCGACCTTCTTCGACGGTGACCCCACGAAACCCAACCCGTTGTTCGTAGGAACGGAAGCAGCCGCTCCGCTGGCCAATCTTTTGGTTGCCGCCGGTGAGACCTGGGCCGGCAAGCTAATTGCCGTCGGGGCGGTGATCGGTATTTTTAACGTGCTGCTGGTCCTCTCCATGGGCGGTCCGAGAATCTTCCGCAATATGGCCGAGGACGGGCTCCTACCGCCGATTTTCGAGAAAACCAACAAGGGCAATCCCGTGGTCGGACTGATCATAAACGGCGTCATCGTCGGCAGTACCGCAGCGCTCGTACCGTTCGGCGACGTGGCAAACATCATGGTGCTCGGTACCCTGGTCGCTTTCATATTTGTCTGCCTTGGTGCTCTGCGGCTCAAGCTGGTCAACCCGTTGGTCGCCGTAGCTGGAGCGGTGGGCTGCCTGATTCTCGCCCTCAATTTGAACCCCTTAGTGCTCCAGGTCTACATGGTCAGCTGCCCGGTCGGTCTCGTCATCTACTTCGCATACGGCGTCAAGCACAGCAAGCTCGCCAAGGCCTCATAGGGGCACCGGCGCTTTGCATGACGCTGCTTTTCGTATGGCGCTCAGATGACGGTCGTCACTATTTGCAAGGTTTTCTGCGCTCGACAGGCGACGTACGGATTGTCGTCCTCGGCTAACAGAGAGAGGATGTGCACTGGAATGTAGGGATTCTCGGCTACGCCGTAGCGCACGTCTACATTCTCGTCCTGGGAGAGGCGCTCCAGCACCGCCGACGGAGTATTGGGATTCTCGGCGACACTCAGGCGCACATCGATATTCGGATCGGAAGCCAACTGCACCAGCGTCGCCACCGGAGTGCGAGGATTCTCGGCCACTCTGCGCCGGATGTTCTCCAGCACATCGGTCGAGAGTTTGGCCAGCACCTCCTTCGGTGTGTTGGGATTGCCGGCTACTATGTATCGCACGTGCAGCGTGCGGGTGGTCACTTCGAGGTGTTTCTGCTGGGATAAACGCCCGTTACCTTCGCTGACCATATTCCTACTTTTCGCTGCTTGTTTTACGGCCTTGTCTGCATCGCCTTCAATCATGAACGCATGCTCCTTTGAGCCACCTCACCAACGTCTCAATGAGTGCCTGGTCGGCGCGAGCGCTTGACAATGCCGACTTATTTTTTTTACCCGCTTCTAACAATCTTCAAACTGCAATCTTGTCCATTCCGCCAACAAGAGCGGGTCTCCATAGATGTTTTTGGGGGTTTCCACATTGTCGCCCCCGGGCCCCGGCCCAGAGTTTACTTAAATGCTGCAAGGGCATGCCAGTAGATATGAGAATCTGTTAATGCCCGAGCGTAAAAGACATCATGGAGACCGACAGTCCCCAATCACTTACAATCCATCCAGTTTTTGCCGATGCCCACATCGACGCGAAGCGGCACGGCCAGCGGCTGTCCCATCGTCATTGCTGAGACTACCAGTTTGGTGGTTTCGTCCACTTCCGCTTCCGGAACCTCGAGAACAAGCTCGTCATGCACCTGGAGGATGAGCTTGCCGGAGAGCGCGCGTTCCCTGAGCGCCTTGTCCAGCTCTATCATCGCCAGCTTGATCAGGTCGGCGGCGCTTCCCTGCAGGGGCGCATTACAGGCAGCGCGCTCGTCCGCCCGCCTGATCTGCTCATTTCGATCGTTGAGGCGACTGAAGTAACGCCTGCGCCCCCAGAGGGTCTGAACATAGCCGCTGCGGCGTGCATCCTCGATTGTCCTGTTCATGAAGATGCGCACCTTCGGATATCGGCTGAAATACTTTTCGATGAAAGACTGAGCCTCCTTCGTAGAAATGCCCAGATCGAGTCCGGTCGAGTAGGCGCCCTGCTGGTAGATCAAAGAGAAGTTGATTGTCTTGCCGATACGCCGCATGTCCGCCGTCACTTCGTGAATAGGAATATCGAAGATCTCTTGGGCGGTACGCGCATGCACGTCCTGGTCTTGGCTGAAAGCATCGATCAGCGTCTCATCGCCTGACATATGCGCCAGCAGGCGCAATTCGATTTGAGAATAGTCGGCGGACAACAGCACCGAGGCGCTGTCGCCCGGCACAAACGCTCTACGGATGCTGCGTCCCACGTCTGTGCGAATCGGGATGTTCTGCAAATTAGGATTGGAGCTCGAGAGCCGGCCGGTGCTGGTGCCTGTTTGATTGAACTCGCCATGCAGCCTCTGATCTCGCAAAGAGACTTGCTTGGGCAACGCATCGACGTAAGTAGATTTCAATTTGGCGAGCTGCCGGTAATCCAGAATCTTGCCAATGATCGGATGGCGATCGCGCAGCGCTTCCAGCACCGATGCGTCCGTGGAATATCCTGACTTTGTGCGAGTTTTGGCCGGAAGCTTAAGCTCCTCGAAAAGCAGCTTCTGCAATTGCTGCGTTGAGTTGATGTTGAAAGAGTGTCCGGCCAGGTCGTAAATTTCTCGCTCCAGCCTGGCTAGATCGTTGCCGAGCTGAATGGAAAATTTGGCGAGGTAAGGAAGGTCGAGAGCGACACCGTTCTGCTCGATCTTGGCAAGAACCGACACCAGCGGCTGATCCATCTCGAATGCCAGAAATCTCTGGTCGGCTTCCATGCGATCGTTATAGTACCTGGCTAACTCGAGTGCTACGCGAGCATCATCAGCCGCATAAGGCGCGACTTTCGACACCGGGATGGTATCCATGCTCGCCTGCCTTTTGCCCGTACCGATCAGCTCGCTTATGCGCACCATCGTGTGCCCGAGCAGTCGCTCTGACTGATCCTTCAAGCCATGGTTGTTCTCAGAGTTGACTACATAGCTGGCGAGCATCGGGTCAAAAACAAGCGGCGCAAAATTGATTCCGACCAGCGACAAGACGTTCATCTCGAATTTTCCGTTCTGCGCTATTTTGCCGACCGATGGATTCTCGAGTATCGGCTTGAGTGTTTGAGCTACATACTCCGGCTCCAATTGCTGCTCAGCCCAGTGGCGAACCGGTATGTAAGCAGTCTTGACTTGCCAGTTCTCTGCGCTGACTTTAAGACGCCGATCCGGGCTCAAACTGGCGCCCGGGCTCCAAGCCAACGCATAGCCCACGATTTCCGTGTCGAGCGAGCCCAGGCTCGTCGTCTCCAGATCGACAGATAGGACTGATTGTTGGCTGAGCTCACGCATGAGCTCATCGAGAGCGGCGGCTGTGCGGACGATGATCGGCTCGGGAGCGGCAAGCGCGCTGACCTTTTCCGGCAGAATCGTCAACTGGGCAACGGCCGTCTTGCCTTCCTGCTCGACCAGTGTTTCCAATCCCGGGATGATGGCAGCCTGACCCTGGCTGCGTCCGGCGGAAGCACCGCCGGCGGCGGCTTTCAGTATCGCCTCGTCGATTACCGGTGGCACACCGTTGTTGAACGGTGCCAATGTCTGTGACAGACGGCGCAGGATAGAAGTAAACTTCAGTTTCTTAAGATAGTCGGCAACGACACTGACGTCCGGCATGGTCAGCAGGCAGTGCTCGAAGTCGAAGTCGAGCGGAATATCGCAGCGGATGGTGGCCAGGGACTTGCTGGAGAAGGCACTCTTCTGCCCATCGGACAGCTTTTGCCTGGTGGCTCCCTTCACCTCATCGAGCTTCTCGTACAGCGCTTCCAGAGTTTTGTGCTGGCTGAGCAGTGACACCGCGGTCTTCGGTCCGATTCCTTTGACACCGGGTATGTTGTCGGACGAGTCCCCACAGAGCGCCTTGTAGTCAATCACCTGCTCGGGCCAGATACCGAGCTTCTCAAAGACCTCCTGACGCCCATAGGTGACTACGCCCCCGTCCCTGCCAGGCATGAGGACCTGAATGTCGTCGTCGAGCAGCTGGAAGGCATCTTGATCTCCCGTGAGGATCAGTACCTTGATGCCCTTCGCCGCAGCATCTCGTGCCACCGTTCCAATCACGTCGTCGGCTTCATAGCCCTCCAGCTCGTAGAGCGGAATATTGAAGACCGTGATCCCCTGCTTGATCACAGGCCACTGGACCGAAAGATCATCAGGCATCTCCAGGCGATTTGCTTTGTAATCTTCATACTCGGCATGCCGGAAGGTGGGAGCCTTCAAATCGAAGCAGACTGCGATCATGTCCGGTTTGCGCTTTTCGATCAAGTCGAACAACGCCCTGAAGAACCCGTAGATCGCCCAGGTCGGCATGCCGTCGCTGGCTCGCATGCCGGTAGTGAAAAGCGCATAGAAGGAACGGAAAGCAAGTGAGCTTCCATCAACAAGCACCAGCGTCCTTTCTTGGGCCATGATTTCAAGCACTCCCTTATTTTTCTGTTCAGCTTCGCGGAGGTATTGCGCTCCGGTGGCGCGGGCACCGCGCCTCGACAACTAATGGCGTCCCTTCCCGGGCGACTGCGTTTCGCCCGGAGCGGCGAACATGCGCGTGCGCGGCGGGCCGTAGACTTGCCCGATTGCCTCGTCGAGAACTCTCCCTTCGGAGATTGAGGGCGCCGCTATTCCCAGTATGGCAGCTAAGGTCGGTGCAATGTCGACCGGGCTGCAGCTGCGTCCATACTGACCGCCTGTAATTGCAGTGCCATAGAAAATTAGTGGCACCTGCGTGTCGTATCCGTACGGTGAACCATGGGTAGTACCATTGAGTTCTGAGATAAAGATATGGTTGGGCTTCGGAAAGACCACCAGCTCACCGCTGCGCCCCCAGAAGTAGTTTTTCTTCGCCGCCTCTAACAGCGGCCCGGTCGGCAACTGCTGCATGAAGAACTGGAAAGCCGTATAAACATCACCGACACCGGGGATCGACCTGGCAAGCTTGGCAGCTAGAGCCTCAACATCGGGTTGCCGGTACTTCTGCTTATCGATAGCATCGAGATTCAAGTAAAGATTCGGCGGATCAAACGCCTGGATCCAATCATCGGGACCAAGTCTGGAATCGAGCGCCGAGTCAAGCAAGTTGCGGAAGGCCTTAGGATCGATACGTCCGGCATCGAGTCCCTTCTCTTTGAGAAACTCGGGGATCGGCATCACTGCATGATCTGAGGTAAGGACAATCAGGCACTGATCCAGTCCAACCTTTTGATCCACATACTGGAAGAAGCTAGAAAGCGTCTGATCCAACCGGAGGACGAGGTCCTCCACTTCCTGACTGTACGGTCCGAAAGCATGGCCGAGGTAGTCACCGGCCGAGAAACTGATACCAAGAAAATCCGGATCGCTGCGTTGTCCCAGACCCTCACGCTCGATGGCCTCGCGCGCGAAGTCGGCGACCATCTGATTTGCCCAGGGAGTCATGGCGAACACGTCATAAAATCCCTCACCCGGTGAATTGATGCCGCCGGTGATTACATGAGGAAACTGCCGACCGTCTCCCGGGATCGGGCGCTCCCAGGAGTAATCGTCCCGCGTGGATGCGGTGTACTGGTTCTCAGGCAGGAAGCGCTGCCACGGCTTTCCGAAGTAACGATCGGCGTAGTGCTGATCGTTAAACGCTCGCGCCCAGTTGGCAAGCACGCTGCCGTACTGCGAAGAGGTTACGAAATTGCCCGAGCGCGTATCCCACCAGTAGGCGGCGTTTGCCAGCCGCCCGGCGAGAAACACTGAAGCGCGGTCTTTGAGAGCCACGGTGATCACCTTGCTGCGGCCGTTGGTTGCCAGCTTCATCTGATCGCCAATGGTCGTGCCGGTCATGGCCCTGGTACCCGCCCCCGGGCCGTTGGCACCGACCATCTGGAACGTATCTTCGGCGCAGGCCACCACCTCTTTGTTCTTGCGGCGGTCAAACCAATCGTTGGCGACAATTCCCGTTGCCCATGGATTGGCGCCTGTGGCAATAATCGCGTGCCCGGTAGCCGTATGCGTCGTACCCTGCTCAAATTTGCAGGACAGGAAGTTGGCTCCATGCTCCATCAAAAACCGCAAGCCTCCCGCACCCAACCTGTCCTGATAGCGGTTGAGATAGTCATAGCTGAATTGATCGGCAACCAGAAGCAGAACCAGCTTCGGGCGGCTTGACTGCGACGCTTGCGCACGAGCGGGCAACAGGCAACGCGTAGAAAGCATCAGGGTGGCCAGGACCAACGAAGTCAAGATTCGCAGCGGACGCTGCCGCCGATTGACGCCTGAAAACAATTGACCCCCTCCGCTTCTGCCTGCGACAAAAGTCATTTTATAGGGTCTAGTCGCGGGGACGACCGCGCCTGTGTAAAGGTTTTTCTTGATCCTTTGTAAAGGTTTTCGAGATACCAGGCTTGGTGACTAAAATCAGAGCACGTGGATTTTACGGAGAAGACCGATGAGCGAACGCACAAAACTTTTGAAAAAGGCAGTTTTGACGGGCGTCGGCGCGACCACCAACGTGGATCGCGTGAAGAC
>Ga0066388_100002486_pt1 | contig 11297 bp, 12 predicted proteins | sample PanSoiMetaGPlot6_FD_64539 | JGI IMG/M metagenome (GOLD analysis project Ga0066388, IMG submission 64539) | Tropical forest soil microbial communities from Panama analyzed to predict greenhouse gas emissions - Panama Soil - Plot 6 (Hybrid Assembly) | ecosystem: Environmental > Terrestrial >... | reverse complement strand
CCGCGCGAGAGCGCCTCGAGGCCGAGCGCGCCGGTGCCGGCAAACAGGTCGAGCACGCGCGCGCCAGTGACCGGATCGCCATAGGCATGGGCAAGGATATTGAACAGCGACTCGCGCAGCCGATCGGCCGTGGGCCGGATCGCCTGAGAGCGGGGTGAGGCGAGCGTCCGCCCACCGTGGCGACCGCCGACGATGCGCATCTCCCTCAGCCCCGCTTGCGGCGGGAGCGGCGGCGGCGCTTCTCGCGCCGTGCGAGCTCGGGCTCGCCCAACCGCTCGGCATCGTGGGGACGGCGCTTCATGCGGCGGTTCTTGTTGTGCGGCCTTTCACCGTCATCCTGAGGCGGCCCCAAAGCCGCCCTCGAAGGATGACGGCCGCGGCTATATTGGCCCTCGGTGGGCCGCGTCCTTCGAGGCTCGCGATCTCCGATCGCGCGCACCTCAGGACGACGGATCTGCTCCTGTGGTGATGCATTCGCGGTGATGGGCGCCGCAAAGTCTGCGCCCGCAACCGCCGCGATCCGTTCGCCCAGCTGCTCGCGCAGGTGACGCGTACGCACCTCCTCGATCGCGCCTTCCGGCAAATCGCCGAGCTGGAACGGGCCGAACGACACCCGGATCAGCCGGTTGACCGCGAGCCCAAGATGACCGAGCACGTTCTTGACCTCACGGTTCTTGCCCTCGCGCATGGCGAACACAAGCCACACATTGGTGCCCTGCTCGCGCTCGAGCTGTGCGTCGATCGGCCCATAACGCACGCCGTCGATCGTAATGCCATGGCGCAACTCGTCGAGGCGCGCCTGCGGTACGCGACCATGCGCGCGCACGCGGTAGCGGCGCAGCCAGCCAGTTGCCGGCAGCTCCAGCACGCGCGCCAGCCCGCCGTCATTGGTGAGCAGCAGCAGACCCTCGGTGTTCATGTCGAGGCGGCCGATGCTGATAAGGCGCGGGAGCTCTTTTGGCAGCGCCGCAAAGATGGTCGGCCGGCCCTGCGGATCGGAGCGCGTGGTCACCAGCCCGCGCGGCTTGTGATGGAGAAAGAGCCGTGTGCGCTCGCGCTGCGGCAGCGGCTCGCCGTCGACCGTGACCAGGTCGTGCGTCGTGACATTGAGCGCCGGCGACGCAATGACGGCACCGTTGACCGTGACGCGGCCGGCCGCGATGAACGCCTCCGCCTCGCGCCGTGAGGCCAGACCCGCGCGCGCGATCACCTTGGCGATGCGCTCGCCCGCTGCTTCGTCATTGCCGCCCTTGCGTAGCGTCATCTTACGTGCCGTCATCTTGCATGCCGTCATCTTGCATGCCGTTATGGGGGCCTGATAGCAGAACCTGCCTATTACGGATACAGCGCGACCCGGCGGCCCAAAGGAAATCCATGTCGACTTTCATGTCCGCAGCCCTCGAGCAGGCCCACGCGGGCGCAGCCGTTGGCGAGGTGCCGGTCGGGTGCGTGATCGTGCGCGGCGGCAAGGTCATCGCGCGCGCGCACAATCGCACGCTCACGGACCGCGATCCAACCGCCCATTGCGAGCTGGTGGCGATTCGTGACGCCGCGCGCTCTCTCGCTTCCGAGCGGCTTGTCGACTGCGATCTCTATGTGACGCTCGAGCCTTGCGCGATGTGCGCGGCTGCGATCTCGTTTGCCCGTATCCGCCGCCTTTACTACGGTGCGGCCGATCCCAAGGGCGGCGCGATCGAGAATGGCGTGCGATTCTTTGCGTCCTCAACCTGCCATCATCGGCCCGAGGTCTATGGCGGCATCGGCGAGGTCGAGGCCGCAACGCTGCTCAAGGATTTCTTTCGCGACCGACGGTAAGCACGCTAGTGTCCCGATTCCGAAGTTCGCATCATTTCGCGGCACTCTCGTTTGCGAACTTCGGAATCGAAGGACACTAGCCACATATTTGCCCAGTGTGGCTTGGTTCAGAAGTCCGCATCGCGGACTCGCGGTAAGAATGATGCGGACTTCTGAACCGCCACACTGGTCGGTTTGCACCCCGACTCAAGTGGTCTAATCTCCCGCCCCCAACCGGATTGGTCATCGAGGAGGAACCATGGTCAGGTCGTTGGTAACCGCGGCTGCGCTCGTCTGTGTCGCGCAGGCATCGCTGGCGCAGGAGCAGCAGTCGTTCAAGAGCCTGATCGGGCGCGGTTTCGATATCAAGAACGTCTCATTCGTGCGCGGCGAGGTGAGCGAGAACCGAGAGGTGTTCGTGGTGACGCTTCAGCGCGAGAAAACGGTCGCGGTCTGTTACTTCTCGGCCCATGCCTGGATCACGCTGACCACCGCGGTGCTGGACGACCCCAAGCGCTGCGACGTGCGATAGCCTCACCCGTCAAGCAATATCGTCAGCTTGTCCTTGATCTCCTGCTTGGCCGGCTCGGCCGCCCGCAGGATGGCGCTCGTCTGTAGGAAGTCGAGGGTGCGGAAGAGGCCGACCTTCGGCCGCACCATCAGGTCAGGCGCGATGTGCTTGAGCTTCTCGCGGGTGATGGCGGTGCCCATGACCAGCACGGTCGTCACCAGACATTCCCACGGAGTGGGGATGTCACGGCGGTCCTCGCTGCCCTCGCCCGAAATGTCGACCGCCACGACCACATCGGCGCGGCCGCGCAGCTGATCGAACGGCAGCGGGTTGGTGGCGCCGCCGTCGATCAGGATGCGATCGTCGATCAGCACCGGCCGCACCAAGGTTGGCAGCGCAATCGAGGCGGCGAGCGCGCGCCTGAGCGGCCCATGCGAGAACGCGACTGGCTCGCGCCGATGCAGATCGGATGCCATTACGGTCAGCGGAACCTGCAGCGCGCCGAAGTCGTCCGGTACGAAGTCAGGGAGGAATTTGGTGCACAGCTTTTCAGCATCGAGCAGCGTCGCGCCGAATCCCTGGCGAAGCAGGCTGGCGAAACTGCCGGCGCGCGCGGACAGCACGCGGCGAAACATCTCGCTGCGATCATGCGCGAGCGTGATTGCGTAACGGCGCATGTCGCGGCCCGACATGCCGGCCGCGTAGCCGGCTCCGATGAACGCACCGATTGAGGTGCCGGCGAGCGCCACCGGCCGCACGCCGAGCTCGTCGAGCGCCTCGATCACGGCGATATGCGCGATGCCGCGCGCACCGCCGCCACCGAGCGCAAGCGCAAAGCTTTTCATCCGGCCTTCTCCTGCGCGAACTGCCATGCCTTGGCGGCGAGCGGACGCACCATGGCGGCCATGCCGGCCGCGTTCTCGTTCGCCGCCGTACCGTCGCGCACGCGCCCCGCGATACCCTGCAGAATGGCAGCAAGGCGAAAGAAATTGTAGGCGAGGTAGGTCTGAAGATGGGGGGCTGGGTCGAGCCCGGTATGCGCCCGATAAGCTTCGACCTCGGCGGCACACGAAGGAATGCCGAGCACGTCGAGGTCAAGGCCGGCGAGCGAGCCAAATCCGACGCCCGCAGGTGACGGCGGCATATCCCACGCCATGAGGTAATAGGCAAAATCGGCGAGCGGATCGCCGAGCGTCGAGAGTTCCCAATCGAGCACCGCCACCACGTCAGCAGAGGATGGCGCGATGATCACGTTGTCGAGGCGGAAGTCACCATGCACGAGCCGTACCGGCACGGGCGGTGGCAGGTGGCCGGGGAGCCACGCGATCAGCTGCTCCATGTCGTCAATCGGTTCAGTCTCGGACGCGCGATACTGTCTGGTCCAACGCTCGACCTGGCGTGCGACGTAGTTCTCGCCGCGCCCGAAATCGGCCAAGCCAAGCACTGCCGGATCAAAGCAATGCAGTCGCGCCAGCGTGGCATTGACCGACCGGTAGATCGCACCCCGGGCGGCCGCCGTCACACCGGCAATTGCTGGCTCCCAGAACACGCGGCCTTCGACATAGTCCATGACGTAGAACGGCGTGCCGACGACGCTCACGTCCGCGCAGTAGAGCTGCGGCCGGGCGACCGGAAAGCCCTGTGCGGCAAGCGCCGTGATCACGCGAAACTCGCGATCGACGGCATGCGCCGATGGTAACAAATGACCGGGAGGCTTGCGCCTCAACACGCAGCGAAGTGCCGGCGTCTCGATCAGATAGGTCGGGTTCGACTGGCCACCTTTGAACTGCCGGACCGTCAGCGGGCCGGCAAAGGCCGGCAGATTGGCGGCCAGATAGGCTTCCAGTCGCTTCGCGTCGAACGCCAAGTGCGGGGCGACGCCTCGCGTGCCGGAAAACGCGCTTTGCCGATCAAGCCCTGACATGCGCCGCTAATCAGACGCCATTCGCACAACGCTGAATATAGCATGATCAGCGAACGGCCGCTCCAGTGCCGATTTGAAGTTCCTAGGTCGCGAACTTCGGAAAGGGCGCTCAGGCGAGCGGCGCGCGTGCAGGTCAGCCCTGGCGGCCGCGCCGTTCGGTGATGAGGGAAAGGGTGTCGAAAGAGGATTCGACGAACGCGGCGTACTCGCGTTCCAGCGCGTCGAGACCTTCGCGCATGGCATCCGTCATCCGGATCTTGCGCTCGGTCTGCTGCTCGTCGCGGCTGAGTTCTGTTGTCGTTGTTGTCATGGTGCCCCCCCGGCATCCAACTACTGAACTACGGGGCGGAGTATGTCTACTCAATTATGGTTAAAGTGGTGTTAAACGAGGGCAATCGGTGCACTGGTAGGTCCTCATTGTCGTCATCATTGTAAGGTCAAGCGCGCTCGCGCTTGATCGCCCGCCATCCGATATCGCGCCGACAAAACCCGTCAGACCAGCGAATTAGATCGATCGCCTGATAAGCCCGCGCGTTGGCTATCGTCACTGTCTTACCGACGGCACAAACATTCAGCACGCGCCCTCCATTTGCCACAAGCTTGCCATTCTGCGCCTGCGTACCGGCGTGGAAGATCTCCACACCTTCTATCTCCGCCGCAGCATCGAGGCCGTCGATCACGGAGCCTTTGGCATAGCTGCCAGGATAGCCCTTCGCGGCCATGACGACCGTGAGCGCTGCATCTGTATACCAGCGCAAATCGAAGCTGCCGAGCACACCGTCACAGCAGGCGAGCAGCGCGGGCACAAGATCCGACATCATCCGCAGCATCATCACCTGGCATTCGGGATCGCCGAAGCGCACGTTGTATTCAATGAGCTTCGGTCCCCGCGCGGTGATCATCAGCCCGGCATAGAGTACGCCCTTGAAAGGTGCGCCCATCGCCTTCATAGCCCGCACGGTTGGCAGCACGATCTCGGCCATCACGCGCTGGGTGAGTTCGGCCGTCATCACCGGGGCTGGCGAATACGCCCCCATGCCGCCGGTGTTTGGGCCCTGATCGCCGTCGAGCACGCGTTTGTGGTCCTGTGCTGAGATCAGCGGCATCGCTCGTTCGCCGTCGCACAAGGCGAAGAACGACGCTTCTTCGCCCGTAAGGAATTCTTCCACCACCACTTCGGTGCCCGCGTCGCCAAGACCGCCCGCGAACATCATGTCGATCGCGGCCTCCGCCTCGGCCACGCTTTGCGCCACCACCACGCCCTTGCCGGCTGCAAGCCCGTCGGCTTTCACCACAATCGGAGCGCCCTGCGCGCGCACATAGGCCTTCGCAGGATCAGCAGCCGTGAAGCGCTCGTAGGCTGCAGTCGGGATTTTGTTCGCGCGACAAAGGTCCTTGGTGAAACCTTTCGAGCCCTCGAGCCGGGCCGCGGCCTTGGACGGGCCAAACGCCTTGATGCGGGCGGCGGTAAGGTCGTCAACGATGCCGGCGCAAAGCGGCGTCTCGGGGCCGACGACGACCAAGCCGACGCTCTGCGCCCGGCAGAAGGCGATCACGGCTTCGTGGTCGGCAACGTCCAGCGCGACGATCTCCGCCTCTCGGGCGATGCCAGCATTGCCGGGGGCACAAAAAATGCGCTCGGTGAGCGGGCTCGCCGCAATCTTCCAGGCGAGCGCGTGCTCGCGTCCGCCGGAGCCGAGAAGGAGGATGTTCATGATCGGACTTGCTGAATCAGGACGTTGAGCTGGGCCGGCAGTGGTGTACCACGGTCATATTGGGTCGCAAGGCCGCCGCGATGGCGGCGCGACGATGCGCGACATCGCGTCCGCCACTTTTATCTGGTATTCGCGCGCGTACTTGCCGATGATCTGGTATTCGAGCCCGCTCTTGCCATTAATTGGAACACCCAGTCAGCCTCGGAGACGAGCATGAGCCCAAAAGCGTGGGGTCTCACATTTTTGGCCCTGGCCGCATTTGCAAGCGCTGACGCAGGCGCCCAGACGACCTTCCCCTCGCGGCCGATCCGAATGCTGGTGACGATCCCGCCCGGCGGCGCGCCCGACATCTCGGCCCGACTGCTTGGCCAATACCTTCATGAAACCCGCGGTTGGACCATCGTAATCGAGAACCGGACGGGCGCGAACGGTAATCTCGCCATGTTCGAGCTCGCCAAGGCGACGCCCGACGGTCATACGATCCTCCTGGCCGCCGACAGCACCATCACCATCAATCCGCACGTCTACGGCAAGCTTGGTGTCGACACGCTCAAGGACCTGCTGCCGGTTGCAAGCATCGCCACCAACCAGTTCACGCTGTCAGTCAATCCCCAGGTGCCGGTGAATACGTTCAAGGAGTTCATCGAGTATGCGCGCACGGCCAAACCGCCGCTACCCTATGGCTCCAGCGGCAACGGCAGTCAGCATCATCTAGCGATGGAGATGCTCAAGCAGCGCGCCAATATCGACCTCCTGCATGTCCCGTTCCGGGGCGCCGCGCTGGCCACGCAATCGACCGTCGCGGGCGACACCAAGGTGCTGTTCTCGGGCTCTTCGAGCGCACCGCTGATCACAGGCGGGCAATTGCGCGTATTGGCGGCAACCGGCAAGGAGCGCCAGAAGCGATATCCTGACCTGCCGACGATAGGGGAATTCTATCCGGGCCTGTCGGTCGACATCTGGCTCGGCGTGTTCGCGCCGCCCAATACCCCGGACGCAATCGTGAACACGCTGCGCACGGAAATCTACCGGGTCCTGGCGCGCCCCGATTTTGCGGAGCGGCTCAACGTCTCCGGCAGCCTCGAACCACTGATCTTGTCGGCGGAGGACTTCAGCGCGCTGATCCGGGAGGATCACCTGAAATATGGCCGGATCGTCCGCGATCTCGGCATCCAGGCCGAGTGATCGATCGGCCGATCGGGGTGACTGCGTCGAGCGGCGGCCTGTTGAAAGCGTTGAAAGCAAGGCGACGGCCCCTGTCGGGCCCCGGCAAATCCCCGTATCATGAAAATACCCAGTTCGCCTTGCAATCTCTTCACATCCAGCTTTGCGAGGATCTGGCGATGAGCCAAGGACTCTGCAGTGTTGTCTTGAGTATTCCGCGGCCGTTCGCCATGGCCGTGCTCGTCCCCGCCTTCGCCGCAATCACGGCAGCGGTCCTGCTGGGCCTGCTCGGGGTCTTTGTGGTCTGGCTCTGCATCGTGGCCGTCCTCGTCACCGCCATTGTGGCCGCTGACATCGCCCATCGTCTGATGCGCCGGCTCGCTCCTCCACCGATTGCTGCACGGCCCGCCGTCAGCGTCCCGGGACGCTGAACCGCTTCCCAAGCCGTCGGGCGCTCGTCGTGCCTTTGGACATCCAGGTGGTTTATCGCGTCCGCAGCGATCGGCGGATGATCGCAGAACGCGCCCGCGCCATCGCGGTCGAGCAGAGCGTCGAGATGCCGCTCCAAGTAATCGACGATCCTTACGTCAACAGCGAGATCGTCGGACGTGTGCTCGACATCAGCGAGGCGGGCGATGGTCTATTCCAGGTGCGGATCGCACTCTCGACGGCCACTGTCGGCGGCGATGCCGGGCAGCTGCTCAACATGCTGTTCGGCAACACTTCGATCCATGACGACGTCATGCTCTATGACGTCGAGCTGCCAGCCGAGTTTGTGCGCGCATTCGCCGGGCCGCGACATGGGATCGAGACGCTGCGTCGGCGTGTCGGCGCTCCGGCGCGCGCGCTCACGTGCTCGGCGCTCAAACCACAGGGGCTGCCGGCGCATGCGCTCGCCGCGCTCGCGCTTGATTTCGCGCGCGGTGGCATCGACTATGTCAAGGACGATCACGGCCTCGCCGACCAGGGCTACTCGCCATTCGCGGCCCGCATCGAGGCGACGACGTCAGCGCTGCGCCGGCACGGCTCGCTGACGCGCTATGTGCCGAGCCTCTGCGGCGATCTCGACAACATGCGGGCGCAGATTGCGCTCGCCCGCAATGGCGGCATCGATACCGTAATGGTCGCGCCCATGATCATGGGGTTCTCGAACTTTCATCGCCTGGTGCGGGAGCATCCCAATGTCGCCTTTCTGGCGCATCCTTCGCTCGCGGGCGCGCGCATCGCGCCGCCGCTCCTGCTCGGGAAGCTCTTTCGTATGCTGGGCGCTGACGCGATCATCTTTCCCAACCATGGCGGCCGCTTCGGCTACTCGCCGGAGACCTGCCGTGCACTGGCACGCGCCGCACAGGCGAGTTGGCATGGCTTGCGGGCATCGGTGCCGGTGCCGGCCGGCGGGATGGGCATCGATCGGGTCGGCGAGATGCTTGATTTCTACGGTAACGACATCATGTTGCTGATCGGCGGCGGGCTCCTTGCCGCGCGCGAGCGGCTCACCGAGGCGACCGCCGCCTTCGTCGAGGCCGTCAAGGCCCACTAATTAGTGGATCGGACATGAGCGACCCGCCCGTTCACCGCAAAGCGAAGGACTATCGCTGGGAAGGCGTCGCGGTGCAGCCCTACAAGGAGGACGCCCGCGCGCTGTTCAAAGCGGTGACGCGTCAGGTGCTGTTCTCTGATCCGGCGCAGGAGAGCGAGCTGCGCTATTTCGAGATCGCGCCCGGCGGCTTCTCTTCACTCGAGCGCCATGCGCACACGCATAACGTTCTGATCCTGCGCGGCAGCGGGCACTGCCTGGTGGGGCACGATATTCGAGGGATTGTCTCCCACGATCTCGTCGCAGTTCCAGCCATGACCTGGCATCAGTTCCGCGCCACCGGGGACGAGCCGCTCGGCTTCCTCTGCTTGGTTAATGCGACACGCGATAAGCCTGAGCTTCCGACGCCACAGGAGCTTGCGGAACTCCAGCAAGATGCGCGTGTCGCCGCGTTCTTGCGCGACTTCCGGTAACAAATTAGGCGTGATACGTCATTATTTCTGCACAGCACTGCCCTTTGGAAATCACGAAATCGTCTCGGGCCGGAGGTTAATTACACGCAGGTCGGAGGGGATATGAGCCGCGCCAAAGCCATTCTCATTGCGGTCTTGATGCTGCTCTTGGCGGCGCCCGCTGCCGCGACGCCGAATCCGCTCATCGACCTGGTGTCGACCGAATCGGTGATGCGCTGGATCAACGCCTACCGCGCCAAGCCCGATCCGGCCGGCGTACCGGCGGCGGTCAAGGCACTGAGCCGCTTCGGCTCCTTCAAGGACCCAGAGCAGGCCGGCGTCTATGTCGGCTTCCTGGCCGGCGTGATCGCCACCAACCCGGACAAGGCCGATCAGCTTATAAGTAAGATGTTACCTCTACCGCCCGGCGACCAATGGATCGTCGTGCGCGCCATCGCCTATTCGGGGCACCCGGACTGGCGCAACCTGCTGCGCCGCCACGCCGGCAAGCTGCCGGCGCGCAAGGTATTGATCGACAAGTATCTCTCCGGGGAGCAGCTGCGCCTCTATCAGTACGAAAAGGAGCCGAGCGTTACGACCTGGGATTCGGTCAAGAGCAAGGTCACCGGCAAGGAGCTGCCCAAGGCCCGTGTGCTCGAGCCGAGCCCGGAGCTCCTGGACACTTATTGGGGCTACTATTTCGCGACCAGTCACGCCCGTCCGGTCAGCCGCATCATCGAGATGTTGCCCTGGTCGTTGGACGTGGACAGCGTTGAAAAGCTCACGCTCGGCAGCATGGCGAAGTATACCCTCGCCAGCAACGCGTCGCGCGATCCCGAGCTCCTGACCATGCTGCGCGATGCGCGCGAGCGGACCCCGAAGGAGACCGTGAAGGTTCTCACCCAGGTCATCGACGCAGCCGAGACGGTCGAAACCTCGAAACTTCGCAAGGAAGCGTTTGCGGCAATCGAAGAGCTGCGCAAGAAGGGGCCGGCCTATAAGCGCAACGTCTCGTGGTGGGGCCAGGTCGGCCAGGGCGCACTGGCGCTTGGCTGCATCGCGGCGGCGGCAACCGGCCAAGTTTACCTTGGACTGCCTTGTGTGATCACCGGCGGCGTCAGCTCGGCGGCGCTCAGCTCGTGGGAGAAGCAGCAATAATCCTGTCTCGCGTGGGCTGCAGTGTGCCCAAGGGGAGTGAGTCAGTCGCTAGCGGCCGGCATGATGTGTGCGTGTCATGCCGTGCCGCTGTCCGGGGCCCCGGAACACGTTCATCGTGTGGGGAAAACCGGGGTCCCGGACCCAATCTCATTGACACCGATCGGTTCGAGAGACGCGCTCGGCCTCATGGTGAGGAGCGCGCAGATGCGCCACTTGGCGCGTCTGCGCGCGTCTCGAACCATGCAGGCCGCCCGGGCCGCCTCATCCTTCGAGACGCGTTCCAGTCTGAAGAGTCGACTGGAACGCTCCTCAGGATGAGGGCGTGTACAAACCGCCGAAACCTTCGGCGAGTGCGCTGCTGCTCAGCGCCAACCCCTCACCGCGCCAGCGGATCAGGCCGTAGCTGGAACTTCACCACCTTGCTGGTCGTGCCTTTGCCGCCCTCGATGTGATAGGGCGCGCGGCCGGCATAGGTCGACCACAGCCCCTTGCCCTTCCAGCCGAGATTGGGATCGTCGATGCGGCCGTCGAGCCCCTTGGCATGGAAGCCCATTGGATAAGGCACGCGCAGCGTGACGAACTTGCCATCGACCAGCGCCTCGATCGCATCCGACAAGTTTCCCGTCGCCATCGGGATGTTCTTGCCGAGGCCAAACGTGTCGAACTGGTCGACGAACATCTGATAGCTTGACTGCACCGCGCCCGGCTCGTCCTTGATGTTCTCGAACTGCGGCCCGGGGAACGGATAGAGCGTCCAACCCTCCGGACAATGGCGGCCGTTCGCGATGGTCGGGCCACTCAGCGGGCCCTTGCATTTCTTGCGATCGAAGCTCGCCATGTGGCCGCTCGCGAGCGGCACCCACATCACGCCGTTGCGATCGATGTCGCCGCCGCGCGGACCGAAGCCGCTATAGGGCGTGCGCGGATCGTTGTAGGGCACCTCGTAGTATTCGGCGAGCGTGGTCGCGGGCGGATTGTCGCCCGGAATGATGCGCGACACGCCGCCCGGCATCGCCAGCACCGAGCCCCAGATCGAGCCGTC
>Ga0066388_100002485_pt1 | contig 11297 bp, 9 predicted proteins | sample PanSoiMetaGPlot6_FD_64539 | JGI IMG/M metagenome (GOLD analysis project Ga0066388, IMG submission 64539) | Tropical forest soil microbial communities from Panama analyzed to predict greenhouse gas emissions - Panama Soil - Plot 6 (Hybrid Assembly) | ecosystem: Environmental > Terrestrial > Soil... | reverse complement strand
CGCTTCATGCGGATCAGGATCTTCGACTGCTGGATGCACGAGCAGGACATCAGGGCCGCTGTCGCGCGTCCGGGCAATGAGGACGGACCGATCGCGGTCGAGGCGCTGACCGAGGTGGAGCACGCGCTTGGCTACATCATCGGGAAGAAGGGCCGCGCTCCTGATGGCTGCTCGGTGCTGATCAGGCTTACCGGTCCGGTCGAGCGAGATCTGCCTGTCGTGGTCGACGGGCGGGCGAGGGTAGTTGCGCAGATAGATGGCGAGCCGACGGCGAGCCTGAAGCTGCCGTCGTCGCTGTTTTTCCGGCTAGCGGGCGGACGACAGGACGCTGGCGAGGTCCTCGGCCGGATTGAGTTCGGCGGCGACGAGGCGCTGGGCCGTCAGCTCGCGACGAACCTGGCGTATACGATCTGACGCCCGCGAGGTCAGTGCGAGGCGGCGCGGGTGACCAGCGCTATGCCTTTGCCCCAGGCGGCGAGCTGTCCCGGCGGCAAGAACGCGGTGCCGCTCTTGGTGTGGTCCACCATGGGAGCTGCCAGGTACCGTTCCCTGCCCTGCGGGTCGATGAAGTAGATCAGCGACGTGTGAATCACGTCCGCGTCCGGGTTCGGCGCCTGAACCTGGATCGCGTAGTTACTCCAGACCTTCTGCATGCTGGCCACCGAGCCGGTGACGAAGTGCCAGGTCGGGATCGAGCTGAGCCCCTCGGCGCTGGAGTACTTCGCCGTATCGGCGGTGCTGTGGTGGTACGGATTAACGTTCACCGCGATGAACACCACGTTGCGGCCCGCCGCACCCAGGTCCTTGTAGGCGTTGACGAACTCGCGGGAGACCAGCGGGCAGATGTCCGTGCAATGCGGGTCCATGAAGGTCAGCACTACGGGATGGCCGTGCAGGCTGGCCAGCGACACCGGATGCCCTGACTGGTCCATGAGGGTGAAGCCCGGCGCCTTGTGCAGCGGCACCGGCGACAGCTGCATCATGTTGGCGAGTTTTGTGCTGACCGTCTTCGGTATACCGGTCGTCCGCACCGGGGGTTGTGTGCTCTTGCCGGCCAGGCTGGTCACCAAGATGGCGAACACGGTCGCGAATGCGGCTCCAGATACCAGGGCGATGACCGTGAGCACGACTGTCGAGCGCCTGGGCTTCTTCAGGAGCCTGCTGCGGCGTGCGGTCCTGCTCGCATCTGCAGCGCCCGGTTCCGCGGTGAGCGTGCTCGCCTCGTGGTCCGGGCCAGTCTCGCTCATGCCGGGCGGCCCCCTTCCGGGCTGCGGATTGAACTACGCCAGGCTACCCGGCCCTGGTTCGACGCAGAATTCGTTCCCCTCCGGATCGGCCATCACCGTATGGCTCTCGTGGCGTTCGAGCACCGTCGCGCCGAGTGCCGCTAGCCTCTCCACTTCCTCGGCCTGGGACCCTGGCGCCCGCAGGTCGAAGTGAACGCGATTCTTCGCGGCCTTGCCTTCCGGCACCTTGCTAAACCAGATGTTGGGGCCGCCCCAGCCGGCCGCCTCGACGAAGGCCTTGTCACGTGTCGACTCCTCGTCAACGTCCGAGCCGAACACGGCCGCCCAGAAGTTGGCGAGCTCCAGCGCGTCTACGGCGTCGAATGACACGGACTTAATGACGCTGGGCATGGCGTGCCTCTCGTCGCGGGTAATGGTGAACACCTCAGTGACTTGCCCAACGGTAGGGCGGTTCGCGTGCGCGGCCCAAATGGATTTCACGGCTCAGCCGCCACGTCCGGCTGGATTACCTGCCGAAAGTCGGGGTAGCCGACCGCGCATGCCAGCTGACGTGAGCACGCTCCTCGGGGGACGGTACGAACTGCAAGAGCGGGTCGGAGCCGGCGGATTCAGCGAGGTATGGCGGGCGCACGACCGGGTGCTCGAGCGGCCAGTCGCGATCAAGCTGCTGGACGATAAATATGCGCGCGATCCCGACGCGCTGGCCAGATTCCGTTCCGAGGCGCACAACGCGGGATGCCTGTCGCACGGAAACATCGCGCGGGTCTATGACTTCGGTGAGCCCGAGCCGCCGTTCCCCGCCTACCTCGTGATGGAGCTGGTGGACGGGCCCGCGCTGTCCGACGTTCTCGAGCGCGGGCCGATCGGCGCGGCGTGGTCCATGGATGTCATCGCGCAGGTCGCCGCTGGCCTGCACGAGGCGCACCAGCACGGGCTAGTGCACAGGGACGTTAAGCCGGCGAACCTGCTGCTGTCGCCTGACGCGGTCAAGGTTGCCGACTTCGGGATCTCGCACGCGGTGGACTCGGCCTCGCTGACAATGACCGGCGTCGTCATCGGCTCGCCCGGATACGTGGCGCCCGAGCGGGCATCCGGTGCAAGCGCGACGCCCGCGAGCGACTTGTACGCGCTCGGCGTGGTGGCCTACGAGTGTCTGGTCGGCTCACCGCCGTTCAGCGGCACCGGCCTGGAGGTGGCGCTTGCTCACGTCAACCAGGCGTTTCCCGAGCTGCCCGATCACGTACCGGCCGAGGTGGCCGCCTTCGTCACCCAGCTGACCAAGAAGGATCCGGCGCTCCGCCCGGCAGATGCTGCAGCGGTGGCGCGGACCGCGGCGCGGCTTCGCGATGCCCTCCTGCGGTCGAACGCCCGGGCCGTGCCCGCTCCTCGCCCGGGTTTTCGGGCGCCCGGTAAGGCACGGCGGCGCAGGCTGGGCACCGCAGGACGCGGCGTCCTGGCGGGAGCGGCGGCAGCGTGCCTGGTCGCCAGCGTGGTGCTGGTCAGCATGCTCACGTCAGGACCGACGCCGTCAATGGCATCGTCACAGCACCGCCCGAGTAACGACTCGAGTCAGCTCGGCCCTAAAGCCGCAGCCATCAGCTCCGTTGTCGTTCGCAGCCGCTCCCTGGCCGGGCTTGCCGTCGGGATGGTCGTTCACCAGCTCCATCAGCTCGGCCTGGCGACGCGCGTAATCCTGCGGCCTACTGCCGCTCAGCCGCCTGGTACGGTCGTGGCCGTCTATCCGGTCGGCCGGCATCGGGCTGGCAGCCTGATCACAATCGTGGCCTCGGTGCAGCCCCCAAGAGCCGGTCAGCCCGTGCATCAGCGGCCGGCCGGGCACCGGATGCCCGCCGCGACCGGCGGCCAGAGATGTGAGATGGGGCATGGGTCGGGCGGTCACAGCGGCGAGGGTCCTGGACCTGGCAGTGGCCGGTGCGATGGCGGCTCCGGCAGTTCGGGCAGCGGCCGGTCAGGCGGCTAGAGTCTGCAGGGCTAACCGGTGAGGGAGACCCCTGTGACATACATCTTCATGGCCGTGCACTACCCGGAGCCTGGAACCATCGCGGAGGTCTACGCGCGGATGTCCGGGATGGCCGAGTCGATGGCCGGGACCCCGGGTTTGCTGGAAATCGGCCCGTGGCTGGAAGGGGACGGTCAGCGGGTGATCGGCCTGTCGCGCTGGGAGTCGAAGGAGGCGTTCGAGAACGCCATGCCGGGCAGCGGTGTTCCGAACGCCACGGTCCACGTGGGCGAGAGCAGGCCGCGCGAGTACTTCCACCTCGTCAAGCCGGACTGAGCGGGTCCCGGCGGTCAGGCCGGGTCGGTATGCGACTCGCCGCCTGGCGTTTCTGAGACGGCGACCGGCTCGGCCGTAATGCGCTCGGCGGAAACTTCCTCAGGTGCACGCGTCTCGGGCGCGACAAAGGCTGAGAGAGCCGCGAGGCCAAGGACTCCAGCGGCCAGCACAAAGGCGGCGCTATAAGAGACCGTGTCGACCAGGAAGCCGACCGCAACCGGACCGCTGACCGTGCCGATGTCCCCGGCCATCTGGTAGGACGCGACGACCGTCCCGCCCTGCCCGTTGCCAGCGCTCTTGCCGCGGCCGAGCAGGTCGCCGATCATAGCCGCCGGCGCCACGTCGAGTAGGCCTGAGCCGAGGCCCAGCACGGCCAGGGCGAGCAGGAAGCCCCATAGGCCTGGCAGCACCGCCAGCATGACCATGCTCACGCCGCTGGTCAGGCAACCGGCCACGATGACGGGCCGCCTTCCTAGCGTGTCGGCCACCTTGCCGCCAGGCAGCAGCGTCGCGGCGTTCAGTGCAGCAACCACAAGGAATCCGATTCCGGTCCACGTCGCGGACTCGTGCAGCACATCGCGGACGAACAGCGGCACAATCGCGGCCCGGACGCCCATCACCGCGAAGCCGTCTGCGAGGTTCGCCGAAGCGGCAGCGCGGTACGCCCGGCTTCGCAGCGCCGCGGCTATCCCGCTGAGCGGCCGCTGCGACCGCTTCTCGTCGCCGCCGGCCCGGCGCGGGCTGTCGTGCAGGACGGCAACGGCGATGGCGGCGGGGACCAGCAACATGCCGCCGTAAATGAAGAACGGCGCCCGTAGCGACCAGGCCGCGATGAGTCCGCCGATCGCGGGGCCGCTGATCCCGCCGAGCAGGAAGCCGCCCGTATACAGGCCGCTGGCCCGGCCGCGCAGGCCGGAAGGAACAGACCGAAGCAGCAAGGTCTGCGCCCCGACGCTGAACATCGCCGAGCCCAGCCCGCCAACCCCGCGCAGCACGATGAGCTGCGCGAACGAGCCGGAGAACCCCGCGAGCGCGCTGCTCACGGCCACGATCGCGATGCCGATGGCGATCATCTTGCGCTCGCCGATGCGGTCCACGAGCCGGCCTGAAGGCAGCGCGCCGATGATCCGCATCAGCGCGAATGCGCTGATCACACCGGCTGCCGCGGCGGTGCTTACGCCGAATTGCCTGGCGAATGCCGGTATTCCTGGCGCGACGATCCCGTACCCGAGCGCGACCGTGAACGAAACCGAGCTGAGGATGGCTACTTCGCGCGGGAGCGCGCGAAAGAGTGCTGGGCGGCGGGGATTAGGCACGACGGGCATTCTCTCAAGGGGCCTTACCGGGCACCGCAACCAGTCCCTCGCCGGGGCGCTGGCCGGTTGCCCGCGTCCGCAACGGCCCTAAGTGTCCGAACGTGCTGTGATACTGGAAGGGTGCTAGGAGTCAGGAAAAACGCGCTGGTCGGCAGGGAAGCAGAGCTCAGCCACCTGGTGCGGATGCTCGAGTCCTCGGCGGCGGGCAAGCCGGTTGTCACGCTGATCAGCGGAGACGCCGGTGTCGGCAAGACGCGCCTCGTCACAGAGCTAGCCGCGCGCGCCCGCGAGAGCGGATTCACCGTGCTGTCCGGCAGGTGCGCAGAGCTCGGCGACGCCGTGCCGTACCTGCCGCTCGCTGACGCGCTGCGCGACGCGACGACGGGTTCTTGCCCGGCCGCACCGCTGCTCGACGCGCTCGCCGCGCGGCCAGTCCTGTCACGGCTGCTGCCGGACAGGAACGAGAGCCAGCCGGCCGGAGGCGACATGCCGGGCCTGGTCCAGCAGCAGCTCTTCGGTGCGGTGCTCGGCCTGCTGACAGAGCTGGCCGCGGCCAGCCCCGTGCTGCTCGTGCTCGAGGACGTGCACTGGGCCGACCAGTCCACTCGCGATCTGCTGACCTTCCTCAGCCGGATGTTGCACGCGGAACAGATAGCGGTCGTCGCGACGTACCGCTCCGACGACATGCACCGCAGGCATCCGCTCAGGCCGCTGGTGGCCGAGCTGCTCAGGCTGCCGACCGTCAGCCTGATTGAGCTCGGCCCGCTGACGTCGTCGGCGATGGCACAGCACCTCACCGCGCTGTCGCTGCACAGGCTCGACGCCCACGCGATCGACAAGATGATCACCAGGGCCGAGGGCAACGCCTACTACGCAGAAGAGCTGCTTGCGACGTCCTCGGCCGGGACGCAGCTGCCCGCGGGCCTGGCTGACTTGCTGCTGGCGAGGATGGAACGGCTCTCCGCTGCCGCACAGCAAGTGCTGAGGACGGCGGCGGTCACTGGCCGGCGGGTCGACGACGAGCTGGTCAGGCAGGCATCCGGGCTCGACGAGCTGGTCTACGACGACGCGCTCAGGGAGGCTGTCGCGCACCAGTTGCTGGTCCCTGACGGCGAGCAAGGTTACTCGTTCAAGCATGCCCTGCTCCGTGAAGCGATCTACGCGGATCTGCTGCCAGGGGAGCGCACCAGGCTGCACGCAAGGCTGGCCGACCTGCTCGCGGACGAACAGCGGCTCGCTGAGGTTCCTGGCACGGCCGCCGAGCTCGCGCACCACTGCCTCGCCAGTCATGACATCCAGGGTGCGTTCTCCGCCTCGGTGCAGGCCGGTGAGGAGGCTGAAAGGCTCGCGGCCCCGGCCGAGGCGCACCGCCATTACGATCAAGCGCTCTCGCTGTGGGAGCGGGTGACCGATCCGGAGAAGATCGCCGGCGTCGGCCGCGGCAAGCTGGCGTTCTGGTCGGCGGTCAGCGCCGCCGACGGCGGCGACCTCGCTCGCGCAGCCGGTCAGCTCCGCCGGCTGCTTGGCTATCTCGACGACAGCACCGACAAGAAGCTGCTCTGCCGGGTGCAGGAGCGGCTGTCGTATTTCCTCAACGACCTCGGTGAGGATGCGGCCGCGGTCGCTGTCGGCCAGGCGGCCGTCGACGCGCTGCCGCCTGACCCGCCGACGTGGGAGCACGCCAGGGCGCTGGCAACTCATGCGCGCGCATTGCTCGCTTTCCCCGATCTTGACGCGGTGCGCGCCAGAGCGGAGCAGGCGCGTGCCGCCGCGCTGGCTGCCGGGGCGCCATGGGTGGAGGCCGACGCTCAAATCACCCTGGGACTGATCAGCGAGCGGTCCGGGAAGATCGCCGACGCCATCGCGATGTTCAGCACCGCTCACCGCCAGGCCGCAGACGCCCGCGTGCTTGGCGTCGAGCTGCGCGCCACGTACCAGCTCGCCAGGCTGCAGCTTGAGCAGGGCGACCTCGACAGCGCTGCCGCGCGGGCGCACGACGGAACCGAGCGCGCGAACGGCGCAGGTCTCGGCCTGGCCCAGTACGGCCTCGACTTGCAGTACCTGCATTACCTGGCGCACTTCGCCGATGGCTCGTGGGATCACGCCGAGCGGATCGCCGACGCCTTCCCGGTCAGGGTGACCGGCCCTGCCGAGGCCAGGCTGTCGGCGATGGCCCTGTTCATCGCCGTCGGCAGGGGCCGGGATGTCGCGGAGGAGCGCCGGGTCTGGCTGGAGCCGATGTTCGCCCGCGACGGGTTCGTCGAGTACATCACCCGGGGCGTCCTCGCCGAACGATCGCTGTGGCGCGGCGACCTGGCGGGAGCGATCAGCGAGATCCAGGCGACTATCCGGGCGATCGAGGAATACGACGAGGGCTATTACAGCCCGCAGCTGATCAGGGTCGCCGCCGTCGGGCTGTGGGCGCTGGCGGACCAGGCCATGGCCGCGAGGAACAGCGCCGATGAGAGCCGGCTCGCTGGCCTGCTTGCCGAGGCCGACCGGTTGCTCGAGATAGCCAGGGCCGGCGCGGCGAACCCGCGAATGCCAGGGTTCGCGCTCGGGGTCGACGGCCGCGGCTGGCTCGCCCGCGCTGAGGCGGAGCACAGCCGAGCGAACGGCGACAACGCCCCGTCGCGCTGGCAGGCGGTCGTGGACGCTTTCGGTGAAGGATTCGTGTACGAGGCCGCCCGCGCTCGCTGGCGCCTGGCGGAGGCGCTGGCCGAGGACGGGGACCGCGATGCTGCCGCGGCGCAATGGCGGCTCGCCGCCCAGGCTGCCGAACTGCTCGGAGCCGCTCCGCTCCGGGCTGTGCTTGCCGACCTTGGCAGGCGCGCCAGGATCGGCAGCGCGGAGCGGGAGAGAGGCGCGGGCGATCGTGGTCCGCTCGCTGGACTGACCGAGCGCGAGCGTGAGGTGCTGACGCTGCTCGCGGCCGGGTCCAGCAACAGGGAGATCGGCAGCGAACTGTTCATCTCGCCGAAGACCGTCAGCGTGCACGTATCGAACATCCTCGGCAAGCTGAATGCTGCCAGCCGGACCGAGGCGGCCGCGATCGCTCATCGCGAGGGCCTGTCTCTCGGAGGCTAGTTCACATTGGAACGGCCCGCGCTCGCTAATGCGAGCGCGGGCCGCCGGGTTCATAGGTCTGTCTGCTTATGGCTTGCCTGCTGTCATGCAGCCTTGACGTAGGCCGGCGGGCAAGGCGGCTGCGGGCACGGCCCCTGTACGGCCCGCGGCGCGTGGTTGGTTGCGGCGCTGATGGTGATCGCGCCGCGCCGGGCGCGGCGTGCCTCACGCACACGCCGCCCCCGGTTGGCTGAAGCCTGCATGTCCTTCACATGCTCGGCAGCCGCCATAGCTACGATCTGCGGATGCATTGCAACCTCCTGAGGTTTCGGGCCTGTCCTGGCCCGGCACAATTCAGAATGCTCGTAAGGCCCCCCGCACGGCATCGGGAAGATGCCTTATCTCTGCGGGTCCGAAGGCTTAGATTCGCCCTGCCCCTGCTTACGTCGTCTTTATGCAGGTCAGAGCCGATGACGCAACTGATTTTCTGATGCCCGGCGGCAGTGGTATTTGTGCTAATTGGGTGGTTATGGGAGTGCAGTACGCGTCGCCGCGTCTAGCTCGTCAAGGGCATTGACAAGCCTTCTTTCCTCCCACTGGAAATGGGACTCGAGAATCGCTGTCAGGCCGTCGAGTTCGCGCAAGAGCTGCCCGCTATTTTCCGGTGTCAGCGTCGAGACGATCTCCCGCACCGGCATCATCTCGTTCGTGGGCTACACAGACTTCTATCTCGGGAGTGTCACCGTCGCGGGAGCGTTGACCGGACTCCTCTTCGTTGCGTTGTCGGTCGCTCAGGCACGTGAAGACGGCAAGACTTCGGTCGAGCAGCAGGCAGTGGCCGGAACCGCGTTCACCGCCCTGGTCGACTCGCTCTGGATCTCGCTGATAGCCCTGCTGCCCGGCAGTACGGGCATTCCCGCTGCCAACCTGGTACTCAAATTGCTCGGCGTAACCAGCACCGGCGGACTTGCGGTGCGGCTCTGGCGCGCGCGGGCTGGCGAGCAGTTCAGCCATCGGTGGCCCGTACTGCTGCTGGCGATCCTGGCGACATACGTGTGGCAGGTGGTGGCCAGCTTTACCGCGACGGGCACGAAGGAGGCTCTGTCAGCCGGTTCCACGTTCGTGCTGGTCTTCTTCGCCATCGGGATCGCGCGCTCGTGGGAGCTACTGGGCATGCGCGGTGGCGGTCTCCTTGACCTGCTCATCAGCCTGGGCGAGGGCAGGAGACACGAAAAGACCGGCGCTGGCAGCCAGCGCCGGCCCTTCAGCGGAAAGTTAGTGCACCACGATCCTGAAGTGCGTCACGCCCCTTGTCCCGTTGGTGTCCTTTGCGGAGACCGTGACGTGATAGGTGCCCGGATTCGCCCGCAGCGTGCCCGTGATCAGGCCGTTGGTCGAGTGCCGGATGGAGCGGATGGACAGGCCGCTCGGCAGGGTTCCGTTGCCGTTGTAGTGCAGCAGAGCGACCGAGCGGCTGTCCAAGCCGATGATCTTGGCCGAGAACCTGCGGCCATGTGTCCCGGACAGGCGGCCCGGGTTAACCACGGTCACCATGGCCTTGCTGCCGACCCCGAACCCGACGATGCCGTTCGGGGTGCCGAGCCCGGTCGGACCGTCATAGCCCGATCCCGCGGTGCAGAGGTAAGGCTGGCTCGACGGGCACGGGCCGTTGCTCCCCGCGGTCACGTCGAACAGGTGACCAGGGCGCAGGTAGGAGTATTCGGCGGGGTAGGTGCGTACCTTCGGACTGCCGGCTAGCGCGTAGATGCCGGTGATGATCGGCGCTGACGCGCTGGTGCCGCCGACCTCGATCCAGCCCGGCGCCCGGAACGTGTCGCGCACGATCACGCCGGTCGCCGGGTCAGCAACCGCGGAGACGTCGTTCAAGGTCCTGCTCTGGCAGCGATTGAGGTCGGCCAGCTGCCACGACGGCTTGGCCTCGCCGTTGGAGCAGCCGGACGCCGTGGCTTCCCTGGCTCTCGTCCGCCAGACCGATTCTGACCAGCCGCGACCCCCTGCGTGATGCACGAGGCGGGTTCCGCCCACGGAGGTGACATACTGCAACGAGACCGGGAATGTAGGACCGAAGCCGAGGTCGCCTGACGCGAAGCTGATCACGTGGCCCGGGTGGTTGAAAAAACGGCTGAATTGGTTCTGGCCGCGGAACTCGCGCGCTCCCCAGCTGTTGGAGACGTACTTGGCGCCCATCCTGACGGCAGTGTTCACCGCGGCGCCCATGTTGCCGAAGCGCGGGTTGTTCGCCTCGACCAGCAGGATGTGGCAGTTCGGGCAGACGGCGGAAACCATGTCAAGGTCGAGCGCGATCTCGACGCCCCAGTTCGCGTTGTTGGCGGGCAGCGGCCGGGCCCTGCCGCGCTGGTTGACGATCCGCAGGCAATGGTTCGCGGTCGTGCACGGCGGCAGGTGGAATTGCGCCCGGTAGGCCCGAAGGTCAGCCTCCACGCGCTTCTTGTTGAACGCGTCGACGATGGCGATCAACTTTCCCCGGCCCCGGTGCACGGACGCTCCGGTCAGCTTGTACGCCCTGCGCAGGTCGCCGGGGCCGTAGGGGCCGTTAGCCGCTGGCGTAACCCCCGTGGCCGGCAGCGCGCCTGCCATGTGCAGGGAGCGCACGATCGAGAAGCACGTCACCTCGCCTGGCGCCGCCGGGGGGCAGGCGTAACGCTGGCCTGGCGGTAGCGCGGGCCGCGCGGTCGCGTGGGTAGCCGCGCCCTGCTGAGCCGAACCTGAGGCAATGGCGGGCACAGAAACGCCAATCACCCCCAGCACGGCAACGGCGGCAGCCGTTACTGCCTGTCGTGTGAGCAACACTGTGCGCACAGTTCCTCCGATAGATCGATTGACTGGCTCGAGCAGGCCGGGTGGCCAGATATATCAGAGGGACATGATCAAATGGCGCATTTCAATGAGGGATGACGATGTCGTTATGCGCGCTAAGTAACCACCAGCTACGCCAAGTGACTCGCCGGGCTGCTGCCCTGGCCCGGTCAGGCGGGTTAGCCCATGGGGTAGCGGTGCATACCCACCGCGTACTCGCAGCCGGCACCCAGGCCGACGTAACCGGCCATTGAGCGCAGGAATTCATCCGGATCGAAATCCCTGCCGAGCCCGTCGATATAGGCCCGGTGCTCGCGCAGCGACGCGACGCCGAGATCGATCGTGTCGGTGACATCCACGAAGTGGGTCGGTTCCCCGCTCCCCAGGACGTAGGCGTCCTTGATGGTCGAGATCATCGGCCCGGCCTCGGGGAAGACCCACTCGTTCGCCGCATCGCGGCAGGCATCGAGTACCGCCAGGCCCACGGCCCGGTGATCGGCGTGGTTGACCGGGCCTTCCTCGCCCCAGGTCAGG
>Ga0066388_100002484_pt1 | contig 11298 bp, 13 predicted proteins | sample PanSoiMetaGPlot6_FD_64539 | JGI IMG/M metagenome (GOLD analysis project Ga0066388, IMG submission 64539) | Tropical forest soil microbial communities from Panama analyzed to predict greenhouse gas emissions - Panama Soil - Plot 6 (Hybrid Assembly) | ecosystem: Environmental > Terrestrial >... | reverse complement strand
CGCCTCAGCGCATGAAAATGAGGAACGGTTTTTGCTTCAGCTCTTTCCAAAACCCGAAGAATCGCAGAACGCGGACTGCCTGCCAGACGCTTCACGATCTCTCCTTCATGTCGGGGCGGCCGGGATGCCCAGCCTTGCGGCGTCCGGCCCTCCGCATCTGTCCGTCGTTCCAGTCGATCGCCTTGAGCTTGCTTTCGCCCCATCGCGTTGGGCGTTTGCCGAAACGCGAGCCACCGCGGTCGCTGCGCATTTTGCCGACCGGCGGCGCCGAACACCCGAACTTTGGAATGGTCGAATCCTGCTGATGAACCGATGCCGGCTGAACGGTCGGATACTTGAGGGCAGTTTCTTCGCGACCGACTACGCCGATTTCATCACGTGGTACGACTGGGGCTGCCCCGACGCCAGCGTCATCGTTTGCTTCGCCATGGCTGCGCTGCGGGCGGCCGATGGCGCTTTTCTGCTCGGCGTCATGGGACCGCACACGGCAGGAGTCGGCCGCATTTATTTTCCGTCCGGCCTGCCGGAGCCTGATGACGTGTCCGGCGGGACTGTTGATCTCGACGCCAACGTTTTGCGCGAGGTTGCGGAGGAGACGGGGCTCGTGGGTGCCGATCTCGCCGTCGCGCCGAGCTGGCACGCCGTCAGGTCGGGGCAGCACCTCGCCATGATGAAGGTCATGCAATCAGCAGCGACCGCGGACGTCCTGCGCGCTCGCATCCTGCGTTACCTTGCAAGCGAAGCCCAACCCGAGCTGGCTGACATACGCATCGTGCGTGGCCCGGCTGATCTCGTTCCGCAAATGCCGGACTACGTCACTGCATTCCTTGCTCACCAATGGGGCACACGCAGGTGACACCCGGGCTCGCATCGGTCTCGGTCGCGCATGGCGACCGATGATCGAGGCGTCCGGCCCGGCCCGAGGCACCGCCGTCCTGTTACTTCAAGGAATTACTTCGGTGGACCAGAATAATTCAGCGTCATTCCATTGACCTGGCATGACAACGCCGAGAACCCGGTGCTTACGCTGAATCCATTACCTCGCGGAATGTATCGCGTCGAGAAGGTGTAGAAAAGCGCGGCGGTATGTTGATCCTTTGCGACGGGCACTGATCCCAAGTAGACATCCAATGCGGTTACTTCGCTTGCGCTGCCTGCTCCCGGGCAATTGAACGTGCAAGCGCGACCGCTTGGGCACACGTAATTCCACTGAAACGTAATGTTCGCTTCGCCGGGGAAGGGCGGATTCTTCATATCGTCTGCGAGTTGCGCCGACGACGCATTCGTCAGTTGACACAGAAGCAAGACCGAAAAAGGGAGTGCGGACTTCATTGTTGACCCCTCACTGAGGAGAACGTTGAAGAATAGCATTCAGGCGGGCCTGAGTGCACAGAGAATCAGCCGGCGGCCCGTCGACATCTCGGCCTCTGGCCGCGCTGTTTACCAAGATAAAGTCCGAATTTTTCCCTCTTGCCGCTTCTGGTTCCCCTGGGGCATATTACGCGGCGGGGCTCTAAGGATGCAAAGTGATGAGTACGTTCCTTAAGGTTCTACTGTTCGTGATTGCGCTCACCGGTGTACCGACCGGCTACGTCTTCTATAATGCAGCGGTGTCGCCCAACAACTGGGTGTACAAGGGCCACGGACATTGGGCGAATGCAGGCCCGCACTACGCCGGTGCTCCCGGTCCGGTTATGGGGGCGGGCCTTCCGCTCCTGATGGCTGCGGGCGGTGTATGGCTTTATCAGCGATTTCGCCGCAAGAAGACCGATCCGGGCCAGACGTCCGATCTTTGAGCTGGTGGCGGCGTCCGGTTTGAGCTGGCGACTGTTCGGCTGATCATAAAGGCGCACAACTAGCCCCCAATTCAACTCGCGCGAAAATGCCGGCGAGCGCTCGCTTGCATGTGAACGCTTGAAGGTGGGTTGCGTCCGACAGGCCACGCGCTGAAAGAGCGCCATGAAAGAAGCGCCGGACAGGTCGGCGCGCGCGATCGGGGACAATGAAGTGCTTGCCGTCGGCACTCGTCCAAATCATCAGTTCAGGCTGAGCTGAAGCTTTAAGTTTCCTCCGCATCGGGCGGAGTTATGCCAGCCACCGCCCGAGAAAATAAACGGGCACACAGACAACGATTGCGACGCACAGACCAATCATTGCCGATTTGACGATCCCGCTGTTGGGCGCTCGCCATCCGATGCCGATCGCAAATATTGCCATGCCGATCGACCACAGTACCGGGCCCAGCACATTCGCTCCGAAGAACCCCAAAAAGAACGGCCAAGCCAAGCCGAGCACCATCAAGACCGGCATCATGCGCTGCATTCCTCAATACGGCACATCGTCGTACAGGTAATTGCCGGTACTGACCTACCGGATTTGGGCGACGGCAAGATCGCAGTTCTTTCCGGCTGACGAAAGCCATCTCCTGTGACGCGCGTCACACCATACGTTGCGGCAATTCAATACAAGAAATTCGGACGGCGCAGTGCTGCCCTTTGGGAATGCGCCGCCCACTTAACCTTCGCAGGCCGCCATGGGCACGTTTGCCAAGCGGCAATGCCGAATGGTCAGGTGTCTTTTGGTGACGTAACGGAGCCGCGTATGAGTGCGTTTCGCAAGTTGGCTTCGATGTTGATGACCTTCGCACCAGCTCCTTCATCCGCCTGTAACGGAATTGGTCGATGGTCCGAGGCTCCGGGTCGTCACCAACGAGTATCCGGCGCCCTGCGAGGAGCCGGTCCGTCATGAACGTGCATCCGCGCATAAGCGAAGCGCGGCTATCAGCTGCGCCTCAGCCGGCACTCGTAAAACACAAGCCTGGCAATTTTTTCTGTCTCACCACCCTCATCACGGGCGGCATTCTCACGCTGGGCTGGATAGCTCTACTCAGCTGGCTGGTGGCCCAGCTGGCGCTCATGATCTTCTTCTGACGCGCCCTCAGGCGCTCGCAAGAGAAGCGACGCCAACACGAGTAGACTCGGCGTCCATCCCACCATGAGGCCGAGAAAAAAGGCCTGAAGCGAATCCACCGGCTGCCCCCATTCGCCACGTTTCCGCCTGAAGCCGATTGCACCGGACTATATGGTCATCAATGTGTCACGAACCGAAAAAAAGTGTACGTATTCGAATGTGCACGTATTCGTACGTACGGGGCCTCGGCAAAAATCATATGCAAGCGCAGCCTTTGTGTTCGCGTCACAGGGCGCGTCCGGCAATGCAGAAGATCCAGGGGCGCGCGTGGCGAACGCATTGAGAGGCGCGCGAGACTCGCGCCGAGCTCGCTGATACATCAACACTTCTGCTGGGCTTTGATTCCCAGCCAAGCGCAGTGGTGGCTTCGTCTGATACCCCAAGGGGCAACTCAAACCAGGTCGAGGCGGGGGATCATGCTTCAACGTCTGGCGAAGATCGCGACGTGGTTATTGGTTACTGCGATCGTGGTGCTCAGTCTCGTGCCTCCGAAACTGCGGCCGGAGAGCGGCGTTGGCCACAACTACGAGCATGCGATCATCTTCTTCGTGACTGGCATAGCCGCGGCGATCGGGTATCGCGTCGACATACGTCTTCTTTGCTCCGCCGCGATCGTCTTTTGTGGCGGACTCGAGCTGCTTCAGAACATCGTGCCCGGCCGGCACGCGCGTATGAGCGACTTCATCGTCGATTCCGGGGCGGCGATCCTTGGCTTGTTGCTCGTGAGCTTTCTGGGTCGTGCGGCGCTTGGACGCCGCGGCGCCGAACAATAGAGCATGATTCCGAAAAGGCCTGCCCTCGGACTTGATCCGAGGATGGATGCCGGTCTTCCGCCTGCACGAAGCCCTTGGCACGGCTTGCGCGTCGCTTGAAGTTCGGCCGGCGAAGGCAGGTCAGGAAAGGTCATGCTCCAACAAGAAACGAGAGCGTGATGACGACGACGAAAAGTCGTGAGGCTCTAGCGTGTGCGCAATTCGAAGGCTGACGTTACGTAGTGTTGTTCAAAGTTTGAGCGAGTGCGTCGCCGATGGAAATCATAAAATTGTCACTGGGGCGTCGTCGCCACGCACTTTTGTATAGGAGTGTAGAGTTGCAGGAGTTGTTCATGCAGTCGCAATTCGGCGATCGAAGATATTGGAATACTCGTGCCGAGACGATGCGTGCGCTTGCAGAGGATGTCGGAGATCCGCAAGCCAAGGCCACATTGCTGAAGGTAGCCGACAGCTATCAGAGGCTCGCCAATCAAGCGGACCATCAGAGCGGTCGGCTGACGGATGCACAGACAGGATGATTGGCTGACAGCGGCGCGATAAGCGCCGGCGCGGTAGCCTGATTTGACGGTACCTGAGAACGGGCTTCGTTCAGGAGGCCTCGTGCTCGTGCGCACCGCCGCTTTAGGAGAGCAGCGGCCCCTTCCGCGACCCGCGACGGCCGTTGCCGATCGCCATGAACAGCGCGAGCTCTGCTTCGATCTGGCGACGCCTCTGCGCAAGTTCCGCATCGATCCGATGGAGTAGAGCCCTGAGCTCCGGCTTCGAAAGCTCTTCGATGTTCAGTTTCTTGCTCATCCATTATCCCTGTGACTGTCTAAGCACGCTCGGCGCGCATCTCTCACGCGCAATCATGCGCTCGCGAGCGGCAACGTTGTTTCATTTGTTGCCGGCCGCTTGCTGTGACGGCTGACACAAAAGTTCAGCGCATAAAGGCCCGCAGGCGTTACGCCGAACATGGAGGCGGCACGGATGCTGCGTTGGGACGATTGCGCGGTATCGAGGCGACTAAAGCGCACCTGGCCGACGGCGCTGTGACACCAGACGGCAACAGAGCAAAAGCGCTCCGATCGAGAAGGGTGACATTGATGCCCCTTCACGCCCGATTCTCGAGGCCGCCAGAACGTCGCCGCCCGGCGCACCGCAAGTCGGCCAGTTCAGCGATTGGCGATTACCGAAACCGGCGAGCAGAGTCGTGTTCGTTAAGAGGCGGCCGGTGCCGTCAAAACTGGGCGTATGGCCACCGGTACGTGCAGCGGGCTTGGTACCAGCGATGATGGCGGTGACTGTATCGAGGGCAGCCCTCGTCAGGCACATAACCCCATTGCAGGAAGGGCTGCGCCAGGGGCTGGTAGCCGTGGTACCGAGGGTATGCCAAAGCGACATCCACGCTCGCACCAAGAGCTGCAAGCGCCAGGACGCTAGCCATGAATATGCGCATGATCTCAAAGCCCCCGTTCAGCTTCGAGCATTCTAGACGACCGGCTCCCCTTTATCCAGCGTCCCGCCTCGAACAGCAGCGCGGTCGCTGCCTGAAACTTCGAATCATCGCGAGGATCGTCGGTCCTGCGGCCATCGCCAGCTGACACCTCCGGCCCGTGCCGGTGTCACCGTGAGGGGGCTGAAGCAGTTCTCAATCTTCGCTTGGCGATGGGGCGCACACGCTTTGCTTTCGAAGCGCCGCCTTTCGATCGGTCTGCGGCTCGAGCGCCAGCTCCAACAAATTCTTCTTCATCACAGCCAGCATCAGCCCGCTGAGCAACTCACCGAGCCGCATATCCCGGAACTCCGCCTCCAACGCGAGCTTCCGGACCATATCCTCGTCGAATGGCAGTTCAGTGCGTCGGACCTCGCCCTTGTAACGCATCTCAATTGCGAAGTTCGCACCTTCTGTCTGGCTCGAGACTCCATTCGTAGCCACGACCGGAGCTTGTTGCGGCGACTTTGCCTCCGGACTCGAAACCGTCGGATTCGCCTCAGCCGCGATATTCTGCACACCCGCATCAGCCGGAACAGGCAATGATTGAATCCCATTCACTGCATTCTGCGCGTCAACTGCGACGGTTGTGGCTGTGTGCGGTGCACTGGCGGGTCTTTGGTAGCGGCGCAAGAGACCGGTCGCGGTATCGAAAACCGGTCGTCGCAGGCTGATACCCAGCTTGGAGCACGTGACTTGCAACGTGCCAACGGTGACGCCGACCATCTCCGCGATCTCTTCGCGGCTCTTGCCACGTTCCACGAGATTAATAATTTGGCGGATCTTGTCAGGCGTGAACTTTGACTGCCTTCCTGCATTGCGAGACTGCGTGGCGATGTCCGTCATGTGGATACTCCCTTGACCATTGCGACCCAATCGCCATCTGCCTCCTGCTCTGAGTTAGCCGGGTCATCGACCCGCGCTCCCTCAGATTTAGGACTGCGTCCACCCCCTTGGTTGTCCGTGCACCATCAAGTTTAAAGTCCCGTGACAAACTTGCATAGACGCCGGAAGTGCCTTTGCAGGTATCAGTTCGTGGCGGCGAAAATGGAAAAAAAAGAACGGGTTAGGTCGGCCGATGACTGTTGAGATTGACGGCGAGCGTAACGGAGACGGCATCTAATTACCGCATTCACGGCAGTTCGCTTGGCCTCCCACACATGCCTTGCCGGAGGAGATTGGGACTTATGCTGCTGTCCAGCTAAAGCCGAATGTGCTCGTGTCGCTGAGATGATCACCGACTATGCCGACGGCAACTTGAACCGCCGAACCGATTTTGTCAGCGCGTTAAAGCCCGGCATTTAAAGCGGCCGTGTTCGATAAGTGGGCCGCTTTTACCTGTCAATTTCTGCTGATATTGGAATTGCTTCTCTGTCACGCATCCGCGGCCGCGTCAGAACAAAATCATGAGAGCCGCTTTAATCACCAGAGCCATGGACGCCAAACGTCACCAAGCCGACTGTCGTCGCCTTGTCGCGCAGACTAAATTTCGGGCTTGGATAGCTATCTCATTCTTCCAAAATTGGATCGGCCGCGCGCGGCTCAATATGCATTATCACTGCGCATCACTTCGATTGCAGTCATTGTTGCGATCCTGAAATCGAGGCTGAGACTCCAGTTATCGATATACCATAGGTCAAGTTTAACTCGCTGTTCGATATCTTCCACCGTCCTCGTTTCGCCACGATAGCCATGGACCTGCGCCCACCCGGTCAAGCCCGGCTTGACGTGATGGCGAAACGCATAGTTGCGCACGACTGTATCGAAATGGCTGTCGTGAGCCACGGCATGCGGCCGTGGTCCGATAAGCGACATGCTGCCCTGCAAAACGTTGAAGAGTTGCGGCAGCTCGTCGATGCTGGTCCGCCGCAGCCAACGGCCAATCGGAGTGACGCGACTGTCGTCGCGTTTGGCTTGAGTAACGACCTGTCCATCCTCCTGCACGGTCATGGTCCGGAATTTCAGAATTTGAAACTGGCGACCGTTGAACCCGCAGCGCTTCTGACGGAATAGAACCGGACCTTGGGAATCGAATTTGATCGCAACTGAGACGACCAGCATCAGCGGCATAAAAAGCACGAGGGCGATTGCCGCGCCCACGATGTCGACTGTGCGTTTGACAGCGCGTTCGAAGAGGCTACGCGGGCGGCGCTGGAGCTCGATCGTGACGGTGTCACCGATCGTGTGCGAAGGAAGATGAAAAATTTCGGACGACCTGCCGAGTGGAACAAGGTTCACCGGCAACGGCAACACGCGCAACTCGGTAAGCAGGCCTCTCAACTCGTGCCAATCACTGACGTCGGCCCCGACGACAATCTCCTGTACGTCAGACCCGCGGATCGACGAGACGGCCTGGTGAATCACCGCCCGACGTCGTTCGATATCATGGCGATTGTCAGGCAGCACGAAATGGCGCGCCAGCTTCAGACCATGTTGAGTGAGTGTCTGGAGCAGCCCCAGTTCGGTGCCGGCGGCGGCATCGGTGATCAAGACGATCTTGCGTCCGGCAAAGCGGCGCACCGCCAAGCCGTCGGCCAGAAATGTTCGCCAAAACGCCCTTTGAGCGATCAGCGCCACGAGCCCTGACACGGCAAATGAAATGGTAGCGCCACGGGACAGGCTGCTGCCGAGTTTCATCGCGAATGCAACAGCAGTCAAAAAGAGAAATACGAAAGCCCAGCTTAGGCAAAGCCGTCGAATCTGCGACTTGAAGTTCAGCAGCTCCGGCGGCTCATACAAATTCCCGGCCTTGGCAAGACCGATGAAGAGTGCGGCTACTACTGCCGCGCAACCGAGGTATTGGGCCACATCGCCCTTCATCTCCAGCGTCAAGAGATGGTAGCCCACGCCGCCCGCCGCTCCTGTCAGCAGAATCAGCGCGGCATCGCACAGCATCGCAATCGGAGCGATGGCTCTGTACGGAATTGTCCAGTGCGGCCGGAAAACTCGACGTCTTTGAACAATAGACCGGCCCACCGCCGATCGGTGTCGAACACCGAAATTACGCTTCACATAACTCATGGGTGCGCCAGCAAAGACTGAAGAAAGCCCGGCTTCAGCGGGCCGGGACGAAGACATTTTGAGCTTACTTTTACTCAACTTCAACTATTGCTGCCCGAACCACGGGGGCTGGATGCTATTTAGCTTAATCTGGTCGCGGGTGTGGCTGACGTGCAACGATATAAACCAAAGGTTGTTGCGTAACTAAGAGGCTGACTCTCCTCGAGTTCGGGGCGGTCTGCCCGCGCCATCGCTGTCCTTTTCCAACATTTACACAGCTTTCATTTATTATAGCGATGCTCGCGTGATTCGCTTCGGTTGGCTACTGAAGGGCTCTTGCGGTGCTTTCTTCGATCATGCTTCACCTTGCGGCAGGAGCAGTTACGGGCTTCGTCTTTTCAATCCGAATCTTGCTTTTTGCGCTGCTGCTTCTGCTGATTGAAGCAATTATACTGTCCGTTGTTTTCGGGGCATCCTTCATTGTCGGGCCGGTCATCGGCATTCTAGCCCTTCAGATGGGTTATCTGAGCGGAGGCTACGCGCGCACCATGGTGGAGCGCCTAGCCGGCTCACGACAGACTGCAAAAGCCCCGCGGCTGCCCTGAGAAGGGAGCTTCCCGAACGGAGGCCTTGTATTCCAGCGGTTGGTAAATGAGGCAGTTTGCGCCCGAGCCAGTATCGCTCAGCACGGGGCGACAGACGAAAGAAGGGGCTCCAGCCGAACAGGCCGTGATCGCCGGCCTCGCGGCCGGTCGGCACGACCGGATCTGGGTCAATTGGACGTCTATTGGACTTGGCGCCGCTGGACTTGGCGCCGCGGGACCCTAGCTGTCTTGGCCGACCGCGCCGCTCTCCGCCTTCTTGTTGCGCCGGCGGCGATAGAGCCAAACTCCACCAGCGGCCAGGAGAACAGGAAGGCCGGCGCCCAGGACCGGGCCGGGCGCACCATGATAACCCGCGTTGGCCCAATTGCCTGCGTTACCGCCCCTATAAACCCAGTCATAGGGAGAAACGGCAGACTCGTAGAAGACGTATCCTACTGGCGCCCCAGCCAAAGCCACCGCGACCAGTATGATCTTCAGAAGCGGGCTCATATCGGCTCCTTGTACTGAACCTGCGGGCCTCCTTTAAAGATTTGACCATTCGTAACCGTGTCTGACAAGGGCGTACTCCACGCCCTCGTCAGACTGACGCCAAATTTTAAACACGTTAACGTGACCTGGGCGCCACGAGGGCGTCGTTCTATGGGCGCCGTCAGGCCTTATGACGGCGTATCGCCGTTGTAGAACGACCCCCGCAAAACTAGAGCATGATCCGAAAGGGCGACCGGTTTCCCGCCTGCGCCTTGGCACAGCCTGCCGCGTGGCTTGAGCTTCGATGGGCGCATGCAGGTCGGAAAAGATCATGCTCCAACAAGAGGCTAGAGCGGGATGACGATTCGAAGATAAGTCGTGCCGCTCCAGCTGTCCGTGCAGATGATGGCGATTTGACACAGTCCGGTGGCCGCGGCCCTGTCGGTCGGCCTTTCTGGCTGTGTTTTCGATAGAGAGAAAAGCGGGATGCGCTGGCAATGCATTAACCAAAAAATCGACGGTTTACGGCGCCTGCGACCCGACGATTGTAACTTGCTCCAGCAAGATTAGCGACGCGAAGGAATTGTGATGAACCAGCAGGACTGGGATCGCATCAGAGCAGAGCTGAAGGCCGGTTTGCCTCAGCATCGACTGGATCCGGCCAGCACGTCACTCCGCTCGGCGGGTGACGGCGAAATGGTTCTCAAGCACATTGCGGAAGCCTTGCGCGATGAAAACGGGATGCTGAAGGTCGACGCGGACTGGAGCCTCAAGCAAGCGACGGCGAATCGATAAGTGAAATGTTGGCACGCATTCGCGCGTGCGATCGCCGCGCGTGAGACCTTATTCCAGGTTAGCGAGATTCACTGTGCATCGTCTTGGCCAAGAGCGGATCGACCTCTGACACAATGCGCTCAATGAACGGCCGATTGCCGGGCAGGGCTTTTTTGTAGGCAGCAACCAGGACCGACTTTGAATCCGGGGTACGGGAGAGGAGCATCCGCAGGTCCCGCTTGATCATGTCCTGGGTGTCCGGGTCTTCAATGCCCTGAACACGAAACGACAGCATGAGGCGCTGCGGGAGCAGGATCAGTTCGTTCGGGGCCGTATAGAACGACATCTTTAGCAACGCGCTTGGCAGCGGAGTCGGCGACTTGTAGCGGTCCACCAGTGCGGCAAGCATGAGCCAGACGTCTCCGCGATGCGGAGAATATTTCAAGGCGCGCTCCAGATCGGCCCGCGCCGTGTCGTTCACGACACCGCCCTGTGCAGCGTCCGACCACAGCAAGTCCGCGTAGGTGAATCCACTTTCCGCCCAAAGGTCTCCGCGAACGATTGCGAGCGAGGCGGCGCGCTCCGCCCTATCCTGTTCAGGGCGCGCTCTCGAGGCGGCCTGTGCGTCGAGTGGAATGCGAATGGTGCGTGGCCGTTGGAATTCGGGCGCGACAATCCAGGCCGCTTGCACCGCGCACACGACGCTGAATATCGCCAGCGCGATGCGGGGCCAGACGTGCGCGGGAAAAAGCGACCTCATATTCACCTTCACTGCAGATGCCGGGCACCAGAAAGGACGACTTTTCTTCGAATCGTCATCCCGTCCTTGGCTTTTTGTTGGAGCATAATCTTTTCCGATCTGCTTTCGCTCCGCCGGGAGCTCAAGCCGCGCGGCAGGCTGTGCCAAGGGCTTCGCGCAGGCCGGAAACCGGTATCCACCCTCGGATCAAGTCCGAGCGCAAGCTTTTTCGGGATCATCCTCTAGGTGGACCAACTTCTGCTCTGCGCAAGAGCGACTCCGCAAGTCGCGGCGACCAGAATGGTGATTGCCCGGCCGAACATGCCGGGGTTGCCGAACGACAGTATGACCAATGCGAAGAGGCAGGCCGCGCCGGCCCCAGGATAGACATAGTCCCGGCCACGCAGCAGCGCTCGGTGAAAGAGCAGCAGTCCGCCGACCAAAGCAGCGATCGTCAGCGCCCAAAGCATAGGGGATCCCAACTCTATCGCGATG
>Ga0066388_100002483_pt1 | contig 11298 bp, 8 predicted proteins | sample PanSoiMetaGPlot6_FD_64539 | JGI IMG/M metagenome (GOLD analysis project Ga0066388, IMG submission 64539) | Tropical forest soil microbial communities from Panama analyzed to predict greenhouse gas emissions - Panama Soil - Plot 6 (Hybrid Assembly) | ecosystem: Environmental > Terrestrial > Soil... | reverse complement strand
GGGTCGAGGGCGCAGGTCGGGTCGGCGGCGCGGGCTCCGGCGCGGGCACAGGCCGCGTTGTCGGGGCAGGCGGGGGAGCCTGGGCAGGGGGAGTCGGAGCAGGCGGGGGAGTCGGGGCAGGCTCCGGCGGCAGCGCAGGTTGGGTCGGCAGCGCACGTCGGGTCGGCGGTGCAGGCCGTGGGCGGTGAGCCGCCGGCTGGTGCGAGGCGGGTGGCGGCGCGTAAGCCGAAGGGCAGGACCGGCGGCGCGCTGACCGTCACGCTGTCCTATGCCGACGGCGGGTGGACGGTCGCTGCCCACCAGGGTGCGAGGGCGCTGGCCCGGCCCACCCACGTCGGGGCCGGCGAGGCGCTGAAGCTGGTCGAGCTGCTGGGTGTGCCGGGGGTGCAGGAGGCGGTGGAGCAGATCGTCGCCGCGGACCGGGCCGAGGCGGAACGGGAGGCGGAGCGGCTGCGGGCTCAGCTCGCCGAGATCGAGGCGCGGCTCGCGGAGCTGCCCGAGACCGGCGGACGCCCCGGCGACTAGGCCGACCGGGGCATTCCACCCGTACGCTGTGTGACTGTGAACAGGGCCCCCGTTCACCCGAAAGTGGAATCTTGCCCCGCGACACGGACTGTCTGCAGCAATCCAGCCCCGGCGACGGCTGTCTTCCGTATGGTCCCTCGCCATGGGGCTGGGGCGCGACGGCCAGGACAGCACGGGGCGCACGGGCAACAACGGGTCTGGAGGTGATGTACCGAGCAGAAGCCCGGCTGTCAGGGGCGCGACTAGCACGGCTAGCAGAGGCCCGACCAGCAGAGGCCCAGCCGACCCGGCCGGCAGAGCCGAGCAGGAGCCGGACCGCGTGGCGATGGTGCTCTCCTCGTCCGCGTTCCGGGTCGGTCGGTGGGTGCTCGGCGGCTTGGCCGGGTTCTATGCGCTGAGCACGGTGCTCCCGTTCCAGGAGCGGCCGCAGGGGCTGGACACCTGGTTCTACAGCATCGTGCTGATCCTCGTCGTCCTGTCCGGCTTGGCCAGGCCGCTGCTGGTGGCCCAGGACCGGCGGCCATGGCTGTTCATGGCGTTGGCGACGATCTCGTGGGCAACCGGCGACGTGTACTGGTCGGTGAAGTTCTCCAACGCCGACGAGATCCCCGTCCCGTCGCTGGCCGATGCGTTCTACGTCGGGCTCTACCCGCTGGCCTACTACGGGCTGGTGCTGCTGGCCCGGTCGGTGCTCCGCCAGGTGCCCGCCTCGGTCTGGCTGGACGGGTTGGTCACTTCGCTCGCGGTGGGCGCGATCTTCTCCGCGTTCACCGTGAAGCAGATCATCTCGGTCGCCCAGGGCTCGCTGCCCGAGGTGCTCACGAACCTGTCCTACCCGATCGGCGACCTCGTTCTCATCGTGGTCGCCGTTGCCACCCTGGCCATGGTCCGGTGGCGGGCCGATCCGGTGTGGTGGCTGGTCGCCGCCGGGTTCGCGCTGTTCGCCATGGCGGACACGGGGTACCTGTTCGGTGTCGCCAACGAGACCTACGTCGACGGCAGTTGGCCGGACGGCCTGTGGATGCTCGGCATCACGCTGGTCCCGCTGGCCGGCTCGCTGCCGGAACCCAAGCGGGCCCCGGCCATCCGCGGCTTCGCGGCGCTGCTGGTGCCGATCCTGTTCTCGCTGGCGGCGCTGACGCTGCTGCTGGTCGCCGCGTTCGTCCCGCTGCACCCGATCACGATCGTGCTCGCCGGGAGCTGCCTGGTCGCTGCCGGGGTGCGGACCGCGCTGACGTTCGAGCAGACTCGGGCGCTCGCCCGCAGCCGTGCCGAGGCGATGACCGACGAGCTGACCACCCTGGGCAACCGTCGGCTGCTGGACAGCCGGCTGCCGGCGCTGACCGCGCAGGCGGTGGCCGGGCGACCGCTGCTGGTCACGATCATCAGCGTCCGCCAGCTGGCCCAGATCAACGACGTGCTCGGCTACATGTACGGGGACGCGCTGCTCGCCGCGGTCGGCACTCGGCTGCGCGAGCACATGCCGCCGGAGGCGGTCTCGGCCCGGCTCGGGGGAGCGGAGGTCGCGATACTGCTCCCCTTCGATGGCAACATCCCGCGGGCGGAGAAGTCGGTCCGCGAACTGATCGACGCAGTGGCCACTCCGGTCACCGCGGTCGGTGCCGAGGTGGACATCGCGTTGAACGCCGGGATCGCGGTCAGCCCGACGCACGCGGACCGGGCCGACGACCTGTTCCGGTGCGCCAGTGACGCGCTGCGCCGGGCGAAGGCGACGCAGTCGGAGGTCGAGGTCTACGACCCGGCGCAGGACATCGGCCGGGACTTCGGCCCGCGGCTGCTGCCAGACCTGATGGCGGCGCTGGACACCCACCAGATCATCGCGTACTACCAGCCGAAGGTGGACGTCGACACCGGTGCGGCGTTCGAGCTGGAGGCCGTGCTGCGCTGGCACCACCCAGAGCACGGGCTCGTGGCGTCCGAGGCGCTGCGCCCGCTGGCCGCCCGGGCCGGGCTGACTCGCCGCCTGACCCGGGTCCTGCTGACCGAGGCGGTGCAGCGGTGCGCGTGGTGGCGCCGCAACGGCATCGGCCTCGGGGTCTCCCTCGACCTGAGCACCGCGGACGTGCTCGACAGCCGGCTGCCGTACGACGTGGCCCGGCTGACCAGCGAGGCGGGCCTGCCTCCGGGCGCGATCCAGCTCGAGCTCGCCGAGGATCTGCTGCTGGTCGACCCGCGCCGCACCCGGCGGGCACTGGGGCAGTTCCGCTCGCTCGGTGTCCGGCTCGCACTCGACCACTATGGACAGTCCGCGCCGTCGCTGGCCAGGCTGCGGACGATGCCGGTGCAGGAGCTGAAGTTGGACGGGTCGTTTGTCGGCTCGGTGCTGGAGAGCGCCCCGGACGCGGCGGTCGTGGAGTCCACAGTGAGCCTGGCTCGATCGCTGGGGATCGACACGCTCGCCGACGGTGTCGATTCGCCCGAGCTGCTGACCCGCCTCGCCCGCTACGGATGCCGCAGCGTGCAGGGCGCGGCCGTCGGGGTCGCCATGTCGCCAGCCGCGCTGGCCGCCTGGCTGGACGAGATCATCACCCAGCCAGCGGCACAACCGGCCGGATGAGTCACCCGCCCGGCAGGGGGGACGTCCTTCCGGATCGCAACGCCCGCAGGCACGTCAGACGTGTCCCGCCGCGGTCGGTGTTGCCCAACCGTTACCCCTCCCGGGCCGGTCGCCCCGCCCGGTCCGCCGTGCTGGCCCGGTCCGCCCGGCCCGTCCGGCCCGTCCGGCCCGTTCAGTCGGCCCAGCATTCCCGGCCCCCGGACCCGGGTGGGCGCCGGTACCGCTGCGAGCAGGTCTGGCGGAAGCTGCGGGAATGGCAGCGGCGCTACCTGGCCGCCGAGATCGCCGGCACGTTGACCGCCATTCTCGCCGCGATGTCCACCTTCGCCAGGACGCATTCTCTTGCCGCCGCCGCGCTCGCCGCTTCGGTCGGCGAGACGGTCGGCTTCTACGTGGTGATCCTGCGCGCGACCGTGCCGCCGCTGTACCGGCAGCACCACGGCCACGGGGGAGTCCGCCGGCTCTGGCTCACCGGCCGGTCGGTGGCGACCGAGGCGGTCGACTACGCCCTCGCGGAGTGCGCCGACACCCTGCTGGTCCGCCCCGGGATGGTCTATCTCGCCTCGACCTGGTTCGCCTCGCACCTGGCCTGGGGGTTCCTGGTGGGCAAGCTGATGGCGGACGTCGGCTTCTATGGTGTCGTGATTCCAACCTACGAGCTACGGAAGAGACTGACGGCGTGAGCGAGATGCTCGGTGTGCTCGGTCCTGCCGCGCTCGCGCGGCTGTCGTACGAGACGCCGTTCCTGCTGGTCGACCTCGACCAGGTGGCGACCGCGTACCTGGAGTTCGCCGAGCTGATGCCCGGCATCGACGTGCACTACGCGATGAAGTGCAACCCCGACCGGCGCATCCTGACCCAGCTGCACGGGCTGGGCAGCGGCTTCGAGATCGCCTCGATCGCCGAGCTGCGTGAGCTGGAAGCGATCGGAGTGGACCCGGCCGAGGTGATCTACAGCAACCCGGTCAAGCCCGCGGCGCACATCGCCGCCGCCGCCCGCTCGAACGTGTGGCGGTTCGCCTTCGACAGCGTGGCGGAGCTGGAGAAGCTGGCCGAGCACGCGCCGGGTGCCGCCGTCTACGTCCGGCAGCGGACCGCCGCAGGCCAGACGACCGTGCCCAGCGAGGGAAAGTTCGGGGTAGACGGCAAGCGTGCCCGGGCGCTGCTGCGCCTGGCCCGCCGGCTCGGGCTGCGCCCGTACGGCGTGGCGTTCCACGTCGGGTCGCAGATGCTGGACCCGGCGGCCTGGGACACGGCGATCCGGCAGAGTACCGAGCTGATGCGGGCGTTGGCCCGCGACGGCATCCAGCTGGAGATGCTCGACCTGGGCGGCGGGTTCCCGGCCCGGTACGCTGACCGGCCGCCGCCGCCGCTGGAGGCGTTCGCCGAGGTGATCGTCGCTGCGCTGGGCCGGCACCTGCCCTACCCGGTGCAGAAGCTGGCGATCGAGCCCGGCCGGGCGCTGGTGGCCGGTGCCGGGGTGCTGGTGGCGACGGTGATAGGGATCGCCGAGCGGTCCGGGCGGCGCTGGGTGCACTTGGACGTGGGCGCGTTCAACGGCCTCATGGAGGCGCTGGAGAGCGGCAACCGGCTCCGCTTCCCGCTGGCCGACTCGCGCGGGTCGGCCCGGCTGGCCCGCTGCCACCTCACCGGCCCGACCTGCGACAGCCAGGACACGATCATGTTCGACGTGGGGCTGTCCGCCGACCTGGCCGTGGACGACCGGGTCTTCCTGTACACCGCCGGCGCCTACACGACGAGCTACGCGAGCGACTTCAACGGCTTCGCGATCCCGCCGACGTATCTGCCCGGCGAGGCACTGCCCGGCGAGGCACTGCCGGGCGGGCTGCGCACTCCGGTGGGCTGAAGCAACACGCGCGGTAGTCGACTCGGGCCTGGCTCGGCCTGGCTCGGCCTGACCTGGCCAGACAGGCCCCGCGGATGCTCGGCAGTCGGCATGATGGGGATCTGTTGCTGTTGGTTGACTGAGTTGATCAGGAGATTTGGATGGCATCGCAGCGGGTGTTGCTCGGGCCGCTGCATCGGCGGGACCCGGACCGGGTCGGTCCGTACGTCCTGCTCGGGCGGCTCGGCGCCGGGTCGATGGGCCGGGTCTACCTGGGCAAGTCGGCGGCCGGCCGGCTCGTCGCGGTCAAGACGATCAAGTCGGAGTACGCCGAGGAGGCCGACTTCCGGGCGCGGTTCGCGCAGGAGGTCGCGGCCGCGCGGCAGGTCAGCGGAGTGTTCACGGCCGCGGTGGTCGCGGCTGACCCGGACGCCGAGGTGCCGTGGCTGGCCACCGCCTACGTGCCGGCGCCCTCCCTGGCCCGTCTGGTGGAGACCTGCGGACCGCTGCCGGTGCCGGTGGTGCGGTGGCTGGCCGCCGGCTGCGCGGAGGCGCTGGAGTCGATCCACGACGCCGGCCTGATACACCGCGACCTGAAGCCGTCCAACGTGCTGGTCTCGCCGGACGGGCCGCGCGTCATCGACTTCGGGGTGGCCCGCGCGGTGGAACGGCTCCAGCTCACCACCACCCACGGCACGGTGGGCACGCCTGCATACATGGCGCCCGAGCAGGCCCGGGACACCCGGCAGGCGACCACGGCGAGCGATGTGTTCTCCCTCGGCTCCACGCTGCTGTTCGCCGCGACCGGGCATGCCCCCTACCGGGGTGAGACCGTGACTGATGTCCTCGTCCAACTGGTGACCGAGGCGCCGGACCTCAGCGACGTGCCGAGTGAGCTGTCCGCCATCGTTACCGGCTGCCTGGACCGGGACCCCGGGCAGCGGCCGACGCCGGCCGAGGTGGTCGCCGACCTGGCGCCGTACGTGGACAGTGAGGCGGGGCGGGAGTTCGGCCCGGCCTCGCTGCCGGACACCGGCCGGGCCTTGATCCAGGAGTACCAGCAGCGGCCGCAGCCCCCTGCCCGGCTGACCGGTCCCGCCGAGGAGGAGGCCACGGTCGGGTCGCAGCCGGCGCAGCACCACTCCCCGGTGCCGACCCGGCTGCCGGGACGCGGCCGGCGGGGTCGCAGGCGGAACGGCGGCGGGTGGGTGCCGGCACGGGGACCGCGCGGTGGCCGGGCCGCGTCGCTGCCGATGGTCGTGGCCGCGAGCGCGGTGGTCGTCGTCCTGGTCGGCATCGGTGGCCTGGTCGGCGTCTGGGTCGACCGCGCCGGGAACCGGTCGGCCGAGACCCAGTCGGCCGGGCCGCAGTCGGCCCGGACCCAGTCGGTGCCGCCCTTCGCCGAGCCCAGCCCGCCGCATGACGACTTGGGTGGTCCGCCGCCGCCGTACTCCGGCGAGTCCGCCCGCCCCGACGGCTCGCGGAAACTGATGGTGAACCAGGACAGGGGCGACGGGGACACCGCGTTCGTGCTGCACGGTGAAGGCTGGGAGCCCGGCGAGCGGGTCGCTGTCGGGCTACGGGGCCACCGCCTGCGGTCCCCGGCGTTCATGCCGACCGTGGACCGGGTCGGCACGTTCAACTACGCGGTGAACCAGCAGCGCGAGTTCTTCGCCGGCCCGCTCCCGCCGGGGACGTACACAGCGGTGGTCACGTCGGCGGGCGGGGCGAAGGCCGAGGTCAGCTTCGAGGTCCACTTCTTCGGAATCCCCAGGTAGTCAGGCCGGCTCGCCACCGGTGGGCTCACGGCCGGCGGGTCCACCACAGGTCCTCCTGCCGGGAGCACCAGGCGGGGTCGGTCAGCTGCGCCAGGTCCGCCGAGGTGATGATCGCGTGCTCGATCAGCACCTCCACGACCACTTCGTCGGACAGCCGTACGCCCTGGCGGACCAGCCCGCGTTCGGAGATCTTGTGCCGGAGCACCTTGAGGTGCTCGCCGACCCGGGCGGAGAGCCGCTCGCGGAAGGCCGGGTCGGTGTCGAACCGCTCGATCTCGTAGTAAGCGCCGGTGACCTCGAGCGCGGCCCGGGCGATCTCCGGCGTCCGGGGGAGCGGCGTCGTGCGGGTCGGGTCGATCAGCCAGGGCTGGCACCACATCAGCGCCACCAGGAACAGCTTGGTCTTCGGGTCCAGATACATCGGCAGCAGCGTGGAGTCCTCGTCCGGTCGGCTACGGGCCGTGCCGCGGTCCTGGACGAGGTCGTTGAGATCGGCGAGGTCGTCGACGGCGCCCGGGTCGGCGCGCGGGCCCACCACCGCCACCTTCAGCGACTGGCCCTCGTCCAGCATCGCCCGCGACCCGACCAGCACCGCACCGTTGCGTACGAACCACCCGCCGCCGGGCTCGCCCGACTCCTCCATCCGAGGGAGCCGGATCCGGGACCCGTCGCTGACCGCGTAGAGCGCGTGGGTGCGGCTGATGTTCGCGACCCAGGCGCCGCCGTTCACCGCGGCGACCAACCCGGCCCGGCGCGACAGCCCGCGCCCAGCCGTGACCGTCACGTCCACGTCCGGCCCGCGACCGAACACCAGCCGCTTCCCCTGTGGAACCCCGATCACGCGCCCGGTCGGCGTGCTCACCTGCGTCACCGGCATGGTCGAATCCGCCCCCATCGCCTCCGTCCCGTCGCCGAGCCCAGCCCCCGCAGTCTCGTCCGGCCCGGCGGCGAGTCTATGACCGGCCCGCGGTCGCGGCATCCCCAAACTCGGGGGTGTCCGGACCGGCTCGCCAGCCTCTGCCGCGGAGTCCCCCTCCCAGAGCTCCGACCCCAGAGCTCCGACCCCTGAGCTCCGACCCCAGAACCCGGGGATGGCCAGCCGGCCGCGTTCGCGGTTTGCTGTTACTGCCCGGGGCGAGCGCGAACGCGGCACGCGAGGGTGAGCGGTCCGGGTCTCGGAGATTCAAGCCCAGCCCTGCCGAACCGGCAGGGCGGCGGGGGGTGGGCAGCGAGCTTCGGTCCAAGGCCGCTCCATGGGGAACCCTTGCGTGGCATGGTATGCCTCGCCCTGGGCGTGCCTGCCCGCCCGGATCGGTGGTCCGCGCCGACGTTGTCGAGGAGGCAGGCGTGGCTGAGGGATTTGCTGTCCGCGAGCTGCGGCTGGTGGTCACGGCCGTCGACTACGACCGAGCGCTGTGGTTCTACCGCGACGTGCTCGGGCTGGCCGAGCGCGCCGCGTACTCGTCCCCGGGTGGCCGAGTCACCATCTTGGCGGCCGGTGAGGCCACCCTCGAGCTGGCCGACCCAGCGCACGCCGAGTACGTCGACAATGTCGAGGTGGGCCGCCGGGTGGCCGGGCGGGTCCGGGTGGCGTTCGGCGTGGACGACTCCTCGGCGGTCACCACGACCTTGGCGCAAGCCGGTGCCGTAGTCGTCGCCGACCCCACCCGGACACCCTGGGGAACACTGAACTCGCGGCTGGACGCCCCGGCGGGGCTGCAGCTGACGCTGTTCTCCGCGGCCGGCGAGTCGGAGGAGCAGGACGAGGGCTAGAGCCGGGCGGTCAGGACCGCCGTAGCGGCTAGCAGGGCAGCACCGCATTCTTCAGTGAAAAGTCCACAGTGGACATCCATTGTGTAGACAGATCGATGCCGGGCACGTCCACTCGGTCAGTTCCAGTGCGTGGTCCCGGCTGCAGGAGGGTCCTCGGCCGGCGGCAATTCCGTCCCAGCCTCCTCCGCCACCATGTACGCGGCGTACCAATCGGGCCAGTTCTCGTCGCGCTGGCCGGTGCGCTTTTCGTGCTGTCCGTGGGCGGCCTCGGCACGCCGAAGGGCCCTTGCCAGTTCGCTCACCGACGCGAAGGTCGTCATCGCAGAGTCGACACGACCGGGCAGACGCGTCGTGATCTCCTGCAGCAACCAGCCATTGCCGTCGGGATCACGGAATGAGGCGAATGAGCGGTAGCTACGATGCTCGGGATCCGGGCCGCCAACTCGGATTCGCCCAAACAGGTAGTGCTCGTCCGTGCCCGCGTACACGTCACCGGCACCGTGGAACACCTTGCTGACTTCAGCTCCTCGACGGAGCAGCTCTTCGCGAGCGGCATCAATGTCGGAGACAACCAGGTACAGACCCTGGGCGGAGCCGGGCGCCGCCGCGGTGATGTTTTTGCCGAAGATGACCGAGCACCCGGAGCCAGGCGGCGTGAACTGGACGCCGCGCCAGTCATTACCATTGGAGAAGTCGCCGTCGAGCCGCCACCCGAGGCTCCCGTAGAAGTCCTTCGCTCGGTCAACGTTCGAGACCGGGATGACGACCACCTCGAGCTTCATGTCGGCTCCCGCGACCTTCGTGCCGCTGGTCGCGTCATTACGACGGATTTCATTCAGAGTTGCCATTTCTGCCTCCTATGCATTCACCTAAATCGACGGTTACATTTGTTGACAACAAGCCGGCTATGGGCTTGCCGCCACCGTTGAAGAATGTTTGCGGAAACGACGAGGCACCGTGAGCCGCTCGCAGGCGTATCAGGTAATGGAACCTCTACTAGTGATTCCCAACGCGCTGGAGGGGTTGCAAGCGTTGGACCTCTCGCCGCTTGAATGAAGTTACTTCAGGATTCCGAACTCGGGCCCCAGCGCGCTGAATGCTGATTGCTGATTGCAGAATGCTTGTAACTTCCACGAGCTTCGGGAGGCGTCCGGCGGTTTATCATATTCCGCTGCTACCCAGCACAGTTCCTTTAGGAGTTGCCGTCATGCTGAAATGGCTTTCCATCCCGCTTTGTTTGTTTTTAGTGTTGTCTGGATTTGCGCTCGCCCAAAACATCGCCGAAGACACAGACAACGCTCCTCGGCCGGTAAAACTCGTGCCTCCGCCACCGCCTGGCCCGGTGTACATCCGGTGCGGTGCGCTCTTCGACGGTAAGTCCAACCAACTGGAGACGAATGTAGTCATCGCCGTAGAGGGCGAGCGGATCAAGCAGGTGGGCAAGTTTTCGCCGCCGGCGGGCGCACAGGTCATCGATCTCCCAAACCTGACGTGCCTGCCCGGTATGGTGGAGTCGCACACCCACGTTTTTCTTCAGGGCGACCGCAAGCCCGGCCAGTACGATGCGCAACTGCTGAAGCAATCGGTGGCCTATCGCACGATCGAGGCGACGACCGCCGCGCATGCCGCCCTGGATTGGGGTTTTACCACCATCCGCGATCTGGAAACCGAGGGCGCCGGCTACGCCGATGTTGACGTGCGCAATGCCGTTAACGCCAGGTTGATCTGGGGACCGCGCATGCAGGTGGTGGGGCGGGCCATGGACGTAACTGGCGCTTACCCGCTGCAACCGGCCTATGCCTGGGATGTCCCGGTACCCATTGGAGTGGAGACGGTGGATGGGGTGGAGGGTGCGCGCAAGGCAGTGCGGGAACAGCTTTCGCATGGCATCGATTGGGTAAAGATCTATGCCGACCGTGGCGGCAGGATTCATGACAACATCCTCGACACGATTCCAACGTTCACCCTCGACGAGCTCCGCGCCATCGTCGACGAAACCCACCGGGAGCGCCGCCGCGTTGCGGCGCATGCCACCGGGCTGCTGGGCGTGCACAACGCCGTCGAAGCCGGCGTCGACACCATCGAGCACGGCAACTACATCGCGCCGGAAGACATGAAGACGATGGTCGCCAAGGGCATCTGGTTCGTGCCGACGCCGTACGTCGCCGAGTACGACGCCCAGTGGCGGGCCCAACGCGCGGGCACCCAGCCCCGGGAATCGCCCGGACTGAAGATCCAGGAAGACACCTTCCGCCGTGCGCTGCAGGCAGGCGTTAAGATCGGTTTCGGTACTGACGTGGGCGCGTTCGAGTGGGACATGAGCCCCTCGCGGCAGCTCGTCACTATGGTCAAGTGGGGCATGACTCCGGCGCAAGCCCTGCGTGCCGCCACGATCGGCGGCGCGGAGCTGATGCAGATGCAGAACGACATTGGCACGCTCGAGGCAGGCAAGTACGCCGATATCATCGCGGTCCAGGGCAATCCCCTGAATGACATTTCTGTGATGCAGAAGATTGCCTTCGTCATGAAGGGCGGCCTGATGTTCAAGAAATGATGGTGTTCAAAAAATGATGGTCTTCAAGAAATAGCTGCAAGACTATGCCGTGCGTGATGTGTTCCACATGACGCTCACGACCCACCAACGCGAGTCGTCATAGAACAATTGCATGCTGTTGGCGCCGCGTTCGAAAGGCGGCCCCTTAGGATCTCGCAGCGATTCATATGTGCTCAGCACGTGTGCGACGCGGCCGAAGGTCTCGCTCTGGCGGCCGGTCTCGCGTTCCCAGAAGTCCTCAACG
>Ga0066388_100002482_pt1 | contig 11301 bp, 13 predicted proteins | sample PanSoiMetaGPlot6_FD_64539 | JGI IMG/M metagenome (GOLD analysis project Ga0066388, IMG submission 64539) | Tropical forest soil microbial communities from Panama analyzed to predict greenhouse gas emissions - Panama Soil - Plot 6 (Hybrid Assembly) | ecosystem: Environmental > Terrestrial >... | reverse complement strand
CCAAGCGCCTGCCGCGCCTGCGTGTCGAGCTTGACGACGCTCTGCTCGAGCTGGCTTGTCTGCATCTGCAGACGTTTCTTCGCGGTGACGACGTCGGCGACGCCGCGCTTGACGTTCTGCAGCATCTCGAGCTGCTTCTCGTAGGAGTAGTCGAGCGTCTCGCGCGGGTCCTCGGCCCGGTCGAGCAGCTTCGAGAACTTCGCCTTCACGATCATCGAGGTTCTGCTGAGCAAGCCTGCCATCCGTCCTCCTCGTCTGAGTCCAAGCATCTAGCCTACCGCCGGTGCTAATCGTCAGAAGCATGCATCCGGGCTGGCTGTCGAACGCCTACCTCGTCGCCGACGAGCCGGGCGGAACGGCGGTCTTCGTCGACTCCGGGGCGCCGCTCGAGCCGCTCGTCGAGGCCGTCGAACGCGAAGGGCTGAGGCCAACACACCTCCTCGTCACTCACGGTCACCACGATCACGTCGCGGGGAACGAGGACCTCGTCCGGCGGTTCGACATTCCGGTCGAGACCGGCTCGGTGGAGACGGGCGGGCTAGCGATCGAGGCACTGCCTTCGACCGGTCACGCCGACGATGGGATCGCGTTCGTCGTCAACGGCGAGGCGGTTTTCACGGGCGATACGCTCTTCCGCGACGCGGTCGGCGGCGGGCCCGACGCCGAGCCGATCCGTCGCTCGGTCATGGAGGTGCTGATGGGACTGCCGCACGGGACACGCGTTCTGCCAGGACATACGGAGGAGACGACGATCGGCCGGGAGTGGGAGGAGAACCCGTTCGTGCGCTACTGGCGCGGGGTGGACGCGTCGCTCGACGAACCGGTTCGGGTCGGCGGTCGGGAGGCCACGCTCGTCGTCTGGTCGCCAGACTACGACGGCAATGGTAAGGCGCTCGTCCAGTTCGACGGCAACGGCGAGGCGATCGTCGGCGGGTCGAGGGTGGAGCGCTGATGGACATCACCGACCCGGCAATCGAGGCGTTCGCCGAGACGCACACGACTGCGCCGACGCCGCTTCTCGGCGAGCTCGCCGAGGAGACGCGCGCGACGCTGCGCGCCCCGCAGATGCTGACCGGGACCGTCGAGGGCCGGTTCCTCGAGTTCATCGTCTTCGCGCTCGGGGCTCGGCGCGTGCTCGAGCTCGGGACGTTCAGCGGGTACTCGTCGATCTCGATGGCCGTCGCCCTGCCGCCCGGTGGCCACATCGACACGTGCGAGGTCGAGCCCGCGCACGCAGAGGTCGCGCGCCGCTACATCGAGGCGGCCGGCTACTCGGACCGAATCACCGTGCACCTCGGCCCCGGTCTGGAGACGATCGACCGCCTCGAGGGCGAGTTCGACTTCGTCTTCATCGACGCCGACAAGGAGAACTACGTCAACTACTACGAGGCCGTGCTCCCGCGTCTGTCCGAGCGAGGCCTCATTGCCGCGGACAACACGCTCTGGAGCGGCCGCGTGCTGGACGATTCGGATGACTCCGAGGGCACGGTTGCGATCCGCGCCTTCAACGAGCACGTCCATGCGGACGACCGCGTCGTGAGCGTGATGCTCACGATTCGCGACGGCGTCACCTTAGTTCGGCGAGCCTGACCGTGTGACTCTCGGCGTCGGGCTCGTGGAAGCGCACGAGCCGGTGGCCCTCCGACTCGAGCTCCTTCTTCGCCCTCGCCGGCAGCTTCTCGAACGCCTCGACGAGGAGCTCGGCCTTCTTCACCGTGCGCCTCACGCTCCACCTTCCCGCCACCGCGCCGTCCACGAGAAACGTATTCACCGACTGGGGCGTCTTCGTGCTGAAGATGAGCGGCCTGTATTCCTCGGCCAAGATCTCGGCGCGGCGCGCGTGGGCGAGAAGGATGGCGTCCCAGACGGGAAGGAAGCGCGCGGGCGCTCGAGTCTTCGCATCGGGAAGCGGAGCGCGCGGGAGGTCGACGAGCTCCTTGCCCTCTTCGTCCTCGAAGCGGCGGAGGTTCAGCTTCTCGGTCGCGGGCTGGATCTTCTTCGTCGGCACCCCAGCCCAGTTGGCGGCATCTGCGAGCCGTGCGGGGCCGAACCCCTGGAGATACCTGCGAAGGAGGAGCTCGAGCCCTTCGTCCTCGGTGGCCTCGATGGGGCCGAGCCAGTCGGCCGCCGTCGCGTAGACGTCGGCTCGCCGGCGCTCCCACGTCCCGGACGGCGGTACGCGGAGGACGTCGTAGAGCGCGTTTACCCCATTCCATACAGTGGTCGACTCGACGAAGGGCGTGAGCTCCTTGCGTGAGAGAGGGCCCTTGGCCAGCGCTTTCTTCGCGGTCGCGGCCGCCTTTTTCACGTCGGCCTCGGAAGCGCGGCCCTGGTGATAGCGAAGCCAGGCGGCACGACGGCTCGGCCTCGTCCCCGCGGCAACGAACGGATAGTCGCCCGCCGAGACGAGGTGGATCGTGATGCGCATCATCGTCCCCTGCACGGCTCGCCGTTCCTCGAGCGCCTTCGTCAGGTCCGCCATGTCGAACCTCTTCAGTCGGGTCCAGAGCCCGATGTAGCCGCCCGTCGCGTTCTGGGTCTGCAGGCCTCCGACGGACTCGAGCGCCTGGATGACCGACTTCGGCGAGCGCTCGAGCAGGAGCTGTCGGGCCAGCAGCGACCGGTTCAACTCGCGCGCGGTGAGTGTCTTCATGGATACACGGCCGCCTTGAGGTAGTCGGGAGGCGGGTCGGCGAGCAGCGTAGCGACCTCTTCGAGGCGGACCTCGTGTGTGATCAGGCGGTGCCAGGGATGCGCCCCGCTCGCGAGGAAGGCGAGGGCTGCGCGCACCTTGGCCGGGGTGTGGTGGAAGGCGCCGCGCAGCGTGAGCTCCTCGTAGTGGAGGCGGAAGGTGTCCACGGCGACTTCGCGGCCTCCGAAGAAGAGGACGGTGCCGCCGGGGCGGACGAGCGCGAGCGCATCGCGCCAGGCCTCCTCCGAACCGACCGCCTCGATGACGATGTCCGCGCCCTCTCCGTCACCGGTGCTCGCCCCGAACTCGGGGGCGAGGGCGCGCCTCTCGGGCCGGCCGCCCACGGCGACGACGTTCGCACCGGCATCGCGCGCGGCCGCGCAGAGCATGAGGCCGATCGGGCCGAGGCCGAGTACGGCGACGGTCTCGCCGGCCTGCACTTCGGCCCGGTCGATCCCGTGGAGGCAGCAGGCCAGTGGCTCCACCATCGCGGCGACCTTCGAGTCGAGGCAGTCGGGGACGAGGAGGAGATTTCGCTCGGCGATTCTCGCCGGCACGAGCAGGTACTCGGCGTAGGCGCCGTTCAGCAGCGGCTGGAGGTTCTCGCAGAGCTCCACCTGGCCGCGCTTGCACGCGGTGCAGTTCCCGCACGGCGCTGAGTTCGCGGCGACAACGCGCCGCCCGGTGTCGACATCGACTCCGCAGAACTCGTGACCGAACCTGCTCGGAAGCTCGCCGAGGAGAACCGGGTGCCCGCGCCGGAAAGCCTTCGCGTCGGTTCCGTCCGTGAGGGCGACTTCGATCTGGACGAGAACGTCGCCGGGGCCGGGCTCCGGCTTCGGCACGTCCTCGAGGCGCAGATCTCCGGACCCGCGGAACATCAGGGCCTTCACGGCTGGAAGACCACCTTCAGCGCCTGCTTGTTCCGGTAGGCGGCGAGACCTTCGTCGAAGCGCTCGAGCGGTAGGACGAGTGGCTCCGGAAGGTCGAGCTCGGCGAGAAGTGCGACGGACTCCTGCAGATGTCGGCGAGTGGCCGACCGGGAGCCCGTCAAGGTGATCTCGCGGCGATAGATCTCGTCGGCGTCGAGCGCGCCCGCGTCGGCGAAGACGAGCACTGACCCACCGGGCTCGACGGCGGCTACGGCATCCCGGCCGGCACCGGGCGCGCAGACCACCGCCGCGCGTACCGGGCCTGGCGGTTGCGGCCCGCTTCGCGCGGGGTCGGTGTCCTTCACGTAGACCGTGGCTCCGCGCCGCGCGAGCACCGCCTCGAACAGGCGTCCGACGAACCCTCCGCCGAGGACGAGCACTTCGCCGGGCGGGACGCGCTCAGCTCCCCGGAGGACGCAAGCGAGCGGCTCGGTGTAGGTCCCGGTGACATCGTCGACCTCGTCCGGAAGCTCGACCCATCCGTCCGCAGCCACGCGTTCGGCGAAGCCGCCCGGGCGAATCGTGGGCGCGGCGAACTTCTCGCAGGTCGACTCATGTCCGCTCAGGCACCGAGCACATTTCCCGCATGGCTCGTGATGGACGAGCACGACGCTCTTCCCGTTGGTTTCGGCGACTACCTCGTGCCCGAGCACGGTTCCCTGAGCGGCCCGGCCGAGCTTCTCGACGTCGCTTCCGCAGAGGCCGCACGCGATGACGCGGAGGACATCGGCGCCCTCCGGCTCCGCGATTTCGGCCTGCTCCGGTTGACCGGCCGAGTTGAGAACCACTGCCCGCACCGAGGGGTATCGTAGGCGCGTGGCGATCAAGCTCTACCGCTGCAAGAACCTCTGGGTGAAGGCCGGAGGCCATCCCTGCTGGCGGGTCCAGAAGGCACTCGACGACAAGGGGATCGAGTACGAGCTGGTCACCGGACCGTGGCCGGCGATGGGCAAGCGCCACGACATCGAGGAGCTGAGCGGGCAGACCAAGTACCCGGTCATCCAGTTCGAGGATGGCTCGGTCTACCGCGAGGAGTCTAAGGACATGGCCGAGACGATCATGACCGGCCGGCTCTTCGAGAAGCAGGGAGCGCAAGAGCCCGCGTCCTAGCCCTCGCTACACTTCGATCGCAGCGGGGCTATAGCTCAGTTGGGAGAGCGCCTGGATCGCACCCAGGAGGTCGCCGGTTCGAGTCCGGCTAGCTCCATCAAGACCCTTGCGCATCGGCGTTTGGTGTCCCGAGGCTAGATCGTCTTAGGATCGAAGCCGTGAGCACCGGCGTGCGCTCCTATCCACAGACTCCGGCAGGGTGGACACACGCTGACCGAAGGTCGATCGGGCCCTTCACGACGCACGTCACCTATCGGCGAACAGACGGCACGACGATCGAGTGGTCTTCGCGATCCCACCGAAAGAACGCCTCTCGGCTCTCGAGGGCGGGAGGAAAGGGCGGCGTCTGGTGGGCTCCACACCGTGCGTCGTGGTGGATCGGCGTCCTCTTCGCGATCGGCGCGAGCTGCTTCCTCGTCGGTCCCCTCCCGGGCTTCGTCCAGGCGGTCGGCTCCGCTGTCGACGCCGCGGTGTTCTTCGTCGGTTCGATCTTCTTCACCGCCGCGGCCGGGCTCCAGTGTCTCGAGACGTTCAACGCTGATCGCGGGCCCACCACGAGTGAGCGGTCGTTCCGCGTGCTCGTTTTCGAGCCGAGGCGAATCGACTGGTGGTCGTGCGTCGTTCAGTTCGTCGGCACCCTGGCCTTCAACGTGACCACCTTCCGCGCTTTGCAGACGGGCATCTCGAACGTCTCCTACGACCGCCTGGTCTGGGCGCCAGACGCCTTCGGCTCGGCTTGCTTCCTCGTCTCGGGTTACCTTGCGTACGTCGAGGTCTGCGGGCGCTTTGTCTGCTGGCGGCGCCGAAGCCTCGAATGGAAGATCGCGGCGGTGAACCTCCTCGGCTGCATCGCATTCGGCATCTCGGCGCTGGGCTCGTACGTGGTTCCATCATCCGGAAGCGTCGTCAACCTCGCCGCGGCGAACTTCAACACCGCGCTTGGCGGACTCTGTTTCCTCGTTGGAGCGGTGCTCCTCCTGCCTGAAGGCGCGGGAGCCCGTTCCCAGGTCGCACTGGCGCAGTCGTCCTAGTGACGAAAGCTCGAAGCGGTCGTCGCGTCGTGCACGGGCGCCGGCTGCTTCTCGAGTCTGGGCAGCTGCCGTTTCAGGTCCTCGATCAGCAGGTCGCCCAGGTCGTGAGTGAAGCCACGCTTGACGACCACCCGGAGAGCTGCGAGGTCAGTGCGGTTCTCGGGAAACGTGTACGCCGGTAGTTGCCAACCGCGCTCGCGCACTGCATTCGAGACGTCGAAGACGGTGAAGTTGTCAATCTCGTCGCGCATCTTGAACGCAAACACCGGCAGCTCGTCGCCTTTCGTCAGGAGCTCGAAGGGTCCGAGCTCCGCGATCTGCGACGAAAGGCGCGTGGCGACCTCGCGTGCATATCCCTGCACCTTGCGATAGCCCTCGAAGCCGAGGCGGAGGAAGTTGTAGTACTGGCCGACGATCTGGGCTCCAGGCCTGGAGAAGTTGAGGGCGAAGGTCGGCATGTTGTCGCCGAGGTAGTTCACCCAGAAGATGAGGTCTTCGGGGAGCGCCGCGGAATCACGCCAGACGATCCAGCCCACGCCTGGATACACCAGGCCGTACTTGTGGCCCGAGGTGTTGATCGAGGCCACTCGCGGCAGGCGGAAGTCCCACTCGAGTTCAGGATCGAGGAAGGGTGCGACGAACGCACCTGAGGCGCCGTCGACGTGGACGGGGACGTCGAGCCCCGTTCTCGACTGGAGATCGTCGAGCGCCTCGCAGATCTCCTTCACGGGCTCGTAGGAGCCGTCGTACGTCGAACCGAGCACCGGGATGACGCCGATCGTGTTCTCGTCGCAAAGCGCAACGGCTTCCTCTGCAGCAAGGTGAAAGCGGTCGCCCTCCATCGGGACAAGGCGCATCTCGACGTCCCAGTAGTTCGCGAGCTTCTCCCAGCAGACCTGGACGTTGATCCCCATGACCAGATTGGGCTTGTCCGCCGGCTTTCCTTCGTCCCCTCGGCGCTGCTGCCAGCGTCGTTTGAGCGCTAGTCCGCCGAGCATGGCCGCCTCGCTCGAGCCTGTCGTCGAGCATCCTGTCGCCTCGGCCGCGTCGGGCGCGTGCCAGAGGTGACTGAGGATGCTCACGCAACGCATCTCGAGGTCTGCGGTCTGCGGGTACTCGTCCTTGTCGATCATGTTCTTGTCGAAGCATTCGGCCATGAGCTTCTCTGCCTGTGGCTCCATCCAGGTCGAGACGAACGTCGCCAAGTTGAGGCGGGCATTGCCATCCAGCATCAGCTCGTCGTGGATGATTTGATAGACGACGTCCGGTGCCAGCTCTCCGTCTGGCATCCGATGCCTTGGGATGCCGTCGCCCTCGAGCGTGAAGAGAGGTGCAACCGCAAGGTCGTGCGCCGGCCTCGTCGCCGGACCCTTCGGGTGTTTGAGCGCCATGTGCCTAGCCTCCCTGGTCGTCAATCCTGGATCGAGCCATCCACACTCTCAAAACCGTCTCACACTCGGCGATCAACGATCAGTCGGGATACTCGTCCTTCCGCCACGCCATGAACTCGTTTTCTTGCTTCTTCGGCGTCCGTTCGAGCAGGAAGGTGAAGTAAGGCGCGACGAACGGATCGGGCGCTGCCACGGTGTAGGTGTGGTAGACGGTGCCGTTCTCGCGGGCGAAAGCGATCCAGCTCGGTGCCTCCCGCAGCCCGTCCTTGAGCTCGGCGCCGACCTGGCCTGACCAATCGACGAGCCAGTCGGGCGGGTTGTCGATCATCTCCTTCACCTCGGGGATCTGCAGCGCCTGCTCCTCGGTCATCGCGAGGTTGAAGTCGAACGCGAAGTCGCTGTCGTAGGTCGAGACGTACGGGAACTCCCAGCCCATTCGCTCCTTATAGGCAGTGAGACGGTCGATGGGCGCGCGTGAGAAGCACATCAGCGTCACATCGCGATGGTTCATGTGCACGAGCAGGCCGTTGAGGCCGTCGGCGAGGCTGGTGCAACCGGGGCAGGCGCCCTTCGTGTAGGCCGGCCCGAACATGACGTTGTAGGCGAGAAGCTGGGACCGGCCGTCGAAGAGGTCTCCGAGCGACTTCTTCCCGTCCTCGGTGTCGAGCTCGTACTCCTTCTCGACGGGTACCCAGGGGAGCTCGAGCCTCTGCGTCTTGGCTTTTTCGTTCAGCTCCGCCTGCTCAGCCTCGAGCTTCGCGAGCTCGCCCCTGGCCGCCTGCCAATCCTCGCGGGTTCCGATCTTGTGCTCAGCCAACGATCTGCGCCTCCTCTGGTCGGGACCGTTCAAGACGGTACCGGCTTGCCGCGACCGGCCGTCGGCTGGCGACTGAATCTAGTTGGAGGTCGGCTCGCGGATTGTCCAGACGGTCGTCAGGTCCGGATCGACAACCTCCTCGCCCGTGGAACGAAGTCGGTAGATGCCGGGCTTGGCCTCCCGGAACGACTCGGGGTCCGGCGGCAGCGTGAGCACCTCGCCGTCCGAGCACACGACACGGATTCCAAGATCGGGATCGACGAGCGCGATCCGGCCGTGGCGTTCTTCGGTTCCGAGCTCCGTCCCGTCGGCGTCCTCTCGCGTGATCCCGATGAGGACGTACTTGCCGAGGAGCGAGTAGGGATCGCGTTCCACACAGAGGAGGTCGGCACGACAGCGGAGATACTTCAGCCGTGGACCCGGCGGACATCGAGCTTCGAAGCGCGACGTACGCGCTCTTCGTCGGGCTCGGTCGTGCGCCGAGACTCGAGGAGACGGCTGCGGCCGTCGGGTCCGACGTGACCGATGTGGAGGCGGGGTGGCGGCGACTGCACGAGGCACACGCGCTCGTCCTCGACCTTCCCGAGATCGCGATCCGCATGGCGAATCCGTTCTCGGCCGTCCCGACGGACTTCCGCGTGCACGCCGGAGGTCGGGACTGGTACGCGAACTGCGCGTGGGACGCTTTCGGGATCTGCGTGGTCCTCGGCTCGGACGGGCGCATCGAGACGTCGTGTCCGGACTGCGGCGAGAGGATTCATGTCGAGGTACGTGGGAACCGCCCCGACGACGAGAGCCTCCTCTTCCACTGTTTGGTGCCCGCCGCGCAGTGGTGGGGCGACATCGTCTTCACCTGAAGCACGATGAAGCTCTTCCGGTCGGAGGAGCACATCGAGCGCTGGCTCGACGGCCGCGAGCCGGGCGGAACGATCCCGGTCGCGAAGCTCGCCGAGCTCGCGGAGGAGTGGTGGGGCGACCGCCTGGCGCCGGACTGGCGGCCCCACACTGTCGAGCAGAATCAGGCCATCCTCGACCGGCTCGGGCTCGCCGGCGAGTTCTGGCGCCTGGGCTGAGCCAATAGTCCACCCGGCCTATTGCACTCTTGTTGCGAGAGGCGCAAGGTACGCGGATGTCTCGCAGCTTGCGACTTGGGGTCTTCGGTCTCGCAGTGCTTGCCGGGATCGCCGGGCTTGCCGGGGTCAGGGCCCGGGCAGCGCGGGCGGCTCAGCCGAACATCCTCGTCATCGTCACAGACGACCAGCGTGCCCACACGCTGCACGTCATGCCGCGGACGAGGCGGATCTTCTACTTGAACGGCCGCTCGTTTCCGCGCGGCTTCGTGACGACACCGCTCTGCTGCCCTTCTCGCGCGTCCATCTTCACAGGCCTTTACGCGCACAACCACGGGATCCACACGAACGGCAGCGCAAAGCTCCCGCAGGACAGGACGATTCAGCGCTATCTCCACGACGCGGGCTACAAGACCGCGATCATGGGCAAGTACCTCAACTCCTGGGATCTGGCGAGGAACCCCCCGAATTTCGACCGCTGGGCGCTCATCAAGCCCGACTCGTACTGGAACGCCGAGTTCAACGTCGATGGGGAGGTCAAGAACCTCCCCGGCTACTCCACGGACGTGCTCTCCGTGAAGGCCGTCCGCTGGCTGCGGCGGTTCGAGGAGCGAGACGATCAGCCCTGGTTCATGTACATCGCACCCGTCGCGCCCCACGCGCCGTCGATTCCGGCTCCGGAGTATGCCGCCGCTCCGGTCCCCCAGTTCCGCCCGGTGCCGTCCGACTTCGAGGCGGACCGGTCGGACAAGCCACCATGGGTGCGGTCTGTCAGTGTGCCGCTCTCCACAGTCGAAGACGTGCGTGCCAAGAGGCTTCGGACGCTCATGTCGGTGGACGCCCTCGTCGGCCATGTCTTCCACGAGATGGAGGCGCTTGGAGAGCGCCACGACACGCTGGCGATCTACCTGTCCGACAACGGTGACCTCTGGGGGGAGCACGGGCTCGTCGGCAAGCGGGTCCCGTATACGGAGTCGATTCATGTGCCGCTTGCGATGCGTTGGCCGGGCCATCTCGAGCCCGGTTCCCTGGAGTCCAACATCGCCACGAACGTCGATCTCGCGCCGACGATTCTGGACGCAGCCAACGTCGAGCCGCTCTTCCCGATGGACGGCGTATCGGTTCTCGGCAATTGGGTGCGGAATCGGCTCTTCGCGGAGCACTGGGGCGGCGAAATCGTCCCGAACTGGCTGCAGATCAGAACGAAGGACTTCGCCTACATCGAGTGGTACGACGGCTTCCACCTTAGGCCGACCTTCCGCGAGTACTACCGCACGACGAAGGACCCGTGGCAGCTCCACAACCTCCTTCACGACGGCAATGCCTCGAACAACCCGGACCTGAGCAAGCTGCGCGAGCTCATGAAGCAGTACCGAACCTGCTCCGGGCGTTCCTGCCCGGGGGTCGAGTTGAGCTCTAGTCCTTAGGCACGCGAACGCGGCGCGCCAGACGAATAGCATCCGCCTCCGGTTGAATGGGAGATCCTGGAATCTGAAGCGTGCCGCAGTTTGCCTCGGCCTCACGGCTCTGCTCGGGCTGGCGGCGCTGATCGGATCTGAGCGCGCCCAGGCAGCGGTTACCTGCGGAGGCCTGAAGGCGACGATCGTCGGAACGAACGGCGCCAACGTTCTCGTGGGCACGAGTGGGGCAGACGTCATCGTCGCGCGCGGCGGCAACGACACCATTAAAGGCAAGGGCGGCGGCGACCTCATCTGCGCCGGCGGCGGCAACGACTACGTGGACGGTGGCCCCGCACATGACGTCGTACGTGGTGAGGTGGGTCACGACACCTGTGTCACCTCGCCGGGAGGCGGCGCGGACAAGTTCGTCTCCTGTGAGGATCGGACGGCCTTCGACCTGCAGATCGACGACGGCCTCGACTGGGGCTTTGTCGAGGATGCAGCGGAGAACGAGCCACAGGCCGGAGACAGTGTCGTCACGACGTTGCGAATGGGAGTGGGTGGTGTGGGCCATGCGGGCTACAAGAGAACGATGGTCGCCCCGCAGGGCCTCCTTTCCGGGCCGACCACGGTGCTCAGCTTCGGAAGTCTCGACGACGGGATCGCCCCAGTCGATCTGCCTTTCACCATGCCGTTCTTCGGAGTCCCGTACGACCAAATCAGCGTTTCGACGAACGGGTGGGCCAGCTTCGGTGGACCCGCGTGGGACTACATGGGCGACGCGCAGCCTGAGGATTATCGAGGCCTCCCCTTCGCTGTCGGCAATTTCTACCGCGGTCTGATGCCTTTCTGGGTCGA
>Ga0066388_100002481_pt1 | contig 11301 bp, 10 predicted proteins | sample PanSoiMetaGPlot6_FD_64539 | JGI IMG/M metagenome (GOLD analysis project Ga0066388, IMG submission 64539) | Tropical forest soil microbial communities from Panama analyzed to predict greenhouse gas emissions - Panama Soil - Plot 6 (Hybrid Assembly) | ecosystem: Environmental > Terrestrial >... | reverse complement strand
AAGGTCTTCGAGCGCTGCCCGGTCGAGCGGCCGGCGCTGCGAGAAGTGTCACCGAATCACTGGGCGGCCTGTCACCTTGCCCCAGTTTAGAAGCGAACCCCGTGAGTGGAGGAATCTAGAGAGCATGCGCGTCGAATACGCCTTTGACCTGTCGACCGTCGACATTCCGTACTTCTCGGTCGAGAGCATGGAAGGCCCCGAGAAGCTGTTCCGCCTGGTCACCCTGGTGATGAACGTGCTCTACGTGCGGCCGCGGGTGGACGTGATCTTCCACAGCCCGAACAAGGACGACCTACCGCGAAAGATCTCCGCGTTCGAGGCGATCGTGAAGAGCGCGCCCTCGGCACCGGTGCTCGAGTTCAAGGCGGGCTCGATGGGCTCGCTCGGCAGCTCGTACTACTGCTGGATCAGCATCCACTCCAACGGTGCCGGCGGCTCACGCTCGCCGCGATGACGTCGGCGCGCAGCTGCGCGGGGTCGTCGGCGCAGCCGCTCTCGTCGAGATAGGTCGCGAGCGCGGCCTCGCGCAGCGCCGCGGGCACCAGGTCGGGTAGGGCGGCGTTGAGCTGCGCCAGGTTCTTCACCCGGCGCCGGCGCGGCACCCGCGCGCCGAAGCGCACGTTGCCGTAGTCGAGCAGGCGCGCCGGCGCGCCCGGCCGCCACAGCACGTTGTTCGCCTTCAGGTCGGCGTGGTAGACGCCGCGCCGGTGCAGGCGCCCGACGAGCGCGCCGAGCGCACGCGCCAGCTCCGCCCGCTCGCGCTCGCCGGCGCGCGCGAACTCGCCGCCGTCGATCCAGTCGCTGACGGTGGCGCCGCCGTCCTCCATCACGAGCTCGGCGCCCGACCAGGCGAGCGCGCGGCCGGTGTCGATCCCGCGCGCCTCCAGGCCGTTGCCGCCGACCCAGGCGCGGCGCGCATCGCCCGCGCGCGCGAAGCGTTTCACGACGAAGGGCCCCAGGCGGAAGAGCTCGGCGTTCGCCGTGCGCTTGAACGGCGCGGCGCCGGCCAGGTCGGGCAGCGCGGCGAGGTCCACCTCGCGGCGGCGGAAGCCGCCCGACCAGCGGGTGAAGCCCGTGCTCTCCTCGAGGCAGCGCGCGGTGCGGCTCCGCCAGTGGCTCTGCGCGCGGCGGTCGCGCCAGAAGCGCACGCGCTCGAGCTCGCGCGGCAGCGGGTCGAGCAGCGAGAAGGCGAAGAAGCCGAGCTCGCGGCGGCGCAGCACCCCCGGGATCCAGGGCAGGAAGCGCGCGCGCTGCAGATCGAGGAAGACCGCGCGCCCGTCGTCGACGAGCAGGTTCCCGAGGTGGAGATCGCCGTGCAGCATCCCGCGCCGGTGCGCGTCGTCGATCGCGGCGGAGAGGAGCGCCAGGTCGTCGCGCGTCGCGGGCCGCGCGCCCGCGAGCCAGCGGGTCGCCGTCCAGTCGCGGCCGCGTGCGGCGAGCTCGGGGACCGGGATGCCCCGCGCCCGCGCCCGCTCCAGTGCGCGCGCCTCGCGCGCGGCGGTCTCGGGACGCTCGAGGTAGACCTTCAGCGCGACGTCGCCCGCGCGCGCGGCGACCCGCGCCGAGTTCCGCTTCAGGACCTCGACACCGGCCGGTGTCGCGCCGGCACGCAGGTCGGCCGCGAGCGCGTCGAGGCGGTCGGCGCTCAACGCGCGCGCCGCTCCCACAGGGCGAGCACGCGCTCGGCGTGCGCGGACCAGGTGAAGCGCTCGGCGGTGCGCCGCGCCGCCGCGCCGAGCTGGCGCAGCCGCGCGGGATCCTCGAGCGCGCGGAACGCGGGGCCGAAGTCGTCGCCGCAGAGGAACCCGCTCGCGCCGGGCTCGACGAGCTCGGCTGCGCCGTTGTCGAGCGTGGTTGCGACGGGCAGCCCCGCGGCCATCGCCTCGAGGCAGACGTTCGCGAACGGGTCGTAGCGGGTCGGCAGCACGAACAGGTCGGCGGCCGCGCACAGCGCCGGCAGGTCGGCGCGCAGGCCGAGGTAGCGCACGCGCGCGCCCACACCGAGCGCTTCGGCCCGGGCGCGGAAGGGCGCGGGGTCGCCCGCGCCCGCGACCCAGAGCTCGGCCTTCACGCCCGCGCGCGCGAGGCCCTCGATGGCGAGGTCGAGGCCCTTGCGCTCGAAGCCGCTGCCCGCGAAGAGCGCGACCGGGCCCTCGACACCGAGCTCCGCACGGATGCGCGCCCCGGCGCCGTCGCGCAGACCGGGGTGGAAGCGCTCGAGGTCGACGCCGTTGTAGATCACCGCGAGCCGCTCGGCGGGGACGCCGTGCAGGCGCGCGATCTCGTTGGCCGTGTAGCGCGAGTTGCAGAGCACGAGCTGGCGGGGGTCGCGGAAAACCGCGCCCTCGATCGCCAGCAGCACCGCGTGGCGGGGCGAGAGCCGCCGCGCCGCCGGGCTCGGGTAGACGCGCGCCATGTAGCCGGCGTGGCTGCCGCCGCCCGCGCGGTACACGTCCTGGTGACGGGTGCGCGAGAAGCCCTGGACCACGTCGAAGCGCCCGCGCGCGGCGCGCGCCGCCCGGCGCGAGAACGCGAGCACGCGCAGCGGCTGCCAGAAGCTCGGCCCCCCCAGGCGCTCGACCGCGACTCCGGCGGGCGTCTCGGCAACCGCCTCCCGACACAGAACGGTGAGATCGACGCCGCGGCGCCCCAGCTCGCGCGCCAGCGCGAACGCGGCGCCCTCGACGCCGCCGGGGCCGGGTCTGAAGCTCTCGATCGAGATCGCCGCGCGCACGGGCCGGAGAGTAGCCTGGCGGAGCCGGCGGTTCCTCATACCTTGAGCGTCCGGGATGAGGTTGCGACACGCCGTGGCTGCGCTCGCGCTCGCGGCGCTCGGGTGCCGCGGCGAGCGCGCCGAGCCGCGCACGCTGCGCATCAACCTCGCCACCGAGCCGCCCACGCTCGACTGGAACCTCGCGACCGACGGCGTCTCGATCATCGCCATCCAGCAGCTCATGCGCGGGCTCACCAAGCTCGGCGAGGACTTGCGGCCCGAGCCGGATCTCGCTGCCTCCTGGGACGTTTCCGCGGACGGACGGAGGTACACCTTTCACTTGCGGCCGGGGGTGCTGTGGAGCGACGGCGCGCCGCTGGTCGCGCAGCAGTTCGTCGACTCGTGGCAGCGGCTGCTGGCGCCGGCGACCGCCGCCGAGTACGCGTACTTCCTGTTCGGGATCCGGGGCGCGCGCGACTACAACGGCGGCAAGCTCGCCGACTTCGCGCAGGTGGGCGTGCGCGCGCCGGACGCGGCGACGCTCGAGGTCGAGCTCGCCGCGCCGCTCGTCTACTTCCCGGCGCTCGTGAACTTCATGGTCACCTTCCCGATCCGGCGCGAGCTGGTCGAGCGCTTCGGCGAGCGCTGGACCGACCCGGGCAACCTCGTCTCGCTCGGGCCCTTCACGCTCGAGGAGTGGCGCCACGAGTACCGGCTCGTGCTGCGCGCGAACCCGCGCTACTGGGCGGGCCGGCCGCCGCTCGACCGCATCGACGCGTACATGGTGCAGGAGGGGAGCACCTCCCTCGTCCTGTTCGAGCAGGGCCTGCTCGACCTGGTGCGGATCCCGCCGCTCGAGATCCGACGCTACGAGGGCCGGCCCGAGTACGTCCGCAAGCCGCTCTTGCGCGGGTACTACTACGGCTTCAACACGAGGCGGCCGCCGTTCGACGATGCGCGGGTGCGGCGCGCCTTCGCGCTGGCGATCGACCGCTCGCAGTTCCCGCCGCTCCTGCGCGGCGGCGAGCAGGCGTGGAGCTCGTGGATCCCGCCGGGCATGCCGGCCGCGAACCGCGAGCTCGGGCTGCGCTTCGACCCCGGGAAGGCGCGCGCGCTGCTCGCCGAGGCCGGCGTCGACCCCGCGCAGCTCGCGCCGGTGCGCATCGTCTTCAACAGCGACCAGGCGCACAAGCTCGTGGCCGAGCAGGTGCAGGCGTTCTGGCGCGACAACCTCGGCGTGCGGGTCGAGCTCGCGCCGCGCGAGTGGAAGGTCTTCTTGAAGGAGCTCGCGAACGACCCGCCGCCCGTCTTCCGACTCGGCTGGGGCGCCGACTTCCCCGACCCCGACAACTTCATGAACCTCTTCACCTCGTACAGCGAGAACAACCACACCGGCTGGGCGAACCCCCGCTACGACGCGCTGGTCGAAGAGGCCGCGCGCGAGCCCGACCTGGCGCGTCGCCAGGCGCTGTACGACCGGGCGCAGCGCATCCTGTGCGAGGAGGACGTTCCGATCGTCCCCCTGTTCGTCACCGGCGCGAACTTCGCGGTGGCGCCGCGGGTGCAAGGGTTCGTGCCGAGCGCGATGGACCTCTTCTTCTTCGAGAAGGTCTCGACCGAGTGATCCGCTACGCGCTCCGCCGGCTCCTCGCGGGGATCGCCGTCCTGTGGGTCGTGGCGACCGTCACCTTCGCGCTCCTGCGGGTCGTGCCCGGCGGGCCGTTCGACAAGGAGCGCGTGCTGCCCCCCGAGATCATGCGCAACCTCGAGCGCCGCTACGCGCTCGACGCCTCGCTCGGCGAGCAGTACGTCGACTACCTGCGCCGGCTCGCGCACGGCGACCTCGGGCCGTCGTACAAGTACGTCGGCCGCGACGTGGCCGACATCCTGGCCGAGGCGCTGCCGGCGTCGCTCGAGCTCGGCGCGCTGGCATTCGCGCTCGCGGCGGCGGGCGGAATCGCGCTGGGTCTGGCCGCCGGCACGCGCCGCGACACCGCGGTGGATCGGGCGATCGGGCTCGCGTCGCTCGTCGGCGTGTCGGCGCCGCGCTTCGTGACAGGCGCGGCGCTGATCCTCGCGTTCGGCCTCGCGCTCGATTGGCTGCCGGCCGGGCTGTGGGAGGGGCCGCTCTACGCGGTGCTGCCGGCGCTCACGCTCGCCGCGCTGCCGCTGGCCTACGCCGCGCAGCTCACGCGGGCACAGGTGGTCGCGGTGATGGGCCAGGACTACGTGCGCACCGCGCGCGCGCTCGGCGTGCCCGAGCCGCGCGTGCGCCGGCGCCACGTGCTGCGCAACGCGCTGCTCGCCGTGCTGACCTACTTCGGCCCGCTGCTCGCGACGCTGCTCACCGGCTCGTTCGTGGTCGAGTCGATCTTCGCGATCCCCGGCATCGGCCGCTTCTTCGTCACCGCCGTCACGAACCGCGACTACCCGCTCGTGCTCGGCGTGACGCTGGTCTACGCGGCGATGGTGGTGGTGGCGAATCTCGCCGTCGACCTGGCCTACGCCTGGGTCGACCCGCGCATCCGCGTGGGCGCGGAGAAGTCGTGAGCGGGCGGGGCAGGCTGGGGCTCGCGATCGTGCTCGCGCTCGCGCTCCTGGCACTCGCCGGCGACCGCGTGTCGGGATACCGCTTCGACGCGCAGGACTCGGCGCGCGCGCTCGAGGGCCCTTCTCGCGCCCACTGGTTCGGCTGCGACGCGCTCGGCCGCGATCTGTTCGCGCGCCTCTCCGAGGGCGCGCGCATCTCGCTCCTGGTGGCGGCCGGCGCCACGGGCTTCGCGATGCTGGTGGGCCTGGCCTACGGGGCGGTCGCGGGCTGGCTGGGCGGACGCACCGACGCCTGGCTCATGCGGGCGGTCGACGCGATCTACGCGCTCCCCGACGTGCTGGTGATCGTGCTCCTGATCGAGGTCCTGAACGGCGCGCTCGGCGGTCTGCCCGACTTGTGGCGGCGGCTCGCGGCGCTGGCGCTGGCGCTCGGCTTCACCGGCTTCGTCGGCGTGTCGCGGCTGGTGCGGGCGCTCGTGCTGCAGGCGCGCGAGGAGACCTGGGTCGAGGCGGCGCGCGCGAGCGGCGCCGCGCCCGCGCGCATCCTTTTGCGGCACGTGCTGCCGAACATCGCGCCGCCGCTGCTCGTCTCGGCGGCCTTCCAGATCCCCGCGGCGATCCTCGCCGAGTCCACCGTCTCGTTCATCGGGCTCGGCATCCAGCCGCCGTTCTCGAGCTGGGGAACACTGGCGAGCGACGGCTTTGAAGCAATGCGCTCGTACCCGCATCTGATCCTTTTCCCCTGCCTCGCGATCTTCTCCGCGCTGCTCGGCTTCCAGCTCCTCGGCGAGGAGCTGCGCGCGCGCATCGACCCGCGCTCGCGTGCGTGAAGTCTCTTGCCGCGACCTTCGCGCGAGGTAGACTCGCGCCGCCCGTCGATCCGGCGAGGAGCACGACGTGATCAAGACGCAGGGACTGACGAAGCGGTACGGCGGACTGACCGCGATCCAGAACGTCTCGTTCGAGGTGGCCAAGGGCGAGGTCGTCGGCTTCCTCGGGCCGAACGCCGCGGGCAAGACGACGACGATGAGAATCCTCACAGGCTACCTGCCCGCGTCCGCGGGGAGCGCCTCGGTGGGCGGCTTCGATCTCGCGGCCGACCCGCGCGGCGCGAAGCGAGTCACCGGCTACCTGCCCGAGATGCCGCCGCTCTACCCCGAGATGCGCGTGCACGAATACCTGTCGTTCGTCGCGGCGCTGCACGACGTGCCGCGCGGCGAGCGCCGCGACAAGGTCGCGCGTGCGATCGCCTCGTGCGGCCTCGAGATGGTGGGCGAGCGGGTGCTGCGCACGCTCTCGAAGGGCTACCGCCAGCGCGTCGGCCTGGCCCAGGCGATCGTGCACGACCCCGCGGTGCTCGTGCTCGACGAGCCGACCTCGGGGCTCGACCCGATCCAGATCGCCGAGATCCGCGAGCTGATCCGCCGGCTGGCCGCGGAGGAAGGCCGCACGGTGATCCTGTCCACGCACATCCTGGCCGAGGTCGAGGCGATCTGTCAGCGCGTGCTGCTCATCGCGTTCGGCCGGCTGCGCCTCGACGCGCGGCTCGACGACCTGCGCCAGCAGGGGTCGCTCGAAGAGGTGTTCGTGCGCGAGGTCGAGCTGGCGGCCGCGAGCCGCCCCGACGCGCCGGCCCACGACGTGGCGGCGGCGTCGGTGGAGGTGTCGACGTGAGGCACGTGCTCGCCATCGCGGGGCGCGAGCTGCGCTCGATGTTCGTCACCCCGGACGCCTACGTGCTCTCGGGCGCGTACATGCTGGTCGCCGGGTTCTTCTTCTTCGTGTACCTGGGCGTGTACCTGCAGGAGCTGCAGCAGATCCAGGCGCTCGGCATGCTGCAGATGCTCGAGCAGTTCACCCTGCAGGACTTCGTGATCCAGAACGCCTTCTCGACGTTCGTGCTGATCCTGTGCCTGGTGGTGCCGCTGCTCGCGATGCGCGCGATCGCGGCCGAACGCGCGACGGGGTCGATCGAGCTCCTGCTCACGAGCCCCGTGACGAGCGGCGAGATCGTCGTCGGCAAGTTCCTCGCGATCGCGGCGCTGCTCGCGGGGCTGGGGCTGCTCACCGGGCTGTTCGCGCTGCTCCTGTTCCTGTACGGCGACCCGGAGCTCTGGCAGACGCTCGCGGGCCTGCAGACGCTCTTCCTCTACTCGATCGCGCTCGCCTCGATCACCTGCTTCATCTCGGCGCTCACCCGCAGCCAGATCGTCGCGGGGCTGGTCGGCGTGCTCGCCGGCATCCTCCTGATGGTGCTGCCCGCCGCGGCCGAGAGCGCGCAGAACGCGCAGCTCAAGGAGGTGCTGCGCTGGCTCGGCTCGACCACGCACGTGGAGCCCGGGCTGAAGGGCGACATCCGCTCCGAGGACCTCTCGTATTTCGCGATCGTCACGGTCGTCTTCCTGTCGCTCGCGCGCGCCGCGGTCGATTCGCTGCGCTGGAGGTAGCGATGGAGACCCTGCTCGCCGCGTTCGGCGCCGTGCTCCTGTTCTTCGGTCTGTTCGGCCTGTTCTCCGGCTCCGACACGCTGCTCGTCGCGATGCACCTCGCGGGCGGGCTCGTGCTGCTGGGCTGGGCCGGCGCGCGCAGCATCCGCCGGGTCACGGAGCTCGCGGCGAGCTCGACCGCGAAGGGCGGCGCCAACACCGTCGCGCAGGCGCTGATCGTGGTCGTGATCGGCGCACTGCTCGCGTTCCTCAGCACCCGCTACTCGAAGCACTGGGACTGGACCGAGGCGCAGGAGCACACGCTCGCGCAGGGCACGATCGACGCGCTCGCAGCGGTTCCGGCCGGGACGACGATCGACGTGATCGGCTTCTACACGCGCGGCAACGAGGCCCAGGCCAAGGCCGAGCTCGACAAGTACGAGCACGCCAGCCCCAAGCTGCACGCGCGCTACCTCGATCCCGACCACAACCCCGGGCTCGCCCAGAAGTTCCAGATCGCGAGCAAGGAGGGCGTGGTCGTCGTCTGCAACGGCCCCTGCGAGACGGCCAAGGGCACCGTGAAGGCCGTCGACACGAGCGAGCAGTCGCTCACCCGCGCCATCCGCCAGGTGGTGTCGTCGAAGAAGAAGGTCTACTTCGTCCAGGGCCACGGCGAGGTCGACCCCGAGGAGACCAAGGGCGCCGGCGGGTCGGCGGTGAAGGGCGGGCTCGAGGACGAGAACGCGACCGTGGCCAAGCTCGTGCTCGCGGGCCAGACCGAGGTGCCCGCCGACGCCGACGCGCTGATCATCGCCGGCCCCGACAAGGCGTACTCCGAGAGCGAGCTCGCGCTGCTCGACGCGTATCTCGCGCGCGGCGGCTCGCTGTTCCTCATGCTCGACCCCGACCACGAGACGAACCTCGAGGGCGAGCTCGCCAAGTGGGGCATCAAGGCCGGCCCCGAGGTGATCGTCGAGCAGCAGGTGCAGCTCTTCCAGGGGCCGACCCTGGGCGTGCAGCCGGTGGTCACCAAGTACGCACCTCACCCGATCACCGACAAGCTGAGCGGGCAGCCGACGCTGTTCCGGCTGGCTAGGCCGGTGCAGAAGGCCGACCCGAACGACACCACCATCACCGAGCTCGCGACCACGAGCCCGCAGAGCTGGGCCGAGTCCGACGTGAAGGCGCTGCTCGCGTCCAAGCCGGTCGCGCTCGACCCGGCGAAGGATCGCGCGGGCCCGCTGTCCGTCGCGGTCGCGCGCGAGTTCCCCATCGAGGGCAAGCGCGGCGGGCGGCTCGTCGTGATCGGCGACTCGGACTTCATGCGCAACCGCTACGTGACGCAGGTCTACAACGGCGACCTGTTCCTGAACGCGGCGGGCTGGCTCACCGGCAGCGAGGACTTCGCGACGATCGACCGCAAGCGCCCGCGCGTCACGATGGCGAACCTGACCCAGGTGCAGTTCGCGAACTTCCGCTTCATGGCGCTGTTCCTCCTGCCCGAGGCGATCCTCATGCTCGGGATCGTGAACTGGTGGCGCCGGAAGACCTGACGTGAGCTTCCGCTGGACCCTCGCGCTGCTCGCGCTCGCCGCCGGCCTCGGCGCGTGGGTGTGGTTCGGCGAGCTCAAGGGCGACGAGCGCAAGTCGGCGGCCGACGCCGAGTCGAAGAAGCTCGCGATCGCGGGCGCGAAGGACGCGAGCGCGCTCGAGCTCGGTCTCGGCGGCGGCGCGAGCGCGAAGCTCGCGAAGAGCGGCGACAAGGACTGGAAGCTCGAGGCGCCCGTCGCCTACCCGGCGGACCCCGAGACCGTCGAGCCGCTCGTGAAGACGCTCGACAAGCTCGCCTGGACCGAGAAGATCGAACCGGCCCCGGACGACCGCGTGCAGTTCGGGCTCGGCGCGGGCGCGCGCACGCTGCGCGTGACGGCGGGGCCGGGCGAGCCGGTCGAGCTCTCGGTCGGCGGCCCGACTCCCACGAAGAGCGGCCGCTATCTCGCGCTGGCCAGCCAGCCCGGCGTGATCTACGTGGTCGACGTCGCCGCCGCGACCAGTCTCACGCCGACCCTGCTGCAGCTGCGCGACAAGCGCCTGCTGCGTACACCGACCGGTGGCGCGACGGAGCTCACCGTGAAGAAGAACGGCGCCGTCGTGGTGCATGCGGCGCAGAAGGACGGCGCCTGGCAGCTCGTCGAGCCCGAGACCGCGCCCGGCGACGGTGAGCGGATCGAGCGCACGCTCGAAGAGCTCTCGCTCGCGCGGGCGAGCGACTTCAGCGGCGCGGACGCGAAGCCCGACGCGTACGGAATGGCGAAGCCCGAGCTCGAGGTCGCCGTGGTCCTGCCGACGGGCACGGAGCGTCTCACCTTCGCCAACGCCGACGGCAAGAGCTGGGTGCGCCGGGAGGGCGATCCGGTGCTCCTGCAGGTGAACCCCGCGGTGCCGAACGGCGTGCCCACCGCGTTCTTCGACTACCGCGCCAAGCACGTGCTCACGCTCGATCCAGCCAAGGTCCACGCGCTCGAGCTCGGCTTCCCGCGCGCGAGCCAGAGCCACCGCTTCGAGCGCAGCGGCGAGGAATGGAAGCCGGTCGAGTCGGGCCTCGAGCTGCGGCCGCTCAAGCTCGAGGATCTCGTCTACGCGCTCGCTTCCCTCGAGGCGACCGGGATCGAGCCCGCGAGCGCGGACAAGCAGGCGCTCGGGCTCGACCCGCCGGCGGCGGTCGTGAAGGCGTTCGACGACAAGGGCGCGGAGCTGGGGACGCTCTCGCTCGGCGACGTGTCCGGGACGGCGGGGGTCCCCGCGCTCTCGTCGCAACACGGCGAGGTGTGGCTCGTCGCGAACGACCTGGGCAAGGAGGTGCCGCTCTCCGCCGAGGCGTTCCACAACCTGTTCGTGAAGGCGCCGGACCAGCCGCCCGTGACGGCGCCCGCGCCGTCTACCGAGGCGCCCGCGGCGCCGCCGTCGGCCGCTAGCCCCTGAGCACCTCGAGCATCGCCGCGTGCACGCGGCCGTTGCTCGCGACGATCCGTGCACCGGTCGCCGGCGGCGGGCCCGCGTCGAAGTCGCTGGTGCGCCCGCCCGCCTCCTCGACGAGGAGCAGCCCCGCCGCGACGTCCCACGGCGCGAGGTGGAGCTCCCAGTAGCCGTCGAAGCGCCCGCACGCGACGTACGCGAAGTCGAGCGCGGCCGAGCCCGCGCGGCGGATCGCCTGCGCCGTGCCGATGAAGCGCTCGAACAGCGGCAGGTTGTCGGTCTTGCGGCGGTGCACGTCGTACGCGAAGCCGGTGGCGAGCAGCGCGCGCTTCAGCTCCGCGATGTCGGACACGCGGACCCGCGCGCCGTTCAGCGTCGCGCCCCGCTCCCTTGCCGCCGAGAACAGCTCGTCGCGCATCGGGTCGTACACGACGCCGCACTCGCGCCGGCCGTCGACCTCGACGCCGATCGAGATCGCGAAGTGCGGGAAGGCGTGGGCGTAGTTGGTGGTGCCGTCGAGCGGGTCGACGATCCAGCGCACCCCGCTGCGGCCGTCCTCGCCGCCGCCCTCCTCGGTGAGGAGCGCGTCGTCCGGGCGCGCCGCGCGGATCCGCTCCCGGATCAGCAAGTCGAGCG
>Ga0066388_100002480_pt1 | contig 11302 bp, 2 predicted proteins | sample PanSoiMetaGPlot6_FD_64539 | JGI IMG/M metagenome (GOLD analysis project Ga0066388, IMG submission 64539) | Tropical forest soil microbial communities from Panama analyzed to predict greenhouse gas emissions - Panama Soil - Plot 6 (Hybrid Assembly) | ecosystem: Environmental > Terrestrial > Soil... | reverse complement strand
ATTGTGGCTGTTGTCTTCGCTGGCACTCATGCGCACCACCGGTAGGTGGCAGGTCACCTCCTTACGAAGTATTATTAGACGGAAGAACGGGTCCTAACGATAGCTTCTGACCCGTGACACACAAGCTTCACGTTTTCAGTAATTGAACTCGTAAGTCGAAAGGGTCAGATGAGCCAATCCGTGCGACATCAATTACTTATAGTTGGCCGACAATGCAGTCACTCCCACAAAGGAGCGCAGACTTTTTGTGCGTGCTTAGCCACCATTTGATGCGTGCTCCAGACCCTGAATGATGAAATTGGCAAAAAGAGCATTTTTGAACTCCATATGCTCGGGCAACGGCAACCCTAATGGGAACGCCAACTTAGTGTAATGTCCTACAAGATGCAACACGCAGCCACGTCCGAAAACAAATTCACAAGCAAGCGCTTTTGCATTCGGAGGCACGTCAGTCACGTCTGATCAGGCGCCGGAGATGTGCAACAGGCGTTCACACTTCGCAGTCGCAAGCGAGTGAAGGCCCTGGGAGTGCAGGGTCTATCCCTTAGAGGCGGCTTCGCGAATAGGGGCCGTGCCTGCTGGTTAACGTCATTATGGTGGCGGCCATCTTAAGTAGTTTGCGAGCTATGGCTCGGTCTCCCGCCTGGGGACTTCTTAGCACTTGCTTGAGCAGGCTGTTGTTCTGAATTAACGCCACCAGCGACACCTCGGAACTCACTGTGTTTACTCCCTCTCCCAGGTCTAGAGTGTGGCTGCTTCTATGACCAATGTTGTCCAAGAAACTTGCCCGGGTACGAGAGTCCTCAAAGCAGACAACCAATTCATGACCAATCGGAATAGACAAGGCTTGTCCTGCGACAGTGGCACACACGGTGTTCTTGCCGCGATCCCACAGTGTACGGATACTAATTGAGCCTTCGCCCATACTAACAAGCGCCACACTGCCAGCTACCAGTGCTAGCTTGTTCGTTCCGAGCTTGACGGTGACCGGCTCGGCGGCAGAGACCAGGATTTCCCCACTGCGAAGACAAAGAATTCCAGGCTCTTCCTCGGTGACCCGGGCTTCACCGGTGTGCTTGACGATAGTACCGCCAATGTGACTGCGGAATGTGACAATGCCTGGGGCAGCGGGTTGAATGAAGGCAATCGGCACCAGATCTGAGCTACCAGCAGCATTAGGGAGAGCCGTGCTGGCTTCCGCGGACGTGCCTGTGACCGTAGGATGCAATGTTGAACCACTTGTGGTCATGGTTGTTGTAGTCGTTGCGGTTGTGGGTATGCTTGTGGCCATCGCGGGCGGTTTATATACGGAGGCATCCAGCAATTGGACTTGGTCGGTGCTGATGTCGACTACGGCTCCGGCTGGAAGTTCACCGGGGTCAGCAGCCGGATCTGCAGTGATATGATTGCCGCCTTCGAGAGTAATTGCCGACGCCGAACTACCACCATTGCTGATCACGAGTTTGGCACCAATCGCCGAGAAGATATTACCGGCACCTAGAACATTTATCGGGGAGCTGCCGAAGTAGACCTTTCCACCGTGTGTTTCGATAACCGTGGCATTTGGTGGTGGGGTTCCCGCTACAAGGGGTGTGGGTATTGGTCCGACTACAAGGAATACGTTTCCCAGCCCCTTCTGATGTGCATTGGCAAGTATCTGTGAGTTTAGTCCAATTGTGATTGATCCTACGCTTGTGTCTAGATTTTGCAGAACGATGTTGCCCTCATTAGCATGCAAGCTTGAATTGTCGGCCATGGAGAGTGCTCCGGTTCCAGCAACAAATGAAACCGACCCGGAGTTGGCGGTGGTAGTGCCTGCTGTTAATCCCGACTCGGTTGCTGTGATCGAGAAATGAGTGGCGGCGGTCCCGCTAACCGTTCCCGAAATTGTATTTTGAATCACGCCCACTGCTCCCGAACTGTTGGAAAACGATATCCCAATCCCGGACAGCGTTCCGCTGCCGATCATGGTGAGATCCCCGCTGTCCGTCGACATGGACAGGGTGCCAGCAGCCGAGATGGTTCCGGAATTGATTGAGTTTAGCGCGCCACCATGGCTACTGGCTGTGAAGTCGGTCGCAGAGTTTACACCCGAGCCTGTGCTGGCATTGCTAAGCAGGAGGCCACCGCCATTACTTGTGATTGAGACCGCACCACCCGCAAATACATTGGCTGAGTTGGCGAAGCTGACAGAGCCGTTGTTGCTTCTTAGCGTGAGTCCCCCCGGAGCAAGCACATTGCCAACACCCAAATTGGCGAACGAGAGGGCGCCGCCGTTGCTTGTGATTGAGACCACACCACCCGCAAATACACTGGCTGAGTTGGCGAAGCTGACAGAGCCATTGTGGCTTCTTAGCGTGAGGTTCCCATTGGTAGCTAGTTCACCTCCAGTGGCGGTGGTATAGCTTAGGCTCCCGTTTTTCTGGACAATGTTAATGCCACCCGCCGCAAAAACATCTCCGGCACCGTTGGTGTTGCTCGTGAAGGTTGTGAAAGTGAAGGTGCCCCCGCTCGCTCCGTTGGTTAACACCGAAAAAATTCCACCGGTCGTTATTGAACCCACATCCTGGAGTAGAGTGGCTTTCGTCAGCTCAAAGCTAAGATCGCCAACTGCATTTATTGCTCCTCGGCTGACAGAAAGATCGCCAGTCGCGCTCAGCTTTAAGGTACCGTCGGAGGCAAGCGAGCCGCCGTCACCGACCACGATTGGTAAGCTGGGCTGATTCGAGTGCACCAAGATGATTGCGTTTGATGGTGCGCTGCTGCTCGTACCTGTGAAGGTCAGAGTGCCATCAACTATTACCTGCTTTGCAATGCTCCTTTTTGTCAGGACTATGTTAATGGGACTGTTTGCCTGGAATCCCTGAAGGTTGACGGTGATGTGTGAGGGAATGCTCAAGGCCGGAATGGTCGACGGGAGCGTCGCCGGCGTGAGGACGACATTGCTGCTTACAAGCAGATTGCCGCCAATCATGCCCTGTTGTTGGAGAGTCTCGATTGAGCCGAAAACAGTCGGGTCGAAAAGATCCAAGCTGGTGATCGCCAACGGCCCGATGAATGGACGGGTAGTTGAGTTGATGGGTCCAACGATGCCTGTCGACGATGAGACAACTACACTTGGACTACCGATTATTGTATTTGATGCCTGGGTGATGCTGCCGGAACCGCCGGCTGCAATGACGACGACGGATGAGCCCGAAATATCGGCGCCGATGTTTATAGAACCGTTCGAGAGCGTGGTGGTATTGAGGAGGACGGTGCGTGCTGATATAGCACTGGTCGTGGCGAGGTTTCCGTTAGCAGTAACATCAAGAGGTAGTCCGGCTGCGGACAGGACTGCGGACACCTTCACGCTCGAGCCCGAGACGAAGACAGGGCTGCCCGAGAAGTCGAGCGTAGCCGGCATAGTGCCAGAACTCGAGAAAGCTAGCGGCTGATCGGGTCCAGAGGTAATATTGATACTGCCGATACTTGAATTGAAGGAAGAAACAGTAACCTCTGTGCCTGCTGATATGCTCGCTGAGGTGCCGGATGGCGCTTGCACAGTCAGCCCGTCTAGGCCTGCCGATCTGATGGTTATTGTCGAACCAAAGGTGGAGGCGTTTATTAAGCTACCGGCACCAAGACTGAGATTGGAAGTCGTAATTGCGAGGTTTCCAAATGTTTCAATCGTACCGCTATTGAACAACGTACTGTGAGTGACATTAATGGCGAGCGTAGAACAGAAAAGCGTAACACCGCTGCCAATAGTAGTAGACGCGTTCGTTGTAGTGATGGTGTCTGTCGCAGCAATCAGTTCCAGCGTAGTCGGGCTGGTACCAGAGTTCAAGAAAGCCAACGTCTGGCCGGAAGCAGGAGCAATGTTGATGGTGGTCCCAAGTATTGATGCGAATGAGCCCGACGGCGACACAATGGTAAGCCCCTGACCGGCTGGCGAGCCAATGGTCACCTGTCCTGAAGCAATTATCGTGCTAGAAACGTCAAGACTGATGTTGGCAGTGGCAATAGTGAGGTTGCTGGAGGTGAACAACACACTCCCAGCCCCGAGTGCTATCGAACGGGCTGAGATGAAGAGAGCACTGCCGGTAGAGATATTAGCCGTTCCGATGAGGCTGAGATCGCCATCTGACTGCACTTTCAGGCTACCGTCACTTACGATGTTGAAGCCTGCGATCACCACCGGTCCAGGTTGTGTTGAATTCAGTGAGAGTACTGCGTTTGATGGTCCCTTAATGCTCGGATCGGTAAAGGTTAGCAAGCCATCCACTATTACTTGACTTGAGCTGCTCTCGTTCGTCAACGATATATTAACTGGGGTATTCGCCTGGAATCCCTGAGCGAAAACTCTGATGTTGAAGGGAATGTTTAATGCAGTGATACTGGACGGGAGCATTGCTGGAGTAAGGAGAAGATCGCTACTTGCCAGCAAGCTACCGCCAAGTATCCCTTGTTGTTGCAGAGTAGCAACTACCGCGAAATTGGTCTGGTCTGATAGATCTAAACTCGTGAACGCCAGGGGGCCGATAACCGGCTGGGTGCTTGAGTTGATAGATCCAACAGTACCAGCAGGCGATGACACAACAAGAGTAGGACTGCTGATTAAGGTGCTTGGCGCCTGGATTACATTTCCGGAACCACCAGCTGCAATGACCACAACGGCTGAACCTGTAATATTGGCACCGATGTTTATGGAGCCGTTCGAGAGTATGGTGGTATTGAGGAGGACACTGCTCGCTGATATGGCACTGTTGGTGACCAGGTTTCCATTAGCCGTAACATCGAGGGTCTGGCCTGATGCCGACAGGTTCGCGGAAACGGTTACGTTCGAACCTGAGACGGTCACCGGGCCACCCGCAAAGCTGATCGTAGCCGGCATACTTCCAGAACTTAGGAGAGCCAGCGGCTGGTCAGGACCGGAGGTAACAATGATGCTGCCACCCGCCGTCAGTAAGGTCGCAGAGGACCCAGCTGGTGCTTGCACGCTCAGGCCTTGTGAGCCTGGCGAGCCAATGGTAATCGTCGAAGCAAAATTGGCGACGCTTATCAGGCTACCGGTATCAAGATTAAGATTGCAAGTAGTAATTGCGAGGTTACCAAATGATGCAATGGTACCGTTATTGAAGAGGGTACCGTGCGCGACACTCATGGCGAGCGAAGTAGAGGAAAGCGTAGCACCGCTCCCAACAGTAGTAGATGCATCTGTGGTGGTGCTAGTTGTGATCGAGCCAGGGTTCAAGAAAAGTGCAGTTGCGCTAGTATCAGGGCTCAAGAAAGCCAGCGGCTGACCGGGAGCCGGGGAAATATTGATGACATTGCTTGATATCGATGCAGAGGAGCTGGACGGTAACTCAATGGTCAGTCCGTGACCTATTGGCGAGGTAATGGTTAATGATTGAGCGGAATCAAACGAGAACATGGAGCTACCGGCACCGAGCTTAAGATCAGCAGTTGTAATTGTCAGATTTCCAGAGGTCCCCAGGGAACTTCCGTCTCCGACTGCTACGGAAGGTGCCGAGATAAAAAGGCCGTTACCTGATGGAACCTCAACAGTACCGGAGAGAGTAAGGTCACCATCTGATTGTAGTTTCAACGTACCGTCACTGGTGACCCTGCCGGAGACCACAACCACGACGGGTCCGGACTGATTGGAGCTGAGAGACATGACTGCATTCGATGGCCCGCTGTTGCTTGTATCCGTGAAAGTGAGGATGCCGTCAACGATGATTTGATTTGTGGTGCTCAGGCTCGTCAACGATATATTGACCGGGGAATTCGCCTGGAATCCCTGGGCATTGACTGTGATATTGGCTGGTATATTTAGTGCAGTGATGGTGGATGGGAGCATTGACGGAGTCAAGATGAGATTGCTACTCGCCAGCAGGCTTCCCCCGAGCACGCCCTGTTGTTGCAGAGTCGCAACTATGCCGAAATTGGTCGGGTCGGATAGATCTAAGCTCGTGAATGCCAGAGGGCCAACAACTGGCTGCGTGGTTGAGTTGATGGGTCCGACACTGCCCGTGGACGATGAAACGACCACACTCGGGCTGGTGATTAACGTACTTGGCGCCTGGGTGACGTTTCCTGAGCCACCAGCTGCAATGACCACGACGGATGAAGCGGTAATATTGGCGCCGATGTTTATAGAGCCGTTCGAGGCCGCGGTGGTATTGAGGAGGACGGTGCTCGCTGACATGGTACCGGTCGTGGTGAGGTTTCCGCTAGCAGACACCGCAAGGGGTAGTCCTGGCGCCGACAGGGCAGCGGAGACCGAGACGTTTGAACCGGAGATAATCACCGGCCCACCTGCGAAGCTGAGCGTCGCCGGATCACTCCCAGAGTTCCCGACGGAGAGCGCCTGATTGGGACCAGAAGTAATAGTGATTGGTCCGCCCGCGGTTTGCATGGTTGTAGAGGAATCAGACGGTGCCTGCACGATTAGCCCTTGACCAATTGGTGAGCTAATGGTTATCGCTCCCGTAGAGAAAGTCACGCTTAGGGAGCTGTCAGCACCAAGACTAAGGTCGCCAGTGGTGATTGAGATCGCGGTGGGCGTGAAGCCCCCTCCTCCGCTTCCGGAGAATGGTCGGATACTTGCAGAGGCACCTTTGTCCGCCGAAAACCCAAATGATGAGGACGAAATCATACCGTTATTGAACAGTGTGCCGTTGTTAACGGTCATGGCTATAGTTGCATTCGAGGTAAGCGTAACACCGGTTCCGACAGTGGTAGACGCGTTCGTTGTTGTGGTCGTGGCGAGCGACCCAGCGGTCAACGTGAGAGTGGTTGGGCTGGTACCAGAGCTCACGAAGGCCAGCGCTTGACCGGACGCAGGGGCAATATTGATGTTACCGAATCCGGCTGATATCGTTGCGGAGGAGCCAGACGGTGATTCAATAGTCAACCCTTGACCGGTTGGGGAGCTGATGGTCATCAAAGCTCCGTTTATGTTTATGGAGCTACCGGCACCTAACTTAAGGTCCGAAGTGGAAATTGTGAGGGTGCCGAAAGTGTTCAAGGAACCTCCGCCACCACCTCCTCCACCGCCACCTCCCCCTCCTTCCCCGCCGAACGGCCGTATCCCTGCTGTGGTAATTGCAAGGCTACTAGAGGTCCCTGAGGAGGTCGCAGCTTCGATCGCTACCGAGCGTGCTGAGACAACAAGATTAGCTGAGATATTATTAGTTCCAGTGAAACTTAAATCACCATTTGATTGAAGGTTCAGAGTGCCGTCACTGCTGATGGTGCCGGGGACCGACACTGCAATTGGCCCAGGTTGACTGGAATTGACTGATATAACTGCATTTGAGGGCCCGCTGTTGGTTGTACCGGTGAAGATCAATGAACCGTTGATTGTGACCTGATTTGTGGAGCTCTCTCCCGTAAAGAATATATTCAACGGATTATTCGCCTGAAATCCCTGAGCAGTAACTGTAATGCCGGCTGGGATGTTCACCGCAGGGATGGTAGATGGGAGCATCAACGGACTAAGCACGACATTACCGCTTACCAGCAGGCTGCCGCCGAGCACTCCCTGCTGTTGCAGAGTCGCAACTACGCCGAAATTGGTCGGGTCTACGAAATCCAGGCTGGTAAACGCCAGCGCCCCTACGACTGGTTGGCTAGTTGACTTGATAGGTCCAACAGTGCCAGAAGACGATTTCACCGCTATACTCGGACTGCTGATTAGGGTATTTGACGCCTGGGTAATGTTTCCGGAACCGCCAGCTGCAATGATGACCGCGGATGAACCGGAGACATTAGCGCCGATATTTATAGAACCGTTGGAGAGCGGCGTGGTATTTAGGAGGACGATGTTTGCGGTGATAACGCCGGTTGTGGTGAGCTTTCCGTTAGCCGTAACATCAAAGATGCCGACGGGGCTGCTGCCGCCTCCTCCGGTTCCGCCTCCTTGTCCCCCGAATGGCTGGACAACGGCACTGCTCACGGTAAGCGCCGCCGGGCCCGTCGCGGACACGGCGGTCGAAACGGTCACGCTCGAACCAGAGACAATCACCGGCCCACCAGCGAAGTTGAGCGTAGCCGGCACACTGCCAGAGTTAAGGAGAGCCAGCGGCTGAAAGGGGCTGGAGGTAATGTTGATTGCACCGCCGGCGGATTGTATGCTTGCGGAAGAGCCAGACGGCGCTTGCACAGTAAGCCCGTGAAAGCTTGGCGAGTTGATAGTTACCGAAGCGGTAGGGTCGGTGACGTTTATCAAGCTGCCTGCAGCGAGATTAAGCTGGGGAGTGGTAATGGTAATTGCCGGACCGCCGAATGCATTAGAACTTGATGAAGTGGACGTTATATTACCGTTATTGAATAGCGTGCCATTGTTAACAGTCATCACCAAGGCCCCATTCGCAGAAAGCGTAACGCCGGTTCTGACAGTTGTAGAAGCATTCGTGGTAGTGGTGTTGGTCTGTCCGGAATTGATGTTGTTCAGGAACAGCGTCGCCGGGCTGGTACCAGAGCTCAGGAAAGCCAGCGCGTGACCGGTGGCAGGGGAAATATTGATGCCACCTGTTGCCGGACCGGCATTGCCGCCGCGGCCAAGGCTGGCGCCGAGTAAAGTTGCCGAGGAACCGGACGGCGCGCGAATTGTGAGATTTGATAACGAGTCGATGTTGAGGCTCCCAAAACTGCTGATCACCGCTCCGTTATTCAGGTTCAGCCGCCTGGTGGTGACATTGAAGTCGATAAAGCGTCCAGGGCTGCTCACCGTAACGGAACTGCCCACGGTCACGCTAGAAGCTGAGACGTCAATGGGGCCCTGAAAAGCGAACAGTTCGAGCGTGTTAGGGCTAGTACCGGAATTCACGAAAGCCAGCGCCTGACCAGAAGCAGGAGCAATATTGATGCCACCCGATGCGGTTATATCGAATACGCTTTGAAAAGAAGACCCGGGCGACATTTCAATGGTCAGCCCGTGGCCGGCTGGCGAGCTGATGTTCACTGTCCCCGCTCCAGACTGTGACGGCCCCACCGCTATCTCAGGGGACCTAGGACCCAATTTAAGGTCAGCGGTGGTAATTGTGACGTTACCGGAATTGCCTGAGATAACCAGAGTTTCGAACGCTACCGAGCCGGCCACTGGGGTAGCCGACGAAGGACCTGGGTGCGCCTCTATATTGATGTTATTGTTATTGGTCATTAGATTGATGGTGGGAAGGTCTACGTTCCCGCCCGTGGCGCTTGGTCCGACGATGGAGTAAGTCTTAGAACAACCGCTGCATGGAACCGGGTTGCTGGTTCCGCTGGTTCCGCCCTTGACGCCGGCAATGCTGAAGTTAACCCCCGCAGCAAGCGTAATTGCTCCACCAACCTCTCCCGCAGCGGTCGCATCGATCACGCCATCGCTGCTGATGGGAACTCCCGTTGCAGTTATGTTTCCGCTGGCAAGCGCGACGAAGTCTTGTCCACCAGTGCTGAACGTCGAATTTGTGGAAAACAGGCCCGTCAAGTCGAGGCTTCCGTTGAAGGTGTAGAAAATTGGATCGCCGGTCAGGCTCTCTTTCGCTAGGTCAAGATTACCCTGCTGGACGCCAATTTCTGCCGTTCCCCCAGATACATCTACTGCTCCATTAATTCGATCCGTGGCTACGTTTACATGTCCGCCCGGACTCGCAAAGGAAATGCTGTTGGCCGAGATAGTGCCACCCACGACTGAGAGCTCGGCCTTGGATTGCGGCGAAGACCCCAGAGTCTGGAAGACGACCTGGTCTTGGGCTGCGATAGTGCCAAGTGAGTTGTCGACGCTCAGCGTATTCCCTGACAGGTTCACAATTTGGACGCTGCCTGAAGGCGCTTGTATCGCTCCGGAGTTAATGAGCTGTGGACTGTTAACATTGACTGTGCCCAATTGAGAGCCAATTAGCCCGGCATTGGCAATGCTGGGCGCTTGTAAATTCACATTGTTGACCGCCCGCATCACCGGGTTGGTGCTGGTCGCTCCGGCAGGCAGCCCGTTAGTAATCGAGCTGCCTGCCGTGACCGTGAGACCGCCAGCGCTGGAGATGGTCCCCGCATTTGCGACATTGTTGCTTGCATTTAGGTTGAGAGCCAGATTACTGACCAGGTTGCTCATGCCTGGCAAACCCGACTTGGGCAAAACAGACGTCAGCACGGCACCGTGCTGATTGCAAATGTTCGCTGCGCTGATTGAGGCAGTAGCAACGGCTTGTCCGGAAGAGACGGCATAAAAGGTGCCAGCATTTGTTAGATCTCCGCAGAGATTCAAGCTGCCAGTCCTGGCAAAATCGTCAACTACAGTGACCCCCTTCGGGACAACAAGAGAAGAGATTTGTTGGGACAGGCTGGACGTGAGCTGGAACGACCCTCCTTTGGCAGTGCCCGAGGATGATAGGAGGAGGGTCTGATGTCCCGTCGAGAGAACCTCCTGGAGAGCCACGAGCTCTGCCGGTGTAAGCAGGTCGGTGGCACTCACTATGCGTCTCGTGCCGCCCTCCCGAATGGTCATATGCCCACCGAGTTCCGAGCCTGCGCTGATGGCTCGAATCGACGAGCTGAGGTCGAGTCCGACTGAACTCCTTCCACCACTACCACTCACACTGCCGGTTTGTGTTGGGGATGACCTCGGTGATTGGCCAGCGTGCGCGGGGAGTGGTCCTACCAAGGACATTTGAAAGCTAATCAGAAGAGCGAGTACCCTTAATGTACTTCTTCTGCGGATCGCAGCCGAGCGCGTCAGCGCACACGAGTAAGTCATAATCGACCCTCCGATCTGGCGAACATCGACGCCGGTCAGAGGATCCCCCTACTCTACCTAGCTCACGCAGAGCTTCCTTTTCACCCCCAAAATCAACTGCGCGCGTGCCCGCCCGCATCCTTCACCTGGTCCTTATCCTGACCCTATTGCCGCACAGGTAGACGCGGGTGTCAAGAGAGATTTAGTGTCTCCAACTCTGGTATGGGGGGTGCAAACTGGCGTCCGTACTACCAGCAGAGAATGACATTATTAATCAATGTAACCGAGCGTCCACGGTGCCCGACCGCCCACTTGAGCATGATTACTCACTGTTTTAAGTCTTTGGCCAGCTTTCATTGGCGGTCTTTTCGGCTGGCAGTCGTAAGACTGCTACCCTTTTCTTTTGCACTCAGTATTTCTGTCCTTCTTCACTATCGTTTGCTGATTGCTAAAGGCATGCCCTGGACCAGTCCGTGTATTGGGCCCAGTATCATCGCGGAGCTGGCAGCGACGCGCACCGACAGGGTGGTGGGCGGGTCAGGTATCCGTAGCGCCTGCCCCTGGAGCAGGTGCGCAGGCCCGAAGCGGAAATCCCCC
>Ga0066388_100002479_pt1 | contig 11302 bp, 8 predicted proteins | sample PanSoiMetaGPlot6_FD_64539 | JGI IMG/M metagenome (GOLD analysis project Ga0066388, IMG submission 64539) | Tropical forest soil microbial communities from Panama analyzed to predict greenhouse gas emissions - Panama Soil - Plot 6 (Hybrid Assembly) | ecosystem: Environmental > Terrestrial > Soil... | reverse complement strand
TCTACGAAGAATTTCGTTGACATCTACGAAAGTCTTCGTGTATAAGTCGGGCCGACAAACATTCCCGAAGATTGAGAACAGTAAGGAGGCTGGAAGTGAGCAATCCTGATCTATCGAGACCGACGGACGCGGAGCTGGCAATCTTGCGAGTGCTTTGGGGCCGCGGGCCGAGCACCGTTCGCCAGGTGCATGAGGTACTGAGCCGGGACCGCGAAACAGGTTACACGACTGTGCTCAAATTGATGCAAATCATGACCGAGAAGGGATTGGTGGAGCGGGACGAGTCCGAGCGAACACATGTCTATCAGGCGAGGCTGACGCAGGAGCAGACTCAACAGCAACTGGTCGACAATCTGCTGGAAAAAGCCTTCGGCGGCTCGGCGGCGCAACTGGTGATGCGAGCGTTGGCGGCCAAGGAAGCCTCGGCTGATGAACTGGCGCAGATCCGGCAGTTGCTGGATGAGCTGGAGGGAGGAAAGAGATGAATACGCTCGAACCCTGGCGTCCAATGATCGAAGCGCTGGGATGGACATTGATCCATTTCACCTGGCAGGGAACTTTAGTCGCCTTGTCGCTGGCCGGCGTCCTGCGGGCGCTACGTGAAGCGTCAACTAACGCGCGCTATGCGGCGTCTTGCGTCGCGTTGATGTTGATGTTGGCGGCGCCGCTTGGCACGGTGTCGTACATCAGCCTTTCCGCGCCGAAGAAAACTGCGGGCGGAGCGCCGTCTGGATTCGCCGCTGGGCCGACATCTCAGTCGCTGCCGATCGAAATCGATCCGGCGATCGCCCCAGCCCGGACAGACATCGCAACCGTCTCGCCGCGGCGCCGGCCATCGGTCCAGTTTGTGAGCCTTGCGCCTTTGCTGCCCTGGATGACCGGGCTCTGGCTGTCGGGCGTGATCTTCTTCTCCTTGCGATTGGCGGGAGGTTGGCTCTACACGCAACGCCTGAAGTCTCACAGGACTCGCATGCTTGACGATAAATGGCGGCAGACACTCCGCCGGCTTTGCGGTCAATTGCGTATAAGACGTCCGGTTCGTCTGCTGGAATCGGCTCTGGTCAATGTTCCGATGGTCATCGGCTGGCTGCGCCCGGTCATACTGCTGCCGGCAAGCGCATTGAGTGGACTGACGCCTCAGCAATTGGAAGCGATCATCGCCCACGAATTGGCGCACATCCGCCGCCATGATTACCTGATCAACCTGCTCCAGTCGCTGGTCGAAACCTTGCTCTTTTATCACCCGGCGGTCTGGTGGGTGTCGCGGCGAATTCGGCGGGAGCGGGAACACTGTTGTGATGATCTGGCCGTGGCGGTGTGCGGCGACGCGTTCGCATACGCGCGGGCCTTGCTCGAAATGGAACAGCTACGCGGCGCCGAGCCACAACTGGCAATGGCGGCGAACGGAGGATTGCTTATGAATCGGATACAGCGACTGTTAGGCGCGCAACCGCAACATACTAACCGTTTCGCCGGATTGTTTGCCGGCGTCATTGCGCTTACGACCGTGGTCAGTTTTGGCGTCGGCGCGCAAATCTCCATATTCCACAAATCCCACACGAGTGTAGACCAACGAATTGGCGCAAAGGTCTTTGATGCTCGGAGCGCGGAGGCCACCCGCTACGAATCAGTAGCGCCCTCCACACCGAGTTCCAATAAAGCGCCGGCGCCACAGATGGCTCCGGTGTCGGAATCGCAGGAAAATATCCCGGCTGATGTCGCTGAACGGATCGGGGAGTTGAGTTCTCCAATCCCAGAGGAGCGTGCGGCCGCCGCTTGCGCCTTAGGAACAATGACTACACGCGCGGCGCCGGCGATCCCGTATTTAATCGCCCTGTTAAGCGACGGCGCCCCAATTGACCCGCGCCGGGGCTGTAAAAACGAACCTCCTTTTGAAGATGAGGAGTGGAGCCCACGGTACGAACAAGTAAGAGAACCGTCTCCGGGAGAAGCCGCCACGCATGCTTTGATGGCTATAGGTAAGCCGGCGCTTGAACCGCTGATGGCTGCGCTCCTGCGTGGCGAACATTGGAGGACACGCAAGAATGCCGCTTGGGCGCTGGCGCATACGGGGCACGCGGTGGATCAATTGATCGCAGCCTTGAAGGATGAGGCGTGGCAAGTTCGAACGCAGGCGGCCTACGCATTATTCCAGAGAGGCGGATCAAGACCTCAAGTGGTCTCAGCTTTGATCGAAACCGCGTTGGCAGACTCCGCCTGGCAAGCGCGAGCGCAAGCGGCCATGGCTATAGGACAAAAGGGAGATAGCCGAGTTGATGTGGTTATGCCCTTGATCGCCGCTTTGAGCGACGGGCATGTTCAGGTTCGGTTGGAGGCCGCAAAAGGACTCTGGGAATGCGCGGATAGCCGGGCCTTCGTACCTATGATAGCTGCTTTGAAAGATGAAGATCCAGAAGTGCGAGCGAAGGTGGCGAAGGCGTTGGGAAACAGGGCCGATAATCCTGAGGTGGAACTATTGATCGCCGCGTTGAACGATAACGATCAAAACGTGCGGAACGGGGTCAGACAGGCGTTGAATGAGGTCAAGCGCAGATTGAAAGGGCGAGTTACCAATCTCCGCCCCGTGACGATACCTGATTGAGCGAGGCCTTTATGATAGACATAGAATATATGCTGGCGCATCCAATGATAGAAGCTCTAGGCTGGGGCTTGATCCATTTCATCTGGCAGGGAACCTTAGTCGCTTTGTTGTTGGCCGGCGTCATGCGGATGTTACGGGGGGCGTCAACCAACGCGCGTTATGCGACGGCTTGCGCCGCGCTGTTGTTGACGCTGATGGCGCCGCCAGTCACGATAGCGATCATCGGGTCGGCCACACAAGGCAAACCGGCAAACGGACTGCCGCCTGTTTCAGCAGCGCAACCTGAGTCCCAGGCGCCGGCGGTCGAACTCGAACCGGCAGGCAATCCCGCTCAAACTGCCAATGTAACAGCCTCGCCGCGCCCCTGGGTAATATTTGAATGCTCGTCGGCGCCGGGTTGAGCCGGTATCCTTATTTTGCACTCCTCTGATTGCGCCGTCGCGTAGTTAGTTAGACGGATTGTCGTACATTCTCTTTGGTCGAAACGCATTTTTATATCCTTAGCCGTGGATTTGGGATGCCATCCTGTCCCACGTTTTCGGATGAGCGATTGGTTTTGCGAAACAAACGCCAAAAGGAAGAGGTCGAGTTGATCGGCGCCAAACTGCGCACGAGGAAATGATGAGAAAGGCGGATCGAATTATGAAGTTAGTGAAGAGAACCATCTATACGCCGGTGTTTGCGTTGCTGACCCTTGGCGCCCTCGGCGGCGGACAACCTCCTTCGCAAACTCGCACGGGGAAACCTGCGGACCTTGAAGTGAAAGTGGACGCGTATGTCAGACCCTACCTGGAAATCAAAGGCTTCAGCGGCGCGATCCTGATTGCGAGCAAGGGGCGGGTTCTGTTGAGCAAAGGCTACGGGATGGCTAATTACGAGCTGGACGCGCCCAACACTCCGCAGACGAAATTTCATCTCGCGTCAATCTCGAAGACATTCACCGCCGCGGCGATAATGATCCTCGAGGAGCGAGGTCTGCTGAGCGTGAGCGATCCGTTGAGCAAATACATTCCCGATTATCCCGAGGGCGACAAGATCGCCATTCATCATCTGCTCATTCACACTTCAGGCATCCCCAATGTGAATAACTTTCCCGACTACAACGCCAGGTCGAAGTTCCCGCAAACTCTCGCCAATATCATCGAGATGTTCAAGAACCGCTCTTTAACGATGAAACCCGGGGAGCGTTACAGCTACAGCAACTCGAATTACAACGTGCTCGCTTTCATCATCGAGAAGGTTTCGGGCAAGAGTTATGGCGACTTCCTGAAGGAGAACATTTTCGATCCACTGGGGATGAAAGATACCGGGCACGACGGCGCCGCGAACGCGCTCATCAAGGGACGGGCTTCAGGCTATGCGCCGGTCGGCCCCGGAGACCTGGAGAATGCGCCCTGGATCGACTGGACGATCAAGACGGGTAACGGTTCGCTCTATTCGACCGTCGAGGATTTATACAAATGGGATCGCGCCCTCTACACCGAAAAGATTCTGAAAAAGAGCGCGCTGGACAAAATGTTCACACTACGGGTTGAGGCCGCGGGCTACGGGTGGTTTATCGAGCGGCGCCTTAACCGAAAAGTAATCAGATTCAGCGGCCGCAGTCCTGGCTTCCAGGGCGAGATTCAGCGTTACATTGACGACGATGTCTGCGTCATTGTGTTGAGTAACAACTATTCGGGCGCCGCAAGCTATATGATCACCGATCTGGCCGCGATGGTTTTCGGCGAGCCATACGACACCGCATCCATCAACCCCGGTCTCAAGATAGATCCGAGAGTGATAGACGGCTATCTCGGCCGCTATGAAGGCGGCGCGGACTTCTTCATCCCGCGGGCCTCGATCACCGTTGAAAAGCGAGACGGCAATCTGGCCTTGAGATGGAGCACCGGCGCGGTCGGCTGGTCTACGCCTATGACTGAGTCGAAGTTTTACGAGCGGATTTTCGGCGCGGCGGTGACATTCGTGAAAGACGACAAAGGGAAAGTCTCGCACCTTATCTTAAGTATTTCCGGAAGCGAATATCGCGCCAACAAGGCGCAAAGCGAATGAGGAATAGTGATGAAGCATTGTCAAGTTCTTGCCATTCTTTTTTTGTTGTGCGCCAGCTCCATACTCGCGCATGCGCAGGCGCCGAAAGCAGGAGAGATGAAGTTAGAGCCGTACGTCTTCGAGGCTGCGAACAAGCAGAAGGTTGACGCGGAGCTGGGACATCTTTTCGTGCCGGAGAATCGCCGCAATCCAAACAGCAGACTGATCGAGTTGATATTTGTTCGGTTCAAGAGCGGAGCGCAGAAGCCCGGCCCGCCGATTGTCTATCTGGCCGGCGGTCCCGGCGGCTCCGGCATTGACGCCGCGCGCGGGAGCCGGTTTCCGCTGTTTATGGCGATGCGCGAGATTTCTGATGTCATCGCGATTGATCAGCGCGGCACGGGCATGTCGAAACCGAATTTGAACTGTCAGGAAAAAATTGACTATCCGATCGACAAAGCCCCCAACCGCGAAGACGCGCTCGATCTGTTCAGAAAACAATCTCGCGCCTGCGCGCAACATTGGCGTGATCAGGGCGTTGACCTCGCGGGCTACAACACGAACGAAAGCGCTGACGACCTCGACGATCTGCGCAAGGCGCTGGGCGCGGAAAAGATCAGTTTGTGGGCGATCAGCTACGGCACGCACCTGGCGCTGGCGACGATTCGCAGGCGCGAGAAGAATATACATCGCGCGGTTCTGGCCGGAATCGAAGGGCCGGCGCATACCATCAAACTGCCCAGTAACGTTCAGCGGCACCTGATCAATCTCGACAAACTGGTGAAAGCAGACCAGAACCTAAGTAAAGACATCCCTGACCTCCTTGGCCTGATGAAGACGGCGCTCGATCGTGTGGAGCGGGAGCCTGTGACAGTTGAAGTAACCAATCCCGCGACCCAGCAGAAAGTCAAAGTCACCATCAATAAATTCATGTTGCAGTTTCTGACCTCCAACCTGTTCGGCGGCGGTGAGAGCCTGTTGCCGAGGATTTATTACGCCCTCTCCAAAGGCGATTTTTCGGGAGTCGCGAACATGTGGCTGCGGACGATCGGGTCTCGGCCAGGGATAGGTTCGGCGATGTCTTTTATGATGGATTGCCACTCGGGCATTTCACCGGAACGACGCCGCCAAATCGCTCGTGAGGCCAAAGAGACGCTACTTGGCGACATTATTGATTTTCCGTTCCTCGATGTGTGCGACGCCTGGGGCAATCCCGATCTCGGCGAGGATTTTCGCAAGCCCCTCATGTCAACCGTTCCGGCGCTCTTGATCAGTGGCACGCTGGATGTGCGGACGCCGGTCAGCAACGCTGAAGAGGTTAGGCAAGGCTTTAGAGCCAGCCAACATCTGATCATTGAAGGAGCGATGCACAGCGACCCGTTGTTCCTCTCGTCGCCGAAAATCAAAGATGTGATGCTGGAGTTTATGAGGGGGGAGCCGCTCTCAACCACCAGAATTGTTTTACCAGCGCTCAAGTTCATGCAGGTGAACGAGCAAAGGAGCAATTAAAATGGAGGCGCTTATGATGGACCCTGAAACCTTGCTGACGCATCCGCTGGTAACAGCTCTTGGTTGGGCCTTGATCCATTTCATCTGGCAGGGAACGTTCGTGGCGCTACTGCTGGCCGGCGTTCTGCGGATGTTAAGGGGAATGTCAACCAACGCGCGCTACGCGACGGCTTGCGCTGCGCTCTTGTTGATGTTGCTGACGCCTCTGGCCACGATGGCGATCATCATGTCGTCTGAGCCGGGCAAAACGGCAACTAGACTGTCGCCTGTGTCTGCGGCGCAGCCTGGGCCGCAGACATTGGCGGTCGAGATCGAACCGGTAAGCAATCGCGCTCAAACTGCCGCGGTGACAGCCTCGTCGCGCCCCTGGTCACCAGTTTGGTCTGTGAGTTTTGTGTCTTCGCTGCCGTGGATGATCCTGCTCTGGCTGTCGGGCGTGGTCTGCTTTTCTTTGCGGCTGATTGGCGGCTGGCTCTACACGCGCCGCCTCCGGCGTTACAGGATTCGTTCGTTGGAAGAGACATGGCGGCAGAGGCTCCATCAGCTTTGCTGTCAACTGCGTGTGACGCGTCCGGTTCGCCTCTTGGAATCGGCTCTGGTCAAGGTTCCGATGGTCATCGGGTGGCTGCGCCCGGTCATACTGTTGCCCGTCGGCGCGCTGACTGGCCTGACGACGCGACAACTGGAGGCGATCATTGCCCACGAATTGGCGCACATCCGACGCCACGATTACCTGATCAATCTGCTGCAGGCGCTGGTCGAAACGCTGCTCTTTTATCACCCGGCGGTCTGGTGGGTATCGCGCCGGATTCGGCAGGAACGGGAACATTGTTGTGATGATCTGGCAGTGGCGATGTGCGGTGATGCGCTCACATACGCGCGGGCCTTGCTCGAAATGGAACGGCTACGAGGCGCCGGGACGCAACTGGCTATGGCGGCTAATGGAGGATCGCTTATGGGTCGCATCCAGCGTCTGGTCGGCGCGCAACCGCAGCAAACCAATCGTTTCACTGGCTTAGTCGCCTTCATCATCGCGCTAATCGCCGTGGTCAGTTTTGGAGTAGGCGCGCAGAGCCTGCTCCCGTCTTCCAAGAGGGACAACTCCAACAAGGGACGCCAAACGGTGATTGAAACACGGCTGAATGTCGAACATTTTGACCACAACAAAATACAGTTGGAAGTCGGACAGATAGACCACAGTGAAATACAGTTGGAAGTCGGACAGATAGACCACAGCGAGATACAGTCGGAAGTCGGACAACTGGGCCACAACGAAATACAGTTGGAAGTCGGACAACTAAACCTCGATGAATCATCATTGATTGACGAACACAAGCAAAACAGCGGCGAAGCTTCGTCTGGCCCGTCGCGAGAATTGTTTGGAGAGCGAACGGCCGGCGCGTCCGGCCAGACAGTGATCCTACAATCGGACGCCGCCGGAAACATGCAAACTCTGAATTCCTCAAACCCGGCAGAGCTCGCCGCCGCAGCCTGTTCCCTGGGCAAACTAGGCGCGGTCGAAGCGATCCCATCGCTCATCAACATGCTGGGGGATGACACTCCCATTCAGCCGATCAAATGCTGGGACAGTGGTAATTGGAGCCCAGCGCGCCATACATTCAAGCAAGCGTCTCCCGGCGAGCAGGCCGCTATTGCGCTAGCCTCGCTTAGTCAGGCCGCCGTCGCGCCGTTGATCGCCGAGTTGAGCAATCGGAACCCCAGCGTGCGCAGAAACGCCGCCTGGGCGATTGGCGAGATCCGAGGCGGCAGGGGAACGGACCGTTCCGCCGCCGTTGAACCACTGATCGTGGCTTTGAGTGATGGGGATGCATGGGTACGCAGGGCCGCCGCTTACTCGTTGGGGGAATTGCGGCCCCGCCAGGCGACGGAATCGCTTATCGCCGCGCTCGGGGATGCGGAATGGAGCGTGCGAGAGATGTCTGCCTGGGCATTGGGTGAGATGAGAGCCGTTTCGGGCGTTGGAAGCCTTACGACCCTTTTGCTGCGCGATGAAAATGAACGAGTCCGTCGCAAAGCGGCATGGGCGTTGGGCGAAATCAGAGATCCGCGGGCGCTGGACGCCTTGAACATCGCTTTGAACGATCGGGAACGAAGCGTGCGCGCGACAGTTAAATGGGCGATCTCAGAGATTCGGGATTGAGGACGAAGACGTCCACGATAATCCACGAAGAAACACAAAGGAAAAGAGAAGGTCTACGCGCCGTTTCGCGTGGCTTCGTGGATGTTTTTTTGGGGAGGCGCTGTGCAAACACTCTGGCAGGATGTGCGTTTTGGCTTTCGGATGTTGTTGAAGAAACCCGGCTTTACTACGGCGACTGTGATCACGTTCGCCCTGGGCATTGGCGCGAACACCGCCATCTTCAGCGTGATCAGCGCCGTGTTGTTGCGGCCATTGCCTTATCCCGAACCGGACAAGCTGGTCATGGTCTGGGAGAAGCGCATCCGGGAAGGCGTCAACGACAACGCCGTCTCCCCGGCGGATTTCCGCGACTGGAAGGCGCGCAATCAGGTTTTTGCGAATATTGCGGCGCTGACCGAGACAACTCTCGATTTGGCCGAAGGGGGCGAACCGGAGCGCGTCGCCGCCGGGCAGGTCTCGGCGGCGTTCTTCGACACGCTGGGCGTCCCGCCCGCGCTGGGACGCGGCTTCTTGGACGAGGACGAGCAGCCGGGCCGAAACCGCGTCGTCATTCTGAATCACGAGTTGTGGCGGCGTCGTTTCGGCGCCGATCGAAGCGTGATAGGCCGGACGATTTCGCTCAGCGGATCGCCGTTTGAAGTCGTCGGAGTGCTGCCTCCTTCGTTCCGGTTCCAGAATGAAGAGCTGGCGCTATGGATTCCACTCAATCCCAATGCGCAAGGGATGCAGACGCGATTGAATCATTTCCTGAGCGTCTTCGCCCGGATCAAACCGGAGATGACTATACGGCGGGCGCAGGCCGAAATGGAGCGCATCGGCGGGCAATTGACGCAAGAATTCCCGCAAGAGAACGACAATCACACCGCTTTTGTCATTCCCTTACGCGAACAACTCGTCGGCGACATCCGCCGGCCCTTGCTGATCCTCTTCGCGGCGGTCGGCCTTGTCCTGGCCGTGGCCTGCGCCAATGTCGCCAATCTGCAGCTCATCCGGGCGGCCGCGCGACGGAAAGAGATCGCCCTTCGAGCCGCGCTGGGCGCCCATCGACGCCGGATTGCGCGGCAGTTGCTGACCGAAAGCATGTTGCTGGCGGTGATTGGCGGAACGGCAGGGGCGCTGTTGGCTGTCTGGGGGATCGAAGCGATCACGGCGCTCATGCCGCGGGGCGTTTTACATTTAACCGCCGCGCGACTCGATCTGCGCGCGCTCGGCTTCGCGCTTGTAATTTCACTTTGCGCCGGAGCGCTTTCGGGATTGGGCGCTTTGACGCAGGCTTCGAGACTGAATCTCAACGAAATGCTCAGAGAAGACGGCAGAGGCGCAGGCCTCGCCCATCAGCGCGCGCGGAGCGTCGTTGTCGTGGCCGAGATCGCATTGGCGATTGTGCTGCTCATCGGCGCGGGGTTGATGATCCGCAGCCTCTGGAAATTGCGGCTAGTTCCACTTGGTTTTGAACCGAGCAACGTGTTAACCGCGCAAATATCCTTGCCGTCCGCGCGTTACGGCGATCCGCAGCGGGCGTCGCTCTTCTTCCGACAGCTGATCGAGAAAGTATGCGCGCTGCCCGGCGTCAACGCAGCGGGAGCGATCTCGATTCTCCCATTAAGCGGAGGCTATTCGCGAACGAGCATCGCCATCGAAGGTCGCGCTGAGATGACCGAAGTCCTTCCGCAAGCCCGTCCCCGCATTCACCCGCGCGTCGTCACTCCGGGTTACTTTCAAGTCATGGGGATTCGATTGATCAGCGGGCGTTTGTTTGCCCCGCAGGACGACGGCTCCGCGCCGCTCGTTGCGTTGGTCAATCAGAGAGCGGCGCAAGCATATTGGCCGGGACAAAGTCCGCTCGGTCATCGAGTGCAGATCGGTGGCGGCGCGCCATGGCGCGAAGTCATCGGCGTCGTGGGCAATGTTAAAGATCAGGGACTGGATAAAGATGTCAACCCTGAAGTTTATTTCTCCTGGGCGCAATCTCCACAACGCGACGGGACGCTGGTCGCGCGCGGCGCCGATGTTTCCGGCCTCGCTCCGGCGATTCGCGGTCAAGCGCAAGAACTCGACGGGCGCCTGCCGCTTTCCAATATGCGAACGCTGGAAGATATAGTCGGGCGTTCGATCGCCGCCCCGCGTTCATACACCCTGTTGCTCGCGCTGTTTGCCGGCATGGCGTTGACGCTCGCCGCCGTCGGAATCTACGGGGTGGTGGCTTACAGCGTCGCGCAGCGCGCTCACGAGATCGGCGTGCGTATGGCGTTGGGGGCCCGTCCGCGTGACGCGCTGACGCTGGTTTTGAAACAGGGAATGCGATTAGCGTTGATCGGCGCTCTGATCGGATTGATCGCATCATGGGCATTGACGCGATTGATGAAAAGCCTGTTGTTCGACGTGAACACAACCGATCCATTGACATTTATCATGATTCCACTGCTGTTAACACTGGTCGCGATGCTGGCGTGCTGGATCCCGGCGCGACGGGCGATGAAGGTGGACCCGGTGGTGGCGCTACGCGAGTTGTGATTCGGCGCCGCTACTCTGTAAGGGGCTAAGACGATCACGGAAGAGACGGAAAAAACGGAATGGACGGAAAGTTTCGCGCGCCTGGTTTGTTCCATTCCGTTTTTTCGGTCTCTTCCGTAATCTTTTTGACTATCTTGCCATATTCGGTTTTGGGAATAGCCAATCCCACAACCGAACACCAACCATTTGTCTACACAAGGTTTCTGAAGCGCGACTTCCTCTAAATTCTTTGCTTTCAATGCCTATTGGGACGATTAAGGTCTCCGGTCAATCAGTGTCTTTAGCGGCACGAGGATTGAATTTTCTTTTATGATAATCGCTAGCATTGTCAGGCGCCAGCCGTTGAGCGTGCGATTCATGAGATAGACAGAGACCTGCCGGTCTTTGCGATTCGGTCGATGGATCAACTGCTGGGAAGTTCATTGGCGCAGCGGCGGCTGACGATGGCGCTACTGGCGAGTTTTGCCGCGCTGGCCTTGTTGCTC
>Ga0066388_100002478_pt1 | contig 11303 bp, 10 predicted proteins | sample PanSoiMetaGPlot6_FD_64539 | JGI IMG/M metagenome (GOLD analysis project Ga0066388, IMG submission 64539) | Tropical forest soil microbial communities from Panama analyzed to predict greenhouse gas emissions - Panama Soil - Plot 6 (Hybrid Assembly) | ecosystem: Environmental > Terrestrial >... | reverse complement strand
GGCTTGCCGCCGGGCCCATCGTTATCGACGATTGCCGGCACCTTGAGCAGCGGGTTGATCCTGGCGAACTCCGGCGTGAACTGTTCCCCGGCCCATACATCCACCGGCTTGATGTTGTAGGGCAGCCCGCACTCTTCGAGCATGATGAAGACTTTCTGCACGTTCGGGCTGGTCAGCGCGTAAAGTTCGATCATGAGGATTGTCTCGCCTTGAAAGGACCGCGGATTGCGGCCGCTTTCTATAGACGAATGAAGGCTCGTCTGTCTCGCGATGTGCTACCGACCCTGCCCGGCGGTGTGCCGGCTATCGGCAAGCGAGGCGGTGGCCTGGCGCAGGCAGGCTGGGCACAGACAGTCCTCAATCCAGGCTTTGGTCACCGGCAGCCGGTAAGGTTCGGCCGCGCACCAACAATCGCCGGACAAACCGCATTCGAAGGACGCCCCGCAGCGGGCGCAGGTGACCTGACGAGGGGAGGTCGCGGCGATCATGACCGGGAGAGCCTAAGGCAAGATTGTCATACGAAATAGGCGAATCGGTCGTATGGCAAACCCATGACATTCGGTTGGGCCATCGACCTTATCGGCGCCGCCGGCGCCGTGCTCACCACCCTGTGCTGGCTGCCACAGGCGTTCAAGATGCTTCACGAAAAGGAGACACGTGCGCTGTCGCTAACGGCGACTGCCGCTTTCACGCTTGGCGTGGTGCTCTGGCTGATCTACGGACTTGCAATCGACGATTGGCCGTTGATCGGCTCAAACGCGGTAACCCTGACGTTGATGACGCCGATCCTGGCGATGAAGCTGCGCTACGGTTGAATCATTTTCAGCATCAATGTGGACGTCAGGTCAGCGGGCATTCTTTCGCCCCGCGTTTTTCGTATTTCACAAGTGGTGATTTATTTTGCCGGCGCCACGCGTAAAATTCGCCCGGATGAGTTGTCAGTGAGCAGATAGAGGCCGCCGTCGGGACCCTGCCGTACGTCGCGGATGCGCTCGCCCAGGTCTTGCAACATCCGCTCTTCCTTTACGACCTTGTCGCCCGCGAGCTCGAGCCGCACCAGCATCCGGAATTTCAATGCGCCGTTGAACAGGCTGCCCTTCCATGCGGGAAACAGGTCGCCCGTGTAGAAGGTCATGCCGGAGGGCGCGATCGATGGTGTCCAGTGCCACAGGGGGTCATCGACACCTTCCATCGTCGCCTTGCCGGTACCGACAGGTGTGCCGCTGTAGTTCAGGCCGTAGGAAACCAGTGGCCAGCCGTAATTATGACCCGGCAAAATGAGATTGATCTCGTCGCCGCCCATCGGGCCATGTTCCTGCTCCCACAGTTTGCCGTCGGCGGGATTAAATGCGAGGCCTTGCGGGTTGCGGTGGCCGTAAGACCAGATTTCCGGCCGGGCTCCCGGTTTGTTGGCGAATGGATTGCCGGATGCCGGAGCGCCATCAGGCGTGATGTGAACGATCTTGCCGAGATCATTGTCGAACGTCTGCGCCATGTTGCGGTCGGTAAAGTGCTCACCGTTCGTGACAAACAGACTCCCGTCTTTCGCCTGCACGATCCGACTCCCGAAGTGATTTCCGTGCGACGGAGGACCAAACTGGCGATAGATGACTTTCACATCTTCAAGCCGTGGCACCTCGCCATCATCGAGCCGGGCGCGGGCAAGCGAGGTGCGCCCGCCACCGTTAAAGGGCTCTGCATACGAAAAATAGATCGTATGGTTCTGCGCGAAATTGCGATCGAGGATGACATCGAGCAATCCGCCCTGGGAGGCGGCAAACACTTTTGGGACGTTGCCGAGTGACGGTGACAGTTGGCCGTTGCGAGCAACGATCCGCATGCGGCCGAGGCGTTCGGTCACCAACATGCGGCCGTCCGGAAGAAATGCCAGCGACCATGGATGCACCAGGCCGCTGGCGACGGTCTGGACCGTGAGATTGCCGGCGGAACTGGGAAACGTCGGGTCGGCCGCCTGCACCGTGCCGGCGGTTGCGAGCACGATGGTCAGCACCGCGATCAATCGCATGCCCTTCTCCCTTAATGTCGCATCAAGTGTGCGACATCACCGGAAGTTCCGAAAGGCTGTGGTCTAGCTGTGGGTATTCTTGTGCTTGTGGTCCGGCATCGACAGGATGGTCAGACCACCCATGCCAATGAACAGGAGACCGAGCACAAGGGCGATTGCGAACAGGCTACCCTCGTTATCGATAACGTTGCTCACAACGTCGGCCTTCGCGATCCCGATCGAAACCACGGTCGCGGCAACAGCGGTTGACACCGCCAACGCCATGCTAGCGATCAGTTGGGCGACCGCCGCCGTACGATGCCCGCTGCCAAGGGTGCGATTGGCGGGGGGCATAAAGCCGGCGGATTTAAGAGACTTGCGCATGACAAACCGGGAAATGGCCGCTTTCGCAATGGTGCCCGGATAACGCAGGAACTCGGCAACGGTTCGACCCGATTGGGGCGGAGCGATTGACGAAGCGGGGCGTTTTCGTGGCAGGAAATTAAGAAAGTCCGGGAATTCCGACGCTACTGCGCGGCAACCAGCTCCGGCTGCCAGTGCATCGGGATATAGCCGGGCTCCTCGGTCACGCGGTCAAGCCAGGCACGGATTGATGGAAAGCGGCTGAGATCGAAATCAGCCTGGTCGGCGACGTGAGTGTAAGCGTAAAGCGCGATATCGGCGATCGTGAAGTGGTCGCCGACGAAGTAGCGATGAGACGTAAGGTGGGTCTCCATCACGCCAAGCGCCCGATAACCGTTTTCCATCCAATCCTCGAGCGCGTGGCTCTGCAATTCGCGTCCGCCCTTGATGAGCGCGAGCCAGAAATAGGCCGCGCCGATATTCGGCTCCAGGCTGTGTTGCTCGAAGAACATCCATTGCAATGCTTCTGCGCGCGTAATGCGATCTTCCGGGGCAAGCGTAGAGCCGCCGGCAACATACCAAAGGATGGCGTTCGATTCGGCAATATGACGGCCGGGCGCAACTTCGAGCAGCGGCACTTGCCCGTTGGGGTTCTTGACAAGGAATTCAGGGGTCCGGCTTTCGCCCTTGAGGATGTCAATCTCCACGAGCTTGTAGGGGATGCCGAGCCGGGCCAGCGCGAGGCGGACCTTGTAGCTGTTGCCGGAACGTTGCATCGAGTAGAGCGTGTACATCCAGAATCTGATCCGTTTGTGCGTGATCAATTCAAACCGGGAGCATACTTTCAGGATCATGCGCCGCCCCCGAAGCGACCACAAATAAAACGAAAAGAGTTCGGCAATTGCATGGCCGCGTAACGATGCAAATTAGGAAAATTGAATGCATTCGCTGCAGTGCAGCGAGCGATTGCTCTGCGGCAGCGGACCAGGGCAGAATTCTATTTCGCCGCCACCACTCTACGCGCGCGTATTCGATGAGGGAGACCTGCGTGTCCGTGCAAGGCTACTGGGAGGAAGAAGCGATGTGCGCCGCGGTAGGCGCGAGGTCGGACGTGGCCGCAGGCCTCACAGTCATTCGCGTAACCAGCATGCGCGCAGCAACGAGGGACAGGACAGCGATGGCAACGCCAGCCAGTATGTCAACCAAATAGTGCGAGCCGTCGATCGGGGTCGCGGCCAGCATCAGCGAATTAATGACGGCGCTGAACCAGCGCGCGACAGGGACCGGCCAAAACGCAGCCATCAGGATTACGGCCAGCGCCGCGTGCAAACTCGGAAAAGTGATGATGCCCTCTGATCCGACCGCCATCACCAGGCGGTAACTGCCGTCGCGCAACCCGAGAAATACCGGCCAGCTCGTATGACTGACCGGCATCACGCTTTGGTCTGCTTTCAGTCCATAATGGAGCCAGACCCCCTCTGCCGGCAGCAGCGCGGACAAGGCGATCGTGAGCACCGCGGCAAAAATGAACGCCAGCATATAGATGCGCAGCCACGGCAGTCGTCCGGTGAGACCAAGGAGGAGCACCACTGCCGTCATCTGCGCGGTTAAGGAAAGATAAATTGCCTGCATGAACTCGAAAAGTTCCGGCCGGCGATGCATGAATCCAAGCAATTCTTTCCAGTCGAATCCAAGCGCGCGATCCATCGCATGGAAGGCAGCATCCCGCAGGGGGAGCGCGGTGCTGGCGGCGAGGTATGATAGAGGTGCGGCGACCGCTGCGAAGACCACGAGCTGAGCGGTCGATTCCAGCGTCGAGGCCAGTTTGAGATCGGTGCGGTGAACCCGATAGAAGTACGCGCCGAACATCAGCAACAGACCGGTGCTGGCAGGGATCGCGTAGCTTTTAAGCACGATTTGAAAGCCGCCGGCGGCCGAAGCGATCAGAACGACTGCAGCAACTCCGGTTACAAGGCACCAGATGATATCGTCCAGTCGGCGCAATTCCGCCGCGTGCCCGATCATGGATACTCCTTGCGCGCCCTGCCGAGGCGGGGACTAGCACGGGCGCGGTTGCCCGCCGGTTAATCGTGCCGATTCAGGCTCAGGAAGGCAGGATTCCCGCCGTTGCGGGCGACCGGGATTGATCGCCGTGACCGATCGGACCGATCGAATTTCTTTAACTGATAACCTCTTGCTGGACTCGGAAGCCCGCATTACGACAGGGGCAGCCGCAGCAGCTGCGGCCCGAATTGGAGAGTTTCATGGCCTTTCTTGCGGACCAGCTCAAGCGCATCAAACCTTCGGCGACGATCGCCGTCACGGACAAGGCGCGCGCGCTCAAACTGGCCGGTCGCAATGTTATCGGCCTGGGTGCCGGCGAGCCCGATTTCGACACGCCCGACAACATCAAAGAGGCAGCGATCAAGGCCATTCGTGACGGCAAGGCGTCCAAGTATACGAATGTGGACGGCATCGCCGAACTCAAGGACGCCATTGCCAGGAAGTTCAAGCGCGAGAACAGCCTCGAGTACAAGGCAAGCCAGATCACGGTCGGAACCGGCGGCAAGCAGGTGCTGTACAATGCGTTTGTGGCAACGCTGAACCCCGGCGACGAAGTGATCATCGCGGCGCCGTACTGGGTGAGTTATCCCGAAATGGTGTTACTCGCCGGGGGTGAGCCGGTCGAGGTGGCGACCAGCATGGCGAACGGTTTCAAGATGACCGCGCAGCAGCTGGAGCATGCGATCACGCCGAAGACAAAATGGGTATTGCTGAACTCGCCGTCGAATCCGAGCGGCGCCGCGTACACGCGCGCTGAATTGAAGGCGCTCACCGACGTCCTGGTCAAGCATCCGCACGTGAGCGTCATGACAGACGACATGTACGAACACCTGGTCTACGACGATTTCGTGTTCACGACGCCGGCGCAAATCGAACCGTCGCTCTATCCTCGCACGCTGACGATCAACGGCTGCTCGAAGGCCTATTGCATGACCGGCTGGCGCATCGGGTATGCCGGTGGTCCGGAGCCTTTGATCAGGGCGATGGCGACAGTCCAGTCGCAATCAACGTCCAATCCGGCGGCCGTATCGCAGTGGGCTGCGGTGGAGGCACTGAACGGGCCGCAAGACTTCATCGCCAAGCACAACAAAATTTTCAAGGAACGCCGCGACCTGGTGGTGTCGATGCTCAATCAGGCCAATGGCATCAAGTGTCCGATGCCGGAAGGCGCTTTCTATGTGTACCCGTCCTGCGCCGGCACTATGGGAAAGACTGCGCCGACCGGCAAGAAGCTTGCGACGGACGAGGATTTCGTTACAGAGCTTCTGGAGGCGGAGGGCGTGGCGGTTGTGCAGGGCACGGCGTTCGGACTGGGGCCGGCGTTCCGAATTTCCTACGCGACAAAGACCGAGGATCTGGAAGAAGCCTGCCGGCGTATCCAGCGCTTTTCCGGAAATTTGAAATGAGCGGATACAAACAGCCTAAGTAATCACGCTCGTTTTGCCGATTCACCTTCCGTTATGATCGCTTTCGTAGGCTGCGGTCATGATCCCCCGCACGGTTGTGTCGCTCATTTTAGTCGCCGGTCTTGCCGTCTCCGCCACCGCGCAGGAGCGTGTCGTGATCGGAACGCAGCGGCTTACCGAGAATGGCGCATTGTTTATCGCTGCGGCACAAGGTTACTTCAAGGCGGAAAGCATCGATCTCGCGATGACCGCGTATGACTCTGATCAGACAGTGGCAGAAACGCTTGCGGCTGGCGCTACCGATTTCGGTCTTGCCCGTTTCACGCCAGCCGCGTTCAATCTCTCCGGTCGAGGTCTCATAAAAGCGATAGCGGCGCAGGCGCGCGAGAAACTCTTCTATGAGGGCACCGACCTCATCGCGTCAAATATCGGCTTTGCCAGAGGTCTGCGCAAATTCGACGACCTGGCCCACAAATCAATTGCTATTGATGCGCTCGGCTCGGTCTCTCACTATCAGCTGGAGCAAATTGCCCGCGTCAAGAACATCGAGTTTAGCCACATCGACGTGAAGCCGATGCAGACGCTCGATGCAATAGCGCGCGCGGTTGGCACCAATCAGGTGGACGCCGCGATCGTGCCGGCACTGTACGCGCGCGAACTGTTAATGGCCAATCAAGGCAAGCTTGTCGGCTGGTATTCCGATTTGGACGAACAACAATTGGGCGCGCTGTTTGTTTCGGCCAAGATGATCCGGACCCGTCGCGACGTCATTGAAAAATTCGTGCGCGCGTACCGGCATGGCATTGCCGACTATTCTGCCGCGCTCTTGCGCAAGGACCACCACGCCAAACGACTGTTTGATGCCAAGTCGCGCGACGCTGCGATGACAATCGCCCGGTATGTCTATCCGAACCGAACTGACGATATTGCCACAGCAATAGAAGTGGGGGCCTATTTCATCGAGCCGAATGCGCGGCTCGATTTGGCCGACATCGAACGCCAGATCGCGTGGTACAAGGCACGGGGCTTGATTGACAAAAATGTCGATGCTCGAAACGTGGTCGACCAAAGCTTCGTCAAGTAGCTATTTTCTTCCTCACATGTGCGAATTTCTGCCCTTGCCAGCCTGCTCAGGGCCTGAGACGATAATGTGACAGGGCCGGGAAACTAGGTCCGACCTCCCGGCCGGCAAGGGAGGCACGGTATGGGACAAAACGGCACGGGTCCCAAGGGTCCCCGGTGTATCGCGCTGGTGGGCCCGTTCCAAAGCGGTAAAACGACACTGTTAGAAGCGATCCTGGCCCGCACAGGCGCTGTTCAAAGGCAGGGGACGGTGGATGCGGGGACTACGGTCGGCGACGCCAGCAAGGAGGCGCGCCACCACAAAATGAGTGTGGAAGCGACTTTCGCCACCACCAGTTTCATGGGCGACAACTACACCTTCATCGACTGCCCGGGTTCAATCGAATTCATCCAGGATATGCGCAGCGTACTGCCGGCGGTTGATGCCGCGGTGGTTGTTTGCGAGGCCGACGAAAAGAAGGTGCCGCAGCTGCAGCTGATCCTGCGCGAGCTGGAAGATCAAAATATCCCACGCTTCATTTTCCTCAACAAGATCGATAAGGCCGAAAAGCGCGTTCGCGAGACCATCAAGCTTTTGCAGCCGGCATCACGTGTGCCGTTGCTGCTGCGGCAGATTCCGATCTGGAACGGCGACATCATTTCCGGGTTCGTCGATCTCGCGCTTGAGCGCGCCTATGTCTACAAGGAGCATGCACCGTCCGAGATCATCGAGCTCAAAGGCGAGGACCTCGATCGCAAGAAGGTAGCGCGCTTCACCATGCTGGAGACGCTCGCCGATCACGACGATGAGCTAATGGAGCAGCTGCTTGAGGACATCGAGCCGCCGCGCGACAAGGTCTTCGACGATCTCTCCAAGGAATTGCGTGAGCGCATCGTTTGTCCGGTGCTGCTGGGCGTTGCCACCCGCAGCAATGGTGTGCTGCGGCTGCTGAAAGCGCTTCGGCATGAGGCGCCGGCAGTCACCGAAACAGCCCAGCGGCTGGGAGTGAAGGCTGGCAACGAAGCGGTGGCGCTGGTGCTCAAGACCTTCCACACCACCCACGGCGGCAAAATGTCGATTGCCCGTCTTCTCGCGGGCCAGGCCGGCGATGGCACAACCTTCAGCACGTCGGCCGGCGACACTGGTCGTGTCTCGGGGGTGTTCAAGCTGATGGGCCAGCACTTCGAGAAACGCGGTCAGGCAACCAGTGGGGAAACGGTCGCCTTCGGCAAGCTCGAAAGCGCCAAGACCGGCGATACACTTTCTACCGGCAAGCAGCCGCATGCCGCGCTGGCACACCTGAAGCCCTACGCGCCGGTGCTCGCAACCGCCGTTCAGGCGAAGGAGCGCAAGGACGATGTCAAATTGGGGCCGGCCTTTGCAAAACTGACCGAAGAGGATCCCTCGCTCTCGGTTGTGCATAACGCCGAGAGCCATGAGGTCGTGATCTGGGGTCAGGGCGAAATGCACCTGCGCGTGGCGGCAGAGCGGCTCGCCGACCGGTTCATGGTGCCGGTGTCGACGCGGCCGCCTTCGGTCGGGTACCGCGAGACTATACGCAAGCCGATCACCCAGCGCGGGAGGCACAAGAAGCAGTCGGGCGGCCACGGTCAGTTTGGCGATGTTGTGCTGGAGATCAAGCCGCTGCCGCGTGGGTCGGGGTTTAAGTTCGAAGACCGAATTACCGGCGGCGTCGTTCCGCGCAATTACATTCCCGCGGTGGAGGAGGGGGTCATAGACGCGCTCAAGCACGGGCCACTCGGCTTTCCGGTCGTCGACATGTCGGTCGCATTGATCGATGGGTCTTATCACACGGTCGACTCGTCGGATCAGGCGTTCCGCACCGCCGGCCGTGTCGGAATCACGGAAGGCCTGCCGCAGTGCCAGCCCGTGCTGCTGGAGCCGATCCATGAGGTAGAAATCGTCTGCCCGAACGAAGCGACCGCGAAAATGAACGCCATCCTCTCGGGCCGGCGAGGTCAAATCCTCGGTTTCGACACGCGCGAAAACTGGAATGGCTGGGACACCGTGCGCGCCCAGATGCCGGAAGCGGAGATTGGAGATCTGATCATCGAGGTACGCTCGGCCACGGCCGGCGTCGGTTCCTTCACTTTCAAATTCGACCATATGGCCGAACTGACGGGCCGCACCGCAGACCAGATCGTCGCGGCGAGACGCGCTGCGGAGTAGCATCCGCGCGGAAAACCACTAGCGCGCCCGCTTTTGCGGGCGACCGCGATAGTTTTCGATATTCCGGCCGCGCCGTTGCCTCAATGTTATCCGTCCCAAAACCGTGACTTGCCAGTGATCGCCCGCCCACGTAGTTCTGTGCGCCGATTTGGGAGAATCAGCATCATGAACGTTTTGCGCCGTCGGGGTTGGGAGATTCCGGACCGCCTCGTCACCCCCGAGCATCTGGTTTTCAGCCGGCGGAGCTTTCTGGCCGGGGGCGCAAGCGCTCTTGCCTTGACGCCGTACGCTGCAAAGGCGCAACGCCTGTCCGACGTCGCCAATCTGCCGGACCCGAGCGCCGACCTCTATCCCGCCAAACGCAACGAAAAATATCCGCTGGATCGGCCGATCACCGACGAAAAGATCAACGGCAACTACAATAATTTCTATGAGTTCGGCACCGCGAAGACCATCGCTTCCGCCTCACAAGCGTTGTCGATCCGGCCTTGGACCGTGAAGATCGACGGCATGGTCGAGAAACCTATGGAAGTCGGCATCGACGATCTAATCCGCAAACTGACGCTCGAAGAACGAACGTATCGCCACCGCTGCGTCGAGGCATGGAGTATGGCGATTGCGTGGACCGGATTTCCACTCGCGAAGCTGGTCGATTTTGCACGGCCGCTGGGGTCGGCAAAATTTGTACGAATGGAAACTTTCCTGGATCCGAAGATGGCGCCTGGTCAGCGGCAACCCTGGTTTCCGTGGCCCTACGTCGAAGGCCTCACCATGGCGGAAGCCACCAACGAGCTCGCCTTCCTTGTCACCGGCGCTTACGGTCACCCGCTCGCGCGTCAGCATGGCGCGCCATTGCGGCTGGCGGTGCCATGGAAGTACGGCTTCAAGTCGATCAAATCGATCGTACGCTTCAGCTTCGTCGATCAGCGGCCGAGGGGACTGTGGGAGGCGTTGCAGTCCTCCGAGTACGGCTTCTGGGCCAACGTTAATCCGCAGGTGCCGCATCCGCGCTGGAGTCAGGCGAGCGAAGAAGTCATCGGCACCGGCGAACGACGGCCGACGATATTGTTCAACGGCTACGGCGACTACGTTGCCGGCCTGTACAGGGGTATGGAAAACGAGCGCCTTTGGGCGTGAGAGTTCCGGCTGCTATGCGGCGGCCGTGAGCGGGAGTAGTGTGACGCCATCGCAAGGAACCCATGGAGGCGTCCATGTCCACCCAAGCTGGCATTGAGGGAATTCAACGCGCCGCAGCCACTGCGCTGCATGAGCACTGGGTGCTCTTTTTGATCGAAGGCATTGTGCTGCTGATACTCGGCGCCATCGCCGTCATAATTCCACCGATCGCCACGCTGGCAGTGACCATTTTTCTTGGATGGCTGATCTTGATCAGCGGCGTCATTGGGCTCGTCACAACCTTCTGGATGCGGCACGCGCCCGGTTTCTGGTGGTCACTGTTGTCTGCAATCCTCGGCATCATTGTCGGCATAATGCTGCTGGCATCTCCGGTGATCGGCGCGCTCTCGCTCACTTTCGTGTTGATTGCCTTCTTCCTCATTGAAGGCGCTGTCACAATCATGTTCGCGCTCGATCACAAGCGTGAATTGTCCGGTCAATGGGGCTGGATGCTGGTGAGCGGCATCATCGATTTGGTGCTGGCTGCAATGATCTTGGCCGGCCTGCCCAGCACGGCGGCTTGGGCCATCGGACTTTTGGTCGGCATCAATATGATTTTTGGCGGTGCTGCGCTGATCGCGATGGCGCTGCACGCGCGCAAAGCTGCGTAACATTCAAGGTTCCGCTTCGCCGGCTTCCGCCTCGGCCAGCTTGGCGCGCCAATCGGCGCGCTTGAGCATAAACGCGTAGGCCGCCAGCAAGAGCAGGCCGATACTGACGGCCATCAGGCCGGCTGATATCGGACGGCTGAAGAAGATCAGGTAGTTCCCGTTCGACATGATCAGCGACTGCCGGAGGCTCTGCTCCAGGATCGGCGAGATTACCAGGCCGAGCACCAGCGGCGCCGGGTCAAAGTCGAATTTCCGCAGCGCATAGCCAACCACCCCCATGATCAGCATGATCCAAACGTCAACAATCGAGTTGTTCACCTCGTAGACGCCGATGATGCAGAACATGATAATCAGCGGATAGAGGTAAGCGTACGGGATGCGCAGCACGGTCACGAAGACGCTGACGAGCGGCAGGTTCAGCGCCA
>Ga0066388_100002477_pt1 | contig 11303 bp, 11 predicted proteins | sample PanSoiMetaGPlot6_FD_64539 | JGI IMG/M metagenome (GOLD analysis project Ga0066388, IMG submission 64539) | Tropical forest soil microbial communities from Panama analyzed to predict greenhouse gas emissions - Panama Soil - Plot 6 (Hybrid Assembly) | ecosystem: Environmental > Terrestrial >... | reverse complement strand
CCAGCGAATCGCCTGGGATAGGAACATCATGGGCCATCCTGGACTCGAACCAGGGACCTCACCCTTATCAGGGGTGCGCTCTAGCCACCTGAGCTAATAGCCCAAAAACAACTAGATTCTACCACTTCTGCTGGAAGCTCGATCAACTGCGGCGTCCGTGTAAACATGCTTTGCCGACCATGAGAGCATCCAGAAACATTTCGCTGCGCTTACACTGATTCGCCTCGGGCGACAGCCGGCGACTCCGGTCAGCAAGCAATCCAGCCCGATTAACCATTCAAGTCAGAGCGGCACGAACAATCGCTCATACACAGCAGTTTCGCACTCCTGCCAGATGAGCGACAGCCTAATTCTCCGGGTAGGCAAGCCCGTCTTATTGAACTCCTGTAGAGTCATCGTGAATACGCCATTGAACTAGCCCTCTTTTCCCCAGGGATTGTAGATAGTGAGTATTCGTTTGGCGCTGTCCCAGCCGATCACCCCATATTCATGGTGTTCCGGGACACCCCCCTCGCGTTCCTTACTGCAATAAGCAGTGGCAACTTCAGGCACGCCGGTCCATCAGGCGCGCATCACAATCCTCACGAGGATGTGGCTGAAGGCTCATCCAGGGCGACCTGCCTTGTGGATCGCACAAAGGGGGCAAACAAGGAAAGATAGGACATTCCATATAGCACAGCGGCCAACAAGACAAGGCTCTTTATCCCTGAAACGATGCAGAGGTTTTCGCTCAAGCCGCCGATGGCCACGCCCAGTAGATTGGCAGAAAGCGCCTGGCTCGCATTGCCGGCACGAGCAAAGCGAGTGGAGAAGACCATCGCTCCGAAGAAGATGGGCAGACAGGCAATAAAGCCCGATACGACTGCCAGCGCTGCCAGACCCAGCTCTGGATGGTCCCCGGGCTGCCACCACCAGTCTAGTGCCAGCGCCAGGACCAACCCTATATAGAACGGATTGACTTGCGAGGGTTTGAGCTTTACCACAAGCAAATTGGCAGCAAAGGCAAGCAAAAGCACAAGGATGATAACCACCGAGTTGACGATCCAGGTGGCTCCAAACAACAAAGAGAGTTGCACGATCGACTTGGTCTCCACCAACATGAAGGCCTGACCGAGAAAGAACATATTGGCCCAGTCGCTAATTGGCGAGCGTTCGCTGCCTTTGACGCGGCTGAGCAACACGCCCGGACAGATCACCGCCGTGATCAAGATCATCAAATAGAGCCACGGCCCATAAGATTGGAATTCCAGGTAGAGGAACGGCCAGTCGTCTGTTGAGAACCTGCTCTCCGTCTGATCGCTTGCAGTCGGCCACGGTCTTAAACCGCTGACTTCCTTTGGGAATCTGTTCACGCCAGGTCCCAGGAGGAAAATCACGGAATCCCACTTATCATCTACAAATCCCAGTGGTGCATACCCGGCTGCCTCCTTCAAAGTTTGGTAGAGCCGACGCGTTACGGGGTGTCCACCACCGGTAGCAAAACTGACTGACAGGACCCCGTTGGGGCACAGATGCTTGAGGGCCGAGCGAATTGATTCCACCGTATATACAAAGTTGTCGACGCGGAGGAAGGCGGCGGAATTGAGCGTGCAGCCGGGATCCAAATACGCGAATTCAATTAGGTCATAAGTTCGCCGGCAGTAGCGTAAGAAGCTTCGAGCATCCTCGTTATAGAGAGAAACCCGCGGATCGAGATAAGGTTTATCGGGGTGAACCGTCTTGCCGAAGGAGACGATAACTGGATCAATCTCCACTATGTCTACATGTTGCACCCCCTGCCGCAAGGCAAACGACGCATCGTTGCCGGAGCCGCCACCCAACACGAGCACGTTTTGGTGGGCAGGAGCAAACCGGAAGGGCAAGCGCAAGAATCGATAGTAGTGAGCACAGGCTCCTATTTGTCCGGGCTGATCAGCCAACGGCAAGAGCTGATCAACATGATCAGCGTCCGGCATCCGCAGGGCGGAATGAAAGGGCTGATTATTGGAATTGACCATAAAGTTGCCCGTGCCGGGAAAACTCCCTGGTGTACCGGCAATTGGGACGAGGTCTAGCTTGCTATACGGGGACCAAAAGCTACCGGCGCTAGCAAAGGCCGAAAGTACAACCAACAGTCCGGTCAGCACCCAGACAACCGGACGCCTGCCCAGGATTAGCAACGGCACAGCAGCCGCCAGGATCCAGACGGGAGGCGGACATCCAAACCAGGAGATGAGTGCAAACACAACAACCCCGGCAATACTACCGAACAGGTTCCATGAGTACGCTGTCAGGGGAGGCAAGATGGCGAATTGCCTTCCCAACACAATGCCAAGATTGGCAAAAACAACCAGCAGAGCCAGCACGATCACAATCAGTAAGACCAGCGAACAGCAGAATCCGCCGCTGTCAGCCCTGAGAGTAAGCGCAAACAATCCGAGGCGGCTGCCAAGTACCACAATGCCGAGCAGCGCGGTGCAGGCCAGGGGAAGACAAGAGCGCCACTTTTCGGACCGAGCTGGATCAGCCATGCCGCTGGAAGCTCCAATCAGGGCGACCATGAGGATGAGGTTGGGGAAGGTCCTGACTATGGGAAGTTCGATTCCCAGCCACCGAATGGCCAGGATTTCGGCGAAGAGCAGCAGAAAGCTAGCCCATACCAAAACCGCACGGGGACCAGGTTCGCCCAATTTCCATACTGCAGCCAATTAACCGACCTGCTCAAAGGGCCGCTATCCATCCCTGTCCTGAGGTATAGCCGGCCAAATCTATTGACTGGGGAGATTCTGGAGATAAGGGGATACTACCGAGCGCTCTGGCGAGCCATCAAGCTAGATCGAGGTTTTGCCCGATAGGACTTAGCTCCAACGAATTTGCAATGTAGCACAGAAGTGCACCGAAAGTCTGGGAGTGCACCAAAAGGTGGAAGGAAAAGGGGAAGGTCGCGCCGCCTTCGTATTGTATGTTAGCCGCGGAACCGGAAACGCCCACCTGGCACGGGACACCGGACGGGGATACCTTGCCCAGAATCAAGTGAAGGGTATCCCGCACTTGCGCGCTAAATACCACCCTTTGCAGATGCGACAATCAGAATTGTGGCTTGCGGCGTAGCACTTCGGGCGTATACACTGATCCAGGTGGGCGGCGCGTGAACTCCAAAGTCAAGCGGCTCGACACCAGAGGGAGACGAGTTATGAAACAAGGACTGGCAATCCCTGCGCTGATCCTGCTCCTGATGAGCTGTTCACAACAAGCTCGATCGGAGAATCCGGCGTGGATCAATAAACTGATCGGGGAATTTCAGAGTAAGCCTGTCGGCAATCCTCCGGAGTCGATCTGGCGCTATCAATACAAAGGGCAGGTGGTGTATTACAATCCCCCTCAGTGTTGCGATAGGTACAGCGTCCTGTACGACGCCAACGGAAATATCATCTGCGCACCAGACGGCGGAAACAGGGGACGCGGCGACGGGCATTGCCCCGACTTCTTTTCTGAACGGTCCGGTGAGACGCTGATTTGGCTAGATGCGCGTAAACGCTGACTCAGAATTGTGGGGCAGCGGGCCCAGGATGCATATATGACGTTAGCAGACGCTTGGATGGAACCAGCCGTCGAGTTAGACGCGTGGTCATGAAACGCCCCTGTCCAGGCTGCCGCCGGTAGCCTGAGATCGTGGAACAGCCCCTGGTAATCAAAGCGCTGAGCAAGCCGCTCGACCTCGTCTGCAGAAATCCCCTGCCGCTCAAGCAGTGCTCGCAACCCCTGGGCGCTCAGCCGACGGCCCTGAGCCCGGTTCTCGCACACCAGGCGACAGATCGAATCATTGACGTCGAGCCGGACTTGAGGCGCGTCGGCTTCTGGTGGAGGACGCGTTGCACTCTGCCGCTATGGGTGCCAGCGATCAGCGCGTAGCAGCCGCAGAAGCCTTCCTCGCCAGAGCATACAAAGCGCCCCGCGTGAGAGTGCCTGCCCAAGTACCCCAAAAATCGAGAAGGGGTACCGAAAAGTGGAACCGTCAGGAGCCCCCGTCCGCAAGCCCTTGCCTGATAAGCCTTTAGGGGAGAAACTTGGAGATAAGGGGATTCGAACCCCTGACCTCACGGGTGCGATCCGTGCGCTCTACCAACTGAGCTATATCCCCGCGTTGCCATATTATAGCCCGGAGCAGCGCCTATTGGATTCCTTCCCGTAACAACACTTCAGCCAGTCAGGGGACATTCGCACTCTGAAATCGAATTACCGCCTGTCCTGAACCCGCAATACAGAATTGAGGAGGGTATGATCGATGGTGACACGCCCTCCGCGGCTGTCGGTCAGTCCGGGTAATTCCCCGACTATCGGCGTAAGGAACTGGGAAAATGGAATTTGGGCGGGTGGAACGACGACACGAATTGAGATTGCAGACACTATGAAGGGAGTCTGAAGGACATGGTCACTGATACTGCGCTTGGTGCGCCTCTTAACCTCGGAGTCGGAAAGTACATTTGTCCGCCGACGGGCTGGGCTCAGGAGGGCTTCATCACCGGAGACAACCCTTACTGGCTGTTGCCGAAGAGCCGGCTGAGGTGGGTACCGCCCGGCGACGAGCGCCCGGCCCTCCACTGGCATCTTTCACCGACCCCGCTGCCTGGCGAGATCATGGCCAATTTGCTCGAATTGGTCCGGGGCGCGGACGGTCAGGTGCCAAGGGCACGCCTCGAGCCACTTTATCCGGCCTTGATCCGCATGCCTCTGGACAGCATCACCAGCGCCGAGATAGTCCACTATCCCAAGTCCGGGCGCATGCTGTGCGTTGAATATGCGATTACCCAGTACGGTGAGGTCGGCATAGTTCACTACGCACCCACAGAAATGTATGAGTTCGGCGAGTATCAGATGCTGGCTTATGAAGGAAGGGAGCCCAGTTACGGCGAGTATCTCCAGATTGCTCGGGCAGCCATGGAGACGTTTGCTACCGGACAATCGGATGCCGAAGCCGAAGACGATGCTCGCAAAACAGCGAGGCTAACAGAGGAAATTGAATCACTACTTCCCTGGAACATCGATGAGGAAGCAGGGGGCGCAGAGTCACTGGACTTCACTCCCGAGCAGGGTCGACAAGCGGCTCCGCCAGCCGAAGAGCCAGCGCCCAGTCCGGTCGCCGAAGCGCCCCCGGAAGCTCCACCGGCTGAAGAGGCTGAGCCCGAGCCTGTTGCCGAAGCAGCGCCTTCGCCGGCGCCAAAGCCGGCCGAAGATTCCGGCGCGCAGGCAGGGGCTGTCGAGCACATTCTGCAAGCCGGTGAAACCATCCGGTCGGTCGTCCAGCAGCGCTGGCCAGGTCTGGATACCGATGGTGTGATGAAGAAGGTGAGGGACATCTACGCCTTCAACCTGGAGCGCGGTAACAAGCTCGAAGCTTTCGGCCTGAAACCAGGCACCAGGGTTTTGCTGCCTGAGGAGTAAGCCGGCACACTAGCCAGTGCCCTGCAGTCCCTCCGCTACGCCGCTGATGGACATCAACACCGTCTCGAGAATCTGATCGCGCTGCACCAGCGATTCACCAGCTTCGGCCGTGGTCTCGAATTCACCTGCCGGCGGCTGCTCGGCGATTCGTCGTCGGTGCTCTTCCAGATACTTCACTTGCAAATAGCTGAGCGGATCCACGTAAGGGTTGCGCAAGGCGATAGATCGCTGCAGAAACGGATTGCCCTCCAGCAAGATGCGATTACCGGCTATGGAGAGCAAAGCGGCTCTGGTGCGCTCATATTCAGCGAGAATGCGTCCGAAGTATTGCTCTCTCAGTTCTGCTGATACAAGTCTTTCCGCATAGTGCGCGGCAATCTTCATATCGGTAATAGCCAGAGCCGTCTCCACATTCGATACCAGAACCTGGAAGAACGGCCATTCCTTATACAGTCTTCTCAGAAAATCCAGCCCCTGCGGGTTCTCGCTCAGGTACTTCTCGAACGCCGTGCCGCAGCCGTACCAGGCCGGCAACAGGTACCGGCTCTGCGTCCAGGCAAAAACCCAGGGTATGGCGCGCAGGTCCTCGATGGCGCTGCTTCCTCTGGTCCGCCGTGTCGGCCGCGAACCCATCTTCAATTGGGCGATCTCGTTGATCGGGGTCGTTTGCCGGAAGAACTCTGCGAAGCGATTGCTCTCGTACACCAATGCCCGGTAGGCCTCGAAGGCATTGAGCGAGAAAGCGTCCATAAATTCCAACCAGTTCGGATCATCTTGCTGGCGGTCGCCTTCGACCTGGTCAAGCACGCTCGTCTCGATCACTGATGCCACCAGCCGGTCGAAGTTGCGTACCGCGATGCCGTGGAGCGCATACTTGTAAGAAATGACTTCACCCTGTTCCGTCAGCTTCAGCCGACCCGCCACCGTTCCTGGTGGCTGTGCCATGATTGCCCGGTGAGTCGGACCACCGCCTCGCCCGATCGTCCCGCCTCTCCCGTGGAACAACCTCAAGGCAATGCCCGACTCGTTTGCTATCTCGACCAGCTCTTTCTGAACACAATACAACTCCCAGTTAGATGTGACGATGCCACCATCTTTGCCGCTGTCGGAATAGCCGACCATGATCTCCTGCAAGTCGCCACGCAAGGCAAGATGCCGGCGGTAGATCGGGTTGGTGAGAAGCGTCTTGAAGATCTCCGGCGCTCTGCGCAGGTCATCGATGCTCTCAAACAGCGGCACGATACTGATGCGACGATCGGGATAGTTAACGGGATCATAAAGACCGCTGTCTCTCGCGAACAACAGAATGGCCAATAGATCGCTGGCGCATGTAGTCATGCTGACGATGTAAGTGTCCAGTGCCTGGCAACCGAAACGATCCTGACAGCCGGCCATAGTTCGGAACACTTGAATCGTGTCGTTGGTATCAGGTCCGAAGCGCAGGTCGGTCGGAAGCAGGGGTCGTCTCGATTCGATTTCGCGCGAGAGCCAGTCGAGCTTTTCAGCTTCAGAAAGCTGTGCATACGTGGGTTTGCTTAGAGCGAGCACAGAGGTAATCTCGTCGAGAGCCTGCAGGTGCCGACGGCTGTGCTGGCGCATGTCGAGTTTGGCCAGGTGGAATCCGAAAATATCGACCGCGTGCATCAGCCGTTCCAGAGAGCGCAAGCTCAAATTAAAGCCGGCGGTGGCCAAACTGCCGCGCATGAGCTCGAGATCAGCGCGCAGTTCCTCGGAGTGCCGATAGATCGGCAACGAAGTCGAGCTGGCCGCGCTTGTTGCTTGCAGGGCATCAACAGTATTCCTCAGGCGCTCGCGTATGAACAAGAGTTTTTGCCGGTACGGCTCGTACGGATAACGGCGCACGATAGTGCTGGCTAGCTCGGGCATTGCGGCAGCCTCGAGCACGAGCGAGCTCTCGAGTTGGTGCGAGACTCTTCCCCAATTCGACGAATGGCTCAATTCGTTGAACAGTCCCTCGAGTTCCTTCAGGTATCTACGCAGCACCACAACGCGTTGGTACTCCAAGGTCTTCACCGTAATATCCGGCGTGACGAAGGGATTGCCGTCTCTGTCTCCGCCCATCCAGGAGCCGAACGTAATGAAGGTGCGCGGGCATGGGCGAGCGCCACTGCTCGGCGTGCGCCCCGCCCCTGTCTGCGAATCCTGCCCGGTCAGCTCTTTGTACTTGTTGACCAGTTCTTCATGCACATCGAGCACTGCATCGATTACCACGCTTTCAAAATGGTACAGCCCGTATTTCACTTCATCGAGCACGGCCGGCTTGAAATAGACGACGGGATCGGTCAACCACAGCGACTCCACGACTGACCGCAAACCTCTCTGCACAGATATTGTTTCTCTCCTCGTCAGCGGTGGATGATCGCTGGTGTAGAGGTAGCCAGCGATCTCCAGTTGCTTGAGAAGCACGGTTCGGCGGGTGATCTCAGTCGGGTGAGCAGTGAATACCACCTCCACATCGAGGTGCTCGAGCACGTCGAGGAGATGGTCCTTGCCAACATCCTCGCGGTCAAGCCGAGCGAACAAATGGGCAAGCGAGCCGGGCTGATGTGATGCCTCAGGCTGGGATTCGTGCTCGGCCCGCCGCCTCAAGCGATGATTCTGTTCGGCAACGTTGATCAGGTCAAAGTAGATGAGGAAGGCCTTGATCACCTTGCGGGCGATATCGACGTCCAGGCTGGCAATTAGCTCGGTGAGCTCATCACGCGCCTGGGCGTCGTCTTGTCGATGGATTGTTTTGCACAGTTGGCGAAAGTGCTCGACGGCCTCGAACACCTTTTGCCCTTCCAGTCGCCGAATCGTTTCGCCGAGAATATTGCCGAGCATGCGGACATCGTCGCGCAGAGGCTTGTTGCGCTCGACAAGCTCCCAGGGTAAATCAATGGAAGTCGCTTGGGCCACAATCTGATCTCCGGTCGCCAGAGACACGAGCTATCATACAATGCGATGCAATTGCTGCTTGGCAAAACCATAGTATGCCTGTCGGTAGCGGCAATCGGCGTTAGGCACCCTGCGGACAGATTGGTTTTACCGTTGGTGAAGACCGTACCGCTTAGCAGGTTTCCCCGGCGCGCTTCCACCAGAGTAGCCACGGGACGAGTTGACGCGCACAGGCATGCTGCCGAACGCGAGAAACTGTCCGAATGCCGGCTGCGCACCGAAGGCAGCGGTTACTCTCACAATCTTGCCGGCCGGATCGCCTAAAGTCACAGGAGTATTGTTGTTGAGTGGATCGAGAAACTCGACGAAAATAGAGGCATGTCCTGCAGCCGGACAATCGTAAGCATCGGCTGCCATGAGTACAGCGGACAACGACACACCGAGCACCGAATTCATACGGAATGTGTTCATGGCTATGTTCATAGCCTCGTTGTGCGCATCCAGCGGATCGGTCTTGTTCTGTTTGGCCAGTCCTGCTGCTGCTGCGAGGGCAGCGGCATCTGCTGCTGCCTGCAATTGTTCGCGGGCAAGTTGAATTCGGTTGACTTCACAGGCAAACAGCCAGATAGCAGCGACTATGAAACAACCGAGAAGCATCGCGAGAGCAATCATTGACTGCCCTCTTCGGTCACGAGGCTTGCCTTGGACAACGGACATAATCGAGACTCCTGTGTTGTCACCCTATAGGCAGTCGCCGAGTGTGTCTTACGCTATTCGTCCAGACCGTTCTGCCCACCGGCCCCGGTATATTGCCACATATTCCGAGTCCCAGTGGGGCGGGCAGGCACAGGCCGTTCCCGCCTACGTGGGTATGCCCTCCGGGAAAATTCGGATAACGGCAAGCACAGGCGGATGAGACGATCGTCACATTAGAGGTCGCGCAGACGCCAGCTTACGGAATGCAGGACACAGCTTTAATTCAGCCCGGACCACAGGCAGCGTCATCACGGTCGTCGGTCGAGGACTCCACACCCTGGCTCTGAATTTCGTTGAGCTTGGTCAGAAAATAGGTTTTCGCCGACAGCGTCCGAGCTCCCTGGGCCGCCTTCCTGCAGGTATCGGCAGCTTCATCTATGCGCCCAAGGGAGATTCGGCAGCGAATCATGCCGTCGTAAGCAACCTCCAATCCAGGCGACATTTTCAGCGCCTGCTCATAGCACTTGAGGGCGTCAGCCGTCTGCCCGGAGTAATACAAAGCATCGCCGAGCCCGGCCCGATCTTCAGGGCATGACTTACCTGTCTTGATCAGAGATTCGAAGAGCTCGACGGCTTGAGGTGCTTGTCCTGAGCGTACGAAGGCATATCCGAGATAGCGCATGGCGGCCGGGTTTTTGGGCTCCTTTTCCAGCGCAGCCGTGAGCGACTGAATGGCCACCGGATAGTTAGCCGCACACAAATGCCGGTATCCCTGGTCCAGCAATCGTTTGGAAAGGGGCTCCATAGCGGCGACCGGGCAGATTGTACTGGCCAGCACCGCAACACTCCCACAAAAAACCTTGAAAATACTGGGCTCAAAAACCTTACGACAGAAACGCATCCAGCGCCCGACCCGATGCAACTGACTCGCAAACGACCATTCCATGACGATTTCAACCTACTCAACGAAGTCACCGGGCATATTATGCCCAGTCGAAAGTGGGATGAAACCTGGCACTTCACTGGATCGCCCTCAAAAGGCCCGGCGCACCAAGGCATTAAATGCCTCAACCGGTGCGGATCGCCGCCGTGTCGCAGCCAAAGCAATCGTCGGCGACGCCCTCAACCGCCGGCAAGCAGCGCATGGCCCTGCCGGTCCGCTGCCACCAGCGTTTAAGGAGATCAGCCGCCCAGGCTGCTGAGCATCTCAGCCGGCTCTTGGCGAATGGCCGTGATGATTGGCGTATCGCGCAGAGTGTACATGCTGCCCTGTGACTCTCTAAGCTCTTGCACGAGATCGAGAAAGTCTGACGGGGAGTCTGATTCAAAGGCGACGACGAACTCTTGATCGTCGAGACCAAATGAATAGGCAGTGTTCAGTTTGACGGACGGGTATTTGTTGCCGATGCGGATGTGCTCGTCCATCATCTTCTGGCGCTCTTCGTGCGGCAGCAGGTACCAGTCGCGCTTTTTCACAAAGGGATAGACGAAGATGTACTTGAACTTGCCCGGCACAATGTGAACGCGGCTTTCCGCATGCTCGGGGTGGAAACGATCGAGATACATAGACCGCTTGGTCATGGCCAGGAACGAATGAGTCTTGTCAAGGAAGGCGCCCAGTTTAGTGGCTGCCAATTCCGTAGCCAGCTCCTGGATGGCTTCCAGCTCGTAGGCGATTATCCAGAGAAGGATGTCGCCATCGGCTCGCATGCCGGCCGTGCTGTAAGTAATGACCTGGCAGCGCTTGTTGGTATTGAACTTGTCGATGGCGGCAACGAACTCTTGCTTGCCCTGCTCGCGTTCTGCGGCGGGAAGGTTACGCCACTGCCGGTCTACCTGGTAGACGACAAAGCTGACGAACTGGCGGGTAAGTTTCGGTTTAGCTGTATCAGCTTGGGGACGAGTGGCAACTTCCGTCATAGGGCAAATTCCTCGTAATCGGTATCACAAAGTCTATAGGCGCCCGGCCGGCCGATGGCATCCTATAAGAAAGCCTTTAGCTAGCCAGGTGGAACTAGGCGCACAAACTTCCGGCGCCCGACTTGCAGGACGATCCCGCCGCCGGCTGGGACGGCCACCCTGTGATTGGGGTCTTTGACTTGCTCGCCGTCGATTCTCACCGCCCCCTCGTGAACGAGCCGCTTGGCTTCACTGGAGCTGGAAGCAAGACTCGCGTCCAGCACAATGCGAAACAGCTGGCCGGTCTCCGACACCACATGCAGTGGCATCGTCTCGGGCAGCTGGCGGTCGCTGTGCACGCGTCGCCACTGGGCAAGCGCATTCTCCGC